>Ga0123328_1001045_pt1 | contig 27885 bp, 37 predicted proteins | sample BioC12SIPDNA_2_FD_89702 | JGI IMG/M metagenome (GOLD analysis project Ga0123328, IMG submission 89702) | Anaerobic biogas reactor microbial communites from Washington, USA - Biogas_R1_A C12 SIP DNA | ecosystem: Engineered > Bioreactor > Anaerobic > Unclassified | place: Washington, USA...
AGGTGGTGGGCCCAGCAGGGCTCGAACCTGCGACCAAAGGATTATGAGCGTCTTGAAGGTTCGTTGATGATCAACGGGTTATGGCTTGCGTTGGCACGGCGTCGGCAATATGCCGAAGAATTTGACGCCGTCACCCGGCGGAACGAGCCCGCGGTAGTGCCGGAAAAAGATGTCGGTCCCGCGGTGCCCCATCTCGCTGGACACCAGCGCCGCGTCGCGCGTCAGATCGTAGGCGTAGCTCGCGTAGCTGTGCCGCATGCAGTCGACCGGCCAGGGTATCTCGCCCGCGCCGTCGCCGTCCGGAAAAGGCGCGGCCCGCAGCCGGCGGATCGCGGCGTACAGGTTGCGCTCGTTCAAGGGCGCGATGCGTTTGGCCGGCGGAGGATGGGCGTCGAGCCACGCGCGGAGGTTGGCGCGTATCGGCACCGTCCGGTGGTCTGCCGTCTTGGCGACCGCCCCGTCGATGACGATCCACTCGCTCCCGATCCGCGCGGGGTCGAGACGCAGCAGCTCGGCCGGCCTGATCCCGCCGAAAAGCCCCAGGGCGAGGTAGGGGATCAGGCCGGGCCGCTCTTTTTCGGCCCGGCGCAGCAGCGCCTCGGCCTGGGCCACGGTGAGGATGCCGCGCGGGGGCTCCGACACGCGGGCGCGGGGAACGGCGAGCGCGGGGTTGCTTCCGCACGCGCCGGCGCGTATGGCCCACCGGAAGAAGGTGGCGAGGTGGCGGATGATGTTGTTGCGCGCCCGCCCGATGCGGTAGCCGACGGCCTGCGATATGTGCGCGGCGGTGACCGCGCCGACGGGGGTCTCCGGGCCGCACGCGCACGAGAGGGCCTTGAGCGCGATCCGGTACCCGCGCACGGTGAGCGGCACCGCGCCGTGCGCGCGGTCGGCCAGGAAGAGGGGGACGGCCTCGCCCAGGGACATCCGGCGCAGGCCGCGCGCCTCGGCCATGGCGCGGGCCGCCTGCGCGAGCGTGGCGCCTTCCGGCAGCAGGGAAAGCGCGTGCCGCGCGTCGACGAGCTGCGCGCGCGTGAGCGGCGCCAGCGCCTCGGCCGCGCTGGCCTCGGTCGCGTCGATCCACGCGCGGGCGCTGGCCTCGTCGGGCATGCGGGCGCGCTGCCGGACGCCGCCGAGGGTGACGGCGCAGTCGAAGCCGCGGCCGTTGGGCGCGGGCGAGTAATGCCCGGGGCCGTAGCGCACGGAGCGCGGCTTCTTGCGGCGCACGGCGGCGCGGGGCTTTCCGCGCCCACCCAGTGGGCGCGGAGACGAGGGTAAAAAGGGAGAGGCCGGGCGCGGCGGCTCGGGGCCGGGGCCGAGCCACGCCACCGGGACGCCGGGCGGGCCGGGGGTGTATGTGACGGGGTCTTCGCTCACGGGGAGGGCCTCGCTTCAAAGACGGGGTTGCCTTCCACCTCGTACCAGAATTGCCCGTAGATGTAGGGAATCCACCACCAGCCGTATTTGATGGTGGCGTCGGACAGCCCGACCGCGCCGGGCGATTTCTCGATGGCCTCGTCGGTGGCCTCTTTCATGTTGGGCACGCCGGTCGGGATGAACAGGATGATGTGCTTGCGGTCGCGCCCCTTGTTCCGCACGGATTCGTCCACGCGGTGCAGGCTCTTCTTGATGTCGATGTTCTTGGTCGACGCCACGGTGAGATCCGCGAGGCGCGTGACGCAGCCGCCGCAAAGAAGCAGCGCGGCGAGGGCGAGCGGGAGGGATGCTTTCATTTCGGGGTTCCTTTCAATGACAGAAGCAGGAGCGCCGGCCCGAAGCGCCCGACGTTCCAGGCGGCCAGCAACCAGAGGAATGTTATCCAGCCGCTCATATCCCGTGTGGCCCACAGGGCAACGCCGCATAAGGCCAGGGGAAACAGCCAGGAAAAGACGGCGGGTGCGGAAACATGCGGCGGCGGAACGGGAGCGACGCCCGGCGCTCGACGCTCGACTAACGGCGCGGGACGCGGCGACCATACCATTAACAGTGGTGATTTCAACAGGTCGTCGTTTTCCTTTGTCAAACGCCTCACTCTTTCGAACAGGTCAGAGTTGTCGTCTTTGAGTTCGGCGATCGTGCTGGCCATGTCTTGCCATTCCTCGGCCTGCCGCACCAGGTCTTTTTGATGCTTAACCGACACGGCGGGCAGCACCGGGGAGACTGAAAGCAATTCATGCTCGCTCTCAAGTTCCGCCACGCGCTCGCGCAGCGACCTGTTCTCTTCCTCCAGACGGTATGCGCGTCGGCTGTCTAGGCGTTCCAGCGTGATTGCGAACTCTAGCCTGCTGATCTCTTCCTGCGCCTCTTCCAGATCGCGCAACGCAACGGTGCGCAAGTGTTCCAGTTCCGCTACACGGGAGTTTACAAGCGCGTCCATTGTTCACCTCATGCAGTTTTCGTGGCAGCGCGCCCACCAGTGCGGGCAGCGGGCGCAGTAGGTTTTTGGGCCGCCGCGAGCAGGCGCGTCAGCCCGGCGATGGTCTCCTGCTGGCTGGCCACGAGCCCGCGCCAGTAGGCCTCGGAGGGGGCTGACGCCGCGTCAGGCGGGACGACTGGCGCCGACGGGATCGACGGGGACGACGCGGTCGGCAGCCCGAGCAGCCAGTCGGCGGAGACACCTAAGACAGTGCATGCCGTGATCAGGGCGTCGCATGTCGGCTTCGTGATGCCGCGCGTCCAGTTGGTATAAGTGTTTAAAGGGACGCCCAATTGCTTGGCGAATTCCTTCTGGGTTTTATTTCCGCGAAGGGACTCTATCCTATCTGCGAAACTTTTTTTCATAAAACACTACTTTCGGTGTTGACTCAAACACCTAAAACGGTGTATAAACGCGCCGATGAACCAAAACGAACCGCTTACAGCGTAAACGAAACGCGGCGGGCGGGCAAGAAAAGAAAGGCGGGAACCATGAGCAAGGCGAACGGAGGGAAGCGGGAGAGGGCGCGGCTGGTCGGGGCGGTCGCTGTGAAAGCGTGCGGCGCAGAGGTGAGACTGATGAGCCGGATCGGGACGCGCGTCGCCGAGGGTGTGGACGTGATCGGCGTGCTCGACCGCCACGCGCGGGAGGTCCTGAAGGAGCTGGAAACGGGACAGCGGGAAGGGGGGGAGAACGCTCAACTCTCAACACTCAACGCTCAACGCTCAACGGGCGAGGCCCCGAAGCACATCAACCTCACGTCTGATCCCGGAGACTCTTGGGCGGAGGTGGAACTCTGGCGCTGGCAGTACGGGGATTTGCCGCAGCCCAACGACATGCGGCCACTCTACGTTCCCGCCGGGCTGCTGGGTATGGCGGAGGCGATCCAAAAGGGCGACCCGAACAATTTTCCGTCTCCGGGCAACGTGTCCGCAGTTCTCGCATATGCGGCGCGCGTGATCATGAAACACGCGGGGCAGCCGGGAAACAAGAACCTGGAAGCTAAAACGGAAGGGGGTGCGGAATGAAAGAGGGGATGAACGCTCAACGCTCAGCGCTCAACGCTCAACGCTCAACGGGCGGAACCCCCAAGCTGGTGATCCAGCCGGGTTTTGTGTCGCAGTCGGAGAACGACGTCTTGGCGGTGGCGCTGGACGTGGTCGCCAAGGTGCTGGCGCGTTACGAGGAGGCGGCTCTCGCGGCGGGCCGCCGGCCGGACACCGGGCCGTCGGCCACGCTGAAAATCAACCGCGTGAGCGTCGGCTGGTCGGTGTCCGCGGCGTCGCGCGACGTGGCCTACGGCTCGACGCTGGAGCACGCGCTCCGGAATCTGGCGGCCCAGACGGACGCGGACGCGCTGCGCCGCGAGGCGGAGGCGCTGCGGGCCAAGGCGGAGAAGCTGGACCGGCAGGCGGCGGGCATGGAGTGGCGCGAGCGGGAAGGGGAGAACGCTCAACGCTCAACGCTCAACGCTCAACGCTCAACCGGGGAAACGGAAGGGGGCGCGGAGTGAGCGCGGCGGTTGCGGAGCGGCCGGCGGCGCGGGCGTACGCCTCTTACGGGCGGGTGTACCGCGTGGAACGCGCGGGCGCGGACCGGATGTTCTGGGCCGTGGGGAGGGCGCGGGGCCTGCGCGCGTCGTTCCTGGACAGGCTGGGGCCGCGCCAGTCGCGCGAGCAGATGCAGGAGGCGCTGGACGCCTGGGCCGCGCGGCGCGGCCTGCGGCCCGCCGATTTTTCAACGCAGAGGCGCAGAGGCGCAGAGGAGGGGCGGCATGGACAGGGTTGAGACGAGGGGCCGGGTGCCGCTGGAGACGCTGCTGGACCGGCTCGCGTGGTGCAACGCGGCGGCGGCCGCGTGCGCGGCGTGCGCGGGCCTGCTGGCCGGCCTTACGGCCTGCGCCGCCCTGCGCGGCTGTGCGCCGGCGGCGTGCGGCGCGGCCGCGACGCGCGCGGCGCTGGAACGGAACATCCGGGAAGGGATCTATCCGGTCGCGCCGTGCGGGGAGGAGGATGAGCGCATTGTTGGGCCGGACGTTTTGCCCACCGATGACGCCGGACGGTGGGAGCGCGGCAGGTCCCCGTGGCATGCCGACGCCTTCCCGGAAGACTACAAGGACCGCGCACCGGAGCATGGCGACCGCAAGACCGGATGGATCGAAATCGACTGGTGCGGCAACGCTATCGGGTGGGTGCCCGACGGCACGGTGATAAGGCCCAACACGGTTTTGACGCGCGCGAGCTGTCGGGCCTGAGCGACGCAAAGGACGGAAAGGAGGGAAAGGCATGGAGGCGGTGATGCAGAAACCGAAGGTCAAGGGGTTCGACCCCCTGCTGACGGTGAACGACCTGAGCCTGCTCATGGGCAAGCCGACGCGGTTTGTCCTCGGGCTCATCAAGAGCGGCGCGATCAAGGCGGTCAAGCTGGGGGGCAACTCCTGGCGGGTCAGGCCTGAGGAGTGGACGCGCTTCGTGGAGAAGGGCGCGACGGGTTTCCGGCACGCGCGCCCGTCGGGCGGGATCAGGCCGGGGATGTTCGGGCACACGGGAGGCGGAACGGATGAAAACGCGGGCGGCTTCTACGCGCAGGGCGCGGAGTGACGGAAAAGGGAAGAACACTCAACGTTCAACGCTCAACGCTCAACGCTCAACGGCAACCGGAAACCTGAAACCGCAGCCCGCGCCGGCGCAGGGCGAGGTGCTGCCGGTGCCGCTGGCGGAGATCGGGCCGTCGCCATACCAGACGCGGGCGGCGGAGACGGAGGAGGAGCTGGCGGGGCTGGCCGCGTCGGTCGCGGCGAGCGGCGTCCTGAATCCGCTGACCGTGCGGCGGGCGGGCCCTGACGCGCCGTCAGGCGTGCGATGGGAGCTGGTCTGCGGGCACCGGCGGCTGGCGGCGGCGCGGCTGGCCGGGCTGCTCATGGTGCCGTGCGTGGCGCTGGACCTGGACGACGGCGCCGCGCGGCTCGCGAACGTCGTCGAGAACCTGCAGCGCAAGGATTTGTCCCCGCTGGAGGAGGCCGACGGCGTGGCGGCGCTGACCGGGGGCGGCAAGACCGCGCCGGAGATCGCGCGGCTGCTGGGCGTCAGCGAGCGCTGGGTGTTCCGCCGGCGCAGGCTGTCCGCGATCACCAAGATGTGGCGCACAATCATTGCCGAGAAGAAGGCGGGGCAGGTTTTCTGCGAGCGGCTGGCCGCGCTGCCGCGGCCGATGCAGATCCGGCTGCTCGACACGGAGCTGGCCGCCGACCCGCAGCCTGACCGCATCGGCCGGGCGCTTTGGGACGCGGGCGCGCGGGACATCCTCAGGATGCCCTGGGCCGAACGCCACCCGGAGTGGTGCGCCGACTGCAGGAACACCGTAAACAACACGGCGCGGGACGGCGAGGGCATCACCGGCCCGCACATGCTCAACGACTGCCGAATCTGCGGCAACCCGGCGTGCCTCGCCGAGAAGACGGCCGTCTTCGTAAGGGAACGCTGGGACTGGGTCAGGAAGGCCGTCCCGCCGTCCGCGCCGAAGCCCGTAAAAATCAAACACGAATGGGACGCGCCGTACCCGCGCAAGGACAACCCCGACGCGAAGCACTGCCACGCGCACATCGTCACGGACGGCCCCGACGCGGGGAAAATCCTGTGGTGCCAAAAACCCGCAGAGCCCCGAACGCCGAAGGATCGGCCGGCGCTCCCGGGGCGGCGGGAGGAGCTGGCCCGGATCAGAGCGGTGCACGCGCTGATCCGTGAGCGGACCGTGGCCGGCGCGGCGTCGATGAACCTCATTCCGGCGGCGGCGCTGCTGCTGGTCTACCGCACGGAATGGGGCAGCGAGAAATGGCAGGACCGCGCCGAGCGCCTCGGGCAGGCGCGCAGGCTCACGCCGGAAGGCGCGGCGCGCGCGTTCCTCGAGTGCGCGGCCAGCCGCATGGAGCCGTGGATCGACGAACACCGCTACCTGACCCAGCCGGAGGCCCATCCCGCGAACTACATCGGCGAGGCCGATGCGCTGGCCGGCCTGTTCGGGCTGGACGAGGCCGCGATCGCGGCGGAGGGGGCGGCCGATGGCGACGATTGACGAGGTGCTGGGGCGTCTCGCCAAGGTCCGGCCGAACGGGGAGCGCGCGTGGATGGCGTGCTGCCCGGCGCACGCGGACAGGAACCCCTCGCTCTCGGTCTCCGAGGGCGAGGGCGGCCGCGTGCTCTTAAGGTGTTTCGCGGGCTGCCCGACCGAGAGCGTGGCGGCGGCGCTCGGCTACCGCATGGCCGACCTCATGGGGGAGCAGGAGGAGAAGGGAAGAGGGAGGAAGGAGAAAGGAGCGGCCGCCCGGCGCGAACCAGAAACCCGGAACCCGAAACCCGGAACCAAACGGCGCGATCCGTTCAGCCTGGCGGGGCTCAGGCCGGGGGACGTGTGGCGCATGCGCGGGCGCGAGCTGGCCTTCGTCTGCTGGTACGACTACAAGGACGCGGGCGGGGCGGTGATCTACCGCAAGCTCCGGTTCCGCCACGCCGACGGGCCGGGCAAGACGTTCATCCAGGTGACGCCGGCGAAGGACGGCTCGCCGCGCTGGGAGTTCGGGCGCGCCAGCAACGGCGTCGGGGAGGCGCTCTACAACCTGCCCGAGGTGCTGGCGGCGGCGCGGGCGGGCGGCGAGGTCTGGATCGTCGAGGGCGAGAAGGACGCGGACACGGCGCGCGCACTGGGGCTCGCGGCGACCACCAACGCGGACGGCGCGGGGCACTGGCGCCCGGAGCTGGCCGGTGCGCTCAGGGGCTGCTCGCGCGTGACGGTGATCGCGGACGGCGATCCGGACGAGGAGGAGGCGAAGCGGCGCGACCCGAAGGCGCGCGAGTGGCAGCAGGGCCAGCGGCACGCGACCGACATCTGCGACAGCCTGGAGGCGCTGGGCATCCCGTGGCGCGCGCTCACGCTCCCGCCGTCCGCCGGCTACGCCTGCAAGGACCTCACGGAGTGGGTCACGGCCGAGGCGGCCGGGCCGGTGACGCCGGATAACGCGCCCGGCCTGCGCGCGCGCCTGGAGGCGGTCGCGGACGCGGCCCCGCCCTGGCCCGCCGACCTCTACCGCCGGCCGTTACGGGAAGAGTCCTCGGCATCCCGCCCGGACAAGCCGCCCGCCCGGAACGCGGGGACGAAACGCCGGCAGCCGGACGGAGCGCCGGACGCGCTCGATAAGAATGCCGCCGGAGGCATGCCGCTTTCTTCCCCCGGGGGCGTTTCCCCGGGCGCTTCCCCCGCCACCCCCAACACAGGCGGAACGGAAAATGTGGGGGGTGCGGGGGCGGAAGAGGACGGCCCGGCGTCCGTCGCCTACCTGCGGGCGCGGCTGATCGCGGCCATGACCGACAAGGACGCCAGCGGCCTGCAGAAGAAGCGGGCCATGTGCGCGGAGGTCTGCGCCTGGCTGGGCCGGCGCGGGCGGTTCTACTACGACCTTGCCGACCGGGGGCACGGCACGGCGATGTGGTTCGACGCGGTCGACAAGCGGCTGCACCGCGTGGGGCAGGACTATTTCCGGAGCTGGCTCAGCCGCGCGACGGCGTTCAGCCGGGAGTTCAAGGACTACAAGATGTTCATCAGCGCGGTCGAGGACGAGGCGCTGATCGGCGACGCGACGCAGGGCATCACGCCGCGCCGCTACTGGCACCGCGAGGGCGAAAAAATCTATCTCTCCAGCGGCGAGGGCCGCATGGCGCGCGTGACGGCCGGCGCGGCCGAAGTGGTGGACAACGGCACGGACGGCATCGTCTTCGAGCAGGGCTACGCGCTCGCCCCCTGGCGGCTGCTGGACGAGGGCGCGGAGCGCGACCCGTTCGCGGCCTGCTCGGTCTTCTCGGGCGTCAGCACGGCGGACGGGCGCGGGCTCATGCTGGTCCGGCTCTGGTTCGCCGGCATGTTCGGCGTGACCGGCTGGAAGCCGCTGCTTGTCCTGTCCGGCGACGTGGGGAGCGGCAAGACGCGCGTCGCCACGGCGATGTTCCAGCTCCTGGGGATGATGCCGCGCGTGACGGCGATCGACGCGCTCGGAAATGTCAAGGATTTCTGGGCGAGCGTGGACAAGGGGGGGCTCTTCTGCCTCGACAACGCCGACCACCACATCCAGTGGCTGCCCGACGCGCTCAGCGTCATTTCGACGGGCGGCACGTTCGAGAAGAAGAAGCTGTACACGGACACCGAGACGGTGACGCAGGAGGCGCGGTGCTGGGCCGTCGTGACGAGCTCGAACCCATCCTTTGCCTCCGACGCGGGCCTCGGCGACCGGCTCATCACGGTCAACCTTGAGCGCGTCGAGAGGGACACGGCCGAGAGCGTGCTCACGCGCGAGATCGAGGCGGCGCGGGACGCGGGCCTCTCATGGCTCTGCCGCGTCATGGCCCGCGCCCTGGCGGACGCGGGGCCGGTCCCGAAGGGCATGAACCGGCGGCACCCGGACTGGGCCGCCTGGGTCTGGCGTCTCGGGCGGGCGGCCGGCATGGCGGATGAGGCCGAGCGGGCGATCCGCGAGAACGAGAGCTTCAAGGCGGTGTTCGCCGTGAGCAACGACGCGTTCGGGCGATTCCTTCTGGCCGGCGTCCGGAACGGTTTCCGGGGTTCCGCCCTGGATCTCTCCCAACATCTGGCCCAGACATGTGAGGGGTTCTCGCCGGAACTGTGGACGCCGGCCAAAATCGGCAAGGCGCTCAAGCGCATGGGCGTCGCTCTCAAGCAACTCTTCGATTTCGAGAAGCTAAACCATTCCGGCAGCGCGGTTTACGTCTTCCACGAGCTGGCCGACACGGCGGCAGCCGGCGAGGCGTCCGCCGACCTCTTCACCCCGGCGGATGTGGGGGGTGTTGGGGATGTGGGGGACCGCCGCACAAAGTCGCCCGTAAACAGTAGTTTACACGAACTTTTACATTCCGACCCCCACATCCCCCACATCCCCCCACATGAAAGCGTGGGGGGTGAAGAAGAAAAAGAAGAGTTTTCCGGGCCGTCCGGCCCGGGAGAGGAGGCGGGATGGGACACGCTCTGACAGAGGCGGGCAGGGACTGGAGGCCGGTCGACGCGCTGATCGGCGAGTGCACGGCGGCCGGCGTGGTGTTCCGGCCGAAGGAGGGCCAGCTCAGGCCGCTGCTCACGGCGGGCCGGCCGCCCGACGGGCTGCTGGCCAGGGTGAAGGCGTCGCGCGAGGCGATCCTGATCCGGCTGGCCGACCTGATGGACTTCGGGGACCTGGGCGAGCCGCCGCCCCTGCCGGACGGGGGAACGGCGCGGGCGGAGACAGACGGGGTTGACGAATGGAGGGCGAGGCATGCCGCAGATAGCAAATGATAGCGCGGGCGCGGCGCACAAGAACCACGGCAGGGCCGACCGCCTGCGCGCCCGGGGCGTGTGCCCGCACGACCGCGCGGCGTGCCGGCTGGCGCGGCGCTGCGTCCTGGGCCGCGCGGACGCATGCGCGGCGCTGCTGGCCAACGTCCAGCGGTCATGCGGCGTGTGCAAAGAGGCGCACAACGGCCGGTGCCCGTTCGTGTGCTTCCGGCGCGACGGCTATTTCAAAGGGGAGGGTGGAAACAATGACGGATAAACAACACGGCGGCGAGCCGCTCAGGAAACGCCAGTGGGAGGCGTTCGCGGCGGCGGCCACCGGATACGACGGCGGAGACCCGAAGACCGCGACGGACGCGTACCTCGCGGCGTATCCCTCCACGCGGTCGCGCGACGCGGCGCGGGCGAACGCGGCGCGGCTGGCGGCCCGGCCCGACGTGGCGGCGCGCTGCGCCTGGATGCGGCGGCAGCTCGCGGAGAAGGGCCTCATGGACGCGCACGCGATCCGGGCGAGGATCGTCAAGCTGCGGCTCGACGTGATCGACAAGACCGCGAACACCTGCCATAAAAAGCTGGCCCTCGAGGCGGCGCGCGACCTCGACCGCATGGGTTACGCGGACGTCGGGCCGGGCGGCGCGGAGGGCGGCGGGCCGGGCGGCTCCGGCGCGGTCGAGTCGGTCACGATCAACATCCGCAAGCTGCTTGCGGGGGAGGCGCGTCGCGATGACTGACGCGGCAGAGATACGCAGGCTCGGCCTGGAAGAGACGCGCCGGCTGTACGCGCGGGTGGCCGAGGCGTGCGACCCGGCGCTGATCCGCTGGATGTGCCTCAACGACCGCTTTTTCCTGCTCACGTGCGTGCTGGGGCTCACGCACATGAACAACGCGTGGTGCCACGCGCGGTGCCGCGAGGTGGAGGAGTCTCCGGACGGATGGCTCGACCTGTGGAGCCGCGGGCACTACAAATCGACGATCATCACCCTCGGGGGCATCGTGCAGGAGGTGCTGCGCGATCCGGAGATCACCTGCTGCGTGCTCTCGTACAATTCCCCCACCGCCCAGAAGTTCGTCGGCCAGATCAAGCAGGCGCTGGAGAACGCCGCGCTGCGCGAGCTGTTCCCGGAGATCCTGCACGCCAAGCCGCCCCGGGAGAACTGGAGCGTCCAGAAGGGCCTGTACGTCAAGCGGTCCGGGCTCGGCAAGGAGCCCACCGTCATGGGGTCCGGGCTTGTCGACGGCATGCCGACCGGCATGCACTTCCGGCTGCGCGTGTACGACGACGTCGTGACGCAGGAGAGCATCGGGACGCCCGACCAGATCCGCAAGACGACGGACGCCTTCGGGCTCAGCGACGCGCTGGGCACGGGCGACGGGCAGCGCGTCTGGATGGTCGGCACGCGCTACCACCCGATGGACACGTACAGCGAGATCCTCAAGCGCGGCACGGCCCGGGAGCGCCGGCGCGTGTGCGTGGACGCCGAGGGCCGCCCGCTGCTGCTCTCGCCCGATGCGCTGGACGCAAAGCGGCGCGACATGGGCGCGCGGATCTACGCGGCGCAGATGATGCAGGACCCGGTCGGCGAGGGCGTGCGGCTCTTCCGCGACGATTGGCTCATGTACTACGACCGGCAGCCGGACCGGCGCGGGCTCAACGTGTACGTGATCATCGACAGCGCGAACGCCAAGCGCAAGCAGAACGATTACACGACCATGTGGGTTGTCGGGCTCGCGGCCGACCGCAACTACTACGTGCTCGACATCGTGCGCGACCGCCTGAACCTGGCCGAGCGCACGGACGCGCTCTTCGCCCTGCACCGCAGGTGGCGGCCGCTCTGCTGCTACTGGGAGCAGGTGGGGGCCATGAGCGACACGGCGCACGTCCGGGACATCCAGGAGCGCGAGAACTACCGCTTCCGCATCGTCGACGTGCCGCAGAGGGTGCCGAAGGCCGACCGCATCGGCTGGCTTGTCCCGCTCTTCGAGGCCGCCCGCGTGTGGTTCCCCAGGCGGCTGCTCTACCCGACGGCGGCGGGCGACACGCGCGACCTGGTGCAGGATTTCATCACGGACGAATATTCGGTTTATCCGGTGGTGTCGCACGACGACATGCTGGACAGCCTGGCGAACGTCGCGCACCCCGCCTGCGCCGGCATGCGGTTTCCCCAGGAGAGGCCCGGGGCTGACGCGGCGTCAGGGGCGGCGAGCAACGCGCGGTGGGATCCGTTCGGGTGACGAAAGACGCACTTAATGACCAAAACGAGGAGGTGCAAGATGGGAGAAGCTAAACGGCGGGGCGAAATGAGCGGGGACACAGGGCCGGGCGGTCCGGCGCCGTGCCTTTCGATCCGGCAGCCCTGGGCATGGCTGGTCGCGCACGGCTGGAAGAATATCGAGAACAGGACGTGGCCGACGGGCTACCGCGGCCGATTCCTTATACACGCCGCCAAAGGCATGACGCGGGCTGAGTATGACGCATGCCTTTTGTTTGTCATGTCTACGGGGATGACGATATGGCAGGCGTTGCCGATGTTTGACAGCCCGCAATTATGCCGAGGCGGCATCGTCGGCGAGGCCGAGCTTGTGGACTGCGTCACGCATCACGGGTCCGAATGGTTCACGGGGCCTTACGGCTTTGTGCTCGACAACGCCAAGCCGCTCCCGTTCACGCCGTGCAGGGGGGCGCTCGGGTTTTTCAGAGTGACAACGCCCCCGGCGAGACGGTCACGGGATGGCGGTGGCAGCGCAAGCGGCGTCGGCGCTGACACGCGCGAAAGATTTTTTGCTCACCGAACCTAATGGAAAAGGCAATATGGAAAAGGCAATCTTAGATCCGTGCTGCGGCCCGCGCATGTGGTGGTTCGATAAGAACGACAAGCGTGTGCTGTTCGGGGATCGGCGTCGCGAGACGCTGTCGATAAAGGACACGTCGCACGGAAGAGAAGACGGCCAGCGCGTGCTGCGGATCGAGCCTGACGTTGACCTGGACTTTCGGGCTATGCCGTTCGATTCGGACACGTTCCACCTGATCGCGTTCGACCCTCCGCACCTGGTGCGTGCCGGCGCAAAAAGCTGGATGGCTGCGAAGTACGGGAAGATGGGTCCTGACTGGCGCGAAGACTTGCGGGCCGGTTTCGCGGAGTGCTTCAGAGTGCTGAGGCCTCTGGGCGTGCTCGTGTTCAAGTGGTCCGAAACGCAAGTGAAAGTGCGTGAGGTTTTGGCGCTGACTCCTGAGCTTCCGCTCTTCGGGAACACCAGCGGCCGCAAGAGCGGAACACACTGGATTGTGTTTATGAAGCCCAACACGTGAGCCTAGGCACGGCGCAGCCGTTGCCTAGGGCGCTTGGTTGGGCAATTTTCCGTTGCGCTGAGTGGCCCCAAACAGCGCGACGAAACAACAGGGGCGGAGGAAAGATCATGTATGGACCTATGAGCGGAAGTATGGGAATCGGACCCCAGAAGAATGATTCACCTGTGAAACTTGGTGAGCCGTGCCGTAGCACACAGACGCAAGAACAGTTTGCGAGAATGGGAAAGGAGCTTGCGAGACTGAACGAGTTGCGTGACGCACTCGAACACGCCCTCGCTCCGATTTTACGGGGGGAGCCCAAGCCCAGCCTGTGCGGAATTCCGAACGACAAAGAACGGGCTCCCTTGGTTCCGCTTGCTGAATCGATGTCGCATTTCTGCGATCAGGCCAACGCAACGGGAAATGCGATGGAAGGCCTTCTGCTGCGGATCGAGCTGTGAGGAAACGGGCCGGACAGAGGCTTTCTCTGTCCGGCCCAACACGCCGTGCAGGGGGGCGCTCGGGTTTTTCAGAGTGACAACGGCCCGATAACCGGCAACGGAGGATGAAAATGAAGGCAGGCAGCAGGGTGTTTTCCGAGTGGCGGCCCGACGCCGTCGGCGATCAGCTCGGCACAGGATACAGCCGCTTCGTGTCGCCCGCCGGCATCGAGGGGCTCGCCCGCGTGAGCGGCGACCGGCTCGACGTGCTGGCCGTGTTCTGCCGAACGCCCGGGCGCGGCTGTCTCGGCGAGTTTCTCAGGCGTTGCATGGCCCGCTATGACGCCGTGTGCGTGTGGGAGGTCTTCAATCCGGTTGTTTCCGCCGCGCTGCAGCGGCGCGGATTCCGCCGCGCGGAGGAAACGGACCCGGCCACCGGCGAGACGGTCACGGGGTGGCGGTGGCAGCGCAAGCGGCGTCAGCGCTGACACGCGCGAAAGATTTTTTGCTCACCGAACCTAAAAGCGCGGAAACGGACGGAACGCAACCAAAACGAGGCTATAGCTTTTTCTTTTTATTTGTGCGATAAGAATCGCGTGAGGAAGATCCGGCGCGGACCGCCGCGCATTTCACAACCGAGCACGGAGGTTACAGATGAAGCGTTTAGGCATGAAACTGTCGGCGATCATGATCGCCATCGTCTCTCTGACCGTTCTGGTCCACAGCGTTCTGGGCGCGCCGCCGTCCTGGAAGTGGCGCGTCGACGTGATCCCGGCGGCGGGCACGAACGAGGTGACGATGTACGCCTCGGAGGGCGGGCAGGTGGAGTGGGTGCGGTGGAACCGCATCGACGCGGCGTCCAGCAACTGCGCGTCCGTTGTGACGCTGGTCAGCGGCGCCGACGGATGGGCCACGCCGCTGGGCACGCTGGCGGTCAGCAACGCATCGGCCGCCGTCAGCGCCGCGACAGGCTCGGCGGCGGCGACCAACGGGCAGTGGCGCACGGGCGACACGCTCACGGTCACGTCCGCGGGCGTCACGAACGGCACGGTTGCCGTCGGCTACTGGTACTACGAGTAACTGGAGGCCGGCCATGTGCAGCAGTCCAAGTGTCCCTAAAGCCGCGCCGCCGCAGGAGCCCATGAAGGAGGCGGCCAGCCGCTCGCTCGAGGCGTCCGACGCGGCGGCGCGCGAGCAGGCGCTCCGGCGCGGGCTGGCCTCCACGTTCACGCGGTTCGACACGCCGGCCGACGCCGGGAGCAAGACCATCGGCGGTTAACATGAAGCTCTTCCCCCGAACAGATCTCGAAGCGCTGCGCGGCTGGCTCGACAAGCGGGCCGCCTCGCTCAAGCGCGAGCGCGAGCCGCACGAGGCCGGTTGGAAGACGCTCTCCGAGCACTACGAGCCCGACCTCGGCCGCGCCCTCTTCGAGGACGATCCGGACGTGGAGCGCCGCGCCGCGCCGCGCCGCGACCGCAAGCTGCTGACCTCCACGCCGCGCACCGAGCTGCGGCGCATGGCGGCGGCCATGAAGTCGGGCACGGCCAACGAGTCGCGGCAGTGGTTCCGCCTGCGGCTCAAAGGGCAGGACCGCGCGCAGGCCGAGAACCCGGCGTGGACGCAGTGGCTCGACGCCGTGACGCGCGGCATGGCCGCGCTGCTCGACCAGAGCAACGCCTACGGCGCGGTCGGCCAGCTCTTCCACCACGCGGTCCTTTTCGGCCAGGGGGCCGCGCTGGTCACGGGCGACCATCCGGAGGACATCCTCGACGTGCGCGTGATCGACACGGGCGCGTTCTGGATCGGCAGCACGCGGCGCGGGCGCGTCGACGTGCTGCTGCGCCGCGTCTCGATGACCGCGCGCGAGATCCTGGAGGAGTTCGGCGAGAAGCGCTGCCCCGAGAGCGCGGCCCGCGCCTGCGAGGCGGGCAGCGACGAGCGGCGCTTCGCGCTCTGGAACCTGGTGTGCCCCAACGCGGGCGGACGATTCCCCGACCTGGACCGGGGAAAAACGCCGTTCGCGTCCGTGTGGTGGTCCGAGACGCGCGACGAGTGCGGCGGCGAGGACACGGCCGGCGTGATCGACATCCGCGGCTACGGCTGGAACCCGATCCTGTGCCCGCGCTGGGACGTCCTGGACGGCGTCTACGGCACCGGCCCGGGGCGCATCGGCATGCCCGAGGTGCTGGAATTGTACCGGCTGGAGCTCGATTCGCTCAAGGGCATCGCCCAGCGCGTGGACCCGCCGCTGGCCGCGCCCGAGGGCATGGAGGGCCGCGCGGTCAACACCTATCCCGGCGGCATCACCTACTATCCCGAGAGCACGGGGCGCGACCGCTCGCTGCACTGCCTCATCGACCAGCCGCCGGACGTGCAGGCGGTCGAAATGAAAATCTCCCAGGTCGAGGCGCGGCTGCGCCGCGTGTTCTACGCCGACCTGTTCAACGCGATCCTGACCGTCGCGAACACATCGGACACGCAGATGACCGCGCGTCAGGTCGAGGAGATGTCCGGAGAAAAAATTTCGTTGCTCGGGCCGGTCCTGACCAACTTGAACCACGGGCTTTTCGATCCGCTGATCGACGCGGTGTTCGCCGTCATGGCCGAGGCCGGGCTGATCCCCGAGCCGCCCGAGGCGATGGCCGGCGCGGAGTTCCAGGCGGAGTACGTGAGCACGCTGCACATGCGCCAGCAGGAAGAGGCGCGGTTGGGCGGCATCATGCGGTTCTCGCAATTCGCGAGCGGGCTGCTCGCCGTGTCTCCCGAGGCCGCCGACAAGATCGATGTCGACCAGATGCTCGACGAGGCCGCGCAGGCGCTGGCCGTGCCGGGCGGCTGCGTGCGCTCCGACAGGGACGTGCAGCAGATCCGCGAGGCGCGGGCGCAGGCGGCGCGCGAGCAGATGCAGGCGGCCCAGCAGGCGGAGCTGGGGCGGCAGGCGCCCGGCTACGCCGACGCCGCCAAGAAACTCAGCGAGACGCCGGCCGGCGGCACCAGCGCGCTCGAGGCGCTGCTCGGGGCGGCCGGGCCGACCGGCGGGGGGATGCTATGACCGACGAAACTACTTTACGCGACGTGCTGGACAGGCAGGCGCGCGAGCGCAACGCGCAGCTCGACGCGGACATCGCGGCGGTGCTGGAGACGCCGGCGGGACGCCGCGCGCTCATGGGGCTGCTCGCCAAGAGCGGCGTGTGGCAGCGCACGGGCTGCGGCGACGGCGACGCGGTGCGGCTGGCCTACGCGGCCGGGCGGCGCGACGCCGGGGCCGACCTGCTGGGCGCGTGCAACCGGGCGGCGCAGGCGGCGGTCGCCCGCGCCATGCAGGAGAACAACGAACGCGTCGGCCGCTGGAACGAAGAGATCCAGTCCGCGCGGCAGAGGATGACGGAGGGAACGCGATGAAGAAGGTTTTCGGATACACGCTCATGGCCCCGGAGGACGGGGACGGCGGGGGCGCGGGCGGGGGCGGCTCTGTCCTGGACGGCGGCGCTGACAAGAGCGGCGCCGACAAAGGCGGCGCTGACAAGGGCGGCGCTGACAAGGGCGGCGCTGACAAGGGCGGCGCAGACAAGGGCGGCGCGGACAAGGGCGGCGCGGACAAGGGCGGCGCGTCAGGCTCGCTCCTGGCCGGGGAGGATGACGCCGGCGCGGCCGAGGACGGCAAGGACGGCAAGAAGCAGGAAGACGCCGCGCCCGACGTGAAGCCCGAGGAGATCGACGCGTACCTGGCGAAGATCAAAAAGATCGACCTGGACGGCGGCGACGGAGGCCCGGCCCCGGCATGGGACGACGGCGCGCTCAAGACGGTGGCCCCGCTCTTCATCAAGCACAAGATCGGCGACGCGGCCGCCAACGAGATCATCGCGGCCTACGCCAAGCACGTCAGCGGGCAGTACAGGGCCGCGCACGAGGCCGACCGCGCGGTCATGAAGTCCATGCGCGAAGAGTGCGGCAAGCGTTTCGGGGCCGACATCAAGCGCTTCGCGGCCGAGGGACGCCGCGGCGGCGAGCACGTGTTCGGCAAGGACCTCTTCCAGAGGCTCGCGCGCGTCGAGGCCTTCGGCAGCGATCCGGACATCATCGAGGCGCTGGCCAAGATCGGCCGGGGCCTCACGCGCGACGGCGCGGCCGGCGGCGACAAGGGCGGCGCGGCCGAGCGCTCCCTGGCCGACCGCATGTACGGCGGCAAATGACACAATCTCCCTGCGGCTGTTCGCGGGGGCAACGGAGGAAATGAATCATGGCGATCAAGGGAACACGCAACCCGACGCTGCGGGACCTGTACAACGGTCTCAAAGAGGACGGGTCGTTCGACCGCGACATCGTGGAGCTGGTCCTGGAGGCGAACTCCGAGCTGCTCGCGGACGCGGTGGTGAAAGAGGCGAACGGGCGGGAGAACGACCGGACCACGATCCGGACGGGCCTGCCCGACGCGACGTGGACGGCTTACTACGAAGGCGTCCAGCCGTCCAAAGGGAGCAAGAAGCAAGTGTCCAACGCCATCGGCACGCTCAAGAGCCTGATCCAGGTGGACAAGGAGCTGATCGACGACTCGCCCAACGGCGCCGAGGAGATGCTGGACGAGGCGTTCTCGCATGCCGAGGCGATGGGCAACGAGGTCTCCGACGCGATCTTCTACGGCAACATCAAGGTCAACGCCAAGAAGTTCAACGGGTTGGCGCCCATCTACAACGCCTTCGGCGGGCTTGACCCCAAGACGAGCGCCCACTACTGCATCCAGTCTTCGGCCCGCTCGACCAGCGCGTCCAACACCGCCCTGCGCTCGATCTGGCTGATCGGCTGGGGCCGTCGGGGCGCGTACCTGCACTATCCGCGCGGCAGCAAGGGCGGCCTGGAGCGCGGCCCCGTCAAGGAGAACACCATCACGGTCACCGATGACGGCGCTCGGCTCGAGGTGAAGGAGCAGTTCTTTAAGTGGAGGACAGGATTGACCGTCAAGGACTTCAGGTCCTGCGGACGCATCTGCAACATCGAGAGCAACAATCTCTCGACCTTGGACAAGGACATCGGCGAGGACATGCTGCGCCTCAAGACGCGCGTCAAGACGGGCGGCCTCAAGCCGGTGTTCTACATGCCCGAGAGCGTCTACGAGTGGCTCGCTGTCAAGACGCGCCGCCAGGTGCTCGTCACGAGCTTCACGTTCAAAGACGTCGGCGGCCAGGAGGTCATGCACTTCGACGGCATCCCGGTCCGCAAGCTGGAGTGCCTCGAAGTCAACGAGACGGTCGTCCCGGCCGCGACGTAAGCCACACCCTTCCGTCCCCCCTCCCGGCCCCCGCGTTCGCGCCCGGGGCCTGGAGGCTGGGGCGGGATCAACAGCAAGAAACCCCAAGGAACCACAGAATGAATCTCGACAAGAACCTCATGTTCAGCGAGACGCAGGACCTGGCCAGCGCGGCCAGCGCCAACATCCTCGACCTCAAAGACTGCGGCGACGACCTGTCCCGCAGGCTCAACGTGTTCGCCAAGATCGACGGCGGCGCGGTGGCGGGCGGAACCAGCATGGCGGCCAAGCTGGAGACCGGCGACGACGGCGAGAACTTCGAAGACCTGGTCACGTATCCGACACGGGCGATCGCCGACATCAACGCGGACGGCTGGATCGTCAAGCCGCAGCCGCTGCCGGCCGGCGTCAAGCGCTACCTGCGGCTGACCTACACGGCCGTCGGCAGCTTCACCGGCGCGGGCAAGATCCTCGCAGGCATCACGCCCTCGCTCGACACGGCGCTGTAAAGGAGGCCCGGAATGCCCGTCTACACACTTAAACCCGGACACGCGCGGACGTTCCTGCTGGGCACGGCGCGCCGCCCCGGAGAGGCGGTGCACATCGCCTCTCCGGGGGCGCTCCCCCCCGCCGACCGCGAGGCGCTGGCCGCGCACTTCAACCTTGCGCCGGGCAGCGTCCCGGCGCAGGCGAACGGTCCGGCACCCGCCAGGCTGGCCAACGGCCTCACCGAGGAGCAGGCGCGGGCCAAGCTGCAGGGCGCGGGCGCGCCCGTCGCGGACACCCTCTCGGGAAAGCCGCTCGCAGACCTCTTCGACGCGGTCTTCAGCGCGGGCGGCACGGACGCGCCCAGCGCCGCCGTGCCGCCCAAGGACGCGGTTCCGACGCCTGACGCGGCGTCAGGGGAAGCGCCCGCGGACAGCGCGGACACGCCGCCCAAGGCCGCGCCGCCCAAGGCCGCGCGGGGCAAACCGCAGTAACGCGCCCCGCCGGGGGCATGGAGGACATGAAACATGGCGCTGCAGATCACCTACGACCGCGACAGGAAAACCGCCACGATCAACGGCGCGCTGGGGCTCTCCAGCGTCGAGACGGTGGCGGTAGAGTCCGCCGCGGGCGACGCGCTCGCGGCCGGCACGCTCTGCCTGCACGCCCCCGGCACGGACGCCGCGCTCGCGGAATGGGACGTCGCGTCGGGCGCGTGCGAGACCGACACCCGCGCGTCCGCGCTCACCGCGTGGTTCGCCGCGCGGCCGGGCCACGACTGCGCGGATTTCCGCATGCGGCTCAAGGACGCCGACGGCAACCTGCTCGGCGCGGGCTGCTGCCCGGTGGTCGACTCCTGCGCCGAGGGCGAGGGCTCCGACATCCAGGCGTCCGGCGGGCCGCTGGAGATCGAGGCCGGCGCGGAGATCGACGCCGGCACGCCGTGCATGATCGCCGCCGGGCTCGCGCAGCCGTGCGGGGCTGGCGACCACGCGCGCTTCGCGGGCATCGCGCTCGGCCACGCCGATTCCGGCGCGTTGGTGCGCATCGTCCGCTGGGGCGCCGTGACCATCCCGGGGTGGGGGCTCGCGCCCGGCGCGGCCTATTGGCTGCCGCAGGCGGCGGGCGATCCGCTGGCCCAGGCCCCGGCAGGCATCGCGCTCTGCGCGGGCACCGCGCAGGACGCCGACACGCTGGTCCTGACGGGCGGCCGGCTGGCCGTGCAGACCGCCGACCACGCCCTGCTCGGCTACGCCGTGTGGGACGCCGACGCGAACCGCGTGGCGATCGTGCCGGCGGCGACCACGGGCGGCGCGCCCGCGGCCGGGCGCATCGTGGCGGCGCGGGCGGACGGCACGCTCGACCCGGCCTTCATCTCGCCCGGCCCGCTGCTCGACGCGCTGGCCGCACGGTTCGCCGCCGTCGCGTCCCTGCTCCCGGAGGCCAGCATCGACGCCATCAACCTCAAACTCAACCAGATCATCGCGATCCTCAAGGGGGAATGATGCACCACCGCAGCACCGCAACCGCCGCCGCCGCGCTGGCCATCGCGCTGTGCGCGAGCCTGCCCGCCCGCGCACAGACCGCGCGCCTGGGCGGCCTGCCGGCATCCGCGCAGGTCGTGACCAACGAGCAGGACGCGGCCGCGCTCGCCGCGCTCAACGCCGCCAACGCCGTCATCAGCGCGGCCATCACCAACGAGGCCGCCCTGAGGGCCGCATGCGACGCCGCGGGGCTCGCAGCCCTGTACGGCACGAACGCCGTCCTCCGCGCGGCCCTCACCAACGAGGCCGCCCTGCGCGTCTCCGGCACCAACGAGGCCGCCAGAGCCGCGCTGCGCGCCTACCATTACGGATCGCCAGACATCGTGGAGAGCCCTGCCGAGTGGTTTAACGGCCAGGGAACGATCATTGGTTTTATTTCCGGCCCGGGCCGCACCAACGCCGTGATCCCCTGGGCAATCGGCGGCGTGGCGGTCACGAACATCGGGTCCACCGCGTTTTACCCCGAAGGCTCGACGATGCCGAGCACGTATCATTTCGGGAGATTCGTCAGATCCAACGGCGCACAGGCTTTCTTTTACAACACCGACGCGACGCATCTGTATTTCTCCGGGGACGCCCCTACAGTAGGCGCCAATGCGTTTTTAAACGCCAATGAAGGCCTTACCGCCACGGTAATCAATCCGCAGGCGACAGGCTGGGGCGCGACGCTCAGCGACGGCACCCGCTCAATCCCCGTCATACGCCCTGCGCTGCACACCGACCTGATGCGGATACAAGTCATGCAGCATGTCGACAGCTACACCAATCTCATCTGGCAGAGCATCTACTCAAACGGCTGGCATTGGCTTGTCGCCGTGACCAACACGCCGGGAGGTGCGCAATGAACGGCAAACGAGACGCGCGGCACCGCGACACGCTCTACGCCTGGATGCTCTTCGCCTGGTGGCTGCTGTTCGCCGGCCTCGTGATCGGCGTCATGTGCGCGCACGCTGCGAGGGCATCCGTCACAAACTGGCCGTCCGCGCAATACCTCATGGTGGACCAGAACGGGAGCATCGTGCCGCCCGGCTACGCGGCCGGCCTGGAGGAGATCGCCCGCACCGAGGCCGAGGCCGCCGCCGCGCAGGCCGCCGCGCAGGCCGTCGCGGCCGCGACCGAGAGCGCCAGCAACACGATCGACGAGATCGTCAGCGTGCTCACAGGCTCGATCGGCTTCGGCTACGTCACGGGCCACACCGTCGGCATCGGCGGCACCGTGCAGGTCTCGACCAACGCCTCGGCGCAGATCGTGTACTGCGAGTTCGGCGCGGCCGGCACGTCTAACATCCTCGGCACCGCGCACACCGGGCATTACATCTGGCACGCCTACAGCGAGGCGATGAACGCGATGCCCGCGATCAAATACAAGACGAACCTCGAGGCGACCAACGCCTGGGAGTTCGCCGAATACCAGAGCACGGCGGAATACACCTCGCACACCGTCAACGGCGTGACGTACGACACCGTCTACCGCTCGACGGTGTGGCTGCCTTCCGCGCTGGACTCCTCATTTTTTCTTGCGTTCTGCGAGATTCTCGGCGGCGGGCAGGCCGGCGGGATCTTCACCGTCGAGACGGGCTTCTCCATCGGCGGCAAGACGGGCTTCACCGGCACCGTGCAGCGCGACGGCCTTTGGTGGACGTACCAATGCGGGGCGCTCATGTCGGTCACAAACGAGGTGCCGCAATGAAAAAAGTGAGACTCTCCATAGACAAGCTCCTTTTCGCGGCGCTGGCCATCGCGCTCGCCTACACCGCCTATCCGACCGGAAAGCAGAAGCAGGCGGGCGGCCTGCGCCTGAGCCGGCCCGTCGAGACGCCGTCCGGCGTTCACCTGTCCTGGACGGGCGGGCAGGCCGGAACCACCTATTCGATTTACCGCAAGGACAACATCGAGGGCGCGACATGGGAGAGGATCGCTGTCGGCCTGTCCGGCGCGAGCGGCACGTTCTTCTATCCGCTGTTCACGCTCGACCGCGATATCTCCTACAGGATACAGGCGGAGGCCGCCGAATGACCCGGCACGCCCCTATAGCGTCTCTGCGCCTCTGCGTCTCTGCGTTTATCATCGCCGCGCAAGCCCAAGCCCAAACATCGAACGTCGAGACGGTGAAGGCCTGGACGCGCACGCACGTCATGGGCCTGCCGGGCGGCACGCTGCGCGACCCGACCGGCAGCATCGCCGAGGGCCAGCGCGCGGCCGCCGCGGCCGCCCTTTCCGGCGCGAGCAGCAACATCGTGTCGGGCGCGGCCGAGGGGCTCACCAACGCGCTGGAGCGGCTCTGGGCCGTCGCCGCCGAGACCAACAGGTTCACGGGCCGCCTCTACCTCGCGGCCGACATGGAGGCCGATCCGGACTGCGAGAACATCGAGGCGTATGTGGTGGCCGAGAGCGCGGGCACCGGCGGCCTCATGCACTGCTACACGCACTACACGCGGCAGCTCGCCGAAGCGCCGCGCACCGTCTGGTCGTTCGAGCTTGCGCCCGGCACCGTCTATTGGGCGCCCGGAGCGATCGACACCAACGCGCCGCTCACGAACGTGCTCGGCTACGCCTGCTACGACATCCGCGTGCAGCGCCCGCCGCAGGCCGGAAACATGATCCTGCGCACCCACAGGTTTCTCAGGTGGGGCGCGCCCGACACGCCGCTGGACGTCTCCGACGACGGCATCGAGATCGTTTCCGGAGGCGTCACGAACAGGCCCTACACCGGCCCCGCCGTGTTCACGGACGGATCGCATGAGGTCACCGAAACTTACCTTTCCGGATTCCTGTACGCCGTCATAACCAACGAGGTCCCGCAATGAGAAACGCACTGGCCATACTGTTGATTGCCGCCGCGTCGGCCGGAATCTCCGCGCCCAGGGAAGTCTGGCTCACGCCCGAGCGACGCGCCCAGCTCAAAGCCATCACGTCGCGCCCCTATGTGACCGCGCGCGAGGACCTGGGGAACGGCACCGAGCGGCTGGAGTGGCGCAACGGCTCGCGCGAATGGGCCACCACGCAGGCCGTGCGCCGCGTCGCCGGGGCGAAGGCCAGGAATCCGCACGCCGAGGCCCGGCGCGAGGCGGCCGAGGCGAAAGCGGAGAAAGACGCGATGCTCAAAGACATCAGGACGCTCGCGCAGAAACCCAAGGTCACGCCGGCCGAAGTCAAGGCCGTGGCGGACAGGCACGGCGACAAGGCCGGCAACCGGAAGTGAGGGGGCGAGATGGCGGGACACGCGGCGGCAGACCATGACTGCATCCAGGAGACGCGGCTCGCGGGCATGGAACGCGAGATCGGCACGCTCAACGACAAGGTGTGGCGGGGCAACGGCAAGCCGGCGCTGACCGAGCAGATCGCCGTGCAGGCGCAGACGGTCCGGGCGCTCTGCTGGCTGGTCGCCGTCACGTGCGCGGCGGTGATCGCGCAGATCGTGGCGATGATTTTCAAGGCCCGCGGAGGATGATGAGCGGGCGGCGGCTTCCCGGTCCGGACGGGTGTCCGGGCCGGGACCGCGCCGGACAAAACATCAAGGGGATCGGAACACCCTCCGGCGCGGTTTTACAAAAAAGAAAGGCGGAAGGCATGAACGCATTTTGGAGCGTGCTGGCGAGGATCGGGCTTGCGCTGGTTTCGGCGCTGCCCGTCGAGCGGGTGGCGGCCGCGCTGCTGGACCGGCTGGTACAGAAGACGGACGGCGCGAACATCGACAAGGCCCGCGCGACGGCGGCGCACCTGGCCGAGCTGGCCGAGCTGTTCGGCGACGTGCTGGCCGACAAGCAGGTGACCGAGATCGAGGTCGTCGCGATGAAGACCACGGTCATGCGGGCGCGCGAGCTGCTGCTGGAGCAGTGGGCCGACGGCAAGTCGGCCAAGACGCTCCAGACCGAACTCGCCAAGACCGGCCTGACGGCGTCCTACGCGCAGTTGGCGGAGGCGGCCCGTGCCGGCGCGTGAGGCGCGGCCCGCGCGCAAGGCCCGCAAGGCGCGGAAGGCGAGGGAACCGGGAAAGGCCCGTCCCGCCCGCAAGGCGCGGGACGCGGAAGCGTTGAGAGACACCGAGGGAACAGAGCCGGAAGACCGGCAGAAAGGCCACGAAAAATGAAACGGAACATCGGAATCATCGGCCGAGCCTCAATGGCCGGCCTTGCGGCGGCTCTCGCGGGCTGCATGACGAGCGTCAGATCGACATGGGACCAGAGCCCGGACGGCACGATCCACGCGGCCGTCAGCGTCCGGAGCACCGGCACGCAGAGCGAGGCGCTGGCCAAGGGGTTCGACGCCGGGCCGCAAGGGTCGATTCTGGAGGACGCGAGCGGCAAGCAGGACTCGACGGCGGCCGTCGCGGCCATCCGCGACGTGTTCGTCGCGTTCGCGCCGATCCTGAACACGCTGGCCGCGGGCGCGGCCGTCCCCGCGCGTCCGGCGGCCGACGGTGCGGAGGAAGGCGCGGCGCAGAGCGTCGGCGAGATCCTGCGCGGGACGCCTGGCGGCGAGACGGTCCACAGCGCGGAGAGATTCACCGGGTCGCCCGGCCCCGCCGGCGAGGGCGTCTACGGCCGCGCGTCGTGCGCGCGGTGCCAGGCCTACGCGGCGGCGCATCCCGAAGCCCAGCTCATCGACCTCGACGCCGGCGCGAACCGCGCCGACATGTGGGCCGCGCTCAGGCTCAGAGGCTACGCCGGGCAATCCGTGAGCCTGCCCGTGAGCATCACGGCGGACGGCTACACGCAGGCCGCGCGCTGAAACCAGGAACCAGAAACCAGAAACCAGAAACCGGGAACCGGGAACCATGACAACCCTCGACATCTGCAACATGGCGCTTTCCTCGCTCGGGCACGAGCGGCGCGTGACCGACCTGGCCGCGCAGACGAAGGAGGCGGCGCTCTGCTCCACGTGGATCAACGCGGCGCGGCAGAGCGTGCTCGGGGCGGCGTTCTGGCCCGGCCTCGCGCGCGTCTCGCCGGAACAGGACGGCGAGCCGGACGGCGCGTTCTGGCGCTACCCCGCGCCGTGCCGCGGCCGGGCGCTGCGCCTGGAGGCGCGCGCGCCGGACGGCGCGCCGGCCGACATCGCCGCCTCTGACGGGCGCTCGCTGCTGCTGGGCATCCCGCGCGCGTCCTTCCGCCACATGCCGGACACGGAAGACCCGGAAGAGTGGACGCCCGCCGTGCGCGACGCGGTGGCGGCGGAGCTGGCCGCGCGCATCGCCTACGCGCTCACCGGGCAGCGCCGCGCTGCGGCGGACGCCCGCGAGGCCGCGCGCGGCGCGCTCTCCCGGGCCCGGGCGGACGCCGCTAACCTGACGCGCCGTCACGGCGAGCGCAACCGCTACGCGGACGCCCGGCTGGAGGGCGCGACATGATCCGCACCGTCCGTCAGAGCTTCGCGGCGGGCGAGCTGGCCCCGGAGCTGCACATGCGCGGCGACCTGGCCGCGTACCAGAAGGGCGCGGCGCTGCTCTACAACATGATCGTGCGGCGCACCGGCTCGGCCCAGAAGCGCCCCGGAACCGACGCGCTCGACGTGGCGGCGGGCTTCCCGGCGGGGGGCGGCCCCGTCCGGCTGATCCCGTTCTACTACGACGCGTCGCTCTCCCTCGTGCTCCTGGTCGCGGCCGGGGCCGTGCGCGTGTACCAGGTGTCGCCGGATTTGGAATTCGACCGCGAGTTCGAGTGGAGCGGCTGGACGGCGGAAGACGTGGCGGGCATGCGCGCGCGCCAGGCGGGCGACACGCTCTTCGTCACGGCCCCGGGCCGCCTGCCCTGCCGCCTGGTGCGGACGGCCGCGACCGGCGCATGGACCATCCTGACCGAGCGCGTGACGCCGCTGCCATCATCGGCCGTCACGCTCTCGGCATCCGGCAACGCGGCGTTCAGCGATCCCGGCTCTGGCTACACGCCGCAGACGTTCAGGTATGCCGTGTTCGAGGATGTCGGCGGCCTGCTCCAAATGGCCAAATCCGCCAGTTATACGGGCGGCTGCGCGCCGTGGCCGCCCGGCGGACGCGTCACGCTGTCGCTCGGCATCACGGGCTACCATCCCGAATCGCGCTTCATTTTCACCAAACGCTGGGGCGCGGGTTACGGCGTGATCGGCGACGTCACCCAGCAATCCGCCGCCGACACCTCGTTCACGTTTTACGACGACAACATCGCGCCCAACGAGCAGGTGCCCTACCAGACCGTCATCCGCTCGGCCGCCGACGACGCGGGCGGATACGCCATCATGGACATCCACCAGCAGCGGCAGGTGCTCTGCGGCAACGCCGCCGCGCCGTGGACGCTCTGGTTCTCGCGCCTGGGCGACCTCTACGCCTGGTACTCCAACCGCCCGGCGGACGACGCCGACCCGTTCCGCGCCTCGCTGCCGGCCCTCCGGGCCAGCGAGATCCGCCACACGGTCGCGGGGCGCCGGCTGCTGCTGTTCACGACCGACGGCATCTTCGCGGTGCACGCGGGCGGCGAGGGATTCTCCGCGCGCACCTGCCAGATCGAGCGCGTCAGCCCGGCCGGCGCGGGCGCGGCCCCGCCGCTCGACACCGGCGCGGCGGTGCTCTTCACGGCCGAGGACGACCGCGCGCTGCTCGAGATGCGCTACAGCTTCGCCGAGGACGCTCACGTCACGGTCGACCGGTCCGTCCTGGCGCGCCACCTCACCGAGGGCGCTTCCGTGGTCCGCACCGCCTGGCAGGCGTGGCCCGACGGCATCCTCTGGGCGCTGCTGGACGACGGCTCGCTGCTGGCCTTCACGTATCTTCCGGAGCACGAGGTGTTCGCCTGGTCGCGCCACGGGGTGCGCCTGGCCGGGCAGGCCACCGCGCCAGAGGAAGGCCCGCCGCCCGCTTACATCGTGGACATCGCCGCGACAGGGGCCGTGCTGCGCGACACCCGCGTCCGGGAGGCGCGGCGCGACGCGACCTCCGTCTGCGTGCTGCTGGCCATGAACGGGAGCGTGGACCCGCCCGCCTACACGCTGCTGCGCATGCGCGCGGGCGGCCCGGGAGCCGACGGCTGCATCGACTGCGCCCGCGCCGCCGTCGGAGGCGCTGAGGGCGTCACCGCGGCCCTGCAGCCGGGGGACGTCTGGCGCGTCGACGGCGGCGCGTGGCAGACCGCGTCCGAGGCCGGCGAGGTTTCCGCCGCGCAGGACGAGA
>Ga0123328_1001047_pt1 | contig 27858 bp, 20 predicted proteins | sample BioC12SIPDNA_2_FD_89702 | JGI IMG/M metagenome (GOLD analysis project Ga0123328, IMG submission 89702) | Anaerobic biogas reactor microbial communites from Washington, USA - Biogas_R1_A C12 SIP DNA | ecosystem: Engineered > Bioreactor > Anaerobic > Unclassified | place: Washington, USA...
CGAAGTCTACGAGGCCGTGCAGCACGCCAAACAGGACGACGTGGTCGTCAAGCACCAGTACGCGATTGTTGACATTCCGGAGCGGATCGTCACGGAAGCGGAATACAAGGCCTGCAAGGCCGAGGCGGAGCGTCTGAAGGCCAATCCCGGCGACGGGCGGGGAAACTGGAACGCCCGCGTCGTCGCCCGCTACGAGAGCTTGAAGACCGATCCCCGCCCGCTGTTCTCAACACCGATCAACGTGCTCCGCATCGGCGACGCGGTCCTCTGCACGAACCAGTTCGAGCTGTACACCGACTATGCAGTCCAGATCAAGGCCCGGTCGAAGGCGGTGCAGACGTTTGTCGTCCAGCTGGTCAACGGGGCCGGGGAGCCGCAACCGCCGGCCGGCGCGCCGGAAGCGGACAAGAACGACTGGCACTATTCGTCGAGCGGGACCTACCTGCCTTCCGCGCGGGCTGTCGAGGGCGGCGGATACGGCGCCGTGATTCAAAGCAACACCGTCGGCCCCGAAGGCGGGCAGGTGCTCGTGGAAGAGACGCTGAAGAGGATCAACGCGATGTTCTGAGCGCCGCGCGCTCTGCGAGGGTGCGTATGTACGTTGCGCCGTTTTATTGTTTTCCCCTGCTGAGAGAAGAAGGGAGCTGCCATGCGCGCCTTGCGTAGAATCTTCCTGACCGCGGCGACCGCCGCCGTTTTCGCCGCGGCACATGCCCAGGCCGCGACGCTTCACGTCGGCGCGGCGCGTTGCGACATCACGCCGGACATGCCGTCGTTTCTCGCCGGCCAGTTCTCGCCACGCGTCTCCCGCGGGGTTGAATACCCCTTGACGGCCAACGTCCTGGCGATCGAATCGCGCGAGGGCGACAAGCCGCTCGATTCGGCAATCGTGATCAGCGTCGACACCGCGGTCGTGCGGGCGAGCATCCTCCTGCCGATACGCGACGCGGTCCAGGAGCAACTGCCCGAGTTCGACCTGGGCAAGCTGATCGTCGCCGGCACGCACACGCATTCCGCCCCCCCGACCGTGGACGGTCATTTCAAGCAGCAGGAGGGAGTCCAGGTCCCGTCGGACTACGTGCGATTTGCCGTCGCCAAGATCGCCGCCGCCGCCCGCCAGGCCTGGGAGGCGAGGAAGCCGGCCCGGTTTTCCTACGGCCTGGGCCATGCCGTCGTGGCCTACAACCGGCGGGCCGTCTACGCCGACGGCACGGCCGTCATGTACGGAAAGACGAACGACCCCAACTTCCGCGCCATCGAGGGGATGGAGGACCATGACGTCAACTCGATGTTCTTCTGGGATGCGAACGACAAGCTGCTGGCGATCGTCGTCAACGTCTCCTGCCCGTCACAGGAGGTGGAAAGCAACCGCCTCCTCTCCTCCGACTTCTGGGGCCCGACCCGCGCGCTGCTCGGGGAGAAGTACGGCGAGGATCTGACGATCGTCGGCCTCTGCGGCGCGGCGGGCGACCAGTCGCCGCATCTCCGCTACCGGCAGGCGGCCGACGACCGGATGACGAGGTTGCGGAAACTGGACCGGCTGCGGGAGATCGCCCGGCGAATCGTCCGTGGAGTCGACGAAGTCTACGAGGCCGTGCAGCACGCCAAACAGGACGACGTGGTCGTCAAGCACCAGTACGCCGTTCTCAAGCTTCCGCAGCGGATCGTCACGGAGGCGGAATACAAGGCCTGCAAGGCCGAGGCGGAGCGTCTGAAGGCCAATCCCGACGACGGGCGGGGGAACTGGAACGCCCGCATCGTCGCCCGCTACGAGAGATTGAAGACCGATCCCCATCCGACGCACGCCACGCCGGTCAACGTGCTCCGCATCGGCGACGCGGTCCTCTGCACGAACCAGTTCGAGCTGTACACCGACTTTGCAGTCCAGATCAAGGCCCGGTCGAAGGCGGTGCAGACGTTTGTCGTCCAACTGGCCAACGGGGCCGCGGAGCCGCAACCGCCGGCCGACGCGCCGGAAGCGGACAAGAGCAACTGGCACTACGCCAGCAGCGGGACCTACCTGCCTTCCGCGCGGGCCGTCGAAGGCGGCGGATACGGCGCCGTGATCCAAAGCAACGTCGTGGGCCCCGCAGGCGGGCAGGTGCTCGTGGAAGAGACGCTGAAGATGATCAACGCCATGTTTTGACACGAAGGATTGCCTGATGAAACGGTTCACGCTTGTTGCCGTCCTGTTCCTCCTCGCCCCGGCTTGCCAGGCCGCGGAGCTCTACGTGGGGGCGGCGAGTTGCGATTTCACCCCGCCCAAGCCGGTAGCGCTCGACGGCCAGATGGGCACGCGGATCTCCCGCGGGGCATTGACGCCGATCACCGCCAACGCGATCGCCCTGGAGAGCCGCGACGGCGATCGATCGCTGGCGCGTTTCATTCTTGTCTCGCTGGACATGGTCGGGATACGCCCTGAGATCGACGCGCCGATCCGCGCCGCGGTCCAGAAACTGCTCCCCGATTTCGACGTCAACAACCTCGTCCTCTCCGCGACGCATACGCACACGGCCCCGGTCGCGGACCCCACAAAGTACCATATTCCGGAGGATGCCGAGTGCATGCGGCCGGCGGAGTTCGTTCTCTGGGCCGCCGACAGGATCGCTCCGGCGATCGCCCGCGCCTGGAACAGCCGCGTGGAAGGCCAGTTTTCCTACGGGCTGGGGCACGCCGTCGTGGCGTATAATCGCCGCAGCGTGTACGCCAACGGTTCGGCCGCGATGTACGGCAGGACAAACAGACCGGACTTCCGCTGCATCGAGGGGGTGGAAGACCACGACGTCAATACGATGTTCTTCTGGGACGCGTCCGACAAGCTCCTGGCGATGATCGTCAACGTCTCCTGCCCCGCCCAGGAGGTCGAAGGATTGAGCCAGCTTCATGCGGACTACTGGCATCCGACGCGGCAGATGCTTCATGGCAAGTTCGGCGAGGACGTCTGCGTTGTCGCCCTGTGCGGCGCGGCGGGCGACATGTCGCCGCACACGCAGTACCGGAAGGCCGCCGAAGACCGCATGTCTTCCCTGCGGAAACTCTCCCGGATCGACGAAATCGGCCGGCGGATCGCCCGGGGGGTCGAGGAGAGCTACGAACCGGCCAAGGCGGCCAAGACGGCCGACGTCGCCTTGAAACATGAATACGCCGTGGTTTCGCTGCCGCAGTACCGGATCACCGAGGCGGAATACAAGCAGACGAAATCCGAGGCGGAGAGTCTCAAGAAGGCGATGGAGACGGACCCCAACAAGGTCCGCCTCTACGACTGGGCCAATACGGTCGTCGCCCGCTACGAAGCGCAGCAGAACGACCCACAGACCGCGTTCGAGGTTCCGATCCACGTGATGCGGATTGGCGAGACGGCGATGGCAACCAATCCGTTCGAGCTGTTCACGAGCTACGGGATTCAGATCAAGGCCCGCTCCAAGGCAAGGCAGACGTTCGTCGTTCAGTTGACCGACGGCTGTGGAATCTGCGGCTCGGCCAGCTCCGCCGGCTACCTGCCGACGGCCCTGGCGTATCAGGGGGGCGGTTATAGCGCGATCGTCAAGAGCATCTGCGTCGGCCCCAAAGGGGGGCAGGTGCTGGTCGAGGAAACGCTCAAGCGGATCAACGCGATGTGGTGAGCCCGCGCGGGAGGGCCGAACGTGCCGGATCATGCCTGCCGGGCCCATCGGCTGGGCGCGCATCCGAGGTGTTTCTGGAACGCCCGATACATGTGGCAGGCCGATCCGAACCCCGCGGCCGACGCCACCTCGGCGATCGTCCTTTCGGTTTCCGAGAGCAGCACCTGGGCCCGCTGAAGATGGCAGCGGATGATCTCGTCGTGGACGCTCCGCCCGAGCGCGCGCTGGAAGCGGATCTCCAGGGCCCGCCGCGACAGGCAGACGTGCCGCACGACGTCGGATACGTTGATCGGGCGCGACGCGTGGTCGTGGATGAAGCGAACGGCCAGCGCCACCTCGCGATCCTTCAGGTCGAACACCTGGGTGGAGCGGCGCGCCACCACTCCAACCGGCTTGACGAGGATCCGGCGGGCGTTCTTGAATCGCCCGTGGATCAGATCGTCCAGCAGGGCCGCCGCTTCATATCCAGCGCGGCGCGTGTCGAGGCCGACGCTGGAAAGCGACGGGTCGGCCAACTCGCACATCAGGTCGTCGTTGTCGACGCCCACGACGGCCACATCCTCCGGCACGAGCAGGCGCATCGCGCGGCACGCCTCGAGGACTTGCAGCCCGCGCTCATCGTCGCAGGCCAGCACGCCCAGCGGCCGGGGAAAGCTCGACAACCACCGCCCGAGCGTCTCCTGCTCCCGGGCCCATTCACGCCCCAGGCGCGACTTGGGTGTTGGATAGATCTGGCAGGGGAGCCCCGCCTCCTCAAGCCGGGCGACGAAACCCTCCTCGCGCCGCGTGGACCACAGGGGATTGTCGAACGCCCCGACGAAGGCGAAGCGGCGGAAGCCCCGGTCGAGGAGGTGCTCCGCCGCGAGCCGTCCCGCTTCGACGCCGTCCGGGCAGACCTCGCAGAGGCCCGATAGTGGGCTTTCCGGCGCGACCTGGTCGTGGTTCAGGTCGAGCGCGATGACCGGCAATCCGGTGTCGAGGATCGCCTTGGCGACCTGTGGGGTCCAGATTCGGGCGATGATTCCGGTCGCGCCCCATTCGACCAGCTTTGGAACCCGCTGGACGAGATCGCCCGGCGCCACGTAGAACGACCAGGGGCCATAGTGCCGCGCGTACTCGACGATCCCTCGCAGCAGCCCGCGGCCGTATCCCAGCGAGGTTTCAATCAGCAGTGCGATGCGAGGTTGGTCCATCGTGTGCTCTCGGCGTTGGCGCGTGCGGCGGGCCGACTGGGCGCTCAGGGTCGCGGGGAGAACCAAGCCGGACAGCCCCCTTTTCTCGTGGCCAGGCGGGGCCTGACGGCGTTCGGAAGCGGTTCTGGCCGCGAGACTTCCGATTGGCCCGGTGAAAGGGCGTGGCGCCTGGTTCCCCGGGAAATCGCCGTATTTCGCCAGGTTCCCCCCCGCGGACGGCCCAATCGGACCTGTTCTTCGCAGGGAGCCGGGAGCCACATCCCGGCAGGCCCCGTGCGATTATATATTACTCCACCTGAGTCCTCGCGTCGCTACGGCCGGCCGGTTCCGCTCGCTTGGAGCGGATTCTTACTCTTCGACCGTCGCCCGTCGTTACAACCCGACGCGTCCGCGAGGCCGCCCCCCTCCATCCCAACCCGACGCGTCCGCGAGGCCATTTCGGGTTAGCCGCCCTCGCTTACACTTCGGGTCAACGATCGGCGCATGACCAATCCGACACGGGGCTGCCATTTTTGAATGGGCAAAAAATCGGCCGATTGTCCGCGTTGCGCGTTTTGATATCTTATTTTGCGCAAAATACAGTTGACGGACGCGGGCCCGCGTCACCAGAATAACGGATGGTTAGTCTCTTCCTCCACGAGGCATTTCCCGTTGGGGCGGGTTGATGCCCAGGATGGCGTCTGAAGCGGGGACAATCGTGGCACCGGGTGGCGTCTGGGGTCTCGTTTCAGTGCAGTTCTTTCTTCTCTTGATTCGAAGGAGGGTGGCCATGTCTGCGGTTTCCTTTTCTGGGCCGAAGAACGGTCGAGGCTTTACACTCGTCGAGCTCCTGGTGGTGATCGCGATCATCGGCATCTTGATTGCCCTGCTGCTCCCCGCGGTGCAAGCGGCCCGCGAAGCCGCGCGCCGCTCGGCGTGCGGGAACAACATGAAGCAGCTTGGGCTGGCGATCCACAACTATCACGACACCTACAATGCAATGCCCTATTTGTCCGTTCAGGCCGCTGTGACAGGTCAGACCGCCTCGGAGAACCAGTTCGTGAGCGGTCTGGTCGGGCTCTTGCCGTTCGTCGAGCAATCGGCGCTGTATGACCAGATCACTCACACAACCACGATCGGCGGCGTCACCTACCCGCCCTACCAGAGTTATTTTGGGCGGACGACTGCATACCTGCCTTGGCTGGCGATGATCCCCTCGTATCTTTGCCCCTCCGACCCCGGGGCGGCTGAGAGAGGCACCCTCGGTTACGGCCGCACCAGCTACGGCTTTAGCGTTGGCGACTGGACTCCGAGCGTGTGGGTCTCAACCAGCCGCGGTCCATTTGCCTGCCGCAAGAATTTCAACTTCCGTTCGGTCACCGATGGCCTGAGCAACACGATCGCCATGGGGGAGCGCTGCCTTGGCACGGCGGGCGGACAGCGCGTCAAGGGAGGCGGCGTGGCCAACCAGCCCACGGCCGTCGCGTCTGATCCGACGACGAGCAGCCCAATTGTCTGCATGGGGACTCTGGGCACCAGCGGGATGTATAAGGCCGGGCTGACCTACTCCGCGCACCGGGGTGGCGAGTTGTATTGGGCCGGGTTCCCCTCGACGGTGATGATCAACACCATCCTGCCGCCGAACGGGCCGACCTGCCTCCGAGTGACAGACGGCGCCGAACACATGCTGGTGCCGCCGACCAGCTACCATCCGGGCGGAGTCATGGTGGCGTGGTGCGACGGGGCGGTGTCGTTCATCAGCGACACCATCAACACGGGCAACCTTGCCCTGCCCTGCGTGGTCAACGGCCCCTCGAACTACGGCGTTTGGGGCGGGCTGGGTTCGAAGGACGGCATGGAGACGGTCCAGGCGCCCTGACCGAACGGCGCCCGCGTGGCGTCGAACGCGCGGAGACGGCGGAGACCAGCGCAGGTCCGGCCTCCAAATTCCGATTCTGTTCACGACTGACAAGGAGTGCGGTTCCATGCGATATCTGATGTGCTTGCTGCTGCTCGCCGGGAGCTTGGCCTGGATGGGTTGCGCCCCGGCGACGCTCGAGGGAACCATCGCCGCCAGCGGCACGGTGACCCATAACGGCCAGCCGGTGGAAGGGGCCACCGTGGTCTTTTCCCCCGAGGGGGAGGGCCGCGCGGCGAGCGGCCTGACGGATGCCAGCGGCCGTTTCCAGCTGCAAACCCTCAACCCGGATGACGGCGTCTTGCCCGGCAAATACCAGGTGGCAATCTCCAAGACGCAAGTCGAAGGCGGCATGAGCGAGGAGGAGTCGCAGGCCTACACCGCCGAGCACGGCAAATCCCCGGAGGTTACCGTCAAGGACCTGCTGCCGGAGAAGTACAAGTCGCCGGCCACGTCCGGACTCGCCGCCGAGGTGACCGCGAGCGACAAGAACGAATTTACCTTCGACTTGAAGGATTAGAGAGCACGGCAACGCCCTGCGGACTGGTCCTTGCGAGCGCCGCTCGCGCCTCTCGCACCCGCCTGGTGTCACGCGGGGGGGCGGCGGCCGTCGTGGTCGCGGATGACGCATACGCGACAAGCCCTCGCGGGAACGCGTGGCTGCCTAATCCGATCGGGATGCCGATAAGCAAGTGAAAGGGCAGTCGCTGCCGGCAGCCACCCGCGTTGCGCGTTTTGATATCTGGGTTTGCGCGATATGCAATTGACGTTGGCGAGCTGAGGCGAATAGAATAACCTCGGTGTGCCGTATCTTCTCCGCCCGGTCCGGCTCGGGCATAAATTGCAGTCTGGCTGAAATTCGGCTCCGGGGGGGAGCGGCGCGTGGCAGACTCTCTTTCATTGCATCCGTTTTTGAGAAGGAGCCAGCGATGAAACGCGGCATTCACGTCTCGCCGGCGCGCGGGTTCACGCTCGTCGAACTCCTCGTGGTGATCGCCATCATTGGGATCTTGATCGCCTTGCTGTTGCCGGCCGTGCAGGCGGCCCGCGAGGCGGCCCGGCGAAGTTCGTGCAGCAACAATCTGAAGCAATTGGGTCTGGGATTGCACAACTACCACGATTCCCTTGGCTGCTTTCCGCCGGCGCAGACATTCACGCAAACAGTCACCCCATCTTCCGTGTTCGCCGTCGGCACATTGAACGACGCCTTCGTGTGGCCCGTGTTCCTCTTCCCCTACATCGAGTTGGGCGCCCCGCATGACAAGGTCAACTTCAACTCCAATTGGGGCGGCGGCAGCGATCCGATCATGAAGATGGCGTTCCCCGTCTTCCAGTGCCCCTCGGATGGAGAGAGCGCGTTCGGCCACTCGACCCGTGTCCGCAACAACTACAACGCCAACACCGGGCTCGGCCCCCTGATGAACGTCTTTCCCCCGAACCATACGCCGGGCGTGTTCCAGCAGTCGAAGTCGTTGAAGATGGCCGACCTGACCGACGGCACTTCCAACACCGCCGGAATCTCCGAGATCATCAAGGTCCGCGGCGGTTACGATTACCGCGGCTGCTGGAGCTACATCGAGGGGAACATCTACCAGCACGACCGCACGCCGAACACGCGGATTCCCGACGAGATGCGAAACGGCCTCTGCATGGCGGGCCCGGACGGCACGCCGGAAACAAATATCGAGGCGCCCTGCACGTACACCTATAGCGATTTCAAGACGCGCAAGGTGCTGATGTCGGCGCGCAGCCGCCATCCGGGAGGCGTGCAGGTCTTGATGATGGACGGGTCCGTGCATTTCGCCAGCGACACGATCGATTTGAAGACGTGGCAGGCGCTCGGCACGGTGTTCGGCCATGAGGTCATCGGCCCGTGGTGATCGTGATCGCCGGCGGTTCCGCAGGAGACCGCTGAGAGGCGCTTGACGGGCGCGCCTGCGGCACTGCGCGAATCTCGATGCCAGAAGACGCTGCGGTGGGCGGGCAGCGCCCCGAAGGTCTGCTCTAGCCGGGGGGCGGAAGCCCGCCCGCAGCGCCGTGCCACGCGCCCGCTTGGGGGTGCGGCGGGGTGCGGCGAATCGAGGAATATCCGCAATCCAGACGCGGGGTTCATCCGCTGCGCTTCGCCGGCCAGGATCCCGTTGCGCATTTTGACACCTGGTTTTTCGCAATTGGAAATTGACCGGCGCGGGCCAAGGGGCCAGAATGCGCCTGTTGATCGTCTCGCCTCGATCGGGGCGCCCGCGGAGCGGATTGGCGGACCGCGCCAGACCTCCGGCGGGCGCCCGGGCGCTGGTCGGACCGCGCGACGTCGAGGAGATCGACGAGCTCTGGAAAACCTGCGGGCAGCAGCAACGGACCACGTTCTAGGAGACCCATGATGAGAGTAGCAGCAGCCTGTTTCCTCGCCGCCGCCTTGACGGCGACCGCCGTGCCAGGGGCCGAATTGTGGATCGGCGGGGCGACCACGAGCATCACGCCGGACAAACCGGTCCCTCTCGACGGCCACCGCGGCCTGCGGATGTCGAATAAGGTCGAATCGCCGGTGACCGCCACGGCCCTGGCCCTCGAATCGCGCGAGGGAGAAAAGGTGCTCGACCAGGCGATCCTCGTCTCGTGCGACCTGGTCGCGATCCGCGACGGCATCACCGAGAAGCTCCGCGAGAAGGTCAAGCCCCGGCTGCCGGATTTCGATGTCAACAAGCTGGTCTTCAGCGCCACGCACACGCACAACGCGCCGGTGACGCTCGAGGGCCGTTACACGCTGCCCGAAAGCGGCGACTTCATGAGACCTTCCGAGTTTGTGGAGTTCTTTGCCGAACAGGTCGCCGGGGCGGTCGCCGAGAGCTGGCAGAAACGCCGCGTCGGAAAGGCCGGCTGGGGGCAGGGCCAGGCGGTCGTCGCGCAGAACCGCCGCGCGGTCTATGCCGACGGTTCGGCCGCGATGTACGGCGCCACCAACACGGAGAAGTTCCGCGCGATCGAAGGCTATGAAGACCACAATCTCGAAGTGCTTTTCTTCTGGGACGAGAAGGACCGGCTGATCGCCACGGCGATCAATGTCGCCTGCCCCTCGCAGGAGGCCGAAGGCGGCCTGGCGATCCACGCCGACTTCTGGCATCCGGTCCGCGAGACCTTGCGCGAGCGTTATGGCAAGGACCTGCTCGTGCTCGGCTGGCCCGGCGCTGGGGGAGACCAGACCTCGCGGCCGATGTATGGCAAGGCGGCCGACGCGCGGATGCGGAAGCTGCGGGGCCTGACGCGCTTGGAGGAGGTCGCCCGGCGGATCGTCAACGGCTGGGAGGAGGCCTATGAAGCGGCGCGCAAGGACATCCGCGGCGACGCCGTACTTGAACATCGGGTCCAACAGATCGCGCTGCCCCACCGCAAGGTCACCGAGGCGGAGGCGGCCGAAGCCCGCACGCAGGCGGCCAAATTCGCCGACGTTCCCGCCCAGCGCTGGAACTTCCGCTGGCATCAGGGCGTGGTCGATCGCTACGAGGCGCAGCAGGCGGGCACGGAAGGCGACTACAACATGGAGCTGCACGCCCTCCGCCTGGGCGATGTGGCGATTGCCACCAACCCGTTCGAGCTCTACACCGACTACGGCGTCCAGATCAAAGCGCGAAGCCCCGCGGTGCAGACGTTCGTCATCCAGCTCACCTGCGGCTCCGGCGGTTACCTTGCCAGCGAGCGGGCGGTGCGCGGCGGCGGCTACGGGGCGGTGATCCAGAGTAGCCGCGTCGGGCCCGAGGGCGGCCAGGTGCTGGTCAACCGCTCGCTCGAAGCGATCGGGGAACTTTGGAAGAAGTAGCCCCTAGCGGGGGCGGCGCCTCCAAGTCCGTCGAACCGCCTGTCTCGGCGGACTTTCGGCGCCAGGGGGGCGATTGACACAGTCTGGTCCGGCAGACAAACTCAGCGTCGTCCGGCCGCCGCCGTGGCGGCCGGACGACGGGCAGTTTTAAGGGTTCGCCGGAGAGGCCCGCCATGAGATCAACCTGCGCCGATCCATTCATGAAACGCCTGACCCTCGCCCTGGCGGCCGCGCTGCTGGCCGCTCTAGCGACGCCCGCCGCCGCGGCGACGCCCGCCAGGCCCAACATCGTCGTTTTCCTTGTGGACGACATGGGCGTGATGGACACCTCCGTGCCGTTTCTCACCGATCCGCACGGCCAGCCCAGAAAGTATCCGCTCAACGAATTCTATCGCACGCCGAACATGGAGCGGCTGGCGCAGGGCGGCATCCGCTTCAACAACTTCTACGCGATGAGCGTCTGCTCGCCGACGCGGATCTCGATCCTCACCGGGCAGAACGCCGCCCGGCACCACACGACCAACTGGATCAACCCCGATCGGGACAACCGCGGTCCCTGCGGTCCGCCCGAATGGAATTGGGTGGGCTTGAAGAGGGGCGACGCGACCTTGCCCCGCGTTCTGCAAGCCTCCGGCTACCGGACGATCCACGTCGGCAAGGGACATTTCGGCCCCCGCGGGCTGGAAGGCGCCGATCCGAAGAACCTCGGCTTCGACGTCAACGTGGCCGGCTGTTCGATCGGAGCGCCGGCCAGCTACTACGGCAAGAGGAATTACGGCCACGGCGCGAAGGTCGCGCCCAACGCCGTTCCGCACTTGGAGAAGTATCACGGCACGGAGACGTTTCTCACCGAGGCGCTGACGCGGGAGGCCAAGTCGGAATTGACCGGCGCGGTGGCCGCGGGCAAGCCGTTCTTCCTCTATCTCGCCCACTACGCGGTGCACGCGCCGTTTAACTCCGATCCGCGGTTCGCCGCCAATTACGAGGCCTCCGGCAAGCCGGCGCCCGCCCAGGCGTTCGCCACCCTGATCGAAGGCATGGACAAGTCGCTCGGCGACGTCCTCGATCACCTCGAGGCCCTCGGCGTGGCCGAAAACACGCTCGTTTTCTTTCTTGGCGACAACGGGTCCGATGCTCCGCTGGGGCACCAGCACGCCGTGGCCTGCGCCGCTCCGCTGCGCGGAAAAAAAGGCGCCCACTACGAAGGCGGCATCCGCGTGCCCCTGATCGCCGCCTGGGCAAAGGCCGATCGCAACAACCCGCACCAGCAGGGGCTGCCGATCGCCGCCGGCGCCATCCAGGGCCAGCAGGCCGCCGTCTACGACCTGTTTCCGACGATCCTCGCCCTGGCCGGCGCTCGGCCGCCCGCGGGCCATCCGGTCGATGGCTTGCGCCTCGACACGCTGCTGGCGGGCAGTCCCGACGCGGCGCGCGAGGAGACATTCCTGATGCACTACCCGCACGCACCGCACCGCAGCGACTACTTCACCTGCTACCGCCGGGGGAATTGGAAGGTGATTTACCACTATTTCCCTTCCGAGGCCTCGGAGAATTCGCATTACCAGCTCTACGACCTGGCCGCGGACCCCTTCGAGTCGACCAACCGCGCCGCTTCCGAGCCCGGGCGACTCCGCTCGATGATCGAGGGCCTGGCCGCAAGTCTCAAGGCACACAACGCGCTGTATCCGGTCGACCAAGACGGCAACGCCATCGAGCCGGTGCTCCCCTGACGAGGTGAAGACCTTCGCCGCCACCAGCCCACGCTGTTTTCGGTTTTTGTTCCGAGTCAGACGAATAAACAACGAATAAACGGTCGCGAGTCTCTGTTTCCAGCACGCCACGACGGGCCGCCGGTGAAGAGAAAGACTTTCGACCCGGTTATGCGGCCCGTCCCGAAGGGACACCCCTAAGCCAGCCCAGGGCGGAGGTCGGCGAGTGAAACGAGCCGTCCGCAGCCCTGGGGTCAGAAAGCCGCCTCGGACCCTGCCAGCCCCAACGGGGCGGCCCTAACAATGAGGCCAAAAGCATGCCTGAATCGCTGGCCAACGTCCAAATGGATCAAGAAACGACCGCTCCGGCGGAGTGATTTCCAATGGCAGGCCGGTTGTGGGATTTTTTCCGCAAGTCAGCTCCCGACCCAGGGTTGCGCACGGCTCGTTTCACTCGCCGACCTCCACCCTGGGCTGGCTTAGGAGCGTCCCTTCGGGACGGGACGAAAAAAGCGAGTCGACCTTGACGCGGTGAAAACCTTCGCCGCCACCAGCCCCTGCTGGTTTCAGTGCCACCAGAAGACAACCATGGAACAAAAACGGCAAAACCGGAATAGACCAGTTTTCACCTACCCGGTGCTGCCCTGACCGGCTGGCAGGATGCGACGTGCTACGAGCCGATCCGCAGACCGATCGGCAGGGCCTCGCCGAAGACGATCCCCTGCTCTTGTTCGTCGAGCTGGCCGCCCTTTTCGACAAGCTCCAGATAGTGGGCCGCCGCGCCCCGGCGCCGCAGCCAGGCGACGGCCTTCGCATGGAGTTTCGGGCTGATGTCGCGATAGCGGTCGTCTGTCCGGCGGGCGAGTTGCATCACGGCGAAGTCGGCCATTTCGCTCTCGTCATCGAGTTGGAGAAGCGCGGCGAGCCAGCGGCCGGCGGCCTGGCTGGGGACGACCGAGTTGAGCGGCCCATAGAGCGGAGACCGGGCGCCCAGTCGGCCCAAGGTCCAAAGCGCCGCGGCGCGAATGCTTTCCATCTTCCGCCGCGGGGCCAGTTCGACGAGCATCTCGCCCAATTCGATCTTCAGGGCCGCGGGGAGCAACTCGAGCGACCCGAGCAACCGCCAGATCTCGGCCGCTTCGTGCGAGCCGGCGCTGAGCTCGCTCCCCCGCCCCCTGCCCGTCGCCGCCTGGCGAACCATCGCGCGGAGCGATCCGATCAGCGGATCGACCAGCGCTTGCTGCTGCCCGGCGCTGAGCCCCGCGCCGATCCTCCTCCAGAGAATCCACCATTCCGCCCGGCACATCGCGGCGGCGTGGACGAGGTTCCCCTGGAGCAACCGCCAGGTCTCGGCCACGCGCCAATCATCCATTGCCATCCCGTAGCCGGGCCGCAGGGCGAATCCGAGCAGGTTCAGCCAGCGAGCCTCGTGCTCGGCGCTCCGCCGCCGGCCGGCTTCCGTCTCGATCAGCGTTTCCCAGATTCGCCGCAAGAGCGACGGCGGCCAGAGCCGGCGGTTGATTTCGAGGGCGGCGGTGAGCCGTTTCATGAGTCCCGCGGGCGGGGCGCCAGGCCGCGCGGCGAACGTCGCGAGCAACCGCGCCTCGACTTCGTTCCAGACGGACTCCTCGACAAAGCCCTGCTGCTCGGCCACGGCCTGATGCGCGACCGCGTCGGTCTGCGTGGCCGAGCGAACGTCGAACTGGAGCCGCCAGCGCCCCGGGCCGCCGATCTGGCTGCACCAGAGGTCGAGCGTGCCGATTTCGGTCAGTCTTCCGTGGAGCGCGACCTGGGTCGTCTCGGCGGACTTGTTGCGCGTTTGGAGTACGGTGCGGATCGGCGGCAACGGCGTCATCTGCTCGCGATCGACGGCCACCAGTGCGCCCGCCGCGTCGGTCAAGCGGGTGCTCGAGACGTAGAGCGGAAACTCCACCGGCTGGGAGACGATCAGGTCCATGGGGCGCTGGGCGAGGTGGATTTCCTCGCCCGGCTCCACGCCGGCCGGAATCAGGCAGACTGCCGACGGCGGGCGGCTCTCGACGCCGATGAAGTACGACCTGGCCAGGCCGGCCGAAATCCGTTCCCCCCGCCCGCGGCGGACCATCCCGTAATAGGCCGCGCCGCGCGCCACGGCCAGGTCCAGACGGTCGTTGTCGAGCACGATCGGCGCCCAGGGCGGCTCGGCGCCGGAAGGCGAGAACCAGCCGGCAAGCACTTCCAGGAGCCTGGCGCGGAGCACGTCCGATTCGAACAGACCGCCGTTGAGGAGCACGATGTCGGGCCGCGCCGGGTCCTGCCCCGCCGCCAGTTCGACCCCGTCCAGCGCGACGTGGCGGTGCGCCGTCAGAAACGCGGCCAGGTAGCGGGTGATCGCCGGGTCCGCGGCGTAGGGGAGTCCGAATTCCCGGAAGCCCGATTGGCGGGCCGTGGGCCGGTCGCCGAGTCCGGTCTTGGGGAAAAACCCCTCGACAAGCAGTTCGCGGACCTCCTCCCGGGCGACCTCGATCTGCCGGGCGCCGCCGACCAGCCGCGTCCCGCCTCCGGGCAGGCTGACGGTGAGCGACTCCGGAGCGTTCCTGCCGAGCAGGGTCTCCTTGACCTGGCGGCACGTGCGCACCAGCACCGCCCACGCCCGCGGCTCGAGCCGCCCTGCGGGCGAGAAGCGCTTTTCGAGGTGATGGGCCAGGGCCAGATCGAGGTTGTCGCCGCCGAGGATCAGGTGCTCGCCGACCGCCACGCGGTGGAAGCGGACCTTGTCGTCCGGTTCCGCACGGACGCGGATCAGCGTGAAATCGCTCGTGCCGCCGCCGATGTCGCAGACGAGAATCTTCTGCCCCGGGTTGACCAGTTCCTGCCAGTCGTGCCGGTGGCGATCGATCCAGGCATAGAAGGCGGCCTGCGGCTCCTCGATGAGCACGAGCCGCGGCAGACCGGCGCGGGCCGCCGCCTTGACGGTCAGCTCCCGGGCGACCTCGTCGAACGACGCCGGAAGGGTCAGAACCACGTCCTGTCCGGCCAGCGGGGCGTCGGGAAAGTCGGCGTCCCAGGCCGCGCGGATGTGTTCCAGGTAACGGCTGCTGACCTCGACGGGCGAGAGCTTCGCCATGTCGGGCGGCGCGTGCCAGGGCAGAAGCGGGGCCATGCGATCGACCCCCGAGTGGCAGAGCCACGACTTGGCCGAAACGACGAGCCGCCCCGGAACCAGCCCGCCGTGGTCGCGGGCGAAGCGGCCCACCACGCCCTCCGCCTGCTCGCCGAAGGGCAGCTGAAACGCGCGGTTGGCAAACTCGCCCGCTGCCGGCTGATAGTGGAACGCGGGGAGCGTCTCGTGCCTTTCGAAGACGCCCGGCGCCACGATTTGGGGCACGCGGAGCGTCCGCACGCGCCAGGCAGACTCCCACGTGTCGACGTACGTCGCGGCTGAATTGGTCGTTCCCAAGTCGATTCCGACCACGTAGCGCGGCGGGCCGGAGGATTCGCTGGTTGCTGAACTCACGTCTCTGCATCCTCGCGAACGCTGAACTCAAGCTTCCAGCGCCCGGGGATCGCCGTGCCCACGCACCAGAGTTCCAGCATGCCCAGTTCCGTGACCCGGGAATGGAACCGGACGGGGACGCAGTCCTCCTCGGTCTCGACGCCCGCCGGCAATTCGGTCTCCATCGAATCGGTCTCCTCGATCTCTTGCGCGTCCCATTCGTCGAGCAGGTCGCCGGGCCGATCCTGCCGCCGGGTGGAAGAGCTGAAGAAGCGGAATCGCGCCGACTCGCCCACCACCAGCCCGATCTCCTCGCCGGGCACGTCCGCCTCCGTCCCTTCCTCCATACCGATCGGCACGACGCACAGGGCCTTCATCGGCCGCGGCGCGCCGGGGATCGCCGGACCGGCGGTCTCGATCCCGACATAGTAGCTGCGGGCCGTGCCTCCGCGAATCCGCACCCCGCCCTTCTGCTTGACCCAACCGTAGTGGGCGGCTCCCCGGGCGACCGCGAAGTCCAGGTCTTGGATGCCGGCGAGCGTCTCGGGGCATGCGCCGCCGAACCACGACCCGACCACGTCCAGCAGCCGCGCTTGCAGGGCATCCGACTTGAAGACGCCGCCGTTGAACAGAATTCGCGTCGGTTGCACGGATTGTCCACCAGAACCGTGAGCCTGGAGAAACGCCGCCAGGTGCCGGGTGACGGCCGTGTCGGCTTCGAAGGGCAGCCCGATCTCGCGAAACCCGGACGCGCGGCGCCGGGCCGGCCGATCGGCGGGGGAACAATCGGGGAAAAACCCTTCGATCAACAGCTCCTGCACGGCCTGGCGGTTGACCTCCACCGAGATCGTTCCGCCGACCAGGCGGCTGCCGCGGCCGAGCACCGAGATGCTCTGGGTCTCCGGTCCGCCCGCAGACAGCAGCGCCTCCTTGGCGTTGCGGCACGAATGCCAGAGGGAGACGGATTGCCAGGGGTTGAGTTTCACTCCCTGCGCGGCGAACTGCCCGGCGACGTGATGGGCCAAGGCGAGGTCCATGTTGTCGCCGCCGACGAGCAGGTGGTTGCCGACGGCCAGGCGCTGCAACGCGAGCTCTCCGTCCTCTTCCGAGACGCCGACCAGGGTCAGGTCCGTGGTGCCTCCGCCGACGTCGCAGACCAGCAGCTTGTCGCCTACCCCCAAGACCTTGCGCCAGCGCTCGCCGGTGGCCGCCAACCAGGCGTAGACCGCCGCCTGCGGCTCCTCGATGAGGACGAAGTCCGCCGGCAGCCCGGCGGCCAGGGCGGCTTCGCGCGTCAATTCGCGCGCGGATGCGTCGAACGACGCGGGCACCGTGAGCACGACCTGCTGCTCGGCCACCGGCGCGTCGGGAAAGGCCGCTTCCCATGCGGCCACGAGGTGTTCGAGATATCGCCGCGAGGCCATCACCGGCGAGACCTTGGGGACGTCGTCGGGGGCGTTCCACGGCAACACCGGCTGGTGCCGGTCGATCCGGCTGTGGCAGAGCCAGCTCTTCGCCGCCCCCACCGTGCGGTCCGGCACCTCCGCCGCCTGCCGCCGTGCGAACTGGCCGATGCAGAACGTCCGCCCATCGGCCCAGGCGAGATCGAGCGAGCCGGCGGCCGTCTCCTCGGCGCGGCCCAGATAGAGAAACGACGGCAGCGACTCGAGCGACTCGAGCGTGCCGAAATCGACCAATTGCGGGATCGGCAGCAGTTGGATCGCCAGCTGCTCCGCGTCGAGCGGCGCGTAGGCCACGACGCTGTTGGTCGTGCCCAGGTCCATCCCCAGAACGTATCGGGCGGTCATCTTCTGCTCCGGCTACGAGAGTTCCACTTCGGCCGGCGCGATCACGCTTGCGGCTTCGTCGCTGCCGGACCACTTCGGCACATCACATCTGGCGGCCTTCCAGCCGGGATGCATCAGGCGGCCGCGATAGGGCGGCTCGCCCGTCACGTTGCCCGTCAGGCGATACTTGCCCGAGTCGAATCCCGGCGGCACCTCGACGAGACTCTGCTCCTCGTCCCGGAGAACCGGCTCGAGGGCGAACATCCGCTCGATCACGGAGCGGCAGGCCCGCTGCACGTCGCGGGCCGCCGCGCCGATCCGCTCGTTGGGCAGACCGTCGAGCGATTCCATGATGAAATCGACAAACCGGGCTTCCCGCTGCAAGGCCGCCAGCAGAGTCACTGCCTCGCTGCGGGCGGGCGCGGCCGGCTGCGCAGCCGGCCGCGGCAGCCTGGCAGCCGCGGGCGCTTCCAGCCCCGCGGCGATCCGCTCGGCCGGCGGGCGATTGAACAAGACGACGAAAAACACGCGAAACGCCAACAGGATACGCACGGGATTGCCTCTTTCTTTGCAGCCAAGTTCTATACGCCGTCGAGCCGGCGCGGGATTCTCCCCCTGGTTCCCAAGTTGCGGCCTGGCAGCGCGTTGGTCAATCGGGGGAGGGTTCCCCAGCGTGCGCCTGGGAAGGACCGGATCGCTGGAATCTGACAAGCACGGGAAGCGGCGGCTGGGCGGCGCTCCGGTTCGCCCGCGGAGGCTCCCCAATCGGGGCTTGGGAGGCACACGCAGAGGGTCCGTCGTTGCGGCCCACGCAGTGAATTCCGTTCTACGGGGGGTTACGTCATGTCCTCCAATTCCTCCAGCCAGAGCCGCATTTCATGATCGTATTCGCTTGCCAGGTCGCCAATCACCAATTGGCGGTGGAAGGCCGCGGCGCCATCCTGGAGCACGTCCGCGGCCTCGGCGCTGGGGAACCGCCGCATCGGGTCGGGCGCGATCAGTTGGCGGAGAAAGCTCATCAACAGTTCGCTCGAGATCACGGCCTCCGGCAGCAGGTAGGGGAGCCGCTGGGCGAGGAACCGTTTCGCCTCCAGCAACTCCCGGTAACCGGTCCGGCCGTCGAAGGGCGGCAGCCCGGCCAGCATCTCGACGAGCACGTAGCCCAGGCTCGCCAGGTCGGATCGGGCGCTGCACTCGCCTCCTTCGAGCACTTCCGGAGCGGCGTAGGCCGGGGTGCAGGTCCGCCGTGCGGGACGATCGTCGAGCGAAAACGCCGAGCCAATGTCGACGATCTTCGCGTTGCCCGTCCGCTTGAGCATGATATTCGAGGGCTTGATGTCGCCATGGACGATGTTGCGGCGATGGAGGGCGGCCAGCGCCGCCAGGCAATCGCGGATGATGGCGATTGCCACGCCCGGCTTGACGCGCGGCTGCGCCGGCCCGGCCGTGATGATCACCTCGTTGATGTGTTTCCAGCGGCGGACGCTGACGCGGGCCTGGAGCCACTCGAGCGTCTTCGGCTGGAGCAGATGGGCAAGGTCGTAGCCGTCGACCCATTCCATCTCCATCAGCCGGATGCAGCGGCGGTCGACCCAGTTGTGCACGTCGAGCAGATTGTCTTGCTGAATCTCCGCCACGCGGGCGGCAATCGCGGCCATCCGCCCCATCACTTCATTGTAGGAACGTTCGTCTTCATAGCGTTCGGGCGAGAAGACCTTGATCGCCACCGGCAACGTGAAGTTGTCGGTCCCCCGCCGCTCGCTGAGGTAGACCACGCCCTGCCCGCCAGAACCGAGCGGTTTCAGCAGCCGATAATGCTCGGTCCAACTCAGGCGCTGGCCGTCGATGATCTCACGGTAGCGATGAAGCAGCTCTTCGGAGCAGGCGGTCGCCATCGAACCGCCCAATGTGCGGGTCGGACTCCCTTCAGTAAATGTCGTTGTCGTCATTCGCCCTCCTCGGACGACGCCTCTCCATGCGAGCGTGCCTGTCCCGATCGCGGCGGGCCGCTGCTCCTTGCCCCCCAAATCGCGGCGGGTGGGAGTCTTCCGCGGGCGCTCCGCGTTGATCCCCTCTCGACCAGGGCAATTGTAAGCCACCGATCACGAACGAGGAAGAGCAGGACGATTCGCCAAGCCCGTTGCCGAACGGCTGATAAGGCCGCCGCTTTCAGCGGTCCATCCAGGTCCTCAGAGGGCTTCCGCGACGTCGGTCCAAAGCGGGTAGCCGGCGCCTCGAATCGGGAATCCGAGCCGCTTGTCGGTCAGGAAATTGACCAGCGGCTCTCCCGCTTGCCAGCGCCGCAGGTTCTCACAGAAACACTTCGTCATGTTGTCGATCCGCCAGGCGCTCTGGCCGCCAACATGGGGGGTGAAGATCACATTCGGCAGGTCCCACAATTCGCTGCTCGGCGCAAGCGGCTCGGGGTCTGTCACATCCATCACGGCGCCGGCGATCAAGCCATTTTTAAGACATGCCACAAGGTCGGACGTGACCACGAGCGGGCCGCGCGCCATGTTCGCCAGCACCGCGTGGCGCTTCATCCTGGCCAGCCTTGCCGCATCGAACAGCCCCCGGGTCATTGCGTTCAGCGGCAGCGCGAGGACCACGAAATCCGCCTCCGGCAGCAGGTCGTCCAGACGCTCGGCCGGCCAGAGGGCCTCGACATCGTTGGGTTTGTTCATGGGGAACATGTCGGTGGCGAGGATCCGCACCTTGAAGGGCCGAAGCACCTCGGCCAGCCGCCGCCCGACGCCGCCGAAACCGACGATGCCGATGGTCGAGCGCGTCAGGTCTCGGGTGGGGCGGCGGATGAACTCTCGGAGTTGCTTGGCGCGGAAAAACACCGGCAGACTCCGGCACCATGCGGTCAACAGGGCAATCGTGTGTTCGGCCACCTGGTCGGCCAAGACGCCCGATGCGCTGGTCACGGGAATCTCGGATTCGATAACCGACGGAACCAGGCAATGATCCATACCCGCGGCGGAGGACTGGATCCAGCGGAGCCGGCCGGCCGCGACGACCCCGTCCCAGTCAACCGGCACTTTCGCATGTCCGCAGAACACGTCCGCGGCAAAGAGCTCCTCCGGAATGCTCTCCTGCGTTGCCGCGACGATTTCGGCGCCTGCCGGCGCGACGGCCCTGATTTGCCCAATATGCCGGCTTTCAACGGGATAGCAGAGAACAATTCGCATCCGGAGATCTTCGACCAGAGACGGGGACGGATCGGGTAAACCCGTCATTGTTCAACCATTTTCAGGCCAGGGCAAGGGGTTTCCCTCGTTCCGGGGAGGTGAAAACCGTGGCCGCCACCGGCCCGCGCCGTTTTTGCGGCCCGTCCCGAAGGGACACCCCTAAGCCAGCCCAGGGCGGAGCGCGGCGAGGGTCAGAAGCCGCCTCAAACCCCGCCAGCCCCAGCGGGGCGGCCCTAACAAAGAGGCCAAAAGCATGCCTGAATCGTTCGCCAAAATGCTTGTCCACAATGTCTACACCACCAAGCACCGCAAGCGGATATCGTTCCAGGACGAGTTTCGGGCGCTCTGCCAAAGGCATCGGATCGCACTCGATGAACGTTACGCCTGGGATTGACCAGCGCGGTCATCCATTTCCTTAGGACCGCCCCGTTGGGCTGGCCGCGTTTTGCGCGGCTCCTGACCCAGGGTTGCGCTTGGCTCGTTTCACTCGCCGCGCTCCACCCTGGGCTGACTTAGGGGTGCCCCTTCGTTCCCTTCGTTCCCACCTCGTCCCACGGTTCCCAAGCTGGAGCTTGGGAACCAGGAGAGAAGACAACCACACTCTACGGAGCAATCCGCTCCCACTCCACAGTGGGAGCTTGCGTGTCCGAGATTGTTTTTAACAGAGATATCCAGCAAAAAATCGCTGAGAACCGCCAGCACATTCCCTGCCGGCCGGGCAGTGGCAAGCGGAGGCGTTCGCCGCTAGAATGGGGAGATTGGGACGCTGAACGGCCACGTTCAACTGGGAGTGAACGACTCTCGGGCAGTCGGGGCGGGGCCGTGCGGTGACCCAGGAACAAGGCTTACCAGGCGAACACCCACCCCAGTGCGCGGTACGCGGCCTGCCCTTGCAGAGGTCAGCGTGCCGAACGATGGTCTCTTGGTTGTTCGGCACACCGGCCCGGGCACTGTCAAACGAAGCGCCGGGTCCGCCCCCGGTCCCACCTTGCGACCGCACACGGTTTTTCATCGATGCCCATCCTGCGCGAGAGGAGGTTTCCCCTGAACGACAAGAAGTATCAGATCGGTTTGTTGGCCGTAGTGCTTCTGGTGCTACTCCGGCTGACCATTGGGTGGCACTTCTTCTACGAGGGAGTGTGGAAGATCATGAATGCCGATGAATTCTCGGCCACCCCGTTCCTGACGACGTCGAAGGGGCCCTTTGCCCCGCTGTTCTACGCCATGGTTCCAGACCTGGACGGACGGCAGCGCCTGGCATTGGAGGCGACCAACGAGGCGGGCACCCGGGTGACCAGCCCTGTCTATCTCGAGGCATGGACCAAGACGAAGGACGCCTTTCTCGGGAGAAACAACCTGGACGACGCCCAGAAGGCGGCGGTCGAGAGCAAGTTCAAGCAATACCAGGCATCGCTTGAAGAGTATCTGACCGCCAATGCCGAGGAGATCCACGGGCATTTCGCGGCCCTCGATCGCCTGGCCGCTAGAAAAGCCGCCGGAATGAACAATGCGGCCCACGAGAAGAAGCGCGTCTGGGACGAGCAGATGAAACTCCGCGGCGAGTCCGGTGGTTGGCTGGCCGAACTCGACGGCATGGGCAGCGAAATGTGTCTGGCCTTCTGGAACATCCTGGGCGACAAGCAGAAGGGTCGGGCTGAGGTGCCCTACGTAGTGACCGCGCCGGAAAAAATGCCGATCCCCTTGCCGTGGATCAAGAGCCGCACCGATTTTCTCGACAAGGCCGTGACCTACGCGTTGACGGCGATCGGATTGTGCATGATGCTCGGCCTCTGCAACCGTTTGGCCTGCCTCGGCGGCGGCGCTTTCCTGATCTCGGTCTTGATGACCCAGCCACCATGGCCGACGATCTACCCGCCAGCGCCCGAGGTGGTCGGCCACGCACTGGTGATCGACAAGAATTTCGTCGAGATGGTCGCCTCGTTCGCGCTGGCGGCCCTGCCCGTCGGGCGTTGGGCCGGCCTCGACCACTTCCTCTATCACTGGTTCGGCCGCCGTTTTGAGTCGTATTTCTCGAAGGATGTCTGACCGGCCGGACGTCTGGCGATTGCGGACCGCGGCCGGCCGGGCCCGTTTCGCACGAATGCAACAGGATTCGATTCCGGCTCCAGAAACTGACGAAGGCAGAAGACAATGACGAATATCAGTCCGCAGGAGCGAGAGGCCGCGCGCCAGGAGTACCGATCGGTCACGCGACGCGACTTCCTCAAGGGGGGCGTCCTGGGCGGCGCCGTGGCCGCCGGCAGCATGGGCGCGTTCTACTTCGGCTACGGCGCGGCCGAGGGCAATCCGGTCCGCGTCGGCGTGCTTGGCACCGGCGATGAAGGCAGCGTCCTGATCGGCGCGATCAACCCGGAGTACGTCGAAGTCAAGGCGATTGCCGACATCCGCCCCTACAACCAGTGGCGGGCGTTTCACGGCGACCAGCAGATTCTCGACGCCCGCTGCGGCTTGATGGCCAAGTACGGCTGGAAGACCGAGACGGAGGCCCGCCGCCATGTCAAGGTTTACGAGGACTACCGGGACCTGATCGCCAAGGCGCAGGACGACGGCATCGAGGCGGTGATCATCGGCCTGCCGCTCCACCTGCACGCCGCGGCGGCGATCGCCGCGATGAAGGCGGGCCTCCACGTGCTCACCGAGAAGCTCATGGGCCACAGCGTCCACGAGTGCAAGGAGATGTGCCGCTTCGCCGACCAGGCCCGCAAGCATCTGGCCACCGGCCACCAGCGGCACTACAACATCCTCTACGAGGATGCGGTCGACACGATCCAGCGCGGCGTGCTCGGCGAGCTGCACTACATCCGGGCGCAATGGCATCGCGGCAATCGGCCGGGAACCGACAGCTGGCAGATGCCGATGCCCGAGCAGGTCAAGTCCGACGACCCGCAAGCCAAGAAGCTGGCCGCCGAGTTGAGAAGCTGGCAGGCCCGCCTGGCCAGCGCCCGCGGCCGCGAGATCGATTTGTGGGCCAAGAAGGTCGCCCAGAAAGAAGCCCAACTGGCCGACGCGGTGCTCAAGGAGAGCGCGGCGAAATACGGCTACCAGGACAAGCAGCTGGAGGGGGGCGGCCAGAAGTACCGCCGGCCGGCCGCCGAGGAGCTGCTCCGCTGGCGGCTCTGGGATCGCACCGGGGGCGGCCTGATGGCCGAACTGGGCAGCCACCAACTCGACGCCGCAAGCATCTTCATCTCCGCCATGCACGGCGGGGTCAAGCAGCACCCGATCAGCGTCCTCTGCGCTTCGAACCGGCCGGTGTTCGGCCTGGACCGCGAGGCCGACGATCATGTCTGCTGCATTTACGAGTTCCCCTTCCCGGGCTACAACCCCGATCCGAAGAGCGCCGACAACCGCAAGCGGATCGGCGTCCAGTACGCTTCGATCAACGGCAACGGCTACGGGGGCTACGGGGAGATCGTCTACGGCACCCGGGGGACGCTGATTCTCGAGCGCGAGCAGGACGTGCAGCTCTACCGCGACGCCAGTGCCAGCAAGGTCACGACCTCCGCCGCCGGCCCGACCCTCGACACCCAGGCGAGCGGCGTGGCCCAGACGGCGGCCGCCGCGTCGGGCCCGGTCAGTGTCAGCCGCGGCTACCGGGAGCAGATTGAACACTGGGCCTGGTGCATCCGGCAGAATCCCAACAATTCCGATCCCAACATCCACCCTCGCTGCTACCCCAAGGTCGCCTTGGCCGACGCGGTGATCGCGCTGACAACGAATATCGCGGCGGAGAAGCAGCAGCGGATCGAATTCAGGGAGTCGTGGTTCGACCCCGACAACGACGAAACGCCCGAGGGCGTCGCGCCGGACCTCTCGCGATATGCGTAATTCGCCCCCCCCGAGGCGCCAGCGCCCGGCCCACGGTGAACACCCCCATCCTTCGATACAATTACAAGGCAAGTCGCAATGGACTTAACTCCCGAATCCAGAGAAATCGGCAAGGAGAATTTTCGAGCGGCGATCGGCAGCTCGCTGATTCGGCGCAGTTTTCTTCAAGACGGCATCAAGAAGGGCGTCCGCTCCGGCGGCGGCCTGGGGCCGCACTATTACGGCTACGCCGAGAGCATCGAGCGCCCGTTGCGTGTCGGCGTGATCGGCACCGGCGATGAGGGGAGCGTGCTGATCGGCGCCTTGAACCCCCGTTTCGTCGAGGTCACGGCGATCGCCGACATCCGCCCCTACAACCAGTGGCGGGCTCTCCACGGCGATCACTACAGCCCGGCGGCGCTGGCCGTGCGCTGCGGCCTGATGGCCAAGTACGGCTGGAAGACCGAGGACGAGGCCAAGAAGCACGTCAAGATCTTCGGCCCCTACCAGGAGCTCCTCGAAGAGGCCGATGTCGAGGCGGTGATCATCGCCCTGCCGCTGCACCTGCACGCCGCCGCCGCGATCGCCGCGATGAAGGCCGGCAAGCACGTCCTCACCGAGAAGCTGATGGGCCATAGCGTCGCCCAGTGCAAGGAGATGGCCCGCGTGGCCAAGGCGACCGGCAAGCACCTGGCCACCGGCCACCAGCGGCACTACAACATCCTCTACGACAACGCCGTGCATGCGATCAACCAGGGCGTCTTGGGAGATCTCCACTACATCCGGGCGCAGTGGCACCGCGGCAATCTGCCGGGCAAGGACAGTTGGCAGCAGCCGATGCCCCGCGCGTTCAAACCCGACGATCTCCATGCCGCGACCATCGAGAAGGAACTCGCCGCCTGGGAGAAGAACCTCGCCGGCCTGGAGAAGAACCTGGCGGCCGCGGAGAAGAAGAAGGACGCCAAGAGGATCGCCGAACTCGGCCCCCAAGTCAGCCACTGGGCGATCCGCGTCGAGCAGAAGAAGGCGCAACTGGCCGACAAGCTGATCGTCGATCAACTCGAGAAGCTGGGCTACGAGAGCCGCCAGATCAAGGACCAGCAGGGCCGGGTCCTCTACAACCGGCCGGCCGGCGAGGAATTGATCCGCTGGCGCCTCTGGGACCGCACGGGCGGCGGCCTGATGGCCGAGCTGGGCAGCCACCAGCTCGACGCCGCCAGCATCTTCATCGCCGCCATGCACGAGGGCAAGAAGCAATACCCGCTGAGTGTCTCGGCGGCGGCCAATCGGCCGATCTTCCCGCCCGACCGCGACGTCGACGATCACGTCTTCTGCATGTTCGAGTTTCCCGCGGCGAATTACGACCCCGGCGACGAGCTGCTCAAGCGGAAGAAGATCACGGTCTCCTACGCCTCGATCAACGGCAACGGCTTCGGCGGTTACGGCGAGACCGTCTTCGGGACGCAGGGGACCCTGCTGCTGGAGACGGAAAAAGAGGCCCTCCTGTTCCAGACGCACAACATCACCGAGAAGACCGTCGTCAAAGGGAGCATCGGCCAGGCCAAGCTGGAAATCCTCGCACCGGGCGACAACGCCGCCACCGAGGAGCGCGACCTGTCGGCGGCAATCGGGTTCCACGCCACCGCGGGCGACATCAGCCGCGGCTACACGGAACAGATCGAGCACTGGGCGGCTTGCATCCGGGAGAATCCCGAAGCGCGGGACGACGGCCCGCTGCCGCACTGCCATCCCCGCATCGCCCTGGGCGACGCGGTCATCGCACTGACAACCAACCTGGCGGCCAGGGGGCCGGGAAGGATCGAGTTCAAGAGAGAATGGTTCGACCCCGAAAGCGACGAAACGCCGGAGGGCGTCAAGCCCGATGTGTCGAAGTACTCGTAGAGCCGATCTCTTGTCGATCGGCAGTCCAGCCCGCTGCCGGCCGTGGGCGGGTTCCCACGCGATCTCGGGACCGGGTTCCTAACGCTTGAAGGAGGTTTCCATGGAAAAGTGGCCAATTGGAGTTTTTTCAAGCATCGACGCCGGACTCGGGGTGAAACTCGAGGTGGCCCACGAGTTGGAGATCCCGACCGTGCACCTCCACGCACCGCACAAGGCGTCGCGGACGCAGGAAAACGCCGAGAAATTCCTCAAGCGGCTCGAAGAGTTCGGCATCCGGATCACCGTCGTCTTCGGCGGATTCGAAGGCGAAAGCTACGCGGACATCCCGACCACCGCCAGGACGATCGGCCTGGTGCCCGCGGAGACACGGGCCGAGCGGCTCGTGGAGCTCAAAGAGATCGCTGATTTCGCCAAGCTGCTCGGCGTCGACGCCGTTGCCCTGCACCTCGGATTCATCCCCCCCGACGACGGCGCGATCTTCGACGAGGTCGTCGCCGTCACGCAGGAGGTCTGCGACTATTGCCGGGATCTTGGGCAGAACTTCCACCTGGAGACCGGCCAGGAGACGGCCGAGGGCCTGCTGCACTTCATCGCCGCCGTCGATCGCGACAACCTGTTCGTGAATTTCGACCCCGCCAACATGATCCTCTACGGCTCGGGAGAGCCGATCGAGGCGCTCGGCAAGGTCGGCCGCTACGTGCGGAGCGTCCATTGCAAGGACGCCAAATGGGCCGCCCAACCGGGCCAGGAATTTGGCGCCGAGGTCCCCCTCGGAGAAGGCGACGTGGCCGTGGCCAAATTCCTCGCCAAATTGAACGAGATCGGATACGAAGGACCGCTGACGATTGAACGCGAGATTCCCCAGGATCCGGAGCGGCAGAAGGCCGAGGTCGGAGCGGGCGTGAAGCTGCTCAACGACCTCAAGGCAAGCTTCCTTGCCTAGCCGGAGATCCTCGGCCCGGCAGCTCGCCGCGCAAGTTGCCGACCCCGACCACTTGCGCGGCGCCCCCGCGGCCCACCCCCCTTGTTCTTAGCCGGAAGACAGCCATGCCCAAGCTCACGATCCAGATTCCCCACGACTTGGGAAAGGAAGAAGCCACGCGGCGCCTTCAACAGCGTTTCCAGGCCGTCAAACAGCGATTCGGGCAGCACGTCAGCGACTTCGAGGAAGAGTGGAACGGAGACTCGATGCAGTTCGGTTTTCGCACGTTCGGGCTGAAAATCTCCGGCCAGGTCGAGTCGGAGGCGGCCGGGGTCAAGCTCAGCGCCGACCTGCCGATGGCGGCAATGATGTTCCGCGGCACGATCGAGCAGCAGATCCGCGACGAGTTGGCGGAGATGCTGACGGGCTGACGAACAGGCGCGAACTTGCTCGGGGCAAAGTGCCACGGTTCAAGGCTTGTGCATCAACTCGATGCGGGAACCGCCCGGCCGCG
>Ga0123328_1001067_pt1 | contig 27496 bp, 22 predicted proteins | sample BioC12SIPDNA_2_FD_89702 | JGI IMG/M metagenome (GOLD analysis project Ga0123328, IMG submission 89702) | Anaerobic biogas reactor microbial communites from Washington, USA - Biogas_R1_A C12 SIP DNA | ecosystem: Engineered > Bioreactor > Anaerobic > Unclassified | place: Washington, USA...
CCAGGACGGACCTCGCCGGCCGATTCATTCTGCCCGAATCCGAAAGTCGAGGCGGGTGGTTCGGCACGGACTTTGCCATTGAAATCTCAGCCGAGGGATACATCCCAGCCGTCAGTAGTTCGTAAACGAACCGTCCTCGCGGGAAAAGTGCGGCGGTTCGGTCATTTGTGCCGGATGGGCCTTGGCCGCTTGGCGGTTGAACCTCACGCCGATGCCCGGCGCCTCCGGGACCGTCAGGCGCACGCCGTCCATCGCGAACGCGCACTCGAACACATCGGGCAGCGTGGTCTGCGGCGGGAAAATCACCTCCTGCGGGCCGGCGTTGTCGCACGCCAGGTCCAGATGCAGCGACGCTGCGGTGCACACCGGACCCAGCGGGTTGTGCGGCAGCGTCCTGATCAGATGGGCCTCGGCCATCGCCGCGATCTTCTTCGCCTCGGTCAACCCGCCGGCGATGCAGATGTCGATCCGCACGTAATCCACCAGCTCCTCCTCGATCACCGCACGGAATTCCCACTTGTTGGCCCACTGCTCGCCCGCGGCCAGCGGCACGCCGGTATGCTCGCGAATGTGCCGATAGCCGCTGATATGCTCGGAACGGATCGGGTCCTCGACCGCGAAGAGGTTCAGCGGCTCGATCTCGCGGCAGAACCAGATCGCCTCATCCGGCGAGAGCCGTGTGTGCAGATCGACCATCAGTTCCATCGAGTCGCCCAGCGCGTCGCGCACCGCGCGAAGCTGGGCCACGAGCTTGCGCACCGCAGCCCGCGAGTCGAACCGCTCGCCGTCCGGCGTCAGCCCGATGCGAAAGTACCTGTGCCCGCGGCTTCGGCATTCGCGGGCCAGCTCCGCCGCCGCAGCCGGGTCGGCGTCCGGATCGTCCAGCGCCTTGAGCAGATCGCCGGCATCGGCGCAGTAGTCGCGGACCAGGTAATTCGGCTGAGTGAAGCATTCCACGTAGTCGCGGCACCGCCCGCCCAGCAGTTGATAGACCGGCACGCCGAGCACCTGGCCCTTGATGTCCCACATCGCGATGTCGATACCCGCGATCGCCGAGCCGATCAGGCGGTCGGCTGGGTAGAACCCGCCGCGAAACAGCCGCTGCCACAGGTACTCGATCCGCATCGGGTCCTGGCCGATCAGCCACTGCTTCATGTGGCGAATCGCCCCGTCCACCGCGTGCCACCGCCGCTGCAAACCCGCCTCGCCCACGCCGACCAGACCCGCGTCCGTCTCCACAAGTACCGGTACTAACGTCCGCCCGGGGGCCTGAACGGGAATGCATTCGATGTTGGTGATCTTCATGAACGGTCCGCTCCACTACTTGAACTCGACGCTGTACAACTCGGCGCCGCGCAGCCGAAACCGGAAGCTGACGCCGTCGCCGTCGCGATGCCCGATATCCGACTCGCCCTTCCACGTGACGATCTTCGAAAGGTGATCGCCGCACAGGTAATCGCACTGGTCAAACCCGCGGCCCTCAGCCGGCTGGCCGTCCGCTCCGATCACCTCCACCTTCACAAACCCCGTCAGACCCGTCTTGAAATTCAGATGCATCGTCCGCCCCGCGAACGTCAGCGGGAACAACGCGAACGATCCCTCGACCGGGGCCTTGAGCGCCACCAGCCGGCCCTTCGGCCAACTCGCCCACGCCAGCGCCCCCAGCGGCGGCCGACGCGGATGCTTGTGCGGCACCGCCGACCCGGCCACCAGAATCCCCATCCGCTCACCCGGCAGCTCGACCATGCCCAACCCCGGCGCCACCAGCCCGCCGTCCCACCGGCCCGGATCGCCCGGCTCGCACACCGGCCCGCCCGGCGCCAGGTTCCACACCACGTTGTCCGGACTGACCGCCAGATGGAAGTCGAACTTGTCCTCCGTCAGGCTCCACCGCATCGGGAACATCACGTGATAGTCAACCGTGCCTGGCATCCGCGTCTTGCCGTTGGCGTACCACGTCTCGTAAGGGGCCATTCGAGGACCAGGCCAGAAAAGCTCCTCGGGCAGCGGGAACCGCCGAAAATCCTCCGTCTCCATCCGCCCGATCGTCCGCCGCATGAAGAACCACGACCGGCAGTACGCCACGTACTTCCTGAGCACCGGATCGTACTCGCAGACGTTGTGCGTGTCGCTGGTCTGGATCACCAGCGGCTCGGCGATCGGCGTCCACGCCAACCCGTCCGGCGAGACTCCTCCAAACAACCCGGAATCCGCCCCGTGGAACGGGTCGATCGCGTCCGGCCTATTCCGACGGAAGGCCTCCGTCTCTTCCGGCGCGACCCGGCCGAGATGGAACATCTTGTACCGCTCAGCCGGAGGGGCGTCGACGTCCTTGAACACGCAGCCGCCGTGAAAACCGTGCACCGGCGACAGCGCCCGGCCGTATACGATGTTGTTCGCCGTCGAACCGTCGCGCTCCAACAGCCCAAGCGACGGCAGCCTCCAATCCACGCCGTCCTCCGACTCGGCGTACTTCAGGAAGTTGAACAGGCCCATCTGGTTGCCCTTGTCGAAGTCCTCGAGCGGCCATGCCTCGTACCACAGCCGGTACCGCCCGTCCTCGTGGATCAGCGTCCCGCCGAAAAGGGCCAGCTCGTTGATCTGGTCCGGAAGCAGCACCGGCTCGCTCTTGGCCGCCCGCACCGCCTCCAGGTGAATCCCCACCGGCATCTCATGCCACTCGTACTTCATCGGCGGGATCGGGTCGAGCATCCACATCGGCACGCTCTCGCCGCCCTGGCCGACCCACGCGTATCCGCCGGTATGCACGTAACGCCAGTCGTGAAAGTAAACGATGTTCGAGGCCAGCCGGAAGGGCGGCCGATTGCCGTGAAACGGTGAAATCATCGATGACTCCTTTCGTCGTTCTCAACCGAAGGATCAAATCGCCGGGCATACGCCAGACCGCTGTAGACCTGCGGGTTGACGGTCAAAGGCACGCGCTGTCCGCCAAGGGCCGCCGCCGCGTTTTCGATCGCTGAGCGGAAGACCGCTTCGACGCCCTCAATCGCCCGGTTGCCCAGGTGCGGCGTGAAAACCACATTGGCAAGACCCAACAGCGGGCTGTGCGGATCGGCCGGCGGATCGTCCAGCCCCGCTCCGCCCAGCCGGTCGTTGAGAATTGCCTCCGTCAACGCCGGCTCGTCGATCAGCTTATCGCGGGCCGTATTGACCAGGATCGCCGTCGGCTTCATCATCGCAAGCTGCCGCGGACCGATCATGCCCGCCGTCCGTTCGTCGAGCCGCACGTGCAGCGTCACGACATCGCTCTGCCGCAGCAACTCCTCCAACGAAATCAGCTCGATGCCATGCTCGCGGACGAACGCCATGTCCGGCTGCGGCTCGACCGCCACAACCTTCATCTCGAATCCCGCCGCCCGACGCGCCACCGCCCGCCCGATGTTGCCCAACCCGACAATCCCCAGCGTCTTTCGCCACAGACACGTGCCCATCCCGCGCGTGGAATCGCCCATCTGCATCAGCCGGTCGTGATGCGGGATTTGCCTGGCTGCCGCCAGCATCAACCCCCACGCCATGTCCGCCACCACCTCCGCCCCTTCGCGGACCGGTGAGTATGTCACCACGATGCCAAGTTCCGTCGCCGCCGCCACGTCAAGCCAATCGTACCCGCTGGCTGCGATCGACAGCACCCGCATCCGCCCGTACCGCTCCATGTGCTCGCGATGCGGCAGCGTCCGAATCGCCGCCGGCAGGATCAGCGCGTCGGCGTCCCGCAGATACTCATCCACCTGCGCCGGCCCAAGCCGCCGCGCGTCCTGGTCGATCACGAAGTGAGCGTCGAACCGTCCCAGCCACTCGCGGTTTCGGTCGACCACGTCGAGACACGTGCCGTTCAGGATCACAATCGTGGGTCTGCTCATCGCTGTAATACTCTCCGTTTGCGAATGTTCTCGTTACGAACGGCCATGGTCCATTCGCTCCAGAACGGCGTCGGTCATCGCCGCTGTGCCCAACCGGCCGCCCAGATCGGCGGTCGCGCAGCCGTCGCGAAGCGCCGTCTCGACCGCGGCGAAAATCGGCGCCGCCGTATCGGTCTCGCCCAGCCACTCCAGCATCATCGCGCCGCTGACGATCGCCGCCACCGGATTGGCGATGCCTTTGCCGACGATGTCCGGCGCCGATCCGTGCACCGGCTCGAACATCGAAGGGTATTGCCGCGCCGGATTAATGTTCGCGCTGGGCGCCAGACCCAAGCCGCCGATGATCGCACCGGCCAGGTCGGTCAGGATATCACCGAACAGGTTCGACGCCACCACCACGTCGAACCGCGCCGGCCGCCGGACGAAATCCATCGCCGCTGCGTCCACGTGCATCCGCTCCGCCTCGACGTCGCCGTAGTCGCCGCGCACCGCCTCCAGCACCTCGTCCCACATCACCATGCCGAACTTCAATGCGTTCGATTTGGTAATCATGGTCAGCTTCTTTCGACGCGTTCGGGCCAGATCGAAGCCGAACCGCAACACCCGTTCGACGCCCTTGCGGCTGTGCAGCGAAGTCTGGACCGCGAACTCGTCCGGCTGACCCTGTTTGAAGCGTCCGCCGCACGTGACGTACTCGCCCTCGGAGTTCTCACGGATCACCACCATGTCGATCGTGCCGGGAGTCGCCAGCGGCGACCGCACGCCCGGCAACAGCCTCGCCGGTCGAACGCACGCGTACTGATCAAACTCCTGCCGCATCCGCACCAGAGGGGCCAGCGTGATATGATCGGCAAGCCGCTGCGGCCAACCCAGCGCGCCCAGGAATCGCGTCGAACGGCCGAAGCTGATCGAGGTAATCCTCCGGCGCGACCACGCCGTGCCGCGCATAATACTCGCAGCCCCAATCGAACCGCGCGTACCGCAGCGTAAACCCGCCGTCCAACTCCGCGGCGCGATCCAGCACCCGCACCGTCTGATCCACCACGTCAATCCCGATCCCGTCGCCGGGATAAAGGGCAATCCGGTGCGTCTTCATCACGCGCTCTTCCAATTCGCCGGGTACACGACGTACATCAGCTTCACCCGCTCGGGAACCACGTACGTCACCGTGATCCCCGCGGAAAGGTACGCGAAATCGCCGGAGCGAAACGTCTCCGAGCGGTCGCCGAAGCGAATCTCCACCTCGCCCTCAAGGATGTAGAGAATGTCGTCCACCGTCCGGTCCGGTTCCGTCGTCTCCGATTTGAAGATCTCGTGAATTCCGCAGCCCATCCGCGTCTTACCGGAGGTGTCGAAGATTTCCACGATCCGCGTTCCCGCCCACCGGGCCATGCCCTCGAACGGCCGGAGTTGCACGTCCTTCCCCGCCACCTTTATCATCTCGTTCGCCATGAGAGATCTTCTCCTTTGCAGTGCGTTTATAGTAACGACTTCAGAATGTCCACGATATGCTCCGTGCTCTCGGCGATGCGCACACCCGCCTCGCGCAGGGCCTTTTCCTTGTTGGCCGCGCTGCCGGTCCCGTCGGCGGCCACAATCGCCCCGGCGTGGCCCATCGTCCGGTCCGGCGGGGCGTCGCGGCCGGCGATCATCGCGACCACCGGCTTGTTCACGCGGTCGGCGATGTACGCCGCCGCCAGTTCCTCCTCCACGCCGCCGATCTCACCGATCAGCACGATCGCCCGCGTCTGCTCATCTGCCTCCAGCAGCGGCAGCAGGTCGACGAACGTCGAACCGGGGATCATATCGCCGCCCACCCCGATCGCCGTCGATTGGCCGATGCCAACGTCCGTCGAGAGGAACACCGTCTCGTAGCAGTTCGTCGCGCTGCGCGACAGATACGCCACCGGCCCTTCGCTGAAAATGTGATGCGCCATAAACCCGGCCTTCGCTTTGCCAGGCGAGATCACGCCGAACGAGTTCGGCCCGATCAGCCGCACGCCGCGGGCCCGGGCCAGATGATACAGCTCCAGCATGTCCCGCACCGGCACGTGCTCGGCGATCGTAATCACCAGCGGCACGCCCGCCTCAATCGCCTCACACGCCCCGGCGTACGTGAACTTCGCCGGAACGAACAGAATGGCGGCATTCGCACGCCCGCGCTCCGCCGCCTCGCGGACGGTATTGTACACCGGCACGCCGTGCACCGCCTCACCGCCCTTGCCCGGTGTGACGCCCGCCACCACGTTCGTCCCGTACGCCAGCATCTGCTCGGTGTGGAACGTACCCTCGCGGCCGGTAATGCCCTGGACGATCAGCCGCGTCTCCTTGTCCACCAGAATGCTCATGCCCGACCCATCCTCTCCGCCATCACCGCCGCCGCCTCGCTCAGCCGCTCCACCGTCAACACGCGATCCGACGCCGACGCCGCCAGAATCTCTCGCCCCTTCGCCTTGTTGGTCCCTTCCATCCGAATGACGATGAACTGCCCGTCGCTCAACCGCTCAGCCGCCGTCCGCACGCCGGCGGCGATCTCGTCACATCGCGTGATCCCGCCGAAAATGTTGGCGAACAGGCCCTGCACGCCCGGCTGATCCATCACCAGCCGAATGCCCTCCGCGATCCGCTCAGCCGTCGCGCCGCCGCCCAGGTCCAGTACCGACCGCGCCCACATCCCGCGCCGCTGCAGCGTATCCAAACTCGCCATCAGCATGCCCGACCCGTTGCTCATGATCGCAATCGCCCCGTCCGCCCGAACCGGAATAAAAAGAAACCCGTATTGGCGGGCCTCCAACGCCTTCGCCTCCCGCTCCAGCGAATCGCGAAACCCCAGAATCTTCGTCTGGCGGACGGGCAAGGCGCTGTCGTCGATGTTGATCCGCGCGTCCGCCGCGACCAACCGGCCGTCGCCGTCGAGCATCAGCGGATTGATCTCCGCCAGCAGGCAGTCGAAATCCCACCACACCGCATAGAGCCGAACAAGCACATCGTGCAACGCCTCGAAGCACGAAGGCTCCAGACGACTGCGATCGATCAGGTAGCGCGTCACGTGCTCCCTGACGCCGACCATCGGACTGATCGCCGCCCGCGCCACCGCCTCCGGATCGTCCTTCGCCACCTCCTCGATATCGACGCCGCCGCGCGTGCTGAACACGACCACCGGAACCTTCTTTTCCCGGTCGAGAATGATCGAAACAAAAAGCTCACGCACCGCCTCAACCTTCTCGACGATCAACACCCGCTCAACCCGATGCCCGCGGATGTCCATCCCGAGAATCTCGCTGACCGCCCGCCGCATCTCGGCCGCATCGCCGGCCGCCCGCACACCGCCCGCCTTCCCGCGCCCGCCCACCGCAACCTGCGCCTTGACCACCACCGGATACGCCAGATCGACCGCAGCGAGTTCCTCGACCCGATCCACGACCATCGCGCGCGGCACCGCGATCCCCTTCTCCGCCAGCAACGCCCGCCCAATGTACTCCATCAACAACACGTGCTATCGTCCTTTCAGTCCCACAGTTCCTCATCACTTGGCACCCGCGGATCCTTCGGACGCAGACCAATCCGCGTGATGTTGATTAGATGCTTGTAATCCAAATTCTCCGAGATGATGTTATTCCCCCACGTCCCGCAGCCGAGCGTCGTCGTCGGCGCAAACCCATTATAAAAGCTCCCGCCCGACGACGTCGAGCACGGCTGATTCACCACCACCCGCGAAACCGGCAACGCCAGCCCAACCTTCTCAATGTTCTCGATGTTCTCCGAGTGGATGCTCACGCTGTGGCCCTTGCCCTCCAGGTTCAGGTTCATCCGCGCAATCGCGATCGCCTCTTCAATCGTGCCATACGTGAACATCGCCATCACCGGGCACATCTTCTCCCGCCGCAGCAGGCTCGTGGCCGCTGACCCGTCGCCATCGACGACAATTACCTTCGTGCACTTGGGTATCGCCACGCCGGCCAACTCGGCCACCCGCTCAGCCGTCACGCCGACCGTCGCGCGATTGATCTGCCCGTCCACAAACAGCGCCGCCAGCAGCTTCTCCCGCCCAGCCGGCTCGCCAATTACCGCCGCGCCATGCCGCGCCAGCGCCGCCGCCATCGCCCCGCGCAGCTCCTTCGGCACGATCACCGACTGCTCGCCCGAACAGATGATCCCGTTGTCGAACCGCCGGCCCTCGATGATCTTCGCCGCCGCCGCGTCCAGATCGACGCCGCGATCCACGATGCACTGGACGTTGCCCGCGCCCACCCCATACGCCGGCTTGCCGCTGCCGTACGCGCTTCTGACCATGCCCATGCCGCCCGTCGCCACAATGATATCCACCGCCGCCATCAGCGCCCGCGTCGTCTCAACCGACGGTGCCGCCGCGTACTGGATCAGGCTCTCGGGCATAACGAGCTCTCGCCACGCCTCCAGCACGACCTCCACGAACGCCGCCATCGACCGGATAGCCCGCGGATGCGGCGCAAAAATCACCGCGTTGCGCCCCTTCACCGCGAACATCCCGTTGCACATCGGCGTGACGATCGGATTGGTGCACGGCGCCACCGCCGCCACCACGCCCATCGGCTTGGCGATCTGCACGATCCCCGACTCCTCGTCCCGCGCGATCACGCCCACCGTCTTCTTGCCGCGCACGCTCGCCCATAGGATGCGGGCCTTGTTGCGGTTCTTGGCGACCTTGTCCTCGTAGACGCCCATGCCCGTCTCGTCCACCGCGATCCGCGCCAGCTTCTCCGCGTTATCGAACACAGCTCTGGCCATCGCCTTGACCGCCGCGTCCACCCGCGCCTGATCGGCGTCGGCCCATCGCCGCTGCGCCTCGCGGGCCAACGCCACCATCTCCTCAATCGTCCGCATACCGAACCTCCCGTCAACTGTTCGCCTTCACCTGCACCTGCGCCAAACGCTGCGGCCACGCCCACGCCAGATCCATGATATCGCCGCAAAAAAACGCCAGATCGCAACCAGCTGCCAGCGCCGCCTCCAGCAGCACGCCCGGCGCCACCAAAATCCCCGCGTGCTTGCCCATCGCCCGCGCCCGACGAACACAGCCGGTCACGATCTCCACCATCCGTGGACTGTTCAGATCGCCCGTGCAGCCAAGGCTGGCCGACAAATCGCCCGGACCGATGAAAATGCCCGAAAGCCCCTCCACCCCGCAGATCGCCTCAAAACTGTCCAACGCCTCCTGCGTCTCGATCTGCGCGAACAGATGCGTCCGCTCGTTGGCCTCAGCGAAATCGACCTTCGCGCCGCGTAGACCGAACTGAACGCCGCGCGACCGCGTGTTGTACCCGCGCCGGCCCAGCGGCGGAAACTTGCCGTACTCCACCACCTGCCGCGCCTGATCCGCTGTGTTGACCATCGGCACCATCACGATCCTCGCGCCGACCTCCAACGCCCGCAGCACGTGGCACCGCTGCCCGTCGCATACCCGCACCGTCGGAACCGCGCCGCCCGCCTCCGCCGCCAGGCACAGCGCCTCGACCTTCTCGAAACCCGCCGGCCCGTGCTCCATCTCAATCCACACCGTCTCGAACCCCACCTGTCCGGCCACCTCAGCCACCGAGGTCGAACCGCTGTAGATCGTCGCCCCGCGAAGTACCCGCGGCCGTCCGCCCGCATCGACAAAAACATCTCCGCCCATCCGATCTCCTCCGGCCTATTCGAAGTCCACGCAATACACGCTGCCCGCCTCCATCCGGAACCGCAGGATTACGGGTTCACCCGCTGCGACTCCCAGATCGTCGTGCCCCTTCCACCGCACCGGCGAGCCAAAACAATCGCCGAACAGCGGCACGCAGTTCTCAAACTCCCGCCCGCCGATCGCCTTGCCGTCCAGCCCGGCCGCCTCCACCAAAACGCATCCCGCCCGCCTCGTCTCCGCGTTGATGCGAATCCGCCCGCCGGACGCGATCACGCCCACCGTGCTGAACGCCCCGCGCTCCGACGCCTCGATCCCGATCAGCCGACCGCGCGGCCACACCGCATACCCGAACCCGCGCCGCGCCCGCCGACGTGGATACTTGTGCGGCACGTCGTAGCCGCTGTACGGCAGCGCAAAGTCCCCATTGGGCATCTCGAGCAACTCCGGATGGGCGAACACGCTGCCGCCGTCGAATCCGCCGAACGATCCGGTCTCGAACATCCGCGCGTGCGGGATAAACTGCCACGCCCTCCCGTCATGACCCGTCGCCATCGCCACCCACGTCGAATCCGTCGCCTGGTCCCACACCGTCGGAAACATCACCGGCACCTCCGGCGCCCGCGGGATCGTCGTCCGACAGTTCGTGTACAGCGTCTCGCTGAAACTCATCCACGGCGCCGGCTCCAGAAGCGTCTCGCCCAGCGGGAAGTGGCGAAAGTCATCCGTCTCCGCCCGCGCGATCGCCCGCCGACCGACCGACAGCCACCGCTGCGGCGTCAGATCGCGCGTGCCCGACTCCGCCCGCGGCCCCGCCGCGAACTCCCGCATGTACGCCACGTACTTCCCAAGCACCGGATCGTAATAGCAGATGTTCTGCGTGTCGCTGTGGCGCATCACCAGCGGCTGATCGATCACCGACCACCGCACCCCGTCCGGCGACACCGCGCCGCGCACGCCGATGTACAGATCGGCATCCACCCGATGACTCCGCGGATCGACCGCCTCCGGCCGCCGCCGAACGTACGCCTCGTACACCTCCTTCGGAAAATGCGCCTCGGAAATCCACTTGTACCGCTCAGCCGGCGGACACGACGGATCGACAAAAACCGATCCGCCAAATCGTCCGAGCACGTTGTTGCGCTTATCCCCCGCGACTTCGACTAACCCGCAATCCGGCCGCCGCCAGTGCACCGCGTCATCCGACTCAAAGTACACAAAGTAATTCTCGCCGCGCTCCTTCAAGTCGCCCCATCCCGTCGTCCCCCACGCCCGGTACAACGACCCGTCCCGCATCACCGTGCCGATATCCACCCCGCCCGCTTCCCACGGCCGCTCAGGTGAAAGCAACTCGCCGGTCTTGCTCGCCGGCCGAACCGCCAGCCGCACGCCCACCGGATCGTCCGTCCGACCAAACCTCGCCCCATCCGGACCCTGATCGCCGCCGACCGCTACGTTCCTGCCCTGTTCGTCATACCAGCCGAAACCCGCCGGACGAACGTAGTACCAACTCGCAAACGCCATCCGCGTTCCGGCCAGCCGGTAAGGTTCACCCGTCAACCACGTCGTCGCACTCATGCAGCACCATTCCCGTCGTCAAACCCACTCAAATCCGAACACATCCGCCAGCCGCATCTTGAACTGAACCAAAACGCCCTGACCCTCCGCCACGCCAACGTCCGACCGACCCTTCCACCTCACGCTCGCGGCCGGATGATCGCCAACGATCGGATCGCACTCCTCCGCCGACCGGCCTTCCACGTTCACAATACCCACCTTCACATAGCCCGCCCGCGGCGTCCGCACGTTCACCCGAAGCTCCCGGCCCGCCACACACACGCCCATCGCCACAAACTCCCCTTCCGCATCCGCCCGCACCGCGCAAAGCCGGCCCTTCGGCCACGTCACCCAGCCGACCCGCCCAGCCGCCAACACCTCACGCCACCGCGGATACTTGTGCGGATACGACGTCGCATGATAGCGCAACGCCACCCGGTCGCCCATCGGCACCAGATCGTTGCCCGCGCTGACAAACCCGCCGTCCCACTCGTCCGGCCCGCCCGGCTCGATCACCGGCCCGCCCGGAACCTCGCGCCAATGCAGCCCTTCCTCGCTCGAATACAGCCGCACCTCCGACCGCTGCGAATACCGATGGTACACCATCGGAAACATCAGGTGGTACGACGGCTCGCCGGGATAGCTCGTCCGGCAGTTGGTATACAGGTCATCCGAAAGCGGCCCGTCCAGACTCGGCGCGATCAGCGGCCGCACCGGTCCCCACGCGCGAAAATCCTCCGCCTCCGCCACCGCGATCGTCCGCCGCTGCTGACGGTACATCCGCGTGTACATCACGTACCGACCGCGAGACTCGTCATAGTAGACCGTGGTGTCGGTGTCACTCTTGTGCACCATCAACGGCCGATCGATCAGCCGCCACGAAAGCCCGTCCGCCGACACCGCGCCCATCATCACGTCGATCTCATGCTCACCCAGCCGCTCGTCCCGATGGTAGGGATGAATCTTGCGATACTCAGCCCAATGCGCCGCCCACCGCTCCTTCGGCGGAACCGCCAGAAATACCGCCTTATACCGCTCATCCGCCGCCGCCGACGGATCGACGAACACCGTAAACCCGTCAAACCCGCTGCAGCCGTCCGGATCGATCGACGAACAACCCGTCTCTTGCCACGCATACCCGTCATCCGATTGCAGATGCACGATCGCCAGCGACAGCGCCGGATCGTCCGAGTAACAGCCGAAATTCCGACCCTCCGGATACCGCGGCCGGATCACCCACGACCGATACACCCCGCCCTCATGGATCACCCGGCCAAGCGCCGTGCCCGCCGCCAGCGGCTCGCTTTTGCTGCCACGCTGCGCCGTCAGACGCACGCCGCGCGGCACGTTGTTCAAACGGGCCTGCGCCTCCACCATCGGCCCGGGCGGATCGATCAACCGAATCGCCTGCCCCTCCGGCGAATGCCAGCTCAGATCGCCGCAGCAGATGTGCCGCACGTCCGTGAACAGGTACGTCTTCTGCAATCGACTCGCCGCCGTCACGATCGTCTCCTTCACGAGGTCAGCCGTTCTCGTCCGACTTCTGGTCCTCACCGCCGCGAACCCACAGCGGCCTGAACCGCCCCTCCGCAATCTGCCGCGCGATCGCCTCGCGCCCGGCACGCACGTGCTCACGCGTCAACCGCTCCGCATCCTCCGCCCGGCCGTCCTCGATCGCCTTCAAAATCGCCGCGTGCTCCTCGAACACCGCCTCCGGATCGCGGCTCGCCCGCACCACCTTGCCCAATACCCAATAGTTCTCAGCCAACCGCATCAGCATGCTGTTGCCCGATAGCTGGATCAGACGGCTGTGCAACTGTCGGTCCGCCAGACCCATCTCGTCCAGCCGCCCCGAACGCCCCAACTCGCACGCCGCGACCGCCAACGCCAGCAGCTCCCGCACCTGACCGCGCGTCACCCGGTCGCAGCACAGCCGCGCCGCCAGTCCCTCGTGCATCTCCCGCACGTGATACGCCTCGATCAGACGCTCGGCGCTCAACTCCGCCACGAAAACCCCCCGATTGTCGATCGTCTCGACCAGCCCGCACGATTGTAGCTCCAGCAACGCCTCCCGAACCACCCCCTGGGCCACCCCAAACTCCTCCGCCAACTGCATTTGCACCAGCTTCGAACCCGCCGGACGCGCCCCGCTCAGGATCGAATCCTGCAGCCGCTCGCGTATCCGATGACGGATCACCTGCTTGCACACACCGCTCTGGCTCTGAATCACGCGCATCGCATCTCCCGCTTCTCGCGTCTGACTACAGCATAAAAAATGAATAATCGATGGTCAATATAAAATATCGATAAAATGGAAAGGGACAAAAATCTGCCATAAAGCATTAGTGATTAACAGCTTAGACGTGAAGGGCCAGCCCCCGGAGTCTAGCGGGCCACCAAACCCTGAAGATTCTGCGCCTCGACCGGCCCGCCCCCCACCTCAAAACGTTCCAGCCGCGTCCCCGGCTCCAGAAGGTAAAGAAAACCGATCTGGACGTCCTTGCCCTGAAGCTGGTTGATGTTCACGTGCCGGAACGGCTTGTTGTGCGACGACATCTGCGCCAGCTCTGGATCGTACTGCAGCTCCACGTACGACCCCCCGCCGTCCTGATTGTAGATCACGTACTGGCCCACCGGCAGGTGCTTGTTGCCCTGGGTGTCCACCAGATACCGCTGAGTCACACCCTGCACCGCCCCGAATACCTGCCGCAGCAGCGTCGTCTGGGCCCCGTCAAGCCGGCAGGCCAGACGGAACAGCGACTTGTCAGCCGGAACGAAGAAGCTCTTGACCACCGCCATCCGCCCCTCCGTCGTCGCATCCAGGGCCGAAGGGCTGTTCGTGCCCAACTCCCCGTGCACGATCCCCTTGCTAAACCGCATCCGGTTCACTTCCGCGTTCTCCGTACCCACCGTCCGCGCGCCCGCCCGCGCCGTCAGGCGAAACGGCAGCGCGTCGGTCGGCCCCGTCTGGTCGTAGTCGATCTGATACTGGCTCCGCCACCCCGAACGCGCCACCCGGTTGGCGTCCGTCGGCGGGGCCTGGCCCTCCTCCGTCGGCGCCGCCTCGGACGCCGGAGCCTCCTCGCCCTCGCTGAGCTTCGGCATCGGCGAGCGAGCCCACCGCTTGTACTCCAGGAACCACGGCTGGAAGCCTTCCGGCACCTCAAACACCACCCGGAACGTCTGCGGCGCGTTCGCCTGCAGCCGGCCGATCACCCCGTAGTTGCGGTACGTGATGTACTCCTGGTCATACTCGTCCTTCTTGACCTCCCACGGAACCTCCATCCGCATGAAGTTCCAGTCGCCCGGAAGGTCCAGGTCCTCAAACCCGATCAGGTAGTAATTCTGCGGATTCTCCCGGCGGTCATCGAACTCCGGAAAACCCACCAACCGGACCTGACCCCATCCGAACCGGTGACGCTTGTCCGAGTCCGCCGCCTTCGGATCCAGCTCCATCGCCACCGCCAGATAGTAGTGGCCGGACTGGGCCGGACGCCGCTCCTTGACGTTGATCTGCAGCCGCCGCGAATAGCCCTGGCCCTGGTACGCGTGCTCCTTGACCATCAGCGGCTGATCCAGCCGCCACGCCCGCACCGCCCGCGCCGTATCCGGCGCCACCACGTGGCGCGACTCGTGCTGAACCCCGATCCGCTGCGCCGACAGCTCGCCCGGCCAGTCCGGATGCAGCATCGAGAATTCCTTCCCGCCCGACAGCGCGTTGGCGCTCAACGCGCCCGCCATCCACGCCGCGAACCCGTCCGCGTTCGGAAAAATCGAACTGCGGTTCCCCTCGTTGTCGAACCGCTCGAACAACAGCAGTTGGTCGTGGAAGGGCAGCATCTGGAACGACAGACTCCCGATCCCCACCACCAGCAACGCCATCGGAAGGCTGATCGCCCCCGCCACCCCGCGATCCACCCACACGTTCAGGATGATATTCCCGCGGACCACGTTGTCCGCCACCGTCCGCAACACCACCAGCGTCCCAAAAAACAGCACCGCCAGCGACAGCGCGTCGGTATACCCCATCCACCCTTCCGGCAGATGCGCCCAGACCGCGTGGCTCAGCGGGGCGTAAAAGTTCACCGCCACCGCCGCCGACAAAATCGTCAGCACGATCATCATCAACGCGCTGTAAACCCCCTGAAGGGAGTGGAAGAACGCGATCCCCAGCACCAGCAACAGAGTCACGAGTATGAAAACCACTGCGAATCCTCCAAACGTCCCGCGGCGCTACGTCAGCGGGTCTTCTCCGCCGTCTCCGCTTCCTTGCTGACCCGGACGATCTCCTGCACGCTCGTCACCCCCGCCACCACCTGCTCCATCGCCACTTCCTGCCAGTAGCTCAGGCCCGCCTTCCGGACCGCCGACTTGATCTTGTTCGCGTCGCCGCTGCGAATCGCCTCGCGAAGCTGGTCGTCCACCACCAGCAGCTCCAGCACCGCCGTGCGGCCCAGGTACCCGGTCCCCTGGCACGTCCCGCAGACGACCGGGTTCCCCTTCTTGTCCACCACCTCCTGCGTCGGCGGACGGAAGAACACCACGTCGCTCTTGCTCGCCAGGTTCAACTTCCGCAGCGTCTCGGGATTCGGCTTGTACGCCTCCCGGCACGTCGGGCACAACTTGCGGATCAGCCGCTGGAACGTCACCGCCGACAGCGTCGCGGCCGCCGTCGCCGGATTCTCCATCCACCGAATCGCGCGGCCCAGCGCCGACAACGCGTTCGAACCGCGAATCGCCGCCACGATCTTGCGCTCCTTGGCCTCCACGATCGTTCCGATCATCTTCATCGTCTCCGCGTCCGCGCACGGATCGACCAGAATGATGTCCGGCTCGCGACGCGACACCGACTGCAGCAGCCGGGCAAAACTCTGCTCCTGACCGCTCTGGTAAATGTTCTGCGTGATGTTGTCCAGGTCCATCAGCGGCTTGGCTTCCACCGTGTGGATGTTCTGCTGGAACGAGTCGTGGCTCCGACCGAACGCGTACAGCGTCGTGCTCACCCCCGATCCGCCAAGACCCGAAATCAGCACCACCCCCTTCTTGTGCCCGACCAGCTCCTTGACCTTCGCAAGCTGGCTCTCGGTGAACCCCAGGTCGTCCACCGTGAACTTGGCCTCCTCAGCCCGCACCCGAATCCGAAGCCGCTCGCCCGCCGTGCTGCCCGAAGTCTCGATGTCCAGGTTCACCTTCCGGTCCACGTCCGCCTGCTGGGCGATCAGCTTCGCCCGCTGCGGACGCCGACGCTCGTTGATCTCCAACCCGCAGGTCCCTTTGACGTAGTCCACGATCATCTGGCCCATCTTGCGGTCCAGCATCCCGTACTCCGCCCCGACCCCGTCGATCTTGAACAGCACCCGGTAGTGCTCACCCGTCGGCTGAACCAGGATATCGCTCGACCGCCGCCACAGGGCGTCAAACAGCATGTCCTGGAACGCCTGATAGATCCTCTGAAGCTCCTCCCCCTCCGGAATCTTCGCCTCGCGGCCCTCGTACGTGCTCAGACGCACCTTCGTCTTGATCTCGAACGTCTGCTCCTGCTCGCCCCGAATCGCGCTGAGCAGGTTCGCCGGCTTGAGAATCTTGTCCTCCTCGCCCACCAGCGAATCCCGGTACAATGCGTACGCCAGCAGCCCGCCCAACCCCAGCAGCACGAAGAACAGCAGGCCCAGCCAGTAGCTCGGAAAAACCACCCAGCAGAACCACCCGACCACACCCGCCGCCGCCACCACCATGCCCCACATGAACTCGTTGATCGAAAGCCGCCGCGCGTCCCGGCACACCCAACCCGCCGGCCACGCCCACACGAACATCAGCAGCGCCATCACCACGATCTTCCAGACCGCGAAAAAACCGCCGTCCGGCGTCACCGGCGGCATCGGGGCTTCCACCTGGGCCAACATCAGAAACATCAGGTCCGCCATTCGCTCACTCCGTCACTGCCGTCCGGGGCCCGATTGCCCTCAAAACCCTTAAAGGATACCCGACTTCGACGCGTTTATCCCCTTCAATCTCATTTTCAACTCCTCCGGATTCGGCGAGGCATCGTACGCCGTCTGGCTCTCGATCCATTCCTTGGCCACCATCTGCCGAAGCGACTCGTTGAAGTCCTGCATCCCGATGTCGTAGTTCGACTTGATCACGTCCAGAATGTCCGACTCCCGACTCTCCCCGATCAGCTTCCGGATCGCCGGGTTGTTGATCAAAATCTCCACCGCCGGGATCATGTCCGTCCCCTCCTTGATGCTCGGCAAAAGCCGCTGGCTGATGATCGCCTTCAGGTTGAACACCAGCGACTGGCGGATCAGCGACCGCTCCTCCTGCGGAAACAGGTCCAGCAGCCGCGTGACCGTCTGCGCCGTGCTCGAACTGTGAATCGTCCCTAACACCAGGTGCCCCGTCTCCGCCGCCTGCAAAGCCGCCTGGAACGTCTGCCGGTCCCGCATCTCCCCGATCAGCACCACGTCAGGGTCCTCGCGCATCAGGTACTTCAAGCCGTCCGAGAAGTCCGCCACGTCGATCCCCACCTCCCGCTGGTTGATAAACGCCTTCTTGTCCGTGAAAATGTACTCGATCGGGTCCTCGATCGTCACGATGTGGCACGCCCGGTTCTCGTTGATGTACTCCAGCATCGCCGCGATCGTCGTGCTCTTGCCCGATCCGGTAATGCCCGACAGCAGCACCAGCCCCTGGTGATAGCTCGCCAGCTTGCCGATCTGCGCCGGCAGGTTCAGCCCCTCGAACGTCGGAATGTCCCGCTCCACCCGCCGCGCCGCGATCGACGTCATCCCACGCTGGCGAAACACGTTAAGACGAAACCGGTCCTCCCCCTCCAGGTCGTACGCAAAGTCCACCGCCCCGTTCTTCTGGTACATCTCCCGAAGCTTCGGACTCATCACCGAAAAGATCATCTCCTCGATATCCGCGTTCGACAGCTCCTCCCCCGCCACCGTCCGAATGCTCCCGCCGATCCGCATCCGCGGCTTCGAATTCGCCTTCAGGTGAAGGTCCGACCCGTCGTGCTTGATCACCGCCCGAAAAAAGGCCATCAGCTTCTCGCTGGCCCCCTTGCCGTTCCCGTTCACGCTGTTCGTCGACAAATTCATCTCGCCCACACCCGGTCTCCTTTACTCCAGGTCCGCCGACCGACCACCGCTACCGGCACGGCCAGCCTATCAGTGTAACTCATATTACGCCAGCCTTCAAGCCGCCCCAACCGCAACCGGTTCCGGTGGACTCCCATTTTCGCTAACGCCTGGAATTCCTAACCGTTCTGAATGCCGCGGGGGCCGACATCCCAATCCGGCTGATCGCTCGGCGAGCACCAAGGTGCTCCTTAAAGGCTGGTTCGCTCCGGCCAGTATCTTCGCAGAACCTATACTATACTCCAACCCGACGGACATTGTAAAGCCAATAGATGGCGGCTTTTAACGTTCCCTCCGCCGCCGCCGCCGCGACCCGCTTGCCCGCCCGCCCCTCAGACCGTATCATGACCGATACGCAACGACGGGGGATCGTTCCGATGGGCACACGCGACTACGAATCCCAACGCCTCGACTTCCCGATCGACCGGGCCCTGATCGACGAACTGCTGGCCCTCTGGAAGGTCGCCTTCGATCTCGACCTGGCCGACGAAATCCCCCAGTTCCTCGGCCGCGAGCTTCACGCCAACCGCGATGTGCTCTTTCTGGCCCGCCGGAACGACCGCGTCGTCGCCACCTGCCGACTGACCCAAAGCCGCCTGGACCCGCGCCTGGGCTACCTCTCCGAAGTGGCCACCGCCCCGGACCATCGCGGACACGGCCTGGCCGGCGACCTCTGCCGACGCGCCGCCGACGCCTTCGACGACGCCGGCGGACACGCCTGCTTCCTGGGCGCCGATAACCAAGCCGCCGCCCGCATCTACGCCCGCCTCGGCTGGCGGCGACTGCCCAACACCAACGTCATGCTCCGCGTCGCGCCGCCCGCCACGCCCGAGGAATTCCTCGTCGATCACGTCCGACGCGGCCTCGACCGCGAACTGGCCATCCGTCCCGGCGGACCCGAACTCCGCGTCCCGATCATCCCCGCCATCGTCACCCCGCACGACTGGATCGCCCTCGACGCCAATGCCGCCATCCTCTCCACCCGGTCCGTCTGCCAGAAGTCCTGCGTCGGCCTCTATCCCCGCTACGACCGCCTGCGACAGCCCGACGGCTGGTTCGCCCTCGTCCGCGACGACCAAGCCGTCCTCGGCCTGGCCTCCGCCGCCCGCCGCGATCAGGACCTCTGGATCGTCGACGCCTTCACCCACGTCCACTACTCCGCCTGGCTCCAACCCCTCTACCGACGCGCCGCCGATCTGGCCAAACGCCGCCACCCCGCCGCCGTCTGCGCCACCTGCGAGCAAGACGATCCCCTCAAAGCCGCTGCCCTCGACCGCCTCGGCTTCCGCCGCACCGACCGAACCATCCCGCTCGAACACGACCCCCAAATCCTGACCCTGCGCCTCTACGAGATCCCAACCTGACCGCCCGCCGCACCCGATGTGCCCTTGACCCTTGTTCCGCAGCCCGATCCGACGTATCCTCGCCGCCATGCCGGAAACACCGCTCGACAAGACCTCGCTCCTGGCCGCGCTGCCGATCGCGGACCGCGAACTCGCCATCCGGCCGTGGCGGCGGATGGACATCGACCGCCGCGCCGAATGGCCGCCGTATCCCGAACCCTACCGCGGCTTCAACTTCCCCGCCCGCAGCCTGGGCCCGGCCCAGCGAGACCTTTGGTTCGCCGAACGCGATAGCCTGCCCGACCGGCTGAACCTCACCGTCGATCACTCCGACCAGCTCTGCATCGCCTACTTCGCCCTGACCGAAATCGACTTCGTCGCCCGCGCCGTCGGCAATATGGGCATCCGCGTGGCCCCGCACTTCTGCAGCCGCGGCCTCGGAACCCGCGCCCTCCGGCGAATCGTCGACTGGGCCTTCGCCGCCGGCCTCCAAACCATCCGCCTCGACGTCGCCGCCTCCAACCGACGCGCCGTCCGATCCTACGAAAAAGCCGGCTTCGCCATCAACGGCGAATTCTGGCGCGACGACCACGCCCTCCGCGCCGTCAACCTCGCCGACCCCAGACACGACGACCTCCGCCCGCACGTCCGCTTCGACCCCGACCCCCAACTGCGATTTTGGTGGATGCAAGTCCGTCGCTGACGCCAAGGGCGACACAGGCCGGTCCGATTACAGAAAAGCCCAGGAAGGCCCCGACCTTCCTGGGCTGGTCTTGTTGGCTGAGCCTGCGCCCCTACTCCGGCGCCGTCTCGATCTCCAGCTTCGCGTAGTCCACGCCCACGTCGTCGCCGAACATCACGTCCAGCTCGCCGTCGTTCAGTTCCGACAAAATGCTGATCACCGGTCCAGCCGTCACATCCGGATAGCCGGGATTGCCCACCGACGTCTTGAGGTTGCCAAGGTCGAGCACGATCTCGGTCACCCGATCGCCCGGAACCGGATCCAGGTAGTTCCGCAACGCCACCAGCTCATAGAGCGGCGTCCCGTTGTTGAGGAACTGCGACCCGTCGAACCAGAACACGTCCGTCTCCGGCTGAGTCCACGTCGCGATGATCCCCAACCGCAAACGAGCCCGCACCACCCGCTGGCCGGCGGGAATCGTAAACTGGTGCGTCCACCCGATCACGTTGTCACGCAACGTGCTGTCGAACGTCGCCACCTGCGGCCACGGATGATTCGGCTCCGACGGCAGGTTCACGATCGCCTGCCCAAGCCGCGTCGACTGGTACGGAATCACGTCCTCCTCGTTGCCCGCCTGGAACCCGTCGTTGTCCCCGTACGACACGCTGCCCACCTCGCCCTCCACAAAGAACGCCGTCACCGTCTTGGCGCCGTCCATCGTCAGGCTCGCCGTCATCGACGTACCGGTCACGCTCCCCTCCCAGTGATCGAACAACCAACCAGCCGCCGGCGTCGCCTGAAGCGTCAACTGAGTCCCCGCCGCGTACAGCCCGCTCTGCACGCTCACCGTCCCCTGGCCCTGCGTGTTCACCGTCAACTGGAATTGCTCGACCGACTCTTCCACAAAAATCGCCCGAGCCGTCTTGTTGCCGTCCAGCGTCAACGCCGCCGGATTCGCGCTGCTCGTCAACGCCCCTTCCCAGTGGTCAAACCGCCAGCCCGCGCTCGCCGTCGCGCTCAGGTTCATCTGAGTATTGGCCGCGTACACGTGCTGACCCGCCGCCGGATCCGTCGTCCCCTGGCCCTGAACCTCCATCGTCAACGTGTAGTTCGCCGCGTCCTGGGCGAACACCGCCGTCACCGTCTTGCCCCGGTCCATGCTCACCTGAATGCTCTGGTCCGTGCTCGACACGTCCCCCTGCCACCGCACAAAGTGCCACCCCGACGCCGCCGTCGCACTCAGGTCCACCTGCGCGCCCGACGCGTACGCGTGCTGGCCGACCGCCGGATCGGTCGTCCCCTGACCCTGCACGTTCACCGTCAGCGTGTACTGCTCAGCGTTCGGCTCGAACACCGCCGTTACCGTCATGCTGCTGTTCATCGTGATCGGAATCAACGCCGTCGTGCCCGAAATGTCGCCCGACCACCGAACGAAGTGCCACCCTTCAGCCGGGGTCGCGGTCAGGCCCACCTGCCGACCCGCGCTGTACTCGTGCTGCCCGCGCGCCGGATCCGTCGTCCCCTGCCCGCTCACGTTCATCGTCAACACATAGCGCTCAGCGTCCGGCTCGAACACCGCCGTCACCGACCGCCCGTTGTTCATCAACACCGACACCGCCTCGTCCGTGCTCGACACGTCGCCCTGCCACCGCACGAAATGCCACCCCTCCGACGGCGTCGCCGTCAGATCCACCTGCATCCCCGCGTCGTACAGGTGCTCGCCCGCCGCCGGTACCGTCGTCCCCTGGCCCATTACGTTGACGATCAGCGGATACTGCTGCGCGTCCTGCTCGAACACCGCCGTCACCTGCTTGTTGCTCGTCATGCTCAGATCCACCACGGGATTCGTCCCCGTGATGTCGCCTTCCCAACGTACGAAATGCCGGCCCTCGAACGCCAACGCCTTGAGGCCCACCTGCGCGTTCGCGTCGTACGTGTGAACGCCCGCCGCCGGCTCCGTCCGGCCGCCGCCTTTCACCGCGATGCTCAGCGTGTACTGCTCAGCGTCCTGCTCGAACACCGCCGTTACCACCGCGCGGCTGTCCATCAACACCTGCACCGTCGACTGTGTCGACTGCACGTCGCCTTCCCATCGCACAAAGTGCCATCCTTCCGCCGGCGTCGCCTTCAAAACCACCTGAGTTCCAGCCGCGTACGAGTGCTCGCCCGCCGCCGGATCCGTCGTGCCCTGGCCCTGCGTCCGGACCAGCAGGCCGTACGCAGATGCGTCCTGCTCGAACACCGCCACGATCTCCAGACTCCGGTCGATCAGCACCCGCATGATCGGCTCGCTCCCGCTCACGTCGCCGCTCCACCGCACAAAGTGCCAGCCCTGCGCCGGCGTCGCCTCGAACGTTACCTCCGCCCCCGCCGCAAACGGCTGGTCGCCCAGACCGGGACTCACGCTGCCCTGGCCCTGAGTCGTTACGTTGATCGTGTATTGGGCTGCGTTCTGCTCGAACGTCGCCTTCACCGTGTGGTTCTGGTCCATGCTCAGCCCGATCGTCGACGCCCCGCCCGTCGCGTCACCGCTCCACCGCAGAAAATGCCAGTCCGCCGACGGCACTGCCGTCACCGTCACATAGCTGTTCTCCGCGTACAAATGATCCCCCGCCGCCGGATTCGTGCTCCCTTGACCCTCCGTCAGCACCGTCAGCGTGTACTGCGTCCCCACCGGAGGCGGCACAGGACCGCCGCAGCCGCTGATCGCCACGAGCCCCAAAACCACGCTCATCGCCAGTATCGCTTTGCCCCATGCTCTCATCTCGTTCCCCTTAATCCTTATAAAACACAACGATTCGCTCGCCCCGGCGACGCCAGACCGTCCAACACGGGTACGCCCATTATAACGCAAAACCGACCTCGGCTGATCCTCGCTGATAGACTCTCTCCCAAGACTCTACCGCCGGGCTCGACATTCGCCCAGCCTCGACACTCGCGCGGTCGCAAAGCTCACCCCTGGTACATCAGGATACCGCCAACCCGCCCCCCCGTCAAGCGATTTTCACCCGCCGCCCCTTACCCTCCGCGCCGCAAGTCCTATAACCACAACATTATACCGACCCCCATGGCCCCCATGCCCATCCGCCCGATCCCGTACGGGCAACCCTTGTGGCTCCCCCATCGTCCCTGCCCCATCCGCGCCGATTCCATCCGCCGTGCAAGAACCTGGCGCACCTCCACCCACCGCCAGAACTCCCAACAATCCCCAACCCCCGCTCCCCCTCCACGTCTCAGCGTCCCTGCGGGAACTCCATGCTCCCCGCTTCACCCTCACCGCAAAGCCTGCGTCGTGGCCGGCGAGCGCTTGCGGCAGTCAAACAACTCCGTCTTTACGCTGTCGGAAATCGCCCTGCCATATCGCACAAGGCTGACATACAACTCCCCGCGCTCCTGACGCTCCACGAGCTCTTCCGCCCGGCTGTCCTCGACCGCAAACTGCACCGAAGCGCAGCAGATCAGGTTGCCGCCCCGGGCTTCCTGCTCGAGATAATCCAACTCAGGTTCGAAAAAGGGAAACATCTCGCGGTACCCGGTCGCCCTGCACTCGACGAGCAGGCCATCCGGGCTCGGCGTCCGCTCGATCCAGTCAACACTCAACCACGTGTACTTGGCCGTCAGCCGGATCTCGGCGAATGCCAACACCGGATGCCCCAGCGATTCCGGCGTGGCCTCCCTCAGCCTCTCATCCAGCGCCTCGTACCTCGCCAGATAAAACCGCTTCACGGGGTCGTCCGTCTGCTCCGACCTGTACCGCCCCAACTGATCCGCCACAAATTCTCTGTTCCTGGCCAGCCGCTCCGCATCCGACTCCCCGCACCCGGAACACCAGAACAGTCCACCAGACAATATCAAACCCAATAGACTCCTCGACAGAAACGCACTCATGATGATCCTTGAGCCTTTTCAACTGCCGGCCTCGTCTCGGTTGGCCTTGGCGCGGTGTCCGTGGACACATACAGGTAGACTCGCGTCAGGTTCTCGCCAAGCTCCTGCGTCACGACATGAAACGTCCATTCCCAGTAGTTGCCCTTCGGATACCTGCGCACCTGGGATTTCCTGCCGAACCGCGGCGATGGAACCTCATCCACCCGCCACCACCAGAGGTTACGACCGGCAGTGATCAGGAACTCCCGCTGTTCCGCATCGAACGCCAACTCCTCGAACGACGGCAACGCCTCGTGCTCATCCATCCACCGCCTCAGATCATCCGGCGCCAGTTCGAACCGAACGTACACGAAGGCTGTCATGACCGATAGCTCATGGAAATGCAGATCGCGTGCACTGTCCGGCAGCGTCAGACCCGTGTGCCCTTTCACCAACCCGCGCAGCTCGCCCGCCTTGAGCGGCTCTTCAGGATGGAACAGTAGAATCAGGACGAACAGAACCGCCCCCGTCAAAAGCACAATCGGAACAAACAACACCGCCGCCACGATCAAAGCCCGTACCAGACCGGAACCCCGTGAAGCGTCCTTCATCATCGACAACCCGCCTCCCCACCAACGATGTAACACATGCTGATCTGTCGCGATGGATACTGCACGCCAATCATGCAACCTACAATAACAGAGCCCCAGAGAAAGTCAACGCCGACCCCATCCGCCCATGCGTGCTCCGCAGCCAACCGGCTCTCTCGCCCAACCAATGCCGGCACTGTGTCATTCCCGCGCAGGCGGGAATCCAGTCCCTCAAACGCTCCCTTCCCGCAAACTCGCAGCTTTCCATCCGCGCGAAAACAACCACCCGCTGCCCGATCCACCCCCTTCCCGTACGGGCAACCCTTGTGGTTGCCCCATCCACCATCCCACGCCGACAACACCCCCGCACACGACCTTGACTCCGCCACCATCCCAAGTCAACATAACACCCATGAATCACGCAGCGGACCAGAAAACACCCGCGACACCACAGCCGAAAAGCGACCGCTTCCGCCTCTGGATCGGCCTCGCCCTCGCCGCCTTCGCCAACCTCCAACTCGTCTTCGCACTGTTTCCTCTACGATGGACGGTGGCAACACAGGGGGAACCGCATGCCCTTGTCCTATCCGTCGCGATGGCGCTTGGCTTCCTCTGGATCGCCTCCGTGCCATTGGCCGGATACTTCCTGATCACCTGGGCCAGGTGGCGAACCAAGCCGCTCGCGTGGATCGCCGCCCTCGCCCTCGCCAGCGCCGCCGCCTTCATCACCCTCGGCCTCCACAACGGCCACGGCGTCAGAGCCGTCGTCAACACCGCCTCCGCAAGCTGGCTGGTGATAGGAGCAATCTGCCTGATTCACAGAACGATCAGCCCCGCCCGCCCACGCAAACACCCAGCGAATACTGCCGGTCACAACGACTGCGCAGGATCATGAACACCTTCTGTCCTGTAACCCCTCCGAGTCCCGAACCCCCAACCCCAAATCCCCAACGCCCGCTCCCTCTCCGCGCCTCAGCGTCTCAGCGTGAGCCCCTTCCGCTCCCATTCTGAGTGCTGACCACTGAGTTCTGAATTCCCTCCCTCCGGACTCCCGGACTACCCTCCGCGCGTTCCGCGTGTTCCGTGCCGCCCCAAAAAGAAACAACTAATAGCGATGGAATGCACCCCAGCGACAGCCCCTAAAGCCTAAAGCCCAAAGCCTAAAGCCTACTCCCCCCGCATCACCATCGCCGTGATGTTATCGTGCCCGCCCGCACTATTCGCCGCCCGCACCAGTCGCTCAGCCGCCGCTTGCGGATCGGCGTGCTCACCAAGTATCGCCGCCATCTGCGAATCGCTGACCAGATCGGTCAACCCATCCGAACACAGCAGCAGGCAATCACCCGCCTTCGGCGTCAGCGACGTCACGTGCGGCTTGGCGTTCTCCTGCTCCATGCCCACGTAACGGATGAGCTGCCCGCGCGCGGGATGAGAGTTCGCCTCGTGCGGCTCGATCAACCCCTGCAACACCAGCGAATGCACCACCGAATGATCCAGCGAAAGCCGCCTGATCCGCCCGCTGTGCAGTAGATACGCCCGGCTGTCGCCGAGGTTCGCCACGTAAACCCGACCATCGACCCACAGCCCACAAACCACCGTCGCCCCCATGTCCTCGCAACCAGCCGTCTTGCGGGCCCGCGAAATCAAATACCGATTAAGCTGCCGAACCGCCCCGTCCAACCGCCGCTTGATCGCCCGCGCCGATCGCACCGGCCGACTCGCAAACCGCTTCTCCACGATCAGCGGCAGCGCCTGAACCACCGTCCCAGCCGCCACCTTGCCGCCCGCATGACCGCCCATCCCGTCGGACACGACAAACAGCCCCAAATCCTCCCGAACCGCAAACGCATCCTCGTTCTGTTCCCGAATCCGCCCCACATCCGTCGCTGCGCCCCAGCGCACCGCCCCAGCCGAACCGGACCCGCTGCGCCGCCGATCCACCGAACGTTTCGTCTGCAATCTGTGTTGTCGCGTACCCAAAACCGTACCAATATCCATCCGGCGAAACTCCCTATTGGGTCTATCGGCGGGAACCAGCCCCGCCGTCCACATCAGGTTAATTCTAGAACTCCCGCAGCGGCTGGGGCAGGATTTTCTTGGTTAGATATTTATTATATATCAGTTATTGTGCGGGTAAGTCGTGGGTGGGAAATTTGTCATACAACCATATCATCATACAACTGACAATGCGCGCTACCCCCCTGATTCGCTGACTCCCCGATCCCCTGACCCCCTGATCCCCCTAAAGCCTAAGGCCTAAAGCCTAAGGCCTGCTTATGCCCGCAGATCGTGTTCGCACCAGGGGCAGGTGCTCCAGAATTCCGAATCCACCGACCAGCCGCATTGGCCGCAGAACTCCGGAAACGGCGCGACATCCCACGGCTGATCGACTTTGCGGCGGCACCACGGGCAGTACTTCATGAATCGCATGAGCCGGCCCTTGCAGTGGCGGCACTGGCTGTGATAGCGCGCGCCGGGCGTCTTGCGGCTTGCCGGCGATTTAAAGCCGGGGCCGAAACACCACGGGCAGTACTTCCATTCGGGCAGCACGCCCTTGTGGCAGCGGGGGCAGAGGTGGTCGAATTGCGAGTTGGCGTCGAAGCGGTTTTTGGCGGTGGCGCACCACGGGCAGACCTGCATCGATTCGGCGACCGGTTCGCCGCACTCGACGCAGCGGAAGGTGACGGGAAAGACTTTGCGGTAGCGCTTGGCGAAGGACTCGCGGCGGATCTGACGCCAGTCGAGTTCCTTTTCGGTTTTGCGGGTGTAGTCGCCGTTGAG
>Ga0123328_1001078_pt1 | contig 27346 bp, 23 predicted proteins | sample BioC12SIPDNA_2_FD_89702 | JGI IMG/M metagenome (GOLD analysis project Ga0123328, IMG submission 89702) | Anaerobic biogas reactor microbial communites from Washington, USA - Biogas_R1_A C12 SIP DNA | ecosystem: Engineered > Bioreactor > Anaerobic > Unclassified | place: Washington, USA...
GCGTAATCCCGAGCAGGGCCCTCCTCGTTATACTGACTATGCGGGTGGATGCAACTCCACCACTATCGGGCGGGCACCAACCCGGCGCAACCATCGCATCCGGAGGGGTTGTGACCGAGGCGTGGCCTTCAAGTGAGCGCGCCGGGCCCGCGAGAGAGGACGAGCGGATGGCAGCACTGGCTCCATCGACGACAGATGTGAAGGCGCACGCACGCCCCAGGGGGCGGGCAAGGTACGACACGGAGCGTACGCGTCCGCATGGCGCGGATATCCCCCCGGATCAGGTCCGGTCCACCGCGTCCCCGCATGAAGTGGCGCGCGCTGATGACCTGGCGGGGCAGATCCTGGGGCTGGAGGAGCCGTGGGCACGGCGTTTCTGCGAGTATCTTGCCACGCGGGTAGCCTTCGACGGGCACGCCCCCGGAACCACGCTGCCCTCGCGGGCGCAGCTCGCCGATTGGCTTCTCGACCACAGCCTGCAGCGTCTGGCGATCGCGCTGCTCGAGGGATGGGTACGGTAGAGCGCTTCAGAGCCGGGGCGGCTTAACCGGTGTGTAACCTGAGCGTAATGCCGGGAGCGCAGTTCCGGGTCTATAGTGAAGGTGGAGGCTAGAGCCGTCATGGACCGAACGATGTGCCAGAGCAGAGGGGGCGCGGACCGGCCCCTGTCCGACGACCCGGAGGTCGACCGTCCGGCTGCGAGCACGGTTCCTCTGGAACGAGCGACCGCGGACCAGGGCGTTCCGGATCGTGCGCGACAGGAGTGGGCCCGTCAGGAGCTCGCGCTGCCAAGTCGCAGGATTCCGGAGTGCGAGATGCCCGAACGCGTGATCGGTCAGGCACTGCAGCCCGTCCGGGTGGCGGACGTGCCCGTGTCGGGGCGTGTCGCCATCGACACTGTACCGGCTGAGAGGGCGATGCAGCTTGCAGAGAGCATCCTGGCGCTGGTTGAGCCGTGGCGCGCGCGATTTCTTGAGCTGATCACGTGTTACGTGGGAACGGAGCCGGGCAGTCCCGAGGTCGCGTTGGACAGGCTGGCGGGCTGGTTGACCGATGCGGACCTTCACGACCGGATCAGCCGGATGCTGAGGGCCTGGAACGCACCCAAATAGGTGGGCTCAACCCGGTGGATCTGCCGGGTAGGTGGGGTTCGTAGGGCAACAGGACGGCGCAACGCGCCGTCCTGTTGTCGTTCCCGGGCAACGCGCCCACCCGGATCAGAGTGCCGGTGTGCCTGGCGGTGGGTGTGAGATGGTCGGGCGCATGAAGTCCGTGTGCCAGAGCGGCGGAATTGCGTATAATCATGGATAGGAGGACGATCATGAAAACGCTAATCCTGGCATTGCTGATTGTCGTGAGCCTGCTGACCGCAGGCACGGTCTATGCCGTCGACGAGGATCCTCCCACCACCTGCGACCCATCGGCGGTTCATCCCGTGGCTGTAAGGCTGGATGAGCGCTATGATGAGGCCACGGTCGGCGAGATCATGGACTGGTTCTGCAAGGGCTACGGTATGGGCGAGATTCGTCTGGCCCTGGCGCTTGCGGCAACTCAGGATGGAGACGCCGTTCAGTGGGAAGATCTGCTCGCCGCGAAGACCGAGGACGTGGGTTGGGGGCAGATCAGGATCGCGCTTTGGATCGCCGAGGCGACCGGCGAAAGCTGGTCGGACGTCCTGACCCAGAGGCTGGAAGATGGTATCGGCTGGGGGGAGATCAAACAGGCCCTTGGCCTGATCGGCCGGTCGCGCACCGGTGGCGAGCAGCCCGGGCTTGGTCAGGGTAGCGGCGGGCCCGAGGGTGATGATGAGCCAGGGCCGCCGCCTCACGCCGGCCCGAAATGGCGGGGCGATGATGAGCGACCTGGCCCGCCGCCCAACGCGGGTCCAAAAGACTAACGACCAGTCAAGTTGGTTCGTGGTAACCGCTTCAGCGGTTCTGCTGTCGCCCGGTCTGCTGGGCGCGCCGGCTGCGGAACCGGAAGGACTGAAGTCGAAGCGGCAGCAGACTGCCGACCTACGAACCCCAGATACCAGCTTGACTGAGCGCTAGTAACCCTGTTATGACGTTCTGGTGCCGGGGACTGCCGACGCTTCGCTGCCTGGCATCCCCGGCATCTTCTTGAGTGCCCCCGGCATAGGCTATGGGTCAACCGGCGGCGCCCTTGATTTCCGGCTCCGGGCGGCGATAATCGTTCTGTCGTGCATACGTAGGTTGTGGGATAGGGGGAGGAGGCTCACGTGACACGTGATACGGTTCGTCGGTTGGGCACATTGGCGCTGGTGATCGTGGGACTGCTGGTCCTGTTCTCGATCGTCAACCAGCACTCGTATTTCCTCACACGCGTCGAGCAGCAGGAAGTCGGCGTGCGCTTCCGCGGCGGACGGATCTATGAGGTGGTGGGGCCCGGTGTCTACAGCGACGTCGCGCTCTTTGCCGACCTCAAGAAGGTCTCCAGCGAGGCGGTGTCGTTCTCGGTCGAGGACCCGGAGGTGATCACCCGCGACCGCCAGCGTGTGGGTCTGCTGGTGAGTGGCGATGCGTTTCGTCCCGGCGTCGCGCAGGCCGACCGGCTGCGCGAGCTCTGGCCCTCTTATCAGGGGCTCTACCTCAGCGACGATGCCCTGCGGACTCGCGTGAACGACCTGGCGCTGCAGGCGATGAAGTCCTGTGTGGGCGATCGCACGTTCAACGAGAGCGTGATCGGTGCTTCGCGTGACGTGCTGCTGTTGTGCATCGATGAGCGGCTGAGCGAGTTGGCGGCCAATCTCGGGCTCGAGATCAAGAACGTGGCGGTGCCCAACGTCGTGCTCTCCGCCGAGGCGCAGGCCAGCCTCGATGCCATCACCAAGAGCCGCCTCGATACCGAGCTCGCCCAGCAGGACGCGATCAAGGCCAAGGAGCAAGCTGCCGCGGACCAGGCCCGTGAAGAGGGTGCGATCCGCGTGCAACTGGCACGCCAGCAGGAGGAGGTCCGTCAGAAGACCATCCTTGCCGAACTGGAACGTACACAACTGGTCGCTCAGCGCACCGTGATCGAAGCTGCGAAGGCAAACGACCTGCTCGCGGCGCAGAAGGATCTGGAGATCAACCGGGCGCTCGCCGACGCGGCTGTTGAGGCGGCACGTGCGGCTCTTGCCGAAGAGGTGGTGCTCGCCGGCGTGTACGCTGACAACCCTGACTATGCCTACATCCAGGCCCTGATCGCCAACGCCTCGGCGCTGCGCGAGACCGACAAGATCATTTTCACGCCTGAGGGTAGCTCGCCGACGATCGTTGTGCCAGGCCCGGGGATCTACCCGACGGTCGACACGACGCCGGCTGAACCGGTGACGCCCGCCGAGCCAGTCACGCCATAGGGAAACGATGACGGACGCCCGCAGGCACCTCCTGCGGGCGTCCGTGCGTCTCTCTGACCTGGCGGTCTCTCCGTTCCGATGGGGGAAAGACCGAAAAGGGGGTCTGTCTCGTCGGCGCTGAGCATTCCGGGCGGGACTCCCCCTCCCCAGCCCTCGGCCGTCGGAGCGGCTTCCCCGCACCCTACGGCAGACCGCTGAAAGGGAGGCAGCACGGCTCAGATGCGGTCGCCCTCCTGTCGCGCCAAAGACGGCTTGCCCGAGTCCGGAGTTGCGCTAGACTCAGGCGCGTTGTGAGCGTCGAGTCGTGCTTGAGAAACGGAGCCACGTGACACCAGGGATCGTCAGCATACCAGGAGACGCTCCTGGCGCAGAGCGCCAGGATGTACGCGCACACCTCATCGGTGGCGTGCCCGTCTCGGATGTCGAGGCGCTCATGCCACTCCTGCGATCCGTCGGACTCGACCCGGCAGTGCTCTTCGTCCCCGCCACGGAGCCCTCGCAGCTCTCGCTCTTTGACCAGCGCCCCGAGCCCCTTGTCGACGAGGCCTACTTCGCGTTTCGGCAGGAGCTGATCGAGCGGAGCGACCTCGCCCGGGCGATTGCCCGCGATGCGGGCGTGGTTATGCGCCGGGGCGAGCTCGAAGCCGCGTGCCGGCATTGGTGGCAGGCGTCGCTGCCCCTGGTCGACCGGGCGCGGCGCCAGTCCGTCGCGCGACTGCGCGCCACGCTCATCGAGGGGTTGGTCGCGGCGGTCGCGCCGGTCGGCCTGCTCGATCCCTTCGCCGTGCGGGTCGCGGGCGAGGCATGGTGGGCGGCCATCGACGCCGATCTGGCCATGGTGCGTGCGCAGGGCAGCTTTGCTGCTGCTGCCGGGCCCTCCCGGGCAGAGGGTGGGATGTCCCCTGTGCCTGGTGAGCACGACGAGGTCGATGCCCGAGCCCGGGTTCTTGCGCGCTGGGAAGCCCTCCTGCTCGAGACGCTTGATGCTCAGGCTGCAGCCAGGGTAGACACAGCCGTGGTCGCACTCGAGCATCTGTGGGACAAGTACCGGACGTCATTGCGCGCGCTGGAGATCCGCCGGTCTGATCTCAAAGGCCGGCTCGATGGCCTGCTGCGCGAGTTGGGCTATGTCCGCTAGGACGCCCGGGCCGGTCGCCGTTTCGGTGACAGCCGCCGTCGCGGTCACGGACGCCAGCGCGCATATGGACGCCGCCGCGCTCTCGGACGCCATCGCGCTCATGGGCGCCGTGATCGACACCCAGCAGCAGATCCTGGCGAAGCTGAGACTGGTCGCCGCAGGACTGCAGCAGGATCTGGCGATGGAAGACCCGGACCAGCGGGGTTGTGCGGTGAACGGCGCAACCCTTGCCGAGGCGTTGACGACGTGCCGCGACCGGATTGCCCTCGAAGAGGCCGTGCTCGAGAAGCTGCGGCGGCTGCGACAGGGCTTGGCGCTTCACGGGAAGTGGGGGCAAGCTGATGAGAGAGAACGGGGAAATGGGAACGGGAAATTCCCTGGCGCACTTTGAGGGCCGGCTAACTGCCCGTGACTGCAAGCGGAATATCGATCTGCACTTCCGTGTGCCTCAAGGCTGTGGGCAGCTGGAGATCGACTTCGCGTACGATCCCTACCAGGTGAGCGACTTTCACAACCTGGTGACGTTGACGCTCTTTGATCCCACCGGATTTCGTGGCGCCGGGCACCGGGCCGGAGCGCGCCAGCAGGTGGTGATTTCCTCTGCCCTGGCCACGCCGGGCTACTTCGCGGGAGCGCTCCCCGCAGGCGAATGGTTCGTGACGCTGGATACGCACCTGATCATGCCGGGAGAACCGCTGACATACCGGCTGACCGTTCGGGCGGTTGAGGGCGATGCTGGTCAACCTTCCAGGCCGACCGTGCCGGCGGTCGACGTGCGTCCCCGCGGGCCTGGCTGGTACCGTGGCGACTTGCACACGCACACGCACCACTCCGACGCGGACGGCTTCTCCGTGGATGCCCTGGTCGCGACCGCTCGGGCTGTCGGACTGGACTTCGTTTTCCTGACCGACCACAACACAACGTCGGGGCTGCCTGCTCTGGATGCGCTGAGCTCCCCGGATCTGCTGACGTGTGGGGGGATCGAGCTGACGACCTTCTGGGGGCACGCGCTCTCCCTGGGAGAGCGGTCCTGGGTGGACTGGCGCGTCAAGCCGTGCACGCGCGCGATGGCACATCTCGCGGCTGAGGCCTATGCACGCGGCAGACTGTTCGTGATTGCGCATCCGGCAAGCGACGGGGATCCCGGCTGTACGGGCTGCACTTGGCGCTTTGGCGACATGATGCCTGATAATGCCCGGGTGGTGGAAGTCTGGAACGGTCCCTGGGACGGAGACTCGAACAATGAGGCGGCTCTGTCGCTCTGGTATGACTGGCTCAACCAAGGCTATCGTATGGTGGCGACGGCAGGCACCGACTATCATGGCGAGCCTTTCACACCGGAGGATGGCATTAGCGGGCCCCCGACAGGGACCTTGCCTGGCGCGTGGGCTACGGTGGGCTTCAGTGTGGTCTATGCCGAGGCTCTGACCGAGGCCGCGCTGCTAACGGCGATCGGGGCCGGCCACTGCTATCTGAGCGCCGGGCCCGCGCTGTCGCTGGAGGCAGACGATGGTCACGGGGGGCACTGGATGGTCGGCGATGCGCTCCCCGAGTCGGTCGAGGGGCCGGTGACCTTCACGCTGTCGTGGAAGGCTTGCCCTTCGGATGCCGTGGTCCGGTTGGTGGCCAATGGCCGACCCTTTGACCAGCGCCCCGCTGCCGGTGAGGGAAGCCTGCGGCTGCAGATGGCGCCGAACGATGCAGACTGGCTCGTCGTCGAGGTCCGGGATGCGCGCGGCCAGATGCTTGCGATCACCAACCCGATCTTCCTATCCCCGCCAGCCCAGGACTATACGGCTGCCTGCTAATGGGAGCCCGCACGCGGCAGCGGTAACCGCAGCGTATACCGTTTGGTAACCCGGTCGCACTATCATGGACTCTGGTATCGTCACCCTAACCCTGGAGACCTGATGACCCTTCGTCGAACCACCTTGCTCGCTGCTCTGGGCCTCGGCCTCGTTTTCTGGTCGGTCAGCGTGCTGCTCGCACGATTCCTCTTGCCCCAGCTTTCGACCACCTGGGTTTGGGCGTGGGGCCTGGCGTGCCTGGGCCTTGCGCTGGCGTTGGGCCTCGTCGTGACAGCGGCGGTCTCCCGGCTTGGCGAGGAGGGGGAGCTGCATTGGGGCGAGATCCTGGGTGGCACGCGGCAGCGCGACGCCGAGGCGGCGCTTGGTGAGAGCCAGCGCACGTTGGCGACGCTCCTGAGCAACCTGCCCGGCATGGCCTATCGCTGCCTCGATGATGAGCACTGGACGATGCTCTTTGTCAGCGAGGGCGCGCGGCGCCTGGTCGGCTATGGCCCCGATGATCTCACCAACAACGTGCGCGTGGCCTTCCAGGACTTGATCGTGCCCGAGGATCGCGACTACGTGCGCAGAACCGTCACCGAGGGCGTGGCGCGCGATTCGTCGTTCGAGCTGAAGTACCGGCTGCGCACGGCCTCGGGCCAGGTCCGCTGGGTCTGGGAACAGGGACGGCGCATCGGTTCCGCGGCGGGCCGGCCGGCTGTGCTCGAGGGATTGGTGCTCGATGTCAGTGACGTTGAGCAGGCCTCGGCCGAGCGCGAGACTCTGCTGAGCCAGGTTCAGGAGCAAGCAGGACGGCTCCAGGAGACGGCTGCGCAGCTGCAGCAGATCATGACGTCGGTGCCTGAAGGCGTGTTGCTGCTCGATGCTGAGTGCCGCGTGGTGCGCGCAAACCCGACCGGTGAAGCTGCCCTGCGCGTGTTGGAAGCCGAGGTCGATGACGCCGGCAAGCTTGTTCGACTCGGCAACCACAGCATCGCCGACCTGCTCATTGCGCCGCGCCGCCAGGGAATCTGGCACGAGGTGCGCGCTGGGCAGCGCGTCTTCGCCACCTCGGCGCGGGCTGTGGAGCGCGGCCCGGTGGCGGAGGGGTGGGTCCTGGTGCTCAACGAGGTCACGCAGGATCGTGAGGCCGCTCAGCATATCCAGCAACAGGAGCGCCTGGCCGCGGTGGGCCAGTTGGCAGCCGGCATCGCCCACGACTTCAACAACGTTCTTGCCGTCATCGTGCTCTATGCCCAGTTGGCGCTGCGGGCGCGGGGCGTTCCGCCAGCGGTGCGCGAGCACCTGCAGGTCGTGATCCGCGAAGCCGGCCGCGGGGGCGACCTGATCCAGCAGATCCTCGACTTTGGGCGACGCGGGCCGATGGCCCCGGAGCCCCTCGACCTGGCACCATTCTTCGAGGATCTGGCGACGCTGCTGCGCCACACGCTAGGACACACGATCGATGTCGGACTGGCCTATGAGCCCGGCGCCTATCGGGTGCGCGCCGATCCGGCACGGCTGCGCCAGGCGATGATCAATCTGGCGCTCAACGCCCGCGATGCCATGCTCAACGGAGGCACCCTCGCGTTCACCCTGAGACGGACGCTGGCGACTGGCCAGCCTGCCGGCCTGCTCTCGGAGTCGCGGGTGTTGGAATGGATCCAGATTGGCGTCGCTGATACCGGACACGGCATGTCGGGCGAGGTGGTCTCCCGGTTGTTCGAGCCCTTTTTCACAACCAAGGGTTCTGGCGGCAATGGCCTGGGGCTTGCTCAGGTCCACGGCATTGTCGGCCAGCACGACGGCACGATCACCGTTGCCTCGCAACCGGGGGCGGGCACGACCTTCTCGATCTACCTTCCGGCTCTCGAGGTGCCATCGACCGGGGCGGCGAGCCCCCGCGGCGACGGTGAGGTGCTTCTGTTGGTCGAGGACCACGATGTGGCCCGTCGCGCGCTGGCCAATGCGCTCGAGGCCCAGGGTTATCGCGTCCTGACCGTGCGCTCGGGCGCCGAGGCGCTGCGTGTCCTCGGCGCGCAGGGCGTCGGGGATGCGCGCATCGGGGACGCGCCCCACGCCAGCGGCGATCCCAGGGAGCCTGCCATCGCGCTGGTGATTGTCGATCTTGCGGCGCCGGGAGGCGAGGAGCTGCCGCTGGTCGAGACGGTGTGCCGTGCGGGGAGATGCATCCCGGTGATCGCACTGTGCAACGGCGCCGCGCCCGCCTCGCTGGAGGGCGGTCTGGCAGGCTGGTTGCCGGCGCCTCCACGGCTCAACGCCCTCCACGAACTGATCGCCCAGGTCTTGCACACAGGGCCGGCCGTCACGCCTGCCGCCTGAGCGCAGCGCCCCGCACTTGGCAGTCTGCCACGCTATCCCTATAATGGGGGCATAGGACGTTCTGGGTGGTTTGTGGCGGGTCAACCCCTGGAGGTGCGTATGGGCAAGAAGAAGAAGGCTGCGGCGACGTCGGTGTCCGAGAACGAGACGCGCCCGACTCCCGTCGTGACGGCGGAGTCGGGCGCTGTCTGTGACTGCAATGGGGAGGCGATCTCCATGGCGGTCACGTCAGAGGCGACCCGCGAGCGGAGCGCCAAGATGTCGGGCAAGGTCTACGACCGCGAGCTGCGCAAGCTCTACATCGAGCTCGTCAAGATGCAGGAGTGGATCCGGCATACCGGACAGAAGGTCGTGGTCATCTTCGAGGGCCGCGACGCTGCCGGCAAGGGCGGCACGATCAAGCGGATTACGGAGCCCATGAACCCACGCTATGCGCGGGTGGTAGCCCTGGGCGTTCCCACCGAACGCGAGAAGACGCAGTGGTACTTCCAGCGTTACGTGCCGCATCTCCCCGCGGGCGGCGAGATCGTCCTCTTTGACCGGAGTTGGTACAATCGCGCCGGCGTCGAGCGGGTGATGGGCTTCTGTACCGATGCTGAATACCAGGAGTTCCTGCGCACGTGCCCCGAGTTCGAGCGGATGTTGATCCGTTCGGGGATCACGCTCGTCAAGTACTGGTTCTCGGTGAGTGATGCGGAGCAGGAGCGGCGGTTCCAGGACCGGCTGGACGATCCAACGAAGCGCTGGAAGCTGAGCCCGATGGATATGGAGGCGCGCAAGCGCTGGGTCGAGTACTCCAAGGCCAAGGACGAGATGTTCCGCTACACGGACACCAAGCAGTCGCCCTGGTACGTGGTCAACGCAGACGTGAAGCGGCACGCGCGCCTGAACTGCATGGCGCACCTGCTGAGCTTGGTCCCGTACGAGGACCTGACACCCGAAGCCATCGAGCTGCCCCCGCGGCAACAGGACACCGGGTACGTCCGTCCTCCGTTCACCGACCAGACGTTCGTGCCCGAAGTCTATCACGGTGGCTGCAAGTAGGCTCTCGTAGGTGGGCATCTCTCGGACCGCGGGCGTCTCGCCCGCTCCGGGTGCAGGCAGTGTTGTGCAGGTGCGCGGAGGGCGAACACGACGGTTCGCCCCACGAGGGGAGCGTTGCTTCCGGCATGGTAGGACCGCGGCTATGTAGGGCGAACTTTTGGTTCGCCCATGGGGGGAGAGGATCATGGTCAAGGGTGAACTGACGCAGATGGAGGAGCGCGACGAGGCGAGCAAGGTCGAGAAGGCGCCGCGCGCATCGACGGTGGGCAAGCCCAGGAACAAGACCTGGCAAAAGGAGGCGCACGCGCCTCTTCCGAAGTGGCACCGCCATCAGGGCAGCTCCAACGACTGCGGTCCCTATTCGGTCATGTTTGTCGCCAACAGCCTGCGCGACGCCGCGGTCATCGACGGCGACGCGCTGGCCCGGCGGATGGAGGGACCCGTCTCTGTGCGCAGGACGTTGATCCCGATGCGCGTGCGCGGGTGGGCCACATTTCCCTGGGGGGTAGCCCTGGCGCTGCGTCAGGAGGGCTTCCGCGCGCGCTGGCGTGTGGCGGCCTCGCTGCGTGACCTGTGGGCCAACCTCAACCGCGGCTGGGCCACGATCGTCCTGGTGGGCGAGCCGTTTCGCCGCCGCAACGGCAAGTTCGACGGGTGGTCGCACTACAAGGTCCTCTATGCGTGGGACCCCGAGGAGGGGTTCGCCTTTGTGGATCCCTACGCCGAATCCGATGTCGTCTATACCTATCAAACCGAGCAGGCGTTCCTCAGGGAGTGGACCGCGATGGGCCGCCAGCTGATCGAGGTGCGTGGCTAGATGGACATCAACATCATGATCGAGGCGCAGGCCGGCGTCTATTGGCCTGAGTGGAAGCGGATCGTGCGTACGGTGGAGTCGCTGGGATTCGATGGCCTATACCGCTCGGACCACTTCTCGCACGGCTCGCCACCGACGCAGGCGGCGCTGGAGCTGTGGGTCTCGCTGACCTGGCTGGCAGCGAATACAGAGCGCATCTCGTTTGGATCCCTGGTCAGCCCGGCTGCCTTCCGGTCGCCGGCGATGACGGCACAGATGGCGTTGCAGGTGGATGACCTGTCGGGTGGACGGCTCAGGTTGGGTCTGGGCGCGGGCTGGCACGCGGGCGAGCATCGAGCCTTTGGCTATCCGCTCCTGGACGTGGGGCCGCGGTTCGCACGCTTCCGCGAGTACCTCGAAGTTGTCACGCGTCTGCTGCGTTCGGACGCCCCGGTCAGCTTTGAGGGGGAGACCTATACGCTCGATGGCGCGTTGCTGTTGCCCCGACCGGCGCGGCCTGGTGGACCCCCGATCACGATCGGCGGCAATGGACGGCTGCGAACGTTACCTCTGGTGGCGAGGTATGCTGACGAGTGGAACGCGATCTGGTGTACGCCCGCCAAGTGGCAAGAGCTCAGCGCCACCCTCGATGGGCTCCTCGTCGCTGCGGGCCGGGCCCCCGCCCGGGTGCGCCGGACGATGATGACCGGCATCTTCTTTGGCCGTACGGACGCCGAGCTGGCGGCAGTCCTGGCGCAGCGGGGGCAGTCCGCGGAGGACCTCCGTGCAGCCGGTGCCGTCGTGGGCACCGCCGGGGCTGTGCGCGACCAGTTGGGTGCCCTCGCGACGGCAGGGCTGGATGGCGTCATGCTGCAATGGCTCGATCTGCAAGCCTGGGGTCGCCTCGAGGCGCTGGCAGAAGCGGTCCGGTAATGGGAGCGCGGCGGTGGCACTGCGGGGTGGTGATCCGCCCCGTAGCTGGGGTCGGCGCTGAGACGGTTCGAGGAGCCGGGATCGTCTCTCTGCCCGCACCCTGTGCTGGTTGGGCCGGGATCGGGCTGACCGAGGCGGTGGTGGTGGATTCCGGCTGGCTAGCGGTGGCGGTGGGTGGCCTGCTCGTACTCGCGGTCGCCGTCATCGTTCTTCTGCGCGCTCAGGCGCATCTGCGTGCCCAGCTCCGGACTCGCACGGTGAGGTTGGGCGCAGCCAACGCCCGGCTGCAGGTGAGTGAGGCCCGGTACCGGAGCCTGTTCCAGAACAACCACGCCGTGATGCTCATCATCGATCCCGACGGCGGCGAGATTGTCGACGCCAACCCGGCTGCGGAGAGCTATTACGGATGGCCACGCGACGTCCTCTGCCGGATGCGCATCGACGAGATCAATACGCTCTCGCTGCCCGAAGTACAGGCGGAGATGGCCCTGGCACGCGCTGACCAGCGCAACCATTTCATCTTCCGTCACCGTCGCGCCGATGGCGCGATTTGCGACGTGGAGGTCTACAGCGGGCCGATTGCGGTTGGCGATCGCCGGCTGCTCTACTCGATCGTCCACGACATCACCGACCGCCGCCAGGCGGAGCGCAATCTCGAGGCGTGGCAGGACCTGATGCAGGCGATCATCCAACACGATCCCAGCGCTGTTGCGGTCCTCGATCGAGAGCTGCGGTACGTGTACGTGAGCGATCGCTTCGCCGAGGACTACCGGCTTCCCGACCGGGACCTGATCGGGAAAAGCCACTACGACGTCTTCCCCGACATCCCCGAGCGCTGGCGCGAGGCCCACCGGCGGGCGCTCGCCGGAGAGGCAAGCCGTGCGCTCGAGGACTCGTTCGTGCGGACGGATGGCACCATCGACTGGGTACGCTGGGAGTGCAGGCCATGGCATCTCGCGGGGGGTGAGATTGCAGGAATCGTCCTCTACACCGAGGTGATCACCCAACGAAAACAGACCGAGCTTGCCCTGCGGGAGAGTGGTGAGCAGTTTCGGGCTCTAGTAGAGGGCGCCCCGGATGCCATCTACGTCCAGACCGATCTCCGTTTTGCCTATTTGAACAGGGCTGCGTTGCGCCTGTTTGGGGCCAGCGCACCGGATGACCTTGTGGGCCAACCCGTCATGGAGCGTTTCCATCCGTCGGTGCGTGAGGCAGTGCGCGAGCGCATTCGGAATCTCAACGACGCCAGGCTCGAGGTGCCCACGCTCGAGGAGGTCTACCTGCGCCTCGATGGCAGCGAGGTCCCGGTCGAAGTCTCTGCGGTGCCGATCGTTTACGACAGCAAGGGTGGGGCCGTGGTTTTCGTGCGCGACATCACCGATCGCAAGCGGGCACAGGAGGCCCTGCGGGCCCTCAACGCTGAGTTGGAGCAGCGAGTAGCCGGGCGCACGGCAGAGCTTCAGGCTGCCAATCAGGAGTTGGAGGCCTTCGCGTACTCGGTTTCGCACGATCTGCGCGCGCCGCTGCGCGCGATGGATGGCTTCAGCGCTGCACTGCTTGCGCAATATGCGGGTCGTCTGGACGCGCGGGCGGAGCACTACCTGGACCGGATCCAGAAGGCCGCGCAGCGTATGGGCACGCTCATCGAGGACCTGCTGGACCTCTCCAGGGTGACGCGCAAGGAGATGGCCCACGAGCGGGTGAACCTCAGCACAATGGCCCGCGACATCGTGGCCGAGCTGCAGGCGCGCGACCCCGCGCGCGCCGTCGACGTGACGATCGCCGACGGTGCCGTGATCGAAGGCGACCGCCACCTCTGGCGCATTGTCCTGTGGAACCTGCTCGAGAATGCCTGGAAGTTCACGGCAGAACAGACTCAGCCGCGCATCGAGATGGGGGTCGAGATTCGCGACGGAGAGCGCGTCTATTTCGTGCGCGACAATGGTGTCGGCTTTGACATGGCCTATGCCGACAAGCTCTTTGTGCCCTTCCAGAGACTTCACGCGGTCGACGCGTTCGCTGGCACCGGGGTCGGCCTGGTCACAGTTCGGCGCATCGTGACACGCCACGGTGGGCGTGTCTGGGTTGACGCCGTGGAAGGCGAAGGGGCGACGTTCTACTTCACCACAGGAGACTCGGTATGATGGAGCGGACGATCTTGCTGGTCGAGGACAATCCCGACGACGAGGAACTGACCCGGATGGCTCTGGAGTCGAGCAACGTGGCGAATCGCATCGTCGTCGCGCGCGATGGTGTGGAGGCCCTGGACATGCTCTTTGCGACGGGCGCGTATGCCGATCGCGATATGGATGCTTTGCCGGAGATCGTGTTGCTGGATCTGAAGTTGCCGAAGCTGAACGGGCTCGAGGTCCTGGAGAGGATGCGCGCGGACGATCGCACCCGGCTGATCCCCGTGGTCGTGCTGACCTCCTCGAGCGAGGAGGACGACATCGCGGCCAGCTATCGCCTGGGGGCCAACAGCTATGTACGCAAGCCGGTGGAGTTCGAGCGGTTCATCGCTGCAGTCCGCCAGCTCGGTATCTACTGGCTGTTGCTCAACGAGCTGCCGGGGCCCGCGCGCTTCTAGAGGAGGAAGTATGGTGATCCACCTGCGCGTTCTGATCGTCGAGGATTCACCCGATGACGCGGAGCTCCTGGCGCTGCGACTGCAGTCGGAGGGGTTCGACCTCGACTGGGAGCGTGTCGAGCACGAGAGTGATTACCTCGCGGCGCTCGCGCGGCGGCCTGACATCATCATGGCCGACTGGTCGCTTCCGCGTTTCAGTGGAATGCGTGCGCTCGAGCTGATGCGCGAGCATGACCTCGATATCCCCTTCATCATCGTCTCCGGCAGCGTGGGTGAGGAGGCAGCGGTCGAGGCGATGCGCCAGGGGGCGCAGGACTATGTGCTCAAGGACCGCCCAACACGGCTGGGGCAGGCGGTTCGGCGGGCGCTGGAGGAACAGCGCTTGCGCGTAGAGCGCTCCCAGACGCTCGATGCCCTCCAGGCGTCCGAGCGCCGCTATCGCACGCTCTTTGAGAATGTGTCTGAGGTCGTATTCGGCCTTTCGCCCCACGGAGCGATCACGCTTCTCAACCCGTACTTTGAGCGTGCAACCGGCTGGCCGGTGGGCGAGTGGATTGGACGCCCTTTCCTGGAGCTCATCCAGCCGGATGACCGCCCTCGAGCGTTGGATGCGTGGCAAAGAACCCTGGATGGTGAGTTGATTGGCGATATCGAGTTGCGAGCCCGTACGAGCAGCGGCGGCCCGTTGGTCTTCAATATCGTGGTCGCCGGGCGTGTGGAGGACGATACCCAGGTCGGCCTCATCGGCTTTGCCCACGATGTGACGGCGAAGGTGCTTGCCGAGGAAGAGACCTTCCGTCGCTTTGCGGAGCTGGAAGTGCTGCATCGGGCGGGCCAGCGGCTGCTTGACGCGGCATTGGACCCCGAGGAGACCTACATCGCCGCGCATGAAGCCGTGGCTGCCCTCGTGCCGTGCGAGGCCTTCGTAATCACGATGGTCGATGGCTCCGAGGATGTCCACCACGCCGTCTACCTGGCCGATCGAGATGGCCGGTGGCCCGCGCAAGCTGTGCCGCTCACGGGGCTCAGCGGCTACGTCATCGCCCGCGGCGAGACGGTGCAGATCGATGACCTGGAGACCCAGACCGAGTTTGCGGTCCTGGCTTACGGGTCGGGCAGGACTGTGCGCTCGGCTCTGGCGGTGCCTTTCAGGAATGAGGGGCGGGTCGTGGGAATGATGGCGGCGGAATCCTATGAACTGGCTACCTACAATGCGCGCCATCGCCTGCTTCTCGAGACCGTTGCGGCCCAGTTCGCTGCAACGATTCGCAATGCCTATCTTTTTCAGGAGGAGCAGACGCGGTTGCACGAGATGGAGCTCGTGGCGTCGGTCAGCGCGGCCCTGCGAACCCAGCCCACGCGCGCCAGCATGCCGGGCGTGATTCTGGATCAGCTGCTGAAGCTGCTGTCGGTCGAGGGAGCCACGCTGGAGATCCTCGATCCTGCCAGCGGTGACCTCACCGTCGAACTGGGGCGCGGCATATGGGAGAGCATGACCGGTCAGCGTATCCCTGCCGGGCAGGGCCTCGCTGCGAGCGTCCTGGCGACCGGAAAGCCCTATCTGAATAACGAGGCGCGGGCTGACGAGGCTCTTTATGCGCCGGCGCTCTTTGGCGACTGTCGGGCGGCAGCGGGCGTGCCGATGGTCGCCGACCAGGAGATCATTGGGCTGCTATGGATCGGCAGCCGCCGGATGCTCAAGGACCATGATATGCGCGCGCTGACCGCCGTCGCCGACATTGCGGCCAACGCCATCCGGCGGGCCACGCTACACGAGCGCGTGCAGGCTCAGCAGCTTCGTGTCACGCGCATCCTGGAGTCGGTACCTGAGGGCGTCCTACTGCTTGACGCGTCGGGGACCGTGCTCCTGGCGAACCCCGCTGCCGAGAGCGCCCTGGTGGCCCTGGTGGGCGCGCCGGTGCCGGGGCGTTTGACACACCTCGGCGAACGCTCCCTGGCCTCGCTCCTGACGCCGGACCCTGAAGGCCTGTGGCACGAGGTCACGGTGGCCGACCGTACGTTCGAGATCGTGTCCCGGTCGATCCCCGGCGAAACCGAGGACACACTCTGGGTGCTCGTGGTGCAGGATGCGACGCAGGAGCGCCAGATTCGCCAGCAGCAGCAACGCCAGGAGCGGCTGGCCGCTGTCGGCCAACTGGCTGCCGGGATGGCCCACGACTTCAACAACATCCTGGCCGTCATCGTGCTCTATGCCCATATGGCACAGCGCTCGGTCGAGGCGACCCATCCGGTCCAGCGCTGGATGTCCATCATCCAGGACCAGTCGAGCCAGGCAACGGATCTGATCCAGCAGATGCTCGACTTCAGCCGGCGCGGCGATGTGCAACGCGAGCCGCTGGATCTGCTAGCGCTGCTCGACCAGCAAGCCCGGTTGTTGCAGCGCACGCTGCCCGAAAACATCACGGTGACGTTCGACACCATCGCGGATGCCTCCTACGCCATCCTTGGGGATGCCACGCGCATCCAGCAGGTTGTGACCAACCTGGCTGTGAACGCGCGTGATGCGATGCCGGAGGGGGGTCGGTTGCGGATCAGCCTGGCGCCCCTGGCCCCGCAACCGGGTGCCGCATTGCCACTCCCGGAAATGGCCCCCGGGGAGTGGATCAGACTGGCTATCACGGACACCGGCACGGGAATGCCGCCAGAGGTTCGCGAGCATCTCTTCGAGCCGTTCTTCACGACCAAGCCACCGGGCAAGGGCACCGGACTCGGCCTGGCGCAGGCTTACGGTATCGTGGCCCAGCACGACGGTCACATCGACGTCAGGACCCGTATGGGGAGAGGGACGACGTTCTCGATCTACCTGCCGGCTCTGTCCACCGCGACGCATGAGGGCTCCTCATCTGACGAAGTGGACGAGGTGCCCCGCGGACGGGGGGAGAGAATCCTGGTCGTCGAGGACAACGCCACGCTGCGTGCTGCCCTGGTGCTGACCCTGGCCGATCTGGGATATTCGGTTGTCGAGGCCGCAGACGGCGAGGCGGCCCTGGCCCAGATCGCGAGCCACGGCGATCCGATTGCGCTCGTGCTCAGCGACGTTGTGATGCCGCGGATGGGCGGCGTCGCCCTGCTTCGCGCGCTACGTGCGCAGGGATCTGAGGTCCCGTTCATCCTGCTGACCGGGCACGCCATGGACCAGGATCGCGACGACCTCTGGGAGGAGGGCCTGAGCGCATGGCTCAACAAGCCTCCCCAATTGGGTGAGCTTGCCGTGGCGTTGGATAAGGCTTTGCGCTCGCGCGCCCGCTAGCGCGGGACCGCTAGCGGGCGTCCGCTTGCGCGGATGGCGTGAACGCGCCTCAGGACACGGCTGGCGGATCGCGTGGTGGCGGCTGCGCATTGAGGGCCGTGACCTTGCCCTGGTAACCGGGGGCGTAGAACCGAAGCTGGTCGCCGTCGACCCACTCAGCGGGCAGCGCTGTCTCGCTAGCGTAGCCAGGGGGGCGCTCCTCGGTGCGGCGCGCCAGCCAGCGACTGGCCCCTGCTGCCGCAAGGCCACGATGGAAGGCCCACGCAAGCAGAACGGCAACCGTGGCTACGATCACCACGATATCAAGCGCCCTGCCGGCGCGGTCCAGAGGCACCCCCCACCAGAGGACCAGGATCGCAGCAGTTGGAGTGGCGAGGGCATAGGCAAGGGCCCACAGAATCCTCTCAGCGCGGTGCAGCCCCCGGGCATAGGCCTCACAGGCCCTACATATCGGCAGGTCGAGCGTGGTCCGTACCTGTATCCACAGCATCGACCGCGTCAGGCAGACCACACGCGTGGTTACTGGGAGACGCTGCCCGCACCATGCACACTCGACGGGGATCTTGAGTGTTCTTCGGCTGCCGGCGGTCTGTCTGGTGGGCATGGGTCTGTGAGCTCTCAGGGGACCGGCGCGCCCACGCCGGGCAGCATCGATGTGATAAGCATCAGGGCCCCGATCGCGGCGATGAAGGCGGTAAGTGCCCAGGCGAGCCCGTTTTGCAGACGGCCGTTGGTCCAGTGCCCCATGATGCGGCTGTCGTTGACGAGCTTGAGCACCAGAACGAGGAGCACTGGCAGTAGCAGTGCGTTAAGCGCCTGTGAGAGCCACATCAACGGGAAGAGTGGGATGCCCGGGATGAGCACGGTGACGACGCTCAACACGATGATGCCTATGTAAATCCCGTAGAAGACCGGGGCCTCTTTGGGGCGGTGGTCGAGGCCACGCTCCCAACCGAAGGCCTCGCAGATGGCGTAGGTAGTCGAGAGCGGCAGCACCGAGGCCGCCAGTAGCGAGGCTCCCAGTAGACCGATTGAGAAGAGGTAGCGTGCCGCGGATCCTGCCAGCGGCTCCAACGCCATCGCCGCAGCCTCGGCCGACTCAACGGCGATGCCGTGGACGAAGAGCGTGGCGGCGGTGCAGATGATGATGGCTGCCGAGACGATATTTCCCCACGTTGCGCCGAAGACCACGTCGATTCGAGTGTGGCCGTACTGCTCCATCGGGACGCCCTTGTCGGCGACCGCGGCCTGCATATAGACGATGCCCCACGGTGTGATGGTCGTCCCGATCGTGGCCATCACGGCCAGGATGTACGCGGGGTTAGCATCGAGCGAGGGCGTGACTGCCTCGCGCGCAATCTGCCCCCACGGCGGCCCGATCGCGATCGCTGAGACGATGTAGGCGAGGGCCGCCAGACTGAGCACGAGGAGCACCTTCTCCACCGCGTTGTAGTTTCCCCGCAGGACGAGCAGGCCGACAGCGAGCGCCGCGAGCGGCACGGCAACGAGGCGGCTCAGGCCGAGTAGTTCACTGCTGGCGGCAACGCCCGCGAACTGGGCCATCGTCGTGCCCAGGTTGGCCAGGAGCAGGCAGAGCATCGCGAAGGCCGTGATCTTCACGCCAAAGCGTTCGCGGATGAGGTCGGCCGTGCCCTTGCCGGTGACGGCTCCCATCCGCGCGGCCATCTCCTGCACGATGACCTCACCTACGGTGACAACGATGAGCAGCCACAGGAAGCCATAGCCATAGCGAGAACCTGCCATGGAGTAGGTGGCGATGCCGGGCGCGTCGTTGTCGGCGCTGGCTGTGATCAGCCCCGGGCCGAGGACTGCCAGAAAGAGCCATATGCGGCGCAGTCCGGGCGCGAGCGTGCGTTTGAGTTGGGTCATGGTAACCTCCCTAGACCGCTATGAGAAGCGGGGCAGGCGCTTCTTCCACGCCGTGGGAAGCACCGCGTCGATCGCATCATCGACGGTCACGACGCCCAGCATCTGTTGCGTCTCGGCATCGATCACGGGCACAGCCAGCAGATCGTACTTGGCAACCAGATAGGCCACGTCCTGCTGCGGCGTGAGCGGGTTAACGGTCACCGGCGCATCGGAGAGCTCGGCGATATCGATCACGCGCGTCTCCGGAGAGGCCATCACGAGGTCGCGTAGCCGGATGACGTGCTGCAAGTGGTTGGTGTCATCCAGCACGTAGACATAGTGCATGGTCTCATCCTCCTGTGCGTCCACCGACCGCCTGAGATAGTCGATGGCTCCGGCTGCGTTGAGCCCCGCAGGCACGCGGGCGAACTCGGTCGTCATAATGCCGCCCGCGGCGTCCTCAGGGTAGGCCAGCAATGATGCGACCTCTTCCGCCTCAGCGTCTTCCATCAGCTCTAGCAGTTGTGAAGAGTTCTCGGTGGGTAGGTCTGCCAGCACGTCGGCGGCCTCGTCGGGGTCCATCTCCTCGAGAACATCGGCTGCCCGTTCGGGATCCATATGGAGGAGCACGGCCGCCTGAACCTCGGCTGGGATCTCGGCAAGGGCATCGGCTAACACCTCGTTGTCGAGTTCGTGGAGCAGTGCCTCACCCGTAGGACGGTCGAGGTCCTCGAGGATCGCGGCGATGTCGGCGGGCGGTAGCTGGCTGATCTTGTCGCGGGAGACACGCAGACGCAGCGGGTCATCCTGGTGGACCGAGGCCACATCCTCCCAGGGGATGACGCGCTCGGGGAGCGCCTTGCCAATGACGCGTGCCAGAGCGCCCACGCTTGTTTCCAGTCCCAACCGCCGAAGCAAGCCCAGCCCCCCTACATCGACACCGGTGACGCAGTAGCGTTCGCCGAGGCGCGCGAGCTGCACATCGTTGACGCGCACCACGCGCCGTCCCTCGGTGTCGACGATCTGGCGGTCCATAACGAGGCCGGCGAGGGCGAGGTCTTTGTCCGATGGCGTGTACGCCTCGATCTTCTCAGAGGGCACGCTCAGGACGATGCTGGGATACAGGCTGCTGATCTGCTCGGTGGCTATGTAAGCCGGTGCTCCCTCGCCGTCCTGGACGGCGATCGCAACGAGCCTCGGGAAGGTCTCGGTGGTGGGGCCGACGAGGAGATCGCGGCAGCGACCGACGGGGCGCCCAAAAGCGTCCCAGATGCGCTGGTTCTGAACGCGGCTGAGATAGAACATGTGCCTGCCTCCTGGTCACAACGGTGTAGGGCCCGCGCGGGCTTGCGCAAGCGTGTGCGGCGCATGCAACAGGGGCCACAGATCGTTCTGTGGCCCCTGCAATATGCCTCAGGTGGCAGAGCGGGGATCAGATCGGTCTGTGTCTGACTGCTGTCAGCGCCCAACGTCTCGGTAAAGGTACGGCGTCCGAGTCGGATTGGCTGCTGCTGGCTTCTTCAGACTGTTCTGGCACGATGGTCGGTCTTGTCCTCTTCTGGGTGAACCGTGATGGGACATGCGCGTTGACACGCTGCGCACGTGGATCCAACGCTCATCATACCCGAGATTCCGCTTCTGACAACGCCTCGCCTAGTCCACGGCGAAGAAGACGGAGCGCAGCGTGACGTAGGCGAAGTACATCGCGATCAGGTATATGGCGCCCCTCTTGCCAATGGTGCCCTTGTTGAACCACAGGTAGGCCAGGAGCAACGTGCCGGTGATGGCTTCCCATGGCAGGTCCCACAGAACCAGGCCGTCGGGTACCCAGTACTTGGAGATCAGCCCTCCCAGGCCGATGCCCACCAGTGGGTTGGTGATGTTGCTGCCGATGAGGGTGCCCAGCGGGATGCCTGCATCGCCCTTGCGGATGCCCGAGACAGCCGTGATCAGCTCAGGCAGCGCCGAGGCCACGCCCAGGGTGAGAACGCCGATGAGCGACCCGCCGATCCCGGTGCGGGCCACGGTGATCTCCGTAGCTCTGAGGGTTAGCATGGCGCTCGCGACCGTGATCAGCATGGCAGCGAGTGTCGCACCGATCGCTGACCAGGCCTCCTGCGGTGTGCGCGGCACGCCTGCGGGCGCCGCGCCGGTTTCGTCGAATCCGTTGTGGCGCGGGTCATAGTGCTTGCGCTCGTCGACGTAGAGGTAGGCGAGATAGCCCATGAACGCGCCGAACAGGATCAGACCGTCGATCCGCGAGTAGGTGCGGTCCCAGCCCAGGATCAGGCTGAGCAGATGCGTGGCGATCATGGGGATCATGCTCTTGGCCAGGAAGTAGCGCTTGAACACGAGTTTCCCGGCGAGCAGGACGACGATGGCCATGATCAACGTCTGCTGCACGACGTCGGAGCCGATGTTGGCGCCAAGCACCAGGGCTGACCCGATCCTGTAGTCGACGCGATGGACCAGGATGCTCACAGATGCCGTCAGATGCGCCGCGATCTCGGGGATGCTCGTGGCCAGCGAGACCACGGTCACGCCCATGAACGTCGTCGACAGGCGGAAGTATCCCGCAAGCCCGATGATCTTGCGTACGGCGAACTCTGAGCTTGCAACCAGCAGAGCAATGGCCAGCAGACCGGTCAGTGCTACCAACGCCATCGATGATGTCTCTAACATCGTCCCCCTCCTTGTCCGTTGCGGAAACTGGCAGCCGTCTGGAATGCAAAAGGGCCGCAGACATGTCTGCGGCCCTGGCGGTGCGATCTACCCTTTTGAGGCAGACGCTACACTATTCGGTTACACGGTGCTATGGCATGACGTCACAGCGCGTGCGCCAGGGCCGGCGCCGTGCTGTCCCTGCAGGGTCATCGAGGACCGGATGGTCCGAGTCAAGATAGAAAGTGGCCATAGACCGTGTTGCTTATCGGAATCATCGTCTAGGTGCGCTGGGCCTAGTCCACGGCGAAGAAGACGGAGCGCAGGGTGACGTAAGCGACGTACATCGCGATCAGGTAGAGCGCGCCCTTCTTGCCCACCGTGCCCTTGTTGAACCACAAGTAGGCCCACAGCAGCGCGCCCGAGATCGCTTCCCACGGCAGGTCCCAGAGCACCAGCGGCCCCGGCACCCAGTACTTCGAGATGATCGCTCCGCCACCGATGGCCACCAGCGGGTTGGTGATGTTGCTGCCGACGAGCGTGCCCAGCGGGATGCCCGCGTCACCTTTGCGGATGCCCGAAACCGCGGTGATGAACTCGGGCAGCGCCGAGGCGACGCCCAACGTGAGCACGCCGATGAGCGAGCCGCCGATGCCGGTGCGGACGACGATGATCTCGGTGATGTTGAGGGTCAGCATCGCGCTACCGACGGTGACCGCCATCGCGACGAGGGCCACGCCTGCGGCCATCCAGGCCTCGCGCGGCGTGCGCGGCACGCCCGCGGGCGCCTCGCCATTCTCGTCGAAGCCGTGGTCGAGCGGATCGTAGTGCTTGCGCTCGTCGACGTAGAGGTAGTAGAGGTAGCCGATGAATGAGCCGAACAGGATCAGGCCGTCGATCCGTGAGAAGGTGCGGTCCCAGCCCAACACCAGGCACATCAGCGTCGTGACGATCATGGGGATCATGCTCTTGGCGAGGAAGTAGCGTCGGAACACGAGTTTCCCCGCGAGTAGCACGACGATGGCCATGATCAGCGTCTGCTGCACGACGTCGGAGCCGATGTTGGCGCCAAGCACCAGGGCCGACCCGATCTTGTAGTCGACCCGATTCGCCAGAATGCCGACCGAGGCGGTGTAGTGGGCCGCGATCTCCGGAATGCTCGTAGCCAGCGAGACCACGGTCACCCCCATGAACGTGGTCGACAGGTGGGAATAGCCCGCCAGGCCCATGAGCTTGCGCACGGCAAACTCTGCGCTGATGACGAGCATCGCGATGGTCAATAATCCGACGAGCGATACTACTAACGTCGATGAAGTCTCAAGCATGATTTCCTCTCCTCTTCCAGCCAGGCTGGGGCGCGACACTCCCCTTGAAACACACGAAAAAGGGCCGCAGAAGTTTCTGCGGCCCTGGCGATGCGATCTGCCCCTTCAGGCAGACGCTACGGAATTCGGTTGCACGGTGCTATGGCGTGACGTCACAGCGCGTGCGCCAGGGTCGGCGCCGCGCATCTCCTTCAGGGTCATCGAGGACCGGATAGGTCGGGTCCAGGTGGAAGTTCAGGGTTATGTCTGCCACACACGATAGTATACCACAGTTTCCGCTACGGGTCGCGCGCTCGGAACGCTTGCGAGCGCGCGACCGCGCTGACCCCCGCCTACGCATGTCAGAGCGAGCGGCCCAGAAGCCGGCGCAAGGTTCCCCGGCTCCGATCGGCGAAACCCTGCGCCGGGCAGAGGCGTACGCTGGCGACGACCTCATAAAAGGGCCCTGCGGCTTGACGGGGGCCGCGCCGGTACTACAATCGCCGCCAATAGGGTGGCGATGGGGCTCGCCAGGGAGTGATGCTCCCAAACCGCTGATCGACAACTGATGGCCTCTACTTGCGGGGTGCCGGTGCCGCGGTAGGGGCCGTTTTTCGTGCCATCAGCCCGCGCACGCGGCCCTATCCTTTCCAAGGGGGCGTGGATTTGTTTGATGGCTATCAGACTGGCTCCGGCACTTCTTGATGCTCTCTGCCTCTCGGCAGGCGCGGTCGCAGGCGCAAATCTGCGCCACTGGTTTGGTGGCTGGCTCGTCCAACGTCTCGGGAACGCCTTCCCCTAGGCAACGCTGGTGGTCGACCTGACTGGGTGCTTTGCGGCGGGCTTCGTGATGACGGTGCTGACCGGTCGGTACGTCGTCAGCCCGCGGCTCCGAATTGCCTTGACGGCAGGATTCCTGGGTGCCTATACAACATTCTCGACCTACGAGTATGAGAGCGTTACCCTGATGCTTACGGGACAGTGGCGCCTGGGGCTGCTCAACCTTGAACAGAGCGCCATCCTCGGCGCTGTGGCTGTGGGCCTCGGGGCGCTACTGGGACGGATAGTGTAGGGGTCCGCGATCAGGTCATCCTCACGGCGACACGCACCGGGAGTGGCACGCCAGAAGGTGCCAGATGCGCGCCGGCGTGGCACGCTTCTGTGACTGTCTCCCGACCGGGGCCGTGCGGGCTCACGCCAGGCGTGAAGCCCACGCCGGTTGCTTGCCTATTGGCTCGTGACCCGAGCGCAGGTGCGCGCGCGCTCTACGTGTGCAGGAAGAAGCGCACGCCCGTGATCACGACGTAGCGATCCCGCCAGTCGGCGTAGGTGGCGTACAGTGCCTGACGGAGCACGCGCGCCGCCTGGTTATGCAGGATCGCCTGCCAGGCGTGGGGGGGCACGAACTCGGGCAGGATGAAGGTCACGTAGTCGCCTTGCTCCTCCATATAAGCACGAGCATACGCGACCAAGGGCTCGACTACCGACCGGTAGGGCGACGGAAGGATCACCAGCGGTACCTCGGGGAAGATCTCTTGCCACGCCGCTGAGAGGCCCTCCGCCTGTTCGGGATCGACGGCTGCCGTGACGACTTTGAGGTCGCCCTGGATCGTCTGGGCGTAGCGAATCGCCTTCACGACGCCCCGGTGCAGCGTATCGACGGGCACGATGACCGTGTGGTTGCGCATCGGCTTGGGCCACGCCTGGTCGAGCGAGAGCTGGGCCGCCACGTTGGCGTAGTGGTGGTGGATGCCGCGGAAGAGGGCCACCAACAACGCGATCAGCAGGAACGTGATCCACGCGCCGTGCGTGAACTTTGAGATCGTCACGACGATCAGGACGAGCGCGGTCGTGATCGCGCCCACGCCGTTGAAGGCCGCTGACCGGTGCCAGCCGGGCGTTTTCTGCTTCCACCAGTGGATGACCATACCCGACTGTGACAGCGTGAAGGACATGAACACGCCGACGGCGTACAGGGGAATCAGCGCGTGGGTCTGAGCGCGGAAGGCGACGATCAGGATCCCTGCCATCACTGACAGCACCTGGATGCCCACCGCGTAGACCAGACGGTCGCCGACGAGGGCGAACTGCTGCGGCAGGAAGCGGTCTCGCGCGATGAGGTTGGCCAGGCGCGGGAAGTCCGAGAAGCTTGTGTTGGCTGCCAGGATCAGGATCAGGGCCGTGGCGGCCTGAATCAGGAAGTAGGGGACCGTGCGCCCAAAGACACTGCGGGCGATGAGCGACACGACGGTCTGGCCTTCCTCGGGAACGATGCCGATCTGATGGGCCAGGAACGTCAGCCCCAGGAACATGGCCACCAGGAGCCCGGCCATCCACAGGAGCGTCTTGCTGGCGTTCTGGGCCTCTGGCTTGCGGAAGACCGTGACGCCGTTGCTGATCGCCTCGACCCCGGTGAGGGCTGAACAGCCGGAGGCGAAGGCGCGCAGGATGACGAAGAGCGTCAGCGAGTGGAAGGTCTCCCAGGACGCTGTCACCGTGGCTGGCGTGATCTGGAGGCTTCCCGTCGCGACTCGAACGGCACCGACAAGGATCAGGCCGAAAATCGCCACGACGAAGAAGTAGGTAGGGATCGAGAAGATGCGTCCGGACTCGCGCAGCCCCCGCAGGTTGATGACCGTCGTGGTTGCCAGCGCCACGAGCGCCAGCACCACCCGGTAGGGCAAAAGGGCTGGGAACGCGGATGTGATCGCGGCGATGCCTGCCGAGATACTGACCGCGACGGTGAGCAGGTAGTCGATGAGCAACGCCGCGCCCGCGACCAGGCTCGCATTGATGCCCAGGTTCTCGCGGGAGACGGTGTACGAACCGCCGCCCGTGGGGTAGGCGTGGATGGTCTGGTAATAGGACCCCGCCACGATCAGCATCAGGGCGGCGATCGCTATCCCGACGAACGGTCCTCCGGCGACCGCTGCCGTTCCGGCGGCGACGAGCACCATCAGGATCTCCTCGGTGGCATAGGCCACGGACGAGAGAGCATCCGATGACAGAACGGCGAGCGCCTGAACTTTGTTCAGACGCTCGTGGCTGGCTGCCGATGTGGGCAGCGGATCTCCGATCAGGAAGTGGCGGACCGTCTCAAACACGTAGGACCATCCTTCATAGGTGCAAGTGGCGTTTCACAACCCGCCATTATACACTTATCTCTGGAGTGCCTGGCCCCGGGGCGAGGCAGCGCTCGGTGCCGGGGACCATGGGTTGATCCTGGGGGTGGTTGGGCGGCAGCCCACCGGACGGCATCCGTGCCTTCGGCCTTTTTTGCCAGAAGAAGGGCGTGCCGACGCCGCCCGACGTCCAGCGGGCCCTGGATATCCCGCACCATGACGGCATGTCAACCGCTGAGGCTTGCCTGCACGGACGGTGTATGTATGATATGGGCAGAACGTGTGGATGAGGTGGTTGGATGGTCACGAAGGAAGATACACGGCGCATCAATGTGGTGTTTCCGGTGCGGCTCCTGGATCAGCTCGATGCCTGCGTCCCCGCCGGACGGCGCAGCGAGGTCATCGTGGAGGCCACCGCGGCCTATCTGTCGCGGCTCCGGGTGCTGGGGGCGCTCAGGGAGAGCGCCGGTGCCTGGGGCGATGCCGATCACCCCGAGCTGGCGACGCCCCAGGATGTGGACCGTTGGCTGGCGGACCTCCGCGCGGCCTGGCGCCGCGTCCCACTGCTGGCGGAGGGCAGTGAGCCCTATGATGCGGGCGATTCGGATAAGGGGCGGGATGGCTGAATACCTCCTCGACTCGAACGTGGCGATCCAGCACCTGCGGGGCCACCGGCCTACGACTGAGCTGTTGATGCGGCTGGCTGCCGAAGGCCTGCTTGCCGTGTCGGCGATCACGCGCACCGAGGTGCTGGCGGGGATGCGCGACGCCGAGCGGGGGGCGACGATAGCGTTCCTGGATGCCCTGGCGTGTTACCCGATCGATCGGGCGGTGGCTGACGGGGCCGGGGAGCTTCTGCGGACCTATCGCCGGCGCGGCGTGACGCTCGATGTGCCCGACGTGCTCATCGCCGCGACCGCGCTGCAGCACGACCTCACGTTGCTGACGTACAACGCGCGTCACTTCCCGATGGAGGAGGTGCGGCGGTACGGGGAGATGCCGGCGCTGCAAGGGATGTGAGATGGGCGCACATGGTGATGGACGCAGAGGCCGGAGCAGCCAAGATGGCCGCGGTCCGAGAGGGGTGAACCATCGCGCTCCCGCGCCGTAGGATCAGCGCGCTGATGTGCAGA
>Ga0123328_1001088_pt1 | contig 27184 bp, 18 predicted proteins | sample BioC12SIPDNA_2_FD_89702 | JGI IMG/M metagenome (GOLD analysis project Ga0123328, IMG submission 89702) | Anaerobic biogas reactor microbial communites from Washington, USA - Biogas_R1_A C12 SIP DNA | ecosystem: Engineered > Bioreactor > Anaerobic > Unclassified | place: Washington, USA...
GAAGAACTTCTGGTCGCCGCCTTCCTTGACGGTCTTGCGCAGGACGGTGAACTCGCGTTCGCGGGTGGAGCCGCCGGCGTCCTTGATGGTCATTTTGACGTTGCTGCGGCCGTCGGCGCCCTGGTAGTAGGCGGCCAGGTTGGCCTTGTGGACGATTTCGTCCACGGTCAGTTCCTTTTTGTCCGCGCCCGGCGCTTCGCCGTCGGCCAGGACGGGCAGCGTCAGGGTTGCCAGGGCTGCGACAGCCCATAGGGCGATCTTCGGCAGATCATTCATGGGATTCCTCCTTCTCGCTTGCCTTGGCGGCCCGCGCGGCGCACGACTGCCGCCGCGACATCGCGCAACAGACGCCCCACAGCACCGGGACCAGGACCAGGCTGACCCAGGTCATTGTAGTGATACCGACGTTCAGGTAGTGCCAGACATTCACGACGACCACGGCAATAGCCGTGAGGCCGGCGACGACGCATGTGCCGCAATAGCAGGCCAGGGGATGCCGGCGGTCGGCGAAGAGCCGTTTCCGGAGCAAGCTGATGAGGGCCGGCAGGATGATCAGGGTGCCGACGCCGGAGACCAGGAGGATGGTGGCCAGGAAGATGCCGACGGTCTTGTACGGCATGAGCGGCGCGGCCAGCAGCGGCAGGAAGCCGACGGCGATGACGATGATGTTGCGGGTGATGGCCCTGGCGGGTTCGCCGAAGACGGGTTCGGCGGCGGCGTCCCAGGAGCCCAGCTCGGCGACCATCTGGCGGCTTCGGGCGAGGAAGTGGATGGCGAAGTCCACGGCCATGCCCAGCGTCAGGGACGAGAGCACGGCGATGGGCATGTCGTAGTCGATGCCGAGGAAGCCCACCATGCCGTAGATCAGGGCGATGGTCACGGTCAGGGGGATCATCGACAGCAGGCCCCACAGCGCCGAGCGGAACAGGACGATCATCATCAGGAAGACGACCAGGAAGGAGCCGAGGAACGACATCATCATGCCGCTGACCATCCGGTCCTGCCAGACGACGTTGATGTAGGTGAGGCCGAACCATCCGGCGTGCTGCTCGGGCGGCGGCTCGGAGGCGTCGAGGGGGGCCTCGGCCTGGAAGCGGATCGGCATCGGGGCCGGCTCGTCGCCATACTCGAAGAAGGTCTCCACGGCTCGGACCACCTGGGCCATGTCGCGGTTGTCGCCGGTCTTCAACTGCACCCAGAGGGCGCATCGTTTGTAGTCGCGGGTGACCATGTGGAACAAGTCGTGCGGGCGGTGGCCGCTCTGGAACTGCATGAGGACGTTGCCGACCGCGCGGCGGGAGTCGGGAATGCGGTACTAGGCCACGTCGCCTTCGTACATGTCGCGATGGACGGTTTTGACGATGTCGGCGACGGAGGTGGATTTGCCGACGAGGCCGCCGGCGGCCAACGCCTCCTGGAGCCGCTCGACGTAGCGCAGCAGGGCCGGATCCATCATCGGCTTGGTGATCAGAAGCTGTTCCTCGGTGACCCAATCGCGAACCTGGCTCCAGGCGTCATACGCATCGTCGTCGGCGTCGTTGTTGGCCTTGTCCTGGCGGGTCTGGGCGAAGGCCTGCAACTCGGCCAGCAGGGCATCGGCCCGCAGATCGCCGTCGGCAGCCAGCCGTTGGGCCTCGGCGACCAGTTCGGCCGTCGCCTGGCGGCCCTTCGGCAGGCGCTCAGGGTCGATCCGGCCGGCCTCCTGCTCAAGACGTGGGAGGAACGATGCAACGAATTCCGCGGCCGGCGGGTTCGGGGGTTGCGGTTCCAGGACGAGGTACGCCAGGTACGTTCCGGCGAAGTGGTCGTTCAGCACGTGGTCGGCCACGCGGATCGGGTGCGACGGGGTGAACCACTTGACGGGGTTGTCGTTGATGTTGATGCGGCTGATGCCGTAGGCGGCGACGACAGCCAACAGGGCCGTCAGGGCCACGATCGGTTTGGCGCGGTCGTGGGTCAGTCGCCCCAGACGGCCCAGCAGCCGCGACAGGCGCGACGTGGGCTCGCCTTCGTGATGGTGCATCGACCCGAAGTTCCTGAAGCGGGCCTCGTTGAGCAGCATGACGTAGGCCGGAATGAACGTGACCGTGAGCACCCAGGCCAGCATGACGCCGACGGCGACGAAGAGGCCGAAGGTCTGGACCGGCGGTATGGGCGTGAGGGCGAGGCTGCCGAAGCCGGCGGCCGAGGTCAGCGACGTGTAGAGCATCGGCATGAACAACTCGTCCATGACGGTGACGAGGGTTGCGCGGCGGTCGCGCGTCGCCTGGTAGCGGTCGAAGAACTCCGACAGGATGTGGATCGAATCGAGCACGGCGATGGGCATGATGAAGATCGGGATCATGCTGCTCATGATGTGGACGGTGTGGCCGGTGCCGATGAGCAGCCCCATGGTGCAGATGACCGAGACCATGGCGAGGATCATCGGCGAGACGATGAGCAGGAGCTTGCGGAAGAACACGAGCATGAGCAGGAAGATGACGCCCATGGCCATCGGGGCCGACACGGCCATCTGCTTGAACATTTCGACGCCGAAGGTGTCCTCGGCCACGGGCAGCCCGGTGATGTAGTACCGCTCGTCGCCGCTGAAGGTGGCGATCTTCTTCAGCAGGCCCTGGTAGACGCTGTGGCTCAGACGCTTCGAGACCAGCGGCAGGTAGATGCAGATGGCCTTGCCGTCCTCGCTGACCATCGTTCCGAAGAGAATCGGGTTGCGTGCGGGGGCGTCCGGTTCCTCGGCCTTCGGGACGATCCGGTCGCGGATGGCGCGTGCCTCGTCGCGCGTGGTCGGCGGCTCCTTCATCAGCCGCTCCATCCGCACCTCGCCCGGCGATCCGGGCTCGACGTTGTCGACCACCGACGGCGAGATGATGTTGCGCTCGACCAGGGCGGGCTCGGTCTGTGGCGCGGGCGGCTCATCGCCGAACAGTTCCCGAATCCGCCCGTACCGCTCGGCCAGCAGTTGCAAGACGCCGCGGTGCGCGTCGGACGGGGGCTGGACGTTCAGCTCCATCCTGGCGTACCGGGTCAGCTCGTGAATCCGCGCCAGACTCTGCGGATTGAAGACGCCGTCGGGATCGGTTTCGTTGACCACACCGAGGACGACCATGTCGTTGAGGTCGAACAGGGTCTTCATGCGGTCGTGGAAGGCGCGGACGGCCTCGTCTTCGCTGAGCATGTTCTCGGGGTCGGTATCGACCTTGACGGCGGGGATGAGGGCGCCCAGGATTGTCGTCAAGGCGACCATGGCCACGACGATCAGCCGCGGATGGTTGATGCCGAACTCGACCAGCCAATGCTTGCTGTGCATACGCGGTTCCTTGTGCCGAATCAGCCCGGGCGGGTGCGCACGTCCGTCGCCGCATATCCGCCCCGTGCGTGAATCGTACACGCATCTCCGTCGGCGGGAAAGGCCGCTTCTCGGGAGGATCCGGGGTTTCCTGCGAGGATCGACGGCATGCGACGGGCGATCGCGCCGGCCACGGGCGCCTACGGCGACTGGGGACCTGTGCGTGCCTCAACGTTCTAAAGACGCAGGGGCAGGATGCCCCTGCCACTCACGGGCAAGATGCCCGTGCCACGGTGCGGCCTCAGCACGTCAATGTACCCACGGCTCCGTCACGGCTCTGTCGAGGGCTTGACCGGGGGAAGAATCCCTGGATAATGGCCGGTTCGCATGGTGCGACCGGAGCCGCGGACGGCGCAGGACCGCGGCACGGGGGACCGGCCCAGGCTGCCTGCGAACTGAGGATGCCTTGTCATGAGCCGTTACGAAATCGTTTACAGCAAGCAACCGCCGAAACTCGACCCGTGCGACGGCGCGGCCTGGGCCGCGGCCGACTCCGGCACGATCGAGCACTTTCCGTGGTACAAGCAGGGCGACCGGCAGGCGACGACGTTCCGGGCGCTGTGGTCCGACGACGGCCTGTATCTGCGGTACGAGTGCCAGGACCGGCACATCTCGGCCGTCACGACCGAGACCAACGGTCCGGTCTGGGTGGACTCGTGCGTGGAGTTTTTCGTGGCGCCGAATCCGAAGAAGCCGCTCAACTACTACAACTTCGAGATGAATTGCGTGGGCGCCTTCCTGATGGGCACCCACTGCGACTGGGGCGAGGGCTACGCCGACCGCTCGCGCGACCTGGGCATCCAGGTGGCGACGACTGTGCCGGGACCGACCAAGGACGAGTCGCCGCAGGACAACGGGTGGACCCTGGTGGCCCGGATTCCGTGGGCGCATTTCGAGAAGGACGCGCCGCACCTGCCGCCGAAACCGGGGGACGTGTGGCGGGCGAACTTCTACCGCCTTGGCGGCAAGACCGATCCGCAATGTGCCTGCTGGGCGCCGATTGATTACTTCAAGCCGCAGTTCCATCTGCCGCAATTCTTCGGACAGATCGTTTTCGTGAAGCGGCCTTGAGTCGGTTTCTGCGAACGGGTATCATGGCGGCCATGAGACACGGTATCCTTGTGGCAGCGGCGCTGGCGGTATTCCTGGCGGGGCAGGGCGGTTGTGCCAGAAAGTCCGCTGCGCCGCTCATCGAGCGGCGGGAGATCACCGCCGAGAGCGTCAGCGGCGCCCTGACGGCCGGCAACCTCCGGCGCATCTACGGCGTGGACGTGTTCGTCTATGCCGACGGCCGGGGCGGCATCGTTGCCTCCGACGACAAGCCCGCCGACACACTGCCGCTGGACGACGGGCGCGTGATCGTCCTGGTGGAGGGGTCCGGGGACTCGTTCGAGGGGTTCCTGTTCACGGCGCGGCTCCTGGCGGCAAGCGACTCCGTGGTCCGGTCGGGCGGCGCGGTGCTGCTGCTGCCGGTTCACTGGTCGGAGTCGTCGAATCCCGTCATGGAGCACATCAACACGGCCGGCCAGAAGAGGGGGGCGGCGGTCCTCCAGGACCTGGTGCGCGTGTGGCATCTGCGGCGCGGCGACGACGACCACCACCACCCGTGGCTCTCGATCCTGGGATTCTCGGCCGGTTCGCGCGTGGTTCAACTGGCCTTCGGCTGCGAGGTGCAGCCCGGCAAGACCACGGCCCTGGATACGGGAGTCCGCCCCGAGGGCATGGACGCGGTTCGCCACGTGGTGTTCGTCGGCAGCAGCCTGTCGCGTCACGACGTGCTGCCGTTCGACCACATTCGCGGCCGGTTCCTTAACTTCGTGAATCCCCGCGACACGCACTTCGGCGATCGGGCGGCCTATGCTTCGCCGCCGGGGGCCGGGCCGGTCATCAGTCACATGTTCACCGCCAAGTCGCTGGAGCGGTCCCCGCGGTTCGGCGCTTCGGCCAACGGCTTCTTTGCCATCCCGACGCTCACCGCGGCCCGCCAGTTCGACGTGGCCGACGACACCAGCGACTCCCGCGACGCCTTCCGCAAGGTCAACGTCCACGTGCCCGAGGAACTGGTGGTCTATGGCCTGCTGGGCGAGCAGTTTCCGAACGACGACCTCGACGACTTCGTAAACCTCGCGCCGAACCACTACATCATGGTCGGCCGCGGCCCCGGCGGGGCTACCGGAGGACTCCAGTTCGGCGTCTATCGCGAGCTGGCCGCGGAGTTCGTGCAGCGGTTTGTCGCGGCGGCCCTGCTGACCGGCCGCACGCCCGATCCGGTGCTCCGCAGCCAGCCGCAGAAGCGAGGCCCGCTGAAACTCTTCACGAAGGACAAGTCTGACAAAGCGGAAGAGCCCGCCGACGAACCGGTCGACGACCCCGGGGCCGCGCCCGACACGGAGACGCCCCGCACCGAACCCGAGGCGGCGCCGGCCATGGCCCCGGTCGCCCAGTAGCCGTAGGGTGGGTCCACCGGACCCACGCGGACTCCGGCGTTCGACCCTCACCGCCCCTCGCTGTGGCTCGGGGCACCTCTCCCTGCAAGCAGGGAGAGGAGTTGTGGACTCCTCTCCCTTGAGGGGTGGCAGCACACGTTGCACCCAGGCGTTGATTCCGGCGCACCGCATCATGCGCCGCCGCGCTCCAGAACCGCCCTGACCGCCTCGAAGGTGGTGAAGCCTCCCGTCATGTTATAGGCGTCGTACCCGCGCTGGCAGAGCAGGCGCTGGGCCACGTAGCCGCGAAGGCCGACCTTGCAGTATGCGTGGATCGGCCTGTCGCGAGGCAGTTCGTCCAGCCTCTGGCGCAGCTCGTCCAAGGGAATGAGGACAGCGTTGTGAATGTGGCCGTTGTCGTATTCCTGTCGCGTGCGCACATCCAGCACGAGGGCGTCGGGCACGCTGCCGCGGGCCACGGTTTCGGCCTGGACCAGGCGATGGTCGCCGCGGAGCACGTTGGCGGCGATGAATCCGGCCATGTTGACGGGGTCCTTGGCTGAGCCGAACGGCGGGGCGTAGCACAGCTCGAGGCGCTCCAGGTCGTAGACGGTCATGCCGGCGCGCAGGGCGGTGGCCAGGACGTCGATCCGCTTGTCGACGCCTCGCGTGCCGACGACCTGGGCCCCGAGCAGACGGCCGTCGTCGGGGTCGAACAGGAGCTTCATGGCCATGGGGGCCGCGCCGGGATAGTACCCCGCGTGGCTGCCGGGGTGCAGGTAGACCTTCTCGCACCGGCGTCCGGCACGGCGCAGCGTCTTCTCGTTGGCGCCGGTCATGCCCGCGACGAGGGAGAAGATCTTGACGATGCCGGTTCCGAGGGTGCCGCCGTAGCGGCTGTCGCGGCCGCAGAGGTTGTCGGCGGCGATGCGTCCCTGGCGGTTCGCGGGACCGGCCAGCGGTACCAGGGCCGCCCGTCCGGTCACCGGATCGGTCACCTCGACGGCGTCGCCGGCGGCGTAGATGTCGGGGTCGCTCGTCCGCATGCGGTCGTCCACGGCGATGCCTCCGGTGGCGCCGAGTTCCAGGCCGGCCTCCTTCGCCAGTCGCACCTCCGGCCGCACGCCCACGCCGACCAGCACGAGGTCCGCTTCGACCGTGGAGCCGTCGGACAGCGTGGCGGTGATGCCGGCGGGCGACCCGGTGAACGCCTTGGCGGCGCTGCCCAGTCGGACCGTGACGCCGTTGGCCTTCAACTCGCGCAGGAGCAGTTCGGCCATCTCGGCGTCCAGGGGCGGCATGACCTGATCGGCCATCTCGACGACGGTCACGTCGAGCCCGCGATGGCGCAGCGCCTCGACCATCTCGAGGCCGATGTACCCGCCGCCGATGACCAGGGCCCGCCGCGCGCCGGCATCCACCCGGGCCTTGATGCGGTCGGTGTCGGCGAGGTTCCGCAGGGTGAGGATGCGGCGGTCGTCGATGCCTGGAATCGGCGGGCGCACGGGTTCGGCGCCGGGGGCCAGCAGGAGCTTGTCGTAGGGCTCTTGCCGCTCGGTGCCGTCGGGGCCGCGCACCCGCACCTGGCGGGCCTTGCGGTCGATGGCCAGCACCTCGGTCCGCGTGCGGACGTCGATGCGGAACCTCTGGCGGAGCCCCTCGGCCGTCTGGACGAGGAGCCGGTTGCGCTCGGTGATGTCGCCGCCGATGTAGTACGGCAGGCCGCAGTTGGCGAACGACACGTGGTCGCCGCGCTCGAAGATGACGATCTCGGCGTTCTCGTCCAGCCTTCGGGTTCTCGCGGCGCCGCTGGCTCCGGCGGCGACGCCTCCGACAATGATCAGCCTCATAGTCTCTCCCTTCGCTGGGCAGTGCCATCCGCCATCCGGCATGCGATCCCCGCCGGTCCCGTGCAAGAATAGTCGCAATACCGGCATGAGACAAGGCCCCGAGGGGCGGTCGGCCGCCGGCGGGGGGCGGCGGGCTGGGACGCCGGCCGAGTGCGGTTGCCCTGGCGGATCCACGGGCAGGCTCAACGAATCAAGAAGGCTCGGGGGTTGTGTCGATAGGACACTTGGTGTGGGTGGTCCGCCGGAGACCCCGGCGGCGCCGGTTGCCGCAGCCGCGGCGGCCGCCGGCGTGGAGGCCCGGACCGCGGCATCGCCAGTTCTCGGAGGATCGGTCGGATGAAAGCACTTGTGGTCGTGCTGGTGGTGGTGGGCGTGTTGGGCGTCCTGGTGGCGGTCAGTGCGATGGCCCAGGAGTCGCGGCCGAGCGGTTCCAGCACGATTGCGCTGGATGTCCGCGACGCGGTGGTGGAGTTCACGAGCGAAGCCGGCGGAGATCCGCTGCGCGCCTCACGGTGCCGTGTGAAGGTCATGGGCGATTGGGTCCAGATCGATCAGCGCGGCGACAACACGATCTTCATCCCCCGCCGGTCGATCAAGACGGTGACGACGAACAACTGATAGGGTCGCGGCGTCGGAGGCAGGGCCGGTCCTGCCTCCATGCGGAGAGCCGCCGGGGCCGCTGGGTCGTGGCGGCTTTGCGACCAGTCCGCATCCCTCCGGGACTCTGGTCTTTCAGAAGCCAGGCGCCCAGCGCCATCTGTCCCAGCCACAACCCGTTGCATGCGTCGGAATCCTTGGGGGCCGCTTCCCTCTCGGGGCCGCGCCCTGTGGGTAGGCAGGTCACTCGTCTGAGAGCCCCGCCCATCGTAGGGGCGGCTCGGGAGCCGCCCTCGCAGGGACTTGCTCCTGGCGGGTCGCTCGCGAGCGCCCCCTGCGGCGCTGCCGTCCCTGCCCACGAGCGTGATGTGGGCCCCTCCCGCCGGCACCCTCTTGATAATTGGCGCAATCTTGACACAATGTGTGTCGAACGGAGAGCTTGCGCATGGACACGGGTTACAGCGAGTCGAACTGGGCACAGATTCTTGACGAGCAGTTGCCGGCCATTGTCAACGGCCTGCGCGCTGGGCGTCTGAAGCTGCTGGACGGGCGTCCGCCGACGGTCAACCGGCGATTCAACTCGCACAACCATCCGGAACTGTGTTTCGTGACGCGCGGCGTCATCGAGGTGCTGAACGACGGAGAACCCATCCGGATTCGCGCCCGCGAGGTGCTCCTGGTGGCGCCGCGGATGCTGCACGAGACGCGGTCGGTGGGTCGCATTGCGGAGACCATCTGGATGGCGGCGTCGCCGAATCACCTGGGCAGCCAGGTGGCGACGTTCGATGCCCAGGGCGGTCACCAGATGCTCGGAGCGCTGGACTTCCTGGACTTTCCACCGGCCAACCGCGTCCTGACGCAGTTGATCGAGGAGTTGAACAGTCGCCGCCGCGGCTGGGTGCTGCTATGCAAAGGGTTGCTGAACACGTTGCTGGCGCAGGCGTTGCGGCAACTGGGCACGGACGGTCGCCCGCTGCCGCCTCACGAGGACTGGTCGGATGCGCAGGTGGTGGCATTCAATGCCCGCGACTTCATCCAGCGCAACTACAACCGCGACGTGACGTTGGCCCGGGTGGCGCACCATGTGGCGCTGTCGCCGAACTACCTGGCGAGCCTGTTCAAGCGGCAGTTCGGGCGCACGATCATCGACTTTCTGACGGAGGTTCGCATCGAGGCGGCCAAGCAGTTGCTCGAACGGAGCGATACGAAGATCTCGCACATCGCCGAACAGGTGGGCTACAACAGCCCGTACTATTTCAGCCGCGCGTTCAAGAAGGTGGTCCGCTGTTCGCCCAAGCAGTTCCGCAGTCGCAGTCAATCGTGACATTTTGCACGTATATCGTAACCCAGTGCATGGCGTCCGGTCGGTTCGGCGGTACACTGGTGAGGATGGAGTTGGTGTGTCAGGATAACTCTCTGGATTCCGTGAACAGGAGCAACTCGGTATGGCGAAACTGGCGATTAAGGGCGGCAAGAAGGTTCTTCCCAATGGGATCAAGGTCAAGTGGCCACAGTTCGACAAGAGCGACGAGCAGTCGCTGTTGAAGGTGTTCCGCAGCGGCGTGTGGTGGCGTGGCGGGACGATCGAGCTCCAGGCGGCCAGCGCGTGCGGCAAGTTCGAGCGGGATTTTGCCGCGTACCAGAACGCGAAGTTCGGCCTGTGCGTTCCGAACGGGACGATCGCGGTGGAGTTGGCGTTGCGGGCCGCGGGCGTGAAGGCGGGCGACGAGGTGGTGGTGCCGGCGTTGTCGTTCGTGGTGTCGGCCTCGGCGGCGCTGCCCTTGGGCGCGATTCCCGTGTTCGCCGACTGCGACCCGAAGACTCTGCAGCCGGATGCCGACTCGATCGAAGCGGCCATTTCGCCGCGCACGACGGCCATCGTCATCGTCCACTTCGGCGGATACCCGGCCGACCTGGACCGCATCGTGAAGGTGGCCCGCAAGCACAAGCTGCCGCTGATTGAGGACTGTGCTCACTCGCAGGGCTCGCAGTGGCGCGGCAAGGGCGTGGGCTCCTACGGCCAGTTCGGCACGTTCAGCTTCCAGCAGTCCAAGGCGCTGACCTGCGGCGAGGGCGGCATCGTCGTATGCAACTCCAGGGATGATTGGGGCAAGATGTACCGGTTCCACAACCTGGGCCGCCTGGAGACGCAGGGCTTCTACGACTTCTACGAAGTATCGTCGAACTACCGGCTGACGGACCTTCAGGGGGCGTTGCTGAACAGCCAGTTCGTCAAGATGAAGAAGCAGGTCAACGTGAAGATGGCCAACACCAAGGCCCTCAGCGCCGCCCTGCGCAAGATCGGCGGCCTGGAGCCGCTGCCCGAGGACAAGCGCATCACGCGCCGCGGGTACTACTACTACTGCATGCAGTACGATGCCGACGAGTTCAAGGGTCTGTCCCGGGCCGACTTCCTGGAAGCCATGGCCGCCGAGGGCGTCACGATGGGCCGCGGCTACGGGCGCTCGATTCACGAGTACCCACTGTTCCAGAACATGAAGGTGCCGACCAAGTATGCCGGCGCCCAGTACAAGAAGGTCGAGTGCCCGAATGCCGTGAAGGCGGCGGGCGAGCGGCTGTGCGCGATTCACCAGGCGTTCCTGCTGGCCGAACGTTCGCAGTTCCTCAAGATCGCCGACGCCGTGGCCAAGATCAAGGAGAACGTCGACGAGCTCGTGAAGGCCAAGAGCACGGCTCGCAAGGCGACGGCAAAGAAGAAGTAGTCGTGGTCCGAACACGCCGAACCGGTGGGTGTCGCGTTGCGATGGGCCGTCCATGGCGGTCGATCGCGGCGCGGCACCCCTTAGTTCCTCGGTGCCGTGCGGCGTTCAGGTGTTCAGGATATCGCGCAGCTGGGAGGACATTCCCGTGAAAGGCAACTCCGACCTTCTGATCGGCATCGCTTCGGTCGATATCACGCCGCCGGTCGGCGTGACGCTTTCCGGGTACACGCCGCGGATCTCGCGGTCCATCGGACACGCCCTGCGTGCCGAGGCCATGGCCTGTCGCCGCGGCGACAAGGCCTGGGTGCTGGTCGCCAGCGACACCATCGGCTACGGGCGCGACGACGTGGCGGAGATCCGCGACCGGATCCGCCAGGCGTGCGGCCTGCCGGGCGAGGCCGTCATGATCTGCGCCACCCACACGCACAGCGGGCCGGCCACCCTCTTTGGCGGCGACGGTTTGAACGACCTGGACCGGCAGTACCTGGCCGACCTCAAGGGCAAGCTGGCCGACGTGGCCGTGGCGGCATTCCGCTCGGCCGAGCCCGGCCGTCTGGAAACCACCTGGACCGAGGCGCCGAGTCTGGCCCACAATCGGCGCGTCAAAGGCGAGGACGGCGCGTGGGGCAACGAGTGGTGGGATCCCGACGGCAAGCATCCCGGCTACGTCGATCCGTCCGTCATGCTGGTCGGCGTGCGGCGGCCGGACGGTTGCCTGGCCGCCCTGATGGTCAACTACGGCTGCCACCCCGTCACGCTCGGTTACGACAGCTTCGCCGTCTCGCCCGACTACCCGGGCTACCTGAAGGACGCCCTCGAACGGCAGGCCGTGGCCGGAACAGTCCTCTTCGTCAACGCCGGCGGCGGGAACGTTAATCCGCGCGTCTGCATCGAGGTGGGCGACGAACATCCGCGAAAGATGGGCGAGGCGCTGGCGGCCATTGTGGCGTCAGCGGTGGGGCGTCTGGCCCCCGTGGCCGACGGTCCGCTGGCCTGGCGCCGCGAGCCGTGGACCCTGGTGCGCACGCGGGAGCCGCGAAAACCTCTGGATCGGCCGGGGTTCCATGTGGGCGACTCGATTCCGACGGAAATCCAGGCTCTTCGCGTCGGCGACCTGGGCCTGATCGGGTTGCCCGGCGAGCTGTTCAGCGAGTATTCGCGGATGTTGCGCGACATCAGCAGCGTGCCGCAGACGGTCGTCGTGCAACTGGCCAACGATTGCATTTCGTATCTGCCGACGGACGAGGCGATGGCCCAGGGGGCCTACGAGAGCAAGTCCGCTCCGGTCGAAGGCATGCAGGACATGATCATGGAACATGCCGGCAAGGCCTTCGCGGCCATTGCCGACTGAGGCGCACGGCGGTCCGCCGCCGCATGGGGAGGAACGACGCATGGGCAAGAAACCGGGTCTCGAGATCGGCGTTGCCGTGGCCGACATCACGCCGCCGGTGGGCGCCATCATGGTGGGCTACAAGCCTCGCCAGTCCACGGCTCTCGGGCACACGCTGCGGGCCGAGGCCCTGGTGGTCAGGGACAGCGGCGGCGGGGCGTGGGCCCTGATCACGAGCGACACGATCGGCTACCCGCGGGGCTACGTCCAGGACGTTCGCCGCATGATCGCCGCGAGAACGCCCCTGGCCGCCGAGGCGGTCATCGTCTCCGGCACGCACACTCACAGCGGTCCGGCCACGAGCATGTTCGGCGGCGAGGAGCTGAAGCCGCTGGACGTGAAGTACCTGGAATCGTTGAAGGAGACCCTGGCCGACCTGGTCGCTCGCGCGTGGGCCGATGCGGCACCCGGCGTTCTTGAGGTCGCCTATACCAAGGCGCCGACGCTTGGGTCCAACCGCCGCGTCAAGCTGGCCGACGGAACCTGGGGCAACGAGTGGAACGATCCCGACGGCAAGCACCCCGGGTTCTTCGATCCGACGGTCATGCTTGTGGGCGTTCGACGGCCCGCGGGGCCTCTGGCGGCGCTGGTGGTGGCCTATGGCTGCCACCCAGTCGTTCTCGGGCCGAGCAGTCTGGACATTTCGGCCGATTACCCCGGCTACCTCAAGGACGAGTTGGAGCGTCGCGGCGTGGCCGACACGGTCCTGTTCGTCAACGGCGGCGGGGCCAACATCAACCCGCGCGTCTGCATCCAGGTCGGCCCCGAGCACCCGAAGCGGATGGGCGAGGCCCTGGCCGGCATCGTCGCGCCGGCCGTCGCGAATCTGAAACCGATTGCCGCCGGCACGGTCCGGTCGCGCCAGGAGCCGTGGAACATCGTCCGCACCCGTGACGCCATCAAGGGTCAGCAGAGTCCCGGCCGCAAGACGGGCGAGACCATCGCCACCGAAATCCAGGCGTTCCGCGCAGGTGACCTGTCGCTGGTGAGCCTGCCCGGCGAGCTGTTCAGCGAGTACCAGGGCATGCTTCGCGAGGCGAGCCCCACGGAGCACACCGTGGTGGTGTCGCTGGCCAACGACTACATCGGCTACTTCCCGACGGACGAGGCCCAGGCCCAGGGCGCTTACGAGACCAACATGTGTCCGGCCGCGGAGTTCGAGGGCCTGCTGATGGGCTGCGCCCGGAAGGCGTTCGGCGCGATTGCCGACTGATTCGATACAACAGCGCGGGCCGGAGCACCACTTCGGCCTCAGCGCAGGTGCGTTGCTGTTGCCAACCCCAGAGCCAGCGCACCGACACGGGGCGACTCCCACCGAGTCGCCCCGGCTTTTTGATGAACTCTCTTCTGTGGCTGCCGGACAGCCGCTGACCTCATTTGCCGGCGCCGAGTTTCGCCTCGACCTCCGCGGCCAGGGCGAGCAGTTCCTCGTTCATCGTCTGCCAGTCGGCGCTGAGCAGCCACGAGTGGCCGGCCGTATTGTTCCACTGGAACCATCCGCGGGCGTTGGTGACGTGGGACCAGTCGGGACCACCCAGTTGGAGGCCGGACGAGGCTTTGGTCAGCAGGCTTGCACGCCGCCGCAACAGGTCGGCCGCCCGCGCGGCCAGGGCGGCGCCGAGGCGGGCCTTCGTGGTCGGGGCGTCCAGGGCGCGCTCGACGAACACGCGGGCTTCGGTCTCCAGGAGCCCCTGGCGGACGGCCTCGAAACGGTAGGTTGCCACCGCGCCGTCGGGTCCGGGGGCGAGCATCTGGATATTCGCGTCGAGGTTGCGCCAACTGCTCTGCGGATAGCGGTCGCGGGCGAGTCCGACCCTCAGGCCGCGCTGGTTCCTGACGCATCGCCACCAGTCGCCGCCCAGGCGCCCGACGCCGCGCTGGCCGCCCAGCACGTTGACCTCGGGCATGTTGTGCCAGCGGGTCATCGTGTGAAACTCCGCGTGGCGGTCGTGCTGCACGTCCACAATCGGGTTCTTCCAGCCCATGAGGCTGTCGCCGGTCCGCGATTCGTTGGGCATGGTCAGGCTGAAGACGTGGGCCGTGTAGTCGGCCCGGGCCAGGACGGCCATCTCGTCCTTCGGGGCGGTCACGGTGGGATACGAGGCCTCGCGCATCGACCGGCTGGCGTTGCCCGAGGCCAACTGCTCCATGTGTCGTTGCAGGTCCGCGATACCCGGATGCGAGTCGGAGAACCACCTCAGATCGCCGGCCACCTCGGCGAAGAACTGCACCTCGCTGCGGCTCGGCCAGGCGTCGCTCATGGTCCCCAGCCGCAGACGGTCCGTCAGGCCGCGCCGGTCCATGCGGCTGCGGAGCTGCGAGAACAGTTCCTTCCACAGCGGCTTGCCGTTCGGGTCCAGCAGTTGCGGCAAGTGCCGCGCCTCGACGGCTCCCGTGGCAGGATCGACCACGGTGACCATGGGCCCCTTGCCCTTGAAGGCCTCGCGGGCCTCGACCACCTCCTTGCCGAGTTCCCGGGCGTCGAAGTCGGGCTTCAACTGCTTCGATTCGGCGAAGTAGATTTCCCAGGCGTACAGGACGATCATCGACGGTGGGCCCATGTGCTTCAGGCAGTGGTCGAGGTACTTGTCCATGACCGAGAAGTCCCACTCGTACCGGCCGTTGCCGCGGTCGATCCAGCGGACCATCGATTCGGCGTTGCCCAGATTCGACTGGCAGATCAGCGGCACATAGAGCACGCGGTTGCCGACGCCGCGCAACAGGTCCATCGACCGGGCGATCAGGGCCCAGTGGCGGTCGGACCAGAGCGGCACGTCGTACTCCAGGGCGAGCGTGTCGGGCGACTGGATCATGTCGATCCAGGTGCCGAAATCCTCGGGCTCGGGCAACGTCCAGCCGACCACCTTCACGGCCAGGGGCACGTCGATCGGCGCGGCTCCCTCGGCGACGACGGTCACCTTGCCTGTGTAGTCGCCCGGGGCGGCACCCCTGGGCACGTTCACCGTGATCCAGACAGGGACGACGGCTCCGTCCATGGGCTCCGGCGGCGCGGGGATCCGCGGGTCCGGCTCAAACTCCTTCGTGGGACGCGTCGCGGCGACGGCCACCTCCTCGTCCGGGCGATCCATCAGGGCGCCCAGCAGCGTCGGTTTCCGCGTGTACCGGTAGACCAGGGTCCGATTCAGACTGTTGTCGGGGTTCCGCGTGGAGGTGCCGAACACGTCTCCTTCGCGGCCCCAAGGCTCGGCGAATCGGAAGCTCACGGCTGAGGCCGGCAACGTCGCGCCGCCCGAGGCCAGGTCGCCGGCGGTGACCGTGAGCTTGCGGATCGGCTCGGACGAACCCACCACGAACTTGCCGCAGAACGCACCGTTCCTGACGGCCGTGATGCGCACGGGCCGCAGCGGCTCGCCGCCCTGGCCGCCGAAGTCCATGTCGAAGTCCGCGGCCAGGAGGTCGCTGTTCCACGCGCGCAGGCCCGCGGCGCGCACGGCGTTGGGCTCCAGGCCGTCGCTCCGGGGGCGGCAAGCTGAAGGCCGACCAACTGGCACGTGTTGAAGTCCGGCTCGTAGATCATGCCGTTGGTGTGAACGTCGTTCCACGCGGGCCGGTCCTTCTTGCCCGTGCGGATGGCGGGTGGGTACGGCGCCCGGACGATTTCGACGGCCAGCACATTGGGCCCCTTGCGAAGCAGGTCGCGCGGCAGGGCGACGTGGCGAAGCGTGCGGACGCGAAGGGCCACCCGTCGCCGCGTCTCGGTGTCGGCCTTCTCTTCCGACGTCTGCCAGCCGCGAAGCAGCTTGCCGTCCTTCGCCACGAACGCCTCGACGGGGTAGGCTGCGGCCAGCACGGGATGCCCGGGCCGGGCCGGGGCGATGTCCTGGCGGGCGATTTCCTTGCCGTTCAGGTAGACGATGGCGCCGCCCTGGTAGACGAGCGTCAGGTTCAGGCCGACTGCTTTCGACGGATCGGTCACGCCGAAGACGCCGCGCAGGCACAGCCGCGACAGGTACGGCGTGCGGCAAGCCATGCGCGCCGGGCCGCGCAGCCACGAGCCGTCGTCGAACTCGGGGGCAGCCCATCCGTCGGGCGCCGCGGGCGTTTCGATGTCCGTCCACTGCACGTCCAGCAGGGCGGGGCTGAGCGTGCCGGCGTTGTCCAGAAGCACCGGCGGCTGAAGCGTATGATGCATCCGCCAGAACCCGTAGGTGTCCAGGACGACGCACGCTGGCGTTTCGGCGCCGCCCGGCTCCGACTGGGCGACCGCCACACGCGCCGGAGTCGTCGCCGCGACAAGCAGCGCGATCGCCGGTATCGCCATCGACACGAGGAATCGCTTCATGAGGTTCATGGGGGGACCTTTCATCGCTTGTCCAGTACGCAGGCCGGACTAACAGCCCCGACGGATTCGTCGCCTCGTGCCCGCTTCGCTCCGTCGGGCCTGTTGACCCAACCTACGCGTTGTCGCGTTGATGATATGAACGCCTGTCTCGGCGGAAGGTGGCGGTGCTTCGAGGCGCCGCATCCCCCTCCCCCCGGCGGGGTGTACGTCATGTTTGTAGGTACACAGGCTCTCGCACTGAAAAAACAGGGGTGCCACACTTTGGAGGCCGGACGAAGTCCGGACCAAAGTGTGCGCTGTGTGACGGAGTACAGGCAGAGGCAGCTTCCTGCGGCGCACACTTTGGCGCCGCCTGCGGCCCTCGACTGTGCTCGGGCCAGGGCGTCGCTCCAAAGTGTGGCACCCCTCACCACAAACGTGACGTGCACCCCCTCCCGGCGCGCCCTGTCCGGTTTTGCTTGACGTTGCCGCGGGGGCGTGCTATCGTATATGTGTTGCAGGTGTCCCGGCTTGGGGCCGGGATGAAAAGGGAAGCCGGTGCAATTCCGGCACGGTCGCGCCGCTGTGATCGGCCGACGGGTCCGCACGATGCCACTGTCCTGCCGCAAGGACGGGAAGGCGCGGGTGCCCGAAGAGCCGTAAGTCAGAAGACCTGCCTGCGATGGTTACGAGCGTCTTCGCGAGAAAGACAGCGTAGCAGGACAGGTCCCATGGCGATCGGCACTCCGCGGCTCTGCCGGTCATGCGATGCGGCTGTCATTGTTGCCCTGGCTTCGCTCGGCGAAGGCGGGGTTTTTTGTTGCCCCGCCGGCGCCGGCACGCCCTGGACCGTTCCGGGCGACCGGCCCGTCGGACAGCAGACTTCCCCCTCGTAATCTCCTTGTTCATCAAGGGCCGTCCCCCGGCGCCGCGTCAGCGCTTCGGGACGGGACGCGACGCATCGCACTTCGCGAGGCGGCGCGGAGCACCGTAGCGCGACCCTCACGGAACGGGGGCCGCCGACATCGCGCAAGGAGACTCGGATGAATCGCATGATGCTGTGCAGTGTGTGTGTCGTCGTTCTGTGTGCCCAGGCTGTGTGGGCCGACCCGTGGGCCGATACCGTAGTTCTCTACAATCCCGGCGACGTGACCAACTACACCAATTCGCTGGTGGTTCTGGGCGAACCGACCCGCACCACGGCCGCCTTCACTGAAGGCAGCGAAAGCGTCCGGATGACCGTCGGCCCCTGGCAGGACAGCGAGATCCTGAAGATCGGCAACGGCGGACAGCTGATCGTGTCTTTCGACTCGCTTGTGGAGAACGATCCGCTGAACCCCTTCGGCATCGACCTGCTGGTGTTCACGAACGCCGCCTTCGCATCGCTTGACTGGATGACGGAGAACAAGATCATCGGTGATCCGGTCTATACCTTCGGCGGCGCCCTCGGCGCAATCTCCGTCAGCCAGGACGGCTTGAACTGGCACCAGGTGACCTCTCTCGGTCCCATCTTCCCGATGCACGGTTATCTGAGCGACGAAGCCGACGCGTACGCTACCGGCGCGACGCCCACCGACTACACCCGGCCGGTTGATCCGTCGCTGTCGCTCAACGATTTCGCCGGCCTGTCGCTGGCCGAAGCCCTGAGCCTGTACAACGGCAGCGGCGGCGGTCTGGGGATCGACCTGTCGAACCTCGACGGCGGCACGATCACGCTCAGTTCCATTTCGTTTGTGAAGATCGAAGGGTACACCAATTCGCTCGCCGGATTCGCCGATGTGGCGGCTGTGCCCGAACCGGCGACGATGGCCCTGGTGGCCTGCGGCCTGGCGGCCCTGGCCGTGCGCCGTCGCTCGCGGTGATGTGACACGATGTGGCGGCAACCGGATCGCGGCAAACGCCCCGTTCCGCCGTGACCGGTTGCCGCTCTTGCTCATCGTTCTTCGGGGACTCTCGGCCAGAGGCGGCCGGCCCTTCTCCCTTGAGGGCAGAAGGTGGCCCGCAGGGCCGGATGAGGGTGACGCATGGAAAAGACAATGTCTGCTGTTCTGGTGGTGTGTCTCGCCGTGGCGTCGCTCGCGTCGGCCGGTGACGTCTGGACCCACCGCGGCCGCGACGCGTCACGCAACAGTGCCGTCGAAGCAGCGCCGCCGTCGATTGCCGTGCCGCGCTTCGTGGCCACGGCCGGTGACATCGAACTGGTTGGCCAGAGCGCCCCGGTCGTCGCCGACCACAAAGTCTTCGTCTGTGGCCGGCGGACCACCATCGTGAACCGAACCCAGACCGTCGTCACCGACATGCTGGTCGCCTTCAGCGAAATCGACGGACACCTGCTCTGGGCCGAGCCGGTCGGTGTCGCTCAGTGGGACAGCTTCAGCCCGCCGACCGTGGACGTGGCTCGCGGCCATGTCCTGATGGCCTCGGGCATGACGGTCACCGCCCTGGACATGGACACCGGCGCCCTGGCGTGGCAGACCACGCTCGGCACGCGCCCGGTGGTCAACAGCAGCATCTGCGTCTGCGGCTCGATGGCCTACGTAACCGATTACACCGGCGCGGCCACGGGCGCGAAACTGCACGCCCTCAACCTCGATCCGAACCATCCCACGCTGGCGGAAGGGGCTGTCGCCTGGCGGCAGTCGATCCACATGGGCGGCGGCAACGAGGTGACCGTGGCCCCGTCGTCGCCAATGCTGATCGCGACGGACGCGGGCGGCTACCTGCGGCAGTTCTCGCCCGGCGGCAGCGCGGGGTGGATCCTGGAGGTGCCGGGCGCCGGCGGCTTCTGGCCGCCTCCGACCTACGGCGCGTTCTTCGGAGGCGCCGCCGTCGTCGATTGCTGCATCTACGCCGCCACGTATGAGTTCTACGGCTACGAAGACTCCGGCCAGCTCTATTGTGTGGACGCCGGCACCGGCGAGACGCTCTGGGCCGAACCGGCCGAACGCAACGACACAATTCCCATCGTGACCGGCTCGCTGGTCCTCCTGAGCGCGGGCATCGATGGCTACGGCAGCCGGCCCAAGGTCGAGGCCTTCGACCGGGCCACCGGCCGCAAGCTCTGGGAATGGACCGGTGGCGGCGGGTGGTCGGTGCAGCCGGTGCTCGTCGGCGACATCCTTTACGTCGGCGTGCTGCCCGTGGACGACGAGTATGCGCCGTGCACTGAGCTCGTCGCCCTGGACATCACCCGGACGCCCGACGATCCGGGTTTCGTGATCGAAAGCTTCCCCGGCGCCGGCAGCAGCCCGGCCTTCGCCAATGGCAACCTCTACACCATCGGCGAGAACGGGCTCTGTGCCTTCGGGCCCGAGATCATCCTGGCCGGGGCGCCGTCGGTCGTGGTGACCGTCGAGGACGGCCTGGACTGGGTCTACCAGAACACGCCGGGCATCATGGCCAGGGGCGGCCATCGCGTGACGTTGACCGTGACGGTTACCGACCTGAACGGGAACCAGGGCGTGACCGTGACGGCGGCGAAGCGGCCCGGCAGCGGCACGGGTGAAGTGACCGTCGCCGACGGCGCGACGCCGCTGGAGAAGATCCTCTTCGGCAGCGACCGCAGCCTCGGCCTGCACGGTTCGCTGGTTGTGGACGTGACGGTGACGGGCGACGTGGCCGGCAGCACGACGATCGGCGTTCCGTTCACCTGTCGCAAACTTGGCGACATCGACGGCAACGGCGGCGCGGAGCCTACGGACATGGCCCTGCTGGTCAATACGCTGAACGGGAGGCAGCCGGCGGACATTCACAACAAGGCCGTGGACCTGGACTGTAACGGCGGCGCGGAGCCCACCGACATGGCCCTGCTGGTCAACATCCTGAACGGCATGCCGGTTTACTGAAAGGCCTGCCCGGCTACAGGCCGAGCCGGTCGCTGACCGACTTCATGGCTTCCAGCACGAAGGCGATGTGCTCGTCGAGCGGCACGCCGAGCTCGGCGGCGCCGCGTTCGATCATCGCGCGGTCCACCCCTGCGGCGAACTGCTTCTCCTTCCACTTCTTCCTGACGGATTTCACGGTGACGTCGCCGAGTTTCTTCGAAGGTCGCACGAGGGCCACGGCCGTGATCAGGCCGGTGAGTTCGTCGGTCGCGCAGAGGGTCTTCTTCAGGAGCGAATCGCGCGGCGTGCCGGTATGGTCGGCATGGGCCAGGATCGCCGTGACGAGTTCCTCGTCGTAGCCCCGGCTGCGGAGGTGTTCGGCGCCCTTAAACGGATGCTCTTCGAGGCTCGGGTGCTTCTCGTAGTCGAAGTCGTGCAGCAATCCGACGATGCCCCAATGGTCTGTGTCCTCACCGAACCTGGCGGCATAGGCCCGCATGGCCGCCTCGACGGCGTAGGCGTGCTTGCGAAGGCTTTCATTGACGGTCCACTGTGTGAGGAGGGCGTGAGCTTCCTCGCGGGTCGGCCACGTGCCCATGACGACTCTCCTTTGCGTGCATTCCGGCGCGACGGATGGCCCGACTCTAGGGTGACGGCGGCCCGCTGTCAAGCCGCGGGATACGTCCTTGGGCGGCGATTGGCCCGGTGGTATAATAGTCCCCCATGTCGAAGGACCTCTTCGCAGAGAGTTTCCAGAAGCGTCTGGCCCAGGCGGCGCCGCTGGCGGTGCGCATGCGTCCGCGGACGCTCGACGAGTTTGTCGGCCAGGAACACTTCATCGGCCCGGGCAAGCTGCTGCGACGGATGCTCGAGGCCGACCGTCTTCAGAGCGTGGTCTTCTTCGGCCCGCCTGGGGTCGGCAAGACGGCCCTGGCCACGATTGTCGCCGGCATGACCAGCGCCGAGTTCGTGCCCCTGGACGCCACCGCGAGCGGCGTCAAGGAGGTGCGGGCCGCCATGGACGAGGCCCGCGCGCGGCTCGATGCCTCGGGCCGGCGGACCGTCCTGTTCATCGACGAACTGCACCGCTTCAACCGGGCCCAGCAGGACGTGCTCCTGGGCGACGTGGAGCGCGGCGTCGTGATCCTCATCGGCGCGACCACCGAGAATCCGTACTTTGCCCTGAACAGCCCGCTCCTGAGCCGCAGCACCGTCTTCCGGTTCGAGCCGCTGTCGCAGGTCCAGGTCGTGGCCCTGCTGCGCCGGGCCCTGGCCGACGAGGATCGCGGCTACGGCAAGTACGAGATCGCCGCGACCGACGAGGCCTTGGCGCACCTGGCCCGCACCAGCGACGGTGACGCCCGGCGAGCTCTCGGGGCCCTGGAGATCGCCGTCCTGAGCCAGATGAAGGCCGGCGGCGTCCGCAAGGGCCGCAAGCTCAGGATCGACCTGGCCGTGGCCGAGGAATCGATCCAGCAGAAACAGATTGTCTACGACGGCACGGGCGACGAGCATTACGACTCGGCCAGCGCTTTCATCAAGAGCATGCGCGGCAGCGATCCGGACGCCGCACTGTACTGGATGGCCCGGATGCTCGAAGGCGGCGAAACGCCGCGTTTTATCGCCCGGCGCATCGCCATCTGTGCCGCTGAGGACGTGGGCAACGCCGACCCGATGGCCCTGGTCGTGGCTTCGGCGGCACTGGAGGTCAGCGAGTTCGTCGGCCTGCCCGAGGCGCAATTGCCCCTGGCCCAGGCGGCCGTGTACATTGCCTGCGCGCCGAAGAGCAACGCCGTGACGACGGCCATCTTCGCCGCTCGCGAGGACGTGCGCGAGAACCGGACGCTGCCGGTGCCTGTGCATCTGCGCGACTCGCACTACCGCGGCGCCGAAGCGATGGGCCACGGCCAGGGGTACCAGTACGCCCACGATGCCGCCGGCGGCGTCGCGGCGCAGGATTACCTGGGCGTGGAGCGGACGTACTACACGCCCACCGATCGCGGTTACGAGAAGAAGATTGCCGCACGCCTGGAGGAGATTCGAGCCGTGCTCCGCCAGGGCAGGATCGATGCGGCCCAACGCACGAGGAAACCAGAAGGTCGTGACTGAACCGAAACACCCGCACTGCCGCACGTGCCCCGTCTGGCAGTCCCGTCGCCTCGACCTCGCGTTCGACTGCCCCGGGCTGCCGGAACGCAAGGGCGAGCTGCGCCGCGCCATTGTCGCCGGCCTGGCGGCCATGACGCCCGAGATCCGCCGCCGCAAGAGCGAGGCCATCTGCCGTCATATCGCCGCGCTGGACGTCTATGCGAAGGCTCGGACCGTGATGGCTTACGTGGCGATGGAGATGGAACCCGATCCGTGGTCGCTGGTCCGCGCGATGTGGCAAGCCGGCAAACGCGTGGTCCTGCCGCGCGTCGAGCCGCCCTTCGAGGAGCCCCGCATCGGTTACGTCCACCAGCGGCAGATCGTTCCCGTGGTCCTCGGCGCGCAGCCCGTGGACGACCCGCGCGACCACGGCGAACTGGCGATGACGGTGTTCGGCATCCTGGAGCCGAAGTCGGCCGCGGCCGCCGTGCCGCCCGCCGAGATCGACCTGATCCTCGTGCCGTGTCTGGCGTTCGACCGCCGCGGCAATCGCATGGGCAAGGGCGGGGGCTTCTACGACCGGTTCCTGTCGCGGCAGGACGTGGCGGCCGCCACCTGCGGGCTGGCCTTCACCGAGCAGGTGTTCGCGCGGCTGCCCGTCTGTCCGCACGACTATGCCGTTGACGTGCTGGTAACCGAGACCGGGGCCGTGGATTTCGCCCGCGACCGGCGTCGCTGAGTCGCGAGCCTCGTTGCGCCCACAACGCCCGGTGCCCTCAGTGTAGTGCATCAGAATCAACGCGGGTTCTGGGGTGCCACACTTTGGAGCGACGGCGCAGCCGGCGCCAAAGTGTGCCGGGCGGAACGCGACGCACACTTTGGTCCCCGACTTCGTCGGGGCCTCCAAAGTGTGCCACCCCCGCTGTGGACGAACCGCGCCTTGCAGGGCCAGGATGGCCCTGCGACTCACGGGCAAGATGCCCGTGCCACGGTAAACAAACCTCGTGGCGTCCGATACCGGCCTCACCCACGGGCCATCGGCTCCGAGAAGTCCAGGCCGTACTTCTTCATCTTCTTGTAGAGCGTCGTGCGGTTGATCTCCAGCAGGTCGGCCGTGAGCTGGCGGTTCCAGTTGTTCGCCCGCAGCGCCCGCTCGATGATCTCCTTCTCGGGCTTCTCCAGGGCGTCCTTCAGCGGCAGGATGCGACCGTCGTCGCCCGTGGCGGCCTTCTCCTCGGCCTGCCGCAGAAGCGTCGGCGGCAGATCGTCCACGTCGACCGTGCGGCCGCGGGCCAGCACCGTCGCACGCTCTACCACGTTCTCCAGCTCGCGGACGTTGCCCGGCCAGGCGTACGTCTGCATCAGCCGCATCGCGTCCTCGCTGAAGTCCAGCAACATGCGACCGCTGCGCTCACAGTACAGCTTCAGGAAACTGTCGGCCAGAAGAGGAATGTCGCTGATGCGCTCCCGCAGCGGCGGCAGCTCGATCGCCACTACGTTGATCCGGTAATAGAGATCCTGTCGGAACTTGCCGTCCTTGACGTCCTGCATCAGGTCGCGGTTGGTGGCCAGAATCACCCGCGTGTCGGCCTTCATCGTCTCGGTGCTGCCGACGCGCTCGAACTCGAACGTCTGGAGCACTCTGAGCAGCTTTACCTGCAACGCCGGACTGGCCGTCGAGATCTCGTCCAGGAAGATCGTCCCCTTGTTGGCCGCCTCGAACTTGCCGGCCTTGTCGCCGATGGCCCCCGTGAACGAGCCCTTGGCATGGCCGAACAGCTCCGACTCCAGCAGTGTCTCCGGCAACGCGCCGCAGGCCACCTCGATGAACGGCTTGTCGCTGCGGCTGCTTCGCTGATGGATCGTCCGGGCGATCAGGCTCTTGCCCGTGCCGCTCTCGCCCGTGATCAGCACCGTCGCCTTGCTGTCGGCCACCGCCTCGATCAGGTCGAACACGCGCAGCATCTTGTAGTCGTTGCCGACGACGCTCTCCAGGCTGTACCGCATGTTGAGTTGCTGCCGCAGGCTCCGGTTCTCGCCCACCAACGCCTGCTGCCGCATCGCCCGGTCGATCACCAGCTTGATCTCGTCGTCGATGATCGGCTTGGTCAGGTAGTCGTACGCCCCCATCTTGATGGCGTCCACGGCCGACTCGATCGTCCCGTAGCCGGTCACCATGATCACCGCCACGTCGCTGTGCCGGTTCTTGCAGACCTTCAGCAGTTCGAACCCGTCCACGTCCGGCATGCTCACGTCCGTGACCATCACGTCGAACGGCTTCTGGTCCAGCCAGGCCACGGCCTCCTCGAATTTCTCGGCCGTCTCGACCTCGTACCCTTCCAGCCGCAGAAACTCGCTCAGGCTGTTCAGGATGATCTGGTCGTCGTCAACGACAAGAATGTTCCCCTTTGCCACGGTCTTCGTCCTTTCCGGTGATCGGATCAGTGGTTCCTGCAACTGCCCGGCGCGCCGTCCTGCGGGCGAATTGCGTGCGTGGGAATCCGCACGACGAACTCCGCTCCGCCCTCGGCCCGGTTCCGCGCCACCAGCGTTCCCCCGTGCTTCTCCACAATGTCCTTGCAGATGGCCAACCCCAGGCCGGTTCCCTGGCCCGGTTCCTTCGTCGAGTAGAACGGCTCGAAGATCGTCGCGAGCCGCTTTTCCGGAATGCCCGGTCCCGTGTCGGCCACGCGAATCTCCACCGCTCCGGCCGCCAGCAGCGCCGACGTCTCCACGCGGCCGCCGTCCGGCATCGCCTCGATGGCGTTCTTGATCAGGTTCGTGAACACCTGGTACAGGCTCGCGCTCTCCAGCGGCGGCAACTCGTCCGCCACCGACAGCCGCAGTTCCACCTTCTGCTGCTTCGCTTTGCCTTCCAGGCTCTTCACGGCGTCGTCCAGCGACTGCCCGATGGTCACGGCCACCGCCATGTCGTTCGTGGACCGGGAGAACTCGAGCAGCTCGCCGACGATCCGGGCCATCCGCCGCAACCCCTTGCGGGCCTCCTCCAGATACGCCACGGGCCGCTGGTCGGTGGCGTCGCCGCAGACCCGCGCCGCCAGGCTGATGTACCGCAGAATGCCGTCCAGCGGATTGTTCAGCTCGTGGGCGACCTTGGCGGCCAGTTTGCCGACGGCGGCCAGACGCTCGCTCGTGGCCAGCCGTTGCTCCATGGTCACGTTCCGCGTCACGTCCTCGACCGTGAGGATGCCGCCGACAATCGCCTGCCGCCCGCCGACCAGCGGCGACCCCGTCAGCCGCAGAATCAGCGGCTCGTCCCGCCCCGGCCGCTCGCAGCGCACGCCATCGAACGAACAGACCTGCCCGAGGCGGACCACGTCGCGGAAGATGGCCTCATATTGCTCGCACCGCGACGCAATGTCCGTGCGAGCCAGGGCGGCCAGTACGTTGCGGTCGTCGGGAAACACCTCGTCGGCCAGACGATTGCGGAAGATCACGCCGAACGATCGGTCGAAGACGACGATCCCCATCGAGATCGACTCGAAGATGTTCTCGTTGAAGCTCTTGACCTGGGCCAGCTCGGCCATGGCTCGGTGCATCTCGTGCGTGACCTCGACCACCTGGAGCCGCAGGCCGTCCCCGAACTGGCGGAACTGGATGGTGCTCTCGAGCACCGAGGCGGTGAAGTTAGCCACCACCTGAAGCAGCGCGAGGTCCTGGGTGTCGAAGCGGCGACCGGAAGCCGTCGAAGCCACGGCCATGGCTCCGGTCACCCGTTGTCCGGTGACCATCGGCGCCACGATCACGGCCGCCACGCCGTCGGTCGCCATGCCCAACTGCCGCGCCGGATCGTTGGAGCAGAGGCCAAGCCGCCGATTCACCACGTGGCCGGTCACGGTGCGGCCGGCGAACAGACCGGCGTCGACCAGGGCCCGCCCGCAGCCAAGCGTTTCGCCGGGGGCCAGCGACTTGGTGGCCTCGTTCCACAGGGCGATCGCGCCGCCATCGACGCCGAACAGCCGCGCCGCCTCGGCCAGCACGGCGGCCTGCATCGGCCCGGGCTCGGTCTGGTCGGCCAGGCGCGCGCCCAGGTCGGCCAGCGACGCCAGCGTCGGCGCGCCGAGGTGACCTGCGTCGATATTCTCGGGCCGATCCGGGTTCGACAAATGCAGACTCCCCCCACCTTGATCCACCCACACGCCAACCCTGGCACGAACGCCGCTTCTGACGCTGATATCGCGGACGGCCAGACCACGGACCGACAGCCCAGAAGGCCGCGCGCGACCCCATCGGCGTTAGACCACAACACTCACGTTGACAAACCTCATCGAGCGTGTCGGCGAAATGCAACCCCGGTACGTTGATAAAATACAACATTCTGCCGAATTGTCAAGTGAATCGCCGCTCTGCGGACGGAAGATTTGCCTGGACGGTCCGGCTGCGGCTGGGCGAGGCGGGAATTGGCCCGTTTGTGCGGCGCGCGGCGTTGACATGGAGCGACAGGGCCGGTTATAGTGTGGTTCTACTGGTCTGGTAGTTCCATCGATTCCTTGGAGGTCCGCCCATGCCGCAGAGCAACTCGCCCCTGGTCAGCGTTGTGATGGGCAGCGACAGCGATCTGCCCCTGATGAAGGCCGCCACCGACATGCTGGACCAGTTCAATGTGCCGCACGAGGTCCGCATCGTCAGCGCCC
>Ga0123328_1001095_pt1 | contig 27096 bp, 17 predicted proteins | sample BioC12SIPDNA_2_FD_89702 | JGI IMG/M metagenome (GOLD analysis project Ga0123328, IMG submission 89702) | Anaerobic biogas reactor microbial communites from Washington, USA - Biogas_R1_A C12 SIP DNA | ecosystem: Engineered > Bioreactor > Anaerobic > Unclassified | place: Washington, USA...
GCCAGGTTCTCGGCCGTCGGCTCCGGCGGATGGGCGAACAGACCGTCCGGTTGCCCCCCGACCACGGAGACGCGGCAGCCGAGCGCCTTGAGCAGGCGTTGCCCCAGGAGGCTGCCGGAGCCGTGATTCGAATCCAGCAACACCCCGAAACGCCGCTGGCGGATCGGCGCGGAATCGATGGTGGCCAACAGCATCTCCAGATGGCGGTGGGTGGTGTCGTCGATCGTCCGCGCCTGACCGATGTGCTGGTAGTCGACCCACGCCCCTTGTGCCAGCCGGTACCGGGCCATGACCTGCTCGCCCGCGTCGGCCGAGAGGACCTGCCCCTCCGGCGAGAACAACTTGATGCCGTTGTACTGCGGCGGGTTGTGGCTGGCCGTGACCTGGATCGCGCCGGCTGCTACGTGGTCCCGCACCAGGACGCCCACCGTCGGCGTGGCCGCCACCTCCGCGTCGAGCACGTTGCGGCCGACGGCAAGCAGAGCGCCACGGATCGTGTCGACCAGCATGCGTCCGGTGCCACGCCCGTCGCGGGCCAGCACCAGGGGACCGTCCGGCTGACCGGCCGCGTAAGCGCACGCATAGCGGGCCGCCACCTCGGGCGTCAGGTCCTTCCCCACCACGCCCCGCAGCCCCGACACGCTAATGATCAAATCAGTCATAATCCAACCTCAGCCTTCCTTGCACCGGCTCCCTCCTGCAGCACGCCCATCGACAATATGGAAAGATACCCCGCGGGTTGAACGGGAACAAGCTGGAGCCGTACAATCCACAGCGCACCCGGAAGTGCGTCACAGCAGGATGACCGACGGACAGCCATCGGAGGACTGATGAACACACAGCAGGCTTTGGCGCGGCTGGATGCCGCGGCAGCCGCCCAGCAATTGTCGTGCGGGGCGGCCGAGAACATCCGGCAATGGCTCACTCAGCCACGCTATGCGGCTTATGCCGCCGCGGTGCGCGAGCACGTGGCCAACGGCCAGTGGCAACTGCTCGATGACGTCTTCTGGACCGTCATCCCGTTCGGCACGGGGGGCCGCCGCGGGCGGATGTACCCGATCGGTACCAACGCCATCAACGACCGCACGATCGGCGAAAGCGCGCAGGGCCTGGCCGACTACGTGCGTGCCCAGGCCGCGCCGCAGGCGCCGCGGTCGTGCGCCATCGCCTACGACACCCGCCACCGCTCGCGGCACTTCGCCGAGCTGTGTGCCGGCATCATGGCGGCGGCCGGCTTCCGCGTGTATATGCTCGACGACTATCGCAGCACCCCCGAACTGTCGTTTCTCGTGCGGCGCCAACGGTGCGACTGTGGCATCATGGTCACGGCGAGCCACAATCCGCCCAGCGACAACGCCGTCAAGATCTACTGGTCTACAGGCGGTCAGGTGCTGCCGCCGCATGACCGGGCGATCAGCGAGCATGTGCGGCGGGTGAACGACATCGTGCAGGCCGATTTCCAGGCGGCCGTGGCCCAGGGCCAGATTGTGCCGTGCACGGCGGAGACCGACGCGGCATTTCAGAAAACCCTGGCAGCCGAGTGCTTTGGCGGCCCGCGCGACGTCCGCATCCTGTACTCGCCCCTGCACGGCGTCGGCGCAAGCGCCGTCGGGCCGTTGCTGGAAACGACCGGCTTCCAGCAGGTGGAGATCTACGGTCCGCACGCCGCACCGGATGGCGACTTCCCCAACGTGCCCGGCCATGTCTCCAACCCAGAGAATCCGCGCGTCTTCGACCTCCCCATCGAACACGCTCGCCAGACCGGCGCGGAACTGGTGCTCGCCACCGACCCGGACTGCGATCGGATGGGGTGTGCCGCCCCCCTGACGCTCCAACCCGGCGCGCCGTGGGCCACGCTCAACGGCAACCAGCTCGGCGCACTGCTGGCCGACTATGTGCTCCAGCAGCGCCATGCGGCCGGAACCCTGTCCCCGCACCATTACCTGGTTAAAACGCTGGTCACCACGGAACTGATCCGGCGGATCGCAGACCAGTACGGCGTGCGGACCTGCGGGGATCTGCCGGTCGGTTTCAAGTGGATCGGCGGGATCATCGACCAGGAGGGACCCGATCGGTTCGTGCTCGGGTGCGAGGAATCGCATGGGTACCTGGTCGGGCAATACGCGCGCGACAAAGACGGCGCGGTGGCCTGCCTGCTGATGGCCGAGCTGGCCGCGCACCTGAAAGCTGCCGGCCTGTCGGTCCACCAGCGTCTGCAGGAGCTTTTCCGGCAGCACGGCGTGCATACCGAACGGTTGATCACGATCCAGATGGAGGGCGCCGAAGGCATGGCGTGCATGAGACGGCTCATGGAGCGACTGCGCCAGCGGCCGCCGACCGAACTGGGCGGCCAGCGGGTTGTCGCCATGCGGGACTACCTGAACCAGCAGATGCGTGGCCCGGCCGGGACGTGCCCGTTCTCCGGGCCTCGGGGGGACATGGTCGTGCTCGACTTCGCCCCGGCGGGCAACTGGCTGGCCGTGCGTCCCTCCGGCACGGAACCCAAAATCAAGTGCTACATGTTTGCCTTTGCGCCGCCGGCCGACGGTGCCGATCTGGACCAGGTCGCGGCCCGGCAGCGCGCCTGGCTGGATCAGCTGGCCACGGACGTCCGGGCGGTCGTGGCGTCCGAGTCGCTTGCATGAGGGACTGTGTCATGCCCGCCGACCGCGCCTCGCAACCCGATCCGCCAGCGCAAGGGCCCGCCCCCGAACTGGAACTGGAATACGGCCAGCGCCGGGCGCTGACGAAGGTGCGGGAGTTCCCCCACTCGCCCGGCGTGTACCTGTTCAAGGACCTGGCGGGGATCGTCATCTACGTGGGAAAGGCCACGGATCTGCGTTCCCGCGCCGGAAGCTATTTCGTCAAGGCGGCCGCGGAGGATCCGCGGACCGGCCCGTGGGTGCAGGACATCTGTGACGCCGACTACATCGAATGCGACAGCGAAGTCGACGCGCTGCTCGTCGAGTCCCGGCTGATCAAGGATATTCAGCCCCGGCACAACAAGGAGCAGAAGGACGACAAGACCTTCCCCTACCTGATGATCACGACCCGTGACGACTTCCCGCGTGTGGAGGTGACGCGCGAGCCGAAGGAACGGGGAGTGAAACTCTACGGGCCGTTTGCCAGCGCCGGCGCGCTGCGGGGCGCCGTGCAGGTGCTGCAGCGGATCTTCAAGTTCCGCACGTGCAGCCTCGACATCGCCGACGGGGACGAGCGGTGGCGGTGGTTCCGCCCGTGCCTGTTGGCCAGCATCAACCAGTGCACGGCGCCGTGCAATCTGCGGATCAGCAGGGAAGAGTACCGGCGGGCCATTCACCGGCTGCAGATGTTTCTCAGCGGGGACAAAGCCATCCTGTTGCGGCAGCTGCAGGACGACATGCAGGCGGCATCCGCGGCGCTGCAGTTCGAACGCGCCGCCCGGCTGCGCGACGAAATCCACATGCTCAAGACGCTCGATCAACGGGGGGAACTCGACACCCACGCGCAGCCGGAGGTGTTCTTCATCGATCCCCACAAGGGACTGGCCGGCCTGCGCCGGGTGCTGAAACTGGCCACTTTGCCGCGGAAGATCGAGGGGATCGACATCGCGCACCTGCAGGGCGGGCAGACCGTCGCCAGCCTGGTGCAGTTCCTGGACGGGCTGCCGTTCAAGCCCGGCTACCGGCGTTACAAGATCCGCAGCGTCGAGGGGGTGGACGACTTCCGCAGCATTCAGGAGGTTGTCGCCCGCCGCTACCGGCGGCTGTACGATGAGTCCGATGTGTTTCCCGACCTGCTGTTGATCGACGGCGGGAAAGGCCAGCTCAACGCGGCGCTGGCCGCCTTTCGCGAACAGTCGCTCACGCCGCCCACCATCCTGTCGCTGGCCAAACGGGACGAGGAGATCTACCTGCCCGGCCAGTCTGAGCCGCTGCGGCTGAGCCGCCATGCGTTCGCGCTGCGGCTGTTGCAGTATGTGCGGGACGAGGCCCACCGATTCGCGCAGCACTACCACCACATCCTGCGCAAGAAGTCCACACTCGGCTCCGCACGCGCCGACGAACTGCGACGCACGCGCGGACGTGATCCGGACGCACCCTAAGACCGGTGCGCGCCGGGCACCGTGGCCGGCGGCCTGGTCCGCAGGATACTCTGCGGGATACTCAGTGTTCCGCCGGCGCGTCAGCCGGCGGCGGATCCGGTGCCTGGACCGGCTCCTCTTTCTTCTCCCGCCAGGGCTTCTTCTGGCGATAGCTCTCCAGCTCCTGCTGCAGCTGTTCCTGGATGTCCGGGTCCCCCAGTTCGACCGATTTCCGCGACCACTTGACCGCGTTGTCGAAGTCCCCGCTTTCCGCGTAGGCGGCCGCCAACGTGCTCAGGATATGAGCCTGCTGGTATTCGGTCAGCTCGCACGCCTTGAGCCCCATCTCCAGCGCCCGCTTCCCGTCGCGAATGCCGTCCTCGGTCGACGTGGCCAGCACCCAGGCGAAGTTATTGTGAACGCCCGAGTCCGCCTCCGACAGCTTGACCACCACTTCGTAGTCGGCGACCGCCTGGCGGTGCTCGCCGACATTCAGATACGCGTCAGCGCGGCCGCGCAGCGCCAGACTGTTCTGCGGATCGAGTGTCAGCACGCGGCTGAATACCTCGATCGCTCGCCGCGACTGGTTCCCGGCATTCAGATAGATGGCCAGCTGCAGTTGCAGCAGCACGTTGTCGGGGTCCTCTTTGAGAAGCTGCTCAACGTCCCGTGCCGCCTCGGCGTACAGGCCCCGCGCCGCCAGGATGGCGCTGCGCAGCTCGATGGCCCGCTGCGAGCCGGCATGCTGTTCGAGCACCCGGTCGACGTCCTGCTGTGCCAGGTCATACCGCCCCGCTACGTGGTTGAGCCGGGCACGCATCAACACCAGCCCCAGGTCGTCCGGCGTGAGCTTGATCGCCTCGCTCAGATCCCGTACCGCTTCGTCGTACTTCTCCTGCTGCGTCCACAGCTGCGCGCGCAGCGTGTAGGCCAGTGTCGTGGGCTGCTTCTCCAACACCCGATCAATGTGCTTCAACGCCTCGTCGTACTGCGCCACCTTAATCAGCTGCTCGGCCACTCCCAGCCGCATCAGCGAGTTGTCCGGATCGCGTTCCACAAGGCTGTTCCAGTCGCTGACGGCCTGTTCCACCTGGCCGTGCTGCAGATAGTACAGCGCACGGGCCTGCCAGACATCGGCGTCGTCCGGAGCCAGCTCCACTGCCCGATTGAGGTCCGCCAGCGGGTCCTGCGTCGCGCCCGGCAAATGGCCGCGCAGGATGAGCGCTTCGGCCAGCAGCTTATGATCGTCCTGCAGGTGCTCGACCGCCCGGTCCACCGCCTGGCGGGCGCGGTGCACGTCGCCCCCCTCGAGCAACTCGAGCTGGGCAGTCAACAGATGCGCTGGACCGAACTGCGGATCGTGCTTGAGAATCCGCTCGAGGTCCGGCATCACACGGTCCCGCATCTCCTTGAGCTTGTCGTTCATTGGCGGGGCACTGAACAGAATCGGCTGGGACATGCGCCCCGCCCGTTCGTACAGAGCGCCGATCAGCAGTTGCCGCGCAATGACCTCATCATCTTTGGTGAGCCCCTTGTCCAGCGCCTGCTCGCACAGGGTGGCCACCTGAGCCAGGTCCTGGAGCGAGTCGGCGGACATCTTGAGGTCCATCGCCTTGTCCAGTTCCGCCTGCCCGTCCTGAGCCGGGAGAGGGCCCGCCAGCAGCGCCACCAGTCCACCCACACAACACCATCGCATCGCTCGTCTGTTCATCCGGCATTCCTTGTCCCACGTCCTGCGTCGCGCCACCGGCCGTCGTGAGCTCAGGCCGGATGCGCGTCAGCGCAGGTCCAGCGGCCGTCAACCAGCCGCCACATCGAACCCTGCGGATGCGCGTCCGCGCAGCACCGCAGGCAAACGTTCAGGTCGCACATTGTCGTAGCATTTTGTCGTAGCATTGTAGCATGGCAAACCGACGCAACGATGCCGGGAGCCCCACCGGCGCCATGGTTGCTGTGTCCGGCATCGACGGTTGTCCACCAGCAAGCGCGGAGCCCACTCACCCCTGAACCACCGGATTGATCAGCGTGCCGACCCCCGAGATCGCAATCTCCACGACGTCGCCCCCCCGCAGCGCGAACTCGGCGGGAGGCACAATGCCGGTGCCGGTCAGCAGGAACACGCCATCGGGGAACGAGTTCTCGCGTGCGAGCCACGCAATCAGATTGTCAAAACTGCGCGCCATCTGGCTGACCGACGTCGTCTCGGCAAATACCACTTCTTCCTCGCGCCGCACGCTCATCTGGATCTGGATGGTATCCTCCGGCGGCATCGCCTCCGGCAGCGTGATGCACGGGCCAATGCTGCAGCAGGCGTCGAAAATCTTGGCCTGTGGCAAATAGAGCGGATTCTCCCCTCCAATATCCCGCGAACTCATGTCATTGCCGATCGTGAAACCGACGAGCTGCAAATGCGAGTTGAGCACGAGCGTCAGTTCCGGCTCCGGCACCGTCCATTGCGAGTCCCGCCGCAGACGCACCGGCTGGTTGGGCCCCACCACGCGATGTGGCGTGGCCTTGAAGAACAGCTCCGGCCGCGGCGCCTTGTAGACCTGCTCATAGCACGTGCGGGCCACCGCCGAATCCGCGATGCGCGCCACCTGGCTGCGCCGATATGTCACCCCGGCAGCCCACACCTCCTGCTGGTCGATGGGCGGCAGCAACAGCACTTTGCCGAGCGACACGCGGCCATCCGGATCGGCCAGGAACTCCGTCACTTCGGCCGGATTGTCCGACTCCAGCACATCCGCCAGGCAGTTATACTGACCTCCGGAGAGATTCAACGGGACTGCGGTAAAATCTTCAATCAGTCCGACATGGATCGTCCCGTTGGGGTGGCGGTATTTGGCTAGCTTCATCGCGGTCCTTCCCTTTTCATCGCGGTCCTTCCCTTCTGGGCCGGCGGCGCACTGGAATTGTAGCAGCGCAGAGAACCTGTTGGGGATCCGGGGATGAGTGTGCGGCGGCCCGGGCGGTCGAGACGCTCCACTTGTGATCTGCTTTGCTGGGGCGGCTTTGATCGGGTTCCGGCTGGCAATTGGGGGGAAGTCGCGTAGAATGGCGGCTTATGTCGGACAGGACGCCAGGTAGCGGCAGCACCAGAAGGAGCCAGGCATGGTGGCAGTGGACCTGAACGGAAAAGCGTTAGCCAGCCAGATCCGGTCGGAAATCGCGGCGGACGTGACTGCATTCTCCGCGTCCACGGGGGTTGTCCCCACGCTGGCTGCCGTCCTGGTAGGGGACGATCCGGGCAGCCAGGTGTACGTACGTAACAAGCAGCGGGCGTGCCAGGAGGCGGGGATCTCCAGCATCCTGCATCGGCTGCCGGCCGAGACGTCCGAGGCTGAGCTATTGAATCTGATCGCGCGTCTGAACGCCGACACACAGGTGCACGGGATTCTGGTGCAGACGCCGTTGCCGGCCCATGTGGATTCCGCGCGGGTTCTGGACGCGGTCGCGCCCTTGAAGGACGTGGATGCGTTTCATCCGGAGAACGTCGGGCTCCTGGTGCAGGGGCGTCCTCGGTTCCTGCCGTGCACGCCACACGGCATCCAACAGATGCTCCATCGTCACGGTATTGCCGTCAGCGGCAGGCACGTAGTGGTGGTCGGCCGCAGCGACATTGTGGGCAAACCGATGGCCAACCTGTTCATGCAGCGCACCTCGCCGCTGGGCCCCGAGGCGGCCAACGCCACCGTGACGGTCTGTCACAGCCGCACGGTGGGGCTACCGGAAATCACGCGGCAGGCCGACATCCTGGTCGCGGCAATTGGCGTACCGCGTTTCGTCAGCGCGGCGATGGTGCAACCGGGAGCGACCGTCATCGACGTGGGGATCAGTCGCACGGCCGACGGGCTGGTGGGGGATGTCGACTACGCCGCAGTGAAGCAGGTGGCGGCGCACATCACGCCCGTTCCGGGCGGCGTCGGGCCGATGACTGTCGCCATGCTGTTGGGCAACACGCTTCAAGCCGCGCGCATCCAGTGTCCGGCAGCGGCCTAGCCCACAATCCGCTTCTCGGCCCGCTTCTCGGCCACGTGCGCGCTCGGCGCGCTGGTGGCCACAGTCGTGGGAGCACGCTGGACCTTGGCAACCGCCACGAGCGTCTGGAAGATGCCGGACTGTACCACAGCGCCCGTCTGGTTGATCAATTGCCGCCGCCACGTGACGAACCCGGTCCGCCGCCCGTTGGCATGCTTCCCGATGACTTCCGTTTCCGCGTGCACGGTATCGCCGATATAGATGGGCTTGAGGAACTCCCACTTCTCGATCTTCATAAACGCGATCGTGCGTACTGACGGGTAGTGGCTGGCCAGCCCCGCGACCAGCGAGAGCCCGAGCAGCCCCTGAGCGATGGGCTTGCCGAACGGTGTCTGCCGCGCGTACTCATGGTCGACATGGAGCGGGTCATAGTCCCCCGTCACACCGGCGAAATTGACGATATCCGTCTCGGTGATGGTGCGACCGAGACTGGTCCAGCGATCACCCACGGCCAAGTCTTCGAAATGCAGCGGCTCCGACATACAGTCCTGCTACTTCCCCACAGAGACCACCGTCCCCCCACGCAACACGCTCTGCACACTGCTTACGTTAGCCGAAACCGCGCGTTTCGTCTAACGTGTTTCTTGGGGAAAACGCCCGCGGCCATGCCGACGGGCCCAGCCTGGCGAAAGTGGGGGGACTTTGCCGGGCAATCAGAGCTCCTGCTGCCGCAGAACTTCATAGAACAGGACGCCGGCGGTCACCGACACGTTGAGGCTGTCGACGATCCCGTGCATGGGCAGGGCCACGGCCTGGATGCCGGCGCCCAGCCAGGCCTCCGACAGCCCCTGTGACTCACTTCCCAGGACGATCGCGCAGGGGCGGCGGTAGCGCACGTGTGTGTAGGGTACGGCGGCGTCCACGCGCGCCGCGTAGACGTTCCAGCCGCGCGTCTCCAGCCACCGGCGCACCGCATCGGCGCTGGCGGCGGCCACCGGCATGTGAAACAGCGCTCCGAGGCTGGCCCGGATGGCGTTGGGGTTGAACAGGTCGGTACTCGGGTCAGCGACCACGACGGCGGCCAGTCCGGCCGCGTCGGCTGTCCGGACGATGGCCCCCAGGTTCCCCGGTTTCTCAACGCGTTCCAGAACGGCGATGACGGCCTGGTCGGCGGACGGGATCTGATCCAGCGCGGTGCGGGGCGAGGCGGCCACCAGCACGACGCCTTCCCCGCGCTCACCGAACGCCAATCTCTGGAACACGTCGCGGCTGACCGGCGTGAGTTCCACACGCCGCGCTGCAGCCAGCTGCGTCAGCGCGTGCTGCTGGGGTGCAGCGAGCAGTTCCTCGCAGACAAACAGCTCCAGCGGTGTGGCGTTCCCCTCGAGCGCCCGGCAGGTCTCCCGCCAACCGTCGATGATGATCCGCGACTGCTGCGTGCGCCCCCGCCGGTCGCGCAGCCGCAGTGCCTGTTTGATGCGTGGATTGTGCAGACTGTGGATTGGTGACGCCATGTTGCCTCGTTCCCCATGCGGCCCGCCCAGCCGCTGCTGCGGCCGTTCACACGGCTGGCCAGCGCGCGACCACGCCACTTGACAACTCGCGCCCGTCGGCCGTTCGCAGCACCAGGGGGCGGGCCAGCACACCGCGTCGGCTCGGGCCACTCAGCGTGTCGGCCAACAGGGCCTCCAGCTGTACCGGCCCGATCGTCGGCGTGTGGCACGTGAGCAACATGAACGCCGGTGCACGCCGCGTCAAGCGGCCGCAGGCATCCAGCAGGCCGGGCAGATCGCGTGCCAACTCCCACGGCTGGGCCTGGGGACCGTGTCCGTACGTCGGCGGGTCCAGAATCACACCGTCATAGTGGCGGCCGCGCCGCAACTCGCGATCGACGAACTTGCGGGCGTCGTCCACCAGCCATCGCACGGGCGCCGCCTCCAGGTGTGACAGGGCCGCGTTGCGGCGAGCCCAGGCCACCACCGGCCGGGCCGCATCCACATGGACGACGCGCGCTCCCGCCGCCGCTGCCGCCAGCGTGCTGGCCCCCGTGTAGGCGAACAGGTTGAGCACGTTGAGCGTGCGGCCCGCAGAGCGCACCTGCCGGCCGAGCCAGTCCCAGTTCTCGGCCTGTTCGGGATACGCCCCCACAGCGCCGGACGGAGCACACTGGAGTTCCAGCACCAGCGGTCCGTGACACAGACACCAGGGCTCCGGCAGCGGCCCGGTAACGGCCCAGGTGCCCCGCGCCGCGTCGCCGCGTGTGTAGCGAGCGCCAGCGGCCGCCCAGCGTGCCGGATCGGCACGGACCGCCTGTTGCGCTGCCGGCGCAGGTCGATCCACCACCAGCTGGCCGAAGCGTTCCAGCTTGCGACCGGCCCCAAAGTCGAGCAGTGCATATTGCATATTGGTCGGGAGCAAACATGACGGAACGGTTCAGTCTGGAGGATCCGGGCACTCACTGTGCAGCCCGGCACCATGGGCGGCAGGCAGCGCCCGGGCCGCGGCGGATCGCTCGGCGCTGTCCAGTCTACAGTGTGGCCGCCGGACGCGGGAGGAACCTGCAGAGGTCGGGTCAGGCGGCGTGTGTCTGCGGCGCGGTGGCAGCCGGCAGGCGGCCCAGCAGCATGTCGCAGGCCTCACACACCTGTTCGGTCGTGATGCTGCGCATGGCCGATTCGTCCGTCCGCCGCTGGTGCCGGCTGGCGGCCGGTGGGCAGTCCGCCTGGATCGTGATGTGCTGGGGTCCATACGGGCCCGAGAGTTCCACGCGCGTTGGCCCGTAGAGCCCAATACAGGGAGTTCCCACCGCGGCGGCCAGGTGCAGCGGACCGGTATCGGCGCTGACCACCAGGCGGGCGCGGCGCATGAGCGTGGCAAGTTGCGGCAGACTGGTCGCGGGGGCCTGCAGGGCATGCCCTCCTGATTTGGAGATGATGTGCTGAGCCAGCGTTGCCTCCCGCCTGCCCGCCCATGCCACTACCGTCGGCAGCTCGTAGCGCTCGCCCAGATGCCGCGCCACACGTCCCAGGCGGTCGGCCGGCCATTGCTTGGATCTCCAGCTCGCCGCTCCGTTGATTACCGCATACCCACCCGCCAGGCACGCGCTGCGCACAAATGCATCGACATACGCGTCGGCCTGCGGCAGCGCCGGCAGATTGAACTGCACGTCCGGGGCGGTGATCCCCAGCGCGGTCAGCAGACGCAGCGACGCGTCCACGATATGGGTCGAATCACCGCGCTCGATGCACTCGGTGTTGACCCACGGCGCCACTTCGCGACCCTGCGGCCGGGCAAACCCGATCCGGCGGCGTGCGCCGCTGAACCAGCCCAGTAGACTGCTCTTCGTGAGACTCTGCGGATCCAGCACGCAGTCGCAGTGGAGCGACATCAGGCGGCGTCGGAGCGTGCGAATCAGGCGGGGGGACTTGAGCCAGCCTTTGGGCACGACGATCAGTCGATCGATGGCCGGGTGCCGCGACAGGAGCGTGGCCGCCAACGGCTCCACGGCCCACATCAGTTCAGCCTGCGGGAAATGGCGGCGCAGCGCACAGGCCAGGGGAAGCGTCAGGATGCAGTCCCCCACGGCACTGAGCCGCGTGATGAGGATTCTCGGTGTCGCGTCGGCATGGCTCATGACAGGTCTCTCAGTTCGAGTCAGGCGGAGCGGCTGCCGGCTCCGCAGGCGCCTCGGCCGGCGCTTCAGCCGGCGGCACCGGGGTTTCGGCCGGTGGTGCTGGTGTTTCAGCCGGTGCGGCGGGTGCCTCAGACTCCGCAGCCGGTGGCAGGGGCCCTTCGTAACCTGCCGGCTTCACGTCCCCATGATCGGCGGTCGGCGGCAGATAGGTCGTTTCCCGGCTGTACGTCGCCATGGGATCGACCCGCCCGGTCACGTCGTCCTGGTCCACGGTCAACAGAGGCAGCGGCAGGTCGCCGCCCACAAACTTCGTCCCTTCATAGATCGTGCCAGTCTGAAACGGGCCAGCTCCAAAGAACCATATGTTCTTGGCCCGGCTGCGGGCCTGCACGATGCCCGACTGCCAGACCGGACGCCGGCTCTCACGGTGGTAGGCAAAGACCGCGATCTTCGCCGCCGCATGCTCGTGGTTCTTGCGGGCCAGCGAGATCTCGGGAACCGCGGGCAGCACCGGGGCGCTCGGAACCAGCGACGCCGCGCTGCTCAACGCATTGTTCGCCGGGATGCCGTATGTCAATTCATGGCTGTCCGTTCCCAGCGTCCCGACACGCAACTCGGCTACATACTCCGCGTCCTGCCGGTTCTCCTCCAGCAGACAGCCGGCACCGAGCATCTGCTGCCGCACGGAACTGATAATGTAATCCGCGTTGACGAAGCTTTCCGTCTTCACGTTCTGGACGTAGGTGGTGTCCAGGTAGACATGCCGCCCCGACAGCGGGCGGAAATCAATGTTCGCCACCGACCGATCCACTACGTCCGACATCAACAGCTGCTCGGTCGCACGCTGTGATTTGGTCGTCCCACAGCCGATCAGCAAAACGGTCCAGAGACCGATCCCGATCGTCTGCAGCAGCTTGGTGATCATGGCTTCACGTCGTCGAAGATAGTGCGAAACGGTAGACGCGCCGTTCGATTTCGGTGCGGGAGCATAGCAGAAACCACCAAGTGGAAAAACGTGAGTTCCCGTTGATTTGGCCCGGGATCTCAACAATCTGGGGGCCCTGAGAAAATCAGGCAGGCGTGTTTTGCGCGTATCGAGAGAGCAATCGAGATTCTTTGATGCGTGTCAGGCCAGCGCTGCTTCGATCACTCGCCCCCCGTCGTTTTGCAGGCACAGTCCGTCACCAGCGCGGCAAAACAAGCTGGCCGGCCCCACGTCCGGGCTGGCCCGCCACACTCGATCCACGGTGGCCAGCACATCCTCGGGCGCAAACGCATCGCCGACCACGCGCGTGCCGTCGGCGCTAGTCTGTCCGATCACCGCCCCGCCCCGAATCCCGGCACCGCCCAGCAAGATGCTCCACGCCCGCGCCCAGTGGTCACGGCCGCCGTTGTTGTTAATCCGCGGCGTGCGGCCAAACTCGCCCATCCAGACGATCAGCGTGTTGCGCAGCAGCCCGCGCTGATCCAGATCTTCCACCAAGGCGCTCATTGCGCGATCCAGAACCGGCAACTGGCGGTCGCTGAGCGTATGGAAAATGGCGTGATGATTGTCCCAGCCACTCAAGGACACTTCGACAAACGGGACACCACGTTCCACCAGCTGACGCGCCATCAGGCAACCACGTCCGAAGTCGTGTTCGCCGTAGCGCGCCCGCGCCGAAACAGGTTCCCGCTCAAGCTGCGACAGGTTCTCAGGACGGCCGGCTGTCACGTCCCAGGCGTGCGGACTGGCCCATTTCCTCACATCCGGATCCGGAATGCAGCCGGTGCGCACGTAATACCGTCCACGTTCGTGATCCGTCTCGCGCGTGCACATCGAGCGGATGATCGCGAAATGGTGCATCTGCCGAGCCAGCATGGGCAGATGCTCGCAGATCAACGCCTCGCCGCTGGTGCGAATCGGCCGGAATGGCCCACCCGTAGCCGCACCCGGCTTCATGTCCCACAGGTCGATTGTCGACGGGCCTCCCCCCATCCACAACAGCACGACCGACCGGCCGCGCGTCACGGGCTCAGCCGCCCGCGCACACAACATCCGCCCGCCGTTCAGCACGGCAATGGCGGCCGCCGACGCGTCCAGCAAACGAGACAGGAAATGCCGACGCGTCATGCCGGGCCGTGCCATGGCTGCCACTCCCTCAGAGAGTTCGTTCAGGCTGCTGTGATTCCCTCCACGATTCTAATCGATCTGAAAACCAATGTCGTCCGCCCCGCTTTCTGCCCGCTTTCTGCCCGCTGATGGGCTACACGCATCTGAAATCGGCCGCCAGTACCGTTCCGACTGCCTCCAGGACAGACCCCACCTATGACTGAAACAGATGTATCATTCCAATACATATGCAGCATTTTGATGCGCGCAAAACAAAACAGGCGAGATGGGAAGTCGTTCCTGGACACGATCCCTTCTCGCCTGCCTTTCGCACGGAAGTCACTTCCGGCTACCTCTCAGCTCGCCTCTTCCTCTGTTCTGTCCGCCTCAGTTTCGCTATTCCGTGAGCGAATCAAAGGACCATATGCCGGAGTATGCCGGACGTAACGGAATCGCCGTGCTCAGATGCCTCTCAAATAACCGGCCCCTTCGTTACGTGCTCTTCTCTGTGCCGGCCCCTCGTCAGCGTCCAGTCCAGCGAACACTGGCAGAAATCAAGCAAACTCCGTGCCATTCTCACCAGGAAGTCACATTTCGACCGGATTGGTCCGGACCGGGCGGTTGTCAGTTGTGCAGTTGTCAGCCGGTTCGGGCGTGGCCGGTATATTTCATTTAGTGACGCGAGGCGGTTTCGGGTGGCGAGACTTCCCAGGCCCGGACGTCCTGTCCTGTGCTGATCACCAGCACTCCGTGCGTCCCGTGGTGTCCACCGGCGATGCCGGCCAGCGAGCTGCCGGTGTGGAAGTAGTCGGTGAACTTGCCGTCCTGACTCACGACGTGGAGGCTTCCCTCGGGGCCGGCAATCAGCCACTGCCTGTCTTCGGTGCCCAGCAGAGCTGCGGCGGTGACGAAGCGGATCTGGCTGGGAAACGACCCCGACGGGAGCGTATAGCGCCACTGAGACCGCGGTTCCGGAGTGAGTCCCAGAGCGAGTCGGCGGCCATCGGTACCGTAGGCGATGCCGCAGTACGGCGTAGCTCCGTGTGAGGCGTCCCCGGTGCTGTAGATGTGGTGGATCAGCTGACCGTTCGGATTGGCCAGGGTCCCTGTCTGTCCATGTTGATCCAGCGGTACGACCTGGCCGCTGGCCGTGGCCACCCACAAGACATGTGGGTTGTCTGCCCGGGGGGCGACGGCGAGCGAGAAGACATGCGAGACACGGTTGCTGGTCCACAACGGAGTGCCGTCCAGGGTCACACAGTGCACTCCGGCGGCCCCCCAGAATCCCACGCACAGTTCGAGTTTTCCATCCGCGTTCAAGTCTGCCAGCAGTGCGTCCTGCACGCCATCGTGCGGCACGGACGACGGGGGATAACTGAGCACGCGGTGCCACGTCGCGTCGAACACGTGTACTTGATTGCTGCGCAGCGACCACGCGACGTAGTATCGCGAGTTCTGCCCATCCAGGGCTGACTGCAACTGGCTCACGGCCGCCATATCCGGCAGATCGAGTTCGTGACGGGCCGTCACGCGACCGTCGGCGGCGAGTTCCACGATCGAGCGCCAGCCATCGTGGACCAGGAACGTCGTGTCGCCGGTGCCCTGATCGATGGCCAGGATATTGCCGGCCGCTGTAAGCTCAGTGCTGGTCCAGGCGGGGCGGAGGCGCAGCAATCCGGGCGAGGTGGCAGCGGCCACCGGTGCGCCATCGGGCGCGGTGTCCAGGGCGTCCGGTTCGCCGCGTGCGAGCATCTGTTCGTATTTGACGCGGGCCTGGTGGAACTGGTCCAGGATCTCTCCCGCCAGATTCTCTCCCGCGACCAGCCGTTCGAGCACTTGCGGCAGTTCGGCCACCAGATTCGGATTGGCGCCCACCTCGAAGATGTGCAGCACGTTGTTGCCATCCAGCACGACCATGGTGGGCGCCCAGGGGATCTGGAACAGATCGCGACCGAAAGCCTGCACGTCCCGGACGCCCGGCACCTCGACCTGCCACAGTTGCAACAGCTGCCCAATCTGCTCGTCGGATACCGTGGCCGGCTCCGTGCAGACAGCATAGATGGCTACCCGCGAGTGTTGGCGGTACTGCTGGTAGACCTGATTGAGCTGCTGGACGCTCGAGCGGCACGCCGGATGATCGTTGAACCACAGGAGCACCTTGATCTTGTCCCCCAGCGCGTCGCTGGAAACCGTTCCGCCTGCCAGGTCGGCAAAGGCGAACGCGCTGGTGGTTTTGCCGATCAGCTCGGAGGGCATCTCGCGCGGCGGGGGCACGAACTTCTTGACCTGCTTGGCCTGCGGCGGCCGCTGCATCGCAAACGCGTCGGCCGCAAGCCGGTTGGCAAAGGTCGCGCCGCGGAACTCGGCCGTCAGCCGCACTTCCTCCACCGCCACATCCTCGGCAATCTCCCGCGCAAACGTGGCGGCCGGGTACTCGGCCCGCCGCAGCACGTGCGAGGCCTCGTCGATCCAGAGCACAAACCGCCCGTCCGGCGTGTCGATCGCCACACGCTGGCAAGTACGCCCGTCAAGCATCGACGGCTCGAGCAGTTCACGCGTCGCCTGATCCGACCGCAACACGGCCAGTGGTTCGGTCCCCAGCAACAGATCCAGCTGCAACGGGTACCCGGTCAGGCCCTGGCGGAAGGCGAGCGACAGGACTTCATCGTACTCGTACAGATCGGCCAGCGCCAGTCGCTCCGGAGCCCGTCGCTGGGCAAGCTGACCGTCGAAATCGCGAGTGGCCTCGTCCCGGATTTGCGCGCACAACTGCTGGCCATCACTCACCACGTACGCCTGATAGGCCTGCACGTGCACGCGGTTGGGGGCCTGCCAGCGGACCGCCAGCGGCGCTTCGTCCTTGAAGTCGCGCCCGTCACGGCGATAGCTGAGACAGACCACTGCGCGGTCCTGGTAAGCGTCCGCCGCTTGATAGGCGTCCACCATCGCCCGCAGAACCGTATCGGCCGTTGGGTGGTGCTTAACACCCGGCTCGGCACCCCCTCGTCCGCAACCGGTAACAGCTGCCGCCACACCTGCGACCAGCACCATCTTCGTTAAGACGCCCCAACGGCGCACACCTCGTACCGAGTGGCAAGAAAACACCACAGCATCTCCTTCGCTACGGCCCATTCCGCGCGTCAGTGTCCGGCCCAGAACGGCGGAAACGAATGTTTCCCAGGACACGCAAGCTTCCCCGTGTGCCCGACTCCGCGCAGCTTGACCGCCGTGCAGAGCGAACACTACGATTCACTGATTCGGCTATTGGCAGACAATTCTTCAACAAACTGACACGGGCCGACCAACGACTGTCGCGCGGGTGGGGGAAAACGCATGGCGCACGTGCTTCACTATGGAAAGTCGTCGATGCTGTCGTTGGAGATCCGGCCGGAGGTGCTGGTGTCGAACGCGGCCAGCGAGACCGGCGAGATCGTGAGCGATCCGACGGCGGCAGTGATGGCAGCGTTGCAGGACCCTGCCGGGTATCCGCCGCTGGTGCGGGCAGTGGTGCCTGGCGATCGGGTGGCCATCCCGGTGGATCCGGCGGTGCCGCAGGTCTCGCACGTCGTGGCGGGGGTGGTGCGGACGTTGATCAGTGGCGGAGTGGTCCCGGCCGACATCGTGGTGCTGACCGCCAACGGAGCGGGCACGGACGCGGGGTGGGCCCAGGCGTTGGCGGGTGACGCCGCGGCGGTCACTGTTCGGACCCACGATCCGAGCGACAAAGGAGCGTTGTGTTATCTGGCGGCGGCGAAGGACGCCGCGCCCATCTATCTCAACCGGCACCTGTGTGAGGCGGACGTGATCGTGCCGGTCAATCTGCTCAGGCCGCGTGGGGCACTCGGCTACGCGGGGCTGCACAGCGGGCTCTTTCCGTTGTTTGCGGACGAGTCGGCGCGGGAGCGGTTTCGCACGCTTTCGTCCACCATGCGAGCGGTGGAACGCCGGAGGCGGCACGACGAGGCCGACGAGGTGGCATGGCTGCTGGGGCTGCAACTGACGATTCAGATCGTCGCTGGGCCCGGCAATTCGATCCGGCACATCCTGGCCGGGCTGGTCTCCGAGGTGGCGACGCGCGGGGCCCAGCTGGCGGAAGCCGCCTGGTCCCGGCAGTTCCGATCGAAAGCCAGTCTGGTAGTGGCGGCCATTGCCGGGGAGGACGCCGAACAGAGCTGGGAGAACTTCGGCCGGGCGTTGCACGGGGCGTCGGAAGTGTGTACCGACACCGGCACGATCGTGCTGTGCACGGGACTGCAGCGGCAGTTGGGCCCCGCGCTGCGGCGTCTGGCGCGCAGTACGGACGAAGACCGCTTGTGGCGGCGTCTGCAGCACGACCGGTCGGAAGACGCGCTGCCGGCCAGACTGTTGCTCGAACACCGCCACCATCAGCACATCTATCTGTTGAGCGACCTGGATGGCAGCACGGTCGAATCGCTGGGGATCGGCTGCATCACGTCGCGCGACGAGATCGACCATCTGAGCCGCCAAGCGGACTCGTGCATCCTGCTGGCGGACGCCCATCGCGCCGTCCCGCGTGTGGCTCCGTGACCGCGGCATCCGGTGGCGTAGCCGGCCGGGCAGTCGGTGCGTGTCTACGGCTGGCGGGCTTCGGCGCCGCGTTCGGCGGCCGTGGAGCGTGTATAGGCCGGCGTGGGAGTGGCGAGGGATGAGCCCGGCGTGAATGGGGGGCGTCGCCACCAGTGCCTCCCCCCCTGCACGCGCAGGACGAAGCACCACAGCAGCCCCACCACCAGGAAGAAGCCGGCGATCGCCTGGATACCTTTGACCGCCAGGGTGTGCCCCAGGTCCTGCACCGGCTCGGTGGCCGTGTCCTTGTCCTCCTGGATCAGCACCATCAGGCCGGTATCGACGATCGCCTCACTGCGATGCCCGTTGTGGATACTGACCGGTGCCACGGCGGCAATCCACTTGCGGCCGCGGGCCTGACTGCCTGAGCCGTCGAGCGGATCCTCGTGCTCGCAGTGATCGGGCGTGATCGATTCGAAGGCGATGCGATACTTGTCGACGTCACTCAGCCCGGCCTGTGTACTGTAGCTTTTCGTGAGCCACGGGTGGTCCAGCACCATGCCCCGGTATCCGTTATCCCGCCCATCGACCAGCACGGCGAAGCGGGTGTCGGTGGCCTGGAAGCTCATGAAGTCGCCGACATCGCGTGTGAGCACCAGCACGCCCAGCAGCTGCCGCGGGTCGTCGTCGCGGAACAGCGGCGTCGACACGGCGATCTTCCAGCGTTGGGTGGCGCGGCTGAAGAACGGGGCCGACAGGCTGGTCTGTGTCACATGGGCGTCGGGCATGGGGCGCTCTTTGCGGTCCGGCAGATCGCGCAGTCCACCGTAACAGTACGTGCGGCTGGCGAAGTTGACGCCGACCGTCGACCGCGTGACCGGCCGGAACTCGCCCGCCAGGTGCGTCCCGCGCTCGTCGCACACGAACCAGCTGGCCACTTCCGGCAGCTCGGGGTCGTCCATGAGCAACGTCATCTTCTGCTGAAGCTGCTGGCGCGCCGGGTGGCGTTCAAACTCGCTCCGCAACGCCCGCAGCTCGTCCTCCGACAGCTGCGGATCCGCCAGTCGGCTGAGCAGTTGCGGCAGCGCGGCGGTGGTCTCCGCGATCCGCTGTCGCAGTTCCGCGTCGCGCGCCACTCGGTCCACCGCGCGGTAATACCGCTCGACTTCCGTCGCCACGCCGTCGGCCACCCAGCGAGCCGCAATCGCATTGCTGTTGTACGCCCCCTGGATCACCGTCTTCTCCGACTCCTCGAGCGCACTGCGATAGATCGTGTACCCGCTGTAGGACATCACGGCCAGCAGCAGCAGCGGCCCGAGTCCGCCGAGCAGCAGCAGGGGGCGGCGGGCACGCGCATGGTCGCGTGCCCGCAGCGCATCGAGCACCTCCTGCACGTTGGCGAACCGCTTCGACGGATGGGGGGCCAGGCAGCGGTCGACGATGCCAGCCAGCGCGCGGTCCACACCCGCCACCTTGCGGTGTTCGTCCGGCGCTTTGTGGCTGACAATCCACTGGCGGTACACCCGCAGACGCGTGGGCAGATCGGTCGCCGATTCAATCCGCCGCAACAACTCATCGTGCAGATGCGGCGGCTTGCCCACCAGCATGCAGTAGAGGATGGCGCCCAGCGCATACACGTCCCAGCGCGCGTCGGGCACCGCCTTCAGATCCGCCTGTTCCGGCGCCATGTAGAACAGCGTACCGAGCGACGGAGTCTGCTCGTGCGTCAGCCGGGACTGACCGAAGTCGGCCAGCCTCGGCTTGGCATCCTGGTCCAGCAGGACGTTGGCCGGCTTGAGATCGCAGTGCAGGATCCCCTTGGCGTGGGCGTGATTGAGCCCGATCACAATCTCCCGGAACAGCTCCACGATCTGTTCGACCGTCCGCCCGTCATTCTTCTGAATCAGCTGCTCGAGTGACCCGCTCTCGATGTATTCCATCACGTAGTAGGGAGGATCGGCCTCCCAGCCGACATCCAGCAGCTGGACGACGTAGCGGTCGGTGGACAGCAGCACCAGCTTCTCGACCTCGCGCGACAGCAGGGTCCAATCCACGCCGCCACGATGCTGGTAGAACTTCACGGCGACCTGCCGCCCGGTGTTGCGATCCAGCCCGATCCACACCTCGCCGTACGCACCCGACCCGAGAAAACGTGTCAGATCGTAACCCGGTATCTGCGTCGGCGGCCGCGTGTGGCGCAAACTCAACTCCCGCGCCTGACGCTCGTCGTCTCCCGATTGCGACACCGTAAAGTCATAGCTCATGCCGCTATCGTATCAAAAATGCCCTTCACCGAAAGGCGGCCCGCGGAGCGTCGCCGAGGCCGTCGCCCGGCCCGCGGAGGAGCGGCATCCCGGTCCGTCCTCCGCGTCCGGCTGACTCCGCGCCGAGCGTGCGTTCAGCGGTCGAGCACCACCCGCGCGCGCAGCCCCTGCTCCTCGAACGTGACACCAAAGCTGCCGCGTTTGACGGCCGACAACGCGGCCGCCGCAATCGGACCTGAGCGGGGCGCAGCCGGGCATCCGTAAACAGTCGATTCCATCGTCTGCCACTGCTCGTTCCAGACATACTGGCCGCCACCTGGACAGACCAGCGCCGTATGCCAGTAGCGCTCGTGGAGGTCGACCGGATCCTGGTCGGGATAGCGGTGCTTCCACGCATTGAGAATCGGCAGGTTACCCCAAGCCAGCGTCTGCATCCGTGTCTGGTATTCCTGGCGGCCCAGATTAGAGAGCACCTGCAGCGCCTTCTGGTCGACCTGCAGCGCCAGGTTCGATCCGAGCCACGCGTGCGCCGGCTGCGGCGGCTCCTGCCCCGCCGCCGCGCGCTGCCCACGCTCCGCTTCCCGATCGATGGCCCGTTTCAACACGTCCTCGCTGAGCGACACCACCAGCGACTGGCCGGAGGCGCTGTAGTAGATCGCCGAATTCTGCATCTCATCGGACTGGCCGGCAGCGCGCGGCGTCGGCGTGACCCGCACGTACGGCTGCTCATGGTACGTCAACGATTCCCAGTGGAGCATGCCGGGCGCCGCCTGTTCGAGGAACCCGCGCACGGCCGCCAGAAACGCGGTCAGCTTCACGCCACTGGACACCTCGGCGCGCACTGCCAGCGGCATGCACCACCCGCGCCGTTTCAGGAACGCCTCGCGCTGGTCCGGCTCAACCTGCGCCAAGACCTCCCAGAACGGATCGTCATCGAGGTACGCCGCAACGGATGAACCCAGCCAACCCAACGAGTCCAGCTGCGCGCCGCCGGTCATTATCTGCACGAAGTTCGCCTGCCGCCGCAGCGTTTCGGATTGCGGGTTGAGCGCCAGCACGGCGTGCACCAGCGCATCGTGCGGGTCGCCGGCGTCGGCCGCCAGGGCAGTGCCCTGCGAGACGGAGATCAGCTGGCGATACTCGGTGCCCCAGATCAACGGCATGATGGTCAGGTCCGCAGACACCTGCCGCGGCCCCACACCCATCCGCAGCGCAATCGGATCGAACGCCCACCGCCAGTTCTGCTGATAGCGGTCGCGCCAGGCCCGGTAGGCGTCGGCCTCCGCCGGGGTCACCCGGTCCATGTTCAGCTCCGCAATCGGCGTCATGAAGGCCAGCGAGCCGGCCGTCGAACAATGCACGCCCTGGGAGGTGAGCGTCAGCTCCGCCTGGTCTCCCAGCGGCAGGTCCGTATACAGCGGACCGGGCTGCACCTGGCCCGCCACCAGCCGGTCCAGCTGGCTGGCCTGAATCTCGGCGACGACCGCGACGTCGCGTGTCCGCCGCGAAACACCGATCCGCCACTGCGGTCCGCACCAGCGACGGATCGTCGCATCGCTCAGGAACAGCCACGCCGTCTCCCCGGCGTCCTGCCGCGGATAGCGCTGGCGGAAGAACACGTACTCGTCCAGCGCAACCAGCGACTGCACCTGCTCCGCGCTGACGCGTGCCAACTGACGCAGCTGGTACAGCGAGTTCGTGACGATCACCAGATTGTCTCGCCGCGCCCGGTAGCTGCAGATGCTGCGGTCCGGCGTCACCAGTCCCTGGTACGCCAGGCCGTCCACCTCCCCCTGCACCGCCTGAGCGGCAGCGTCCTGCCCGGCCAGCAGACCGGCCTGCGCCGCCAGCAATGCGTCGAGCGCGGCAGGGTCAACCGCTTCGAACAGCACCGCCACATCCGTGCCAGTGCGGAAGTACGGGTCCGAACCTGTGATCGCGACGCTCCGCACGACCGCCGGGCCCAACAGCCGCGCCAAGCCCGTGACCGGCAGGCACAACTGCCTCTGGTACCGCTCGAACGTACGCGCGCTGGTCGACCGCGGCTCCGCCAGCTCAAGCACCAGCGCACTGTGGGCCGTCAGTTCGTCGAAGACCGCCACCGCCGCATCAAATGACGGGAAGAACACGGCATGCTGATCAGCCGGAATGCGGGCCGCCAGCGGATCCAGCTCCGGCTGGAGGTCCTTGATCAGCGGCTTCCAGTCGATCTCGCGGATCGTGATACCCTCGAGCGAACTCAGCTCGACCGTCTGCTGCCCCTGCCGATCCGCATTCAGCACGCGATCGAGCTGCAGGTTCTCACTCATCGCGCGTCCGCCGGTAAACAGCGCGTACGTGTCTGCCAGCTCGCCGGCCCGAGCGCCGCGACTGGCCCACGCCGGCGACTCGTCCGCGGCCACATCACCCGGCTGTTCTCCCAGCGCCCGTTGCGCCTGCCGCATTTCGTGCCGAAACCATGCCGCGCCCGGTAGCCCCTGCCCCAGCAGCCAGTCAAAGTGCGCCTTCTTCTGCTGATAGAACGGCTCGCGCGCATCGCGATTCGCCCGGCTGGCAGGCACCTTGAACCGGACCTGCACCATCTGCCGGCCGTCCGACGTCGGTACGTATAACCGACCGGTCACCTCGCGCGGCGCGGCCGTACGCAAGACTATCGTGCGCAGTGCCCACCGCTCGGAACCTTCCAGCCGCTCACCCGGCGAAACCTGATGAGAAACCGCGTCATGGTTGACGTATGCCTCCCCGTCCCCGTCGAGGATCACGTACGGAGGCTTCAAACGCCACAGCTGCCTGTCGCGCCACGTCCCTTCCTCCTGAGTCGGCAGCGTGCCCTCCTGCAGTTCGAGCTCGCCCAACGGCACGGCGTAGAACGCGTCTTCTGCGGACACCCCGTGCAATGAGACCAACATCCCCGACAACACCAGCCATCGTATGCAGCGCCACATCAAACGTGTCCTCCCCGATCAGGAAAGAAAAACACCCGCTGATGCCCAACCAGCGGCAGACATCGCCGGGCACGTAAGGCGTTCACCACGAACTACCCAGTACGATCCCACACCGCCCCCGGCAACACAAGAAGTAACCGGGCACAAACGCACAGTCTGGTGAGAGCCCGACAGGCGGCTCGCCACGGGAAGCCCCAGCCTGCCGCCCCCCCCGAATCCCGCCGGCCATCCTCTTCTCGCCGTCCTCCCCAGACTGACATTGACCGGCAATGCCCTTTCACTACAATGCGGCAATTCTTGGGCTCGCGGCCGGTTGTGCAGCGTCTGTGCGCCATGTCGCCGAGCGTACGGCAGCTTGCAGGCGTGCCACCTTTAGAGACAGATCTGGAACGGCGCAGAGCGACTATGACGCAGCCACTTCTCCCTGACCGGCCCGACGCTGAACCAGGCATGCACGAGTCCTCGCGCCGCCACAAGCTGGAGCAGATCGCAGCGCTGGGGGTCGACCCGTGGGGTGGTCGATTTGACGGGCGCCAGTGGATTGGCGATCTGCGTGCCCGGGCGGGCGAGGTCTGTTATCGGCTGGAGACGGGGGCCGAGGTACCGCTGCCGGACATGCAGGCCGAGGGGTTTGACTTCCGGGCCTGGAAGTCGCAGCAGGGTGCCGGCGAAATGGTGGGACCGAAGGTGCGGGCTGCCGGGCGCATCATGCTGCAGCGGCCGACGGGCAAGCTTGTGTTTCTGAACCTGCGCGACTGGACGGGCGACATCCAGATCTTTGTGGGCAAGAAGCAGGTGGGGGAAGCCGGTTTTGCACTGGCGGGCCTGTTCGACCTGGGTGACATCATCGGCGTGGATGGCCAGCTGGCATTCACCAACACGGGGGAGCTGACGATCTTTGCGGAGCAGCTGCATTTCCTCTGCAAGTCCTTGGCTCCGCCGCCGGAGAAGCATCACGGCCTGACCGATCCGGAACTGCGTCAGCGGATGCGTTATCTGGATCTGGTCTACACCGACGGCGTGCTGGAGCGGTTCCTGCAGCGCACGAAGATCGTGCACGCGATCCGCGCGACGCTGGACGCCCAGCAGTTTGTCGAAGTGGAGGGCCCCACGCTGCACGCGATCGCCGGAGGGGCTGCCGCCCGGCCATTCGTGACGCACCACAATGCCTTGGACATCGACCTCTATCTGCGGATCGCGCTGGAGCTGCACCTGAAGCGGCTGATGGTCGGCGGAATGGAACGCGTCTACGAACTGGGGCGTGTGTACCGCAACGAGGGCATCAGTCCCCGGCACAATCCGGAGTTCACGATGCTGGAGGTGTACCAGGCCTTCGGCAACTATGAAACGATGATGGATCTGACGGAGCAGATGATCCTGGCGGCGATCGATGCGCTGGGCGGGGAGTACCGTCGTCCGTGGGGCAAGGCGACAGTTGATTTCACGCCGCCGTTCGCGCGGCGGACCTACGATGAACTGCTGGCCGAGCATGCCGGGGTCGCGCCCGATGACCCGGCGGGACTGGCGCGCGTGGCGGAAGAGCTGGGGATGCCCACCGCCGGGAAGCACCCGGATGTCGTGAAGAACTTCGTGTTTGAAGAGCGGGTCGAAGCGCGGCTGACGGGGCCGGTGTTTGTCACGGACTATCCGGCCAGCATCTGTCCGCTGACCAAGCGCCGCCCCGGCCATCCGCAGATCGCCGAGCGGTTCGAGCTGTTCATTCAGGGGATGGAGGTCGCCAACGCCTACACGGAGCTGAATGACCCGGACCTGCAGGAACAACTGTTCCGGACGCAGCTGGAGGGGCTGCCGGAAGAGGACTCGATGGCCCGCATGGATACCGACTTCGTGCGCGCGCTGCGGCATGGCATGCCGCCGGCCGGCGGGTTGGGTGTGGGGATCGACCGCCTGGTCATGCTGTTGACCAACGCACAGTCGATCCGGGAGGTGATCCTCTTCCCATTGTTGCGTCCGACGGAGTGATCGAAACCACAGACGGATCGGTGCTCAGCCAAAGGATTGGCCAATGTACAAACTGCTGCTCTCCTGGCGCTATCTCTGCACGCGTTACATCGCGCTGGCGTCGATTATCAGTGTCACGCTGGGCGTGGCCACGCTGATCATCGTCAACGCGGTCATGGCCGGTTTCACCGAAGAGGCCAACAAGCGGCTCAACGGCATTATCTCGGACATCGTGTTTGAGAGTGTCAGCATGGACGGGTTTCCGAACCCGGACTGGCACAAGGCCGAAATCCGCAAGGTGCTGGGATCCGACCTGGTCGGCGTCACGGCCACCGTCGCGGTGCCGGCCATGTTGAGCATCCCGGTCGGGCACGATCAGCACCTGGCCAGCCCCGTGCGGCTGATCGGCGTGGACGAACAGACCTATGCGGAGGTGGGCGACTTCGGCAAGTATCTGCTGCATCCGGAGAACCGCCAGCAGCTGAGCTTCCTGCTGCGGCAGGACGGCTACGCGCCGGAGCGAGAGAAGTTCCCCCGGTCAGGCTGGCGCTACCGCCGGGCGCGGATCATGTACGAACGGGCGTACGAAGAACAGGTGGCGTTGGAGCGGGCGAAGCTGGGCGCTGTGCCGCAGCAGGAGCCGGCGGAACCGGCGATCCCGGCCGATCCGTACGGTAGCGCCGTGCCGGCCGACCCCTACGCGTCGCACCAGGCGGCGGCGCCGACCTTTGACCCGATGACGCAGCAGTCGACCGGCGTGATCCTGGGGATCGCCGTCTGCAGCCAGCGGCAGAAGGACGAAACGGGCGAGGTGCGTGACTTCTTCTTCTGCCGCCCGGGAGACGACGTGAAGATCACGATTCCGACGGCCGGCAGCCCCCCCAACTTCGTAAGCGATGTGCTGACGGTGGTGGACATTTACGAGAGCAAGATGAGCGAATACGACGCGTCGCTCGCCTTCATGCCGCTCGAAGCCCTGCAGAATCTGCGCGGCATGTTCGACGCGCAGCACAACGTGCGGTATGTCACGTCGATCCAGATCAAGCTCAAGCCGGGGGCGGATCTCAACGCGGCGCGGGATCGCCTGCAGAGCCGGTTTCCGATCAGGCAGTACCCGTATCGCATCCAGACGTGGCGCGACATGCAGGGCCCGTTGCTGGCCGCCGTGCAACTGGAGACCACGATCCTGAACATCCTGCTGTTCCTGATCATCGCAGTGGCCGGCTTCGGCATCCTGGCCACGTTCTACATGATCGTCGTCGAGAAGACGCGGGACGTCGGCATCCTCAAGGCGCTCGGCGCACCCAGCCGGGGCGTCATGAGCATCTTCCTGGGCTACGGCTTCTCGCTCGGCCTGGTCGGCTCTGGCGTGGGTCTGGGGCTGGGACTCCTCTTCGTCCACTACATCAACGAAATTGCGGCCGGGCTGGAACGCATCACCGGCCGGCCGATCTTCGACCCCACTGTCTATTACTTCCGCGAGATCCCTACGATCGTCAGTCTGCACACGGTGGTGGGTGTCATGGCGGGAGCGGTCGCCATCGCAGTTCTGGCCAGTGTCCTGCCGGCGCGGCGGGCCGCGCGGCTGCATCCCGTGGAGGCTTTGCGCTATGAATAGTCTGACCGCCACC
>Ga0123328_1001098_pt1 | contig 27059 bp, 20 predicted proteins | sample BioC12SIPDNA_2_FD_89702 | JGI IMG/M metagenome (GOLD analysis project Ga0123328, IMG submission 89702) | Anaerobic biogas reactor microbial communites from Washington, USA - Biogas_R1_A C12 SIP DNA | ecosystem: Engineered > Bioreactor > Anaerobic > Unclassified | place: Washington, USA...
TACCGATAATTCCGCTCCAGCAGCACCTCGACGACGCCGGCCTCGCGCCGCAGGGCCAGCACCGCCACCGACCCGCCATGGCGAACGACCTCGCGGACCGCCTTGCGGCCCGTGGCGTCCTCGATGTCATGCACCTCGAGCCGCACCTTGCGACCGTCGTAGACCACCTTGGTTCCCAACCGTTTGACCGGGCTCGGCATGTTTGTCTCCTGCGCTGTAGCTCCAACCCGCCCACTCTAGCCCCTGCGCAGGCCGGCGACAAGCGGAATTGACATTTCGCCCCGCCCGGCCTATCATCGCTCAGTCGTCGATCAGACAAGGCACCCGTGTCGCCCGAAACTCGAGGAAACAGACGCCCATGGCCGACTGTCCGAACCGCCAGCGCAACCTGAAGGACTGCACCTGCACGTACACCGCCTGCGGCAAACGCGGCATGTGTTGCGAGTGCGTCGCCCAGCACCGCGCGGCCGGGGAGATTCCCGGCTGCTTCTTCACCGCCGCCGGCGAAGCCTCCTACGATCGCTCCGTCCGCAGCTTCATCCGCGACCAGTCGCAGGGAACGCGCCGATGATCGTCATTATCGACAACTATGACAGCTTCACCTACAACCTCGTCCAGCGGATCGGCGAGTTGGAGCCCGACCGCCCCATGGAGGTCTATCGCAACGACAAGGTCACGGTGGACGAGCTGGCGGCCCGCCGCCCGACCCACCTGATCGTGTCGCCCGGCCCGTGTACGCCCCGCGAGGGCGGCATCTCCAACGACGCCATCCGCTTCTTCGAGGGCAAGATCCCCGTTCTCGGCGTCTGCCTCGGCCACCAGTGCATCGGCTACACCCACGGCGCCACCGTCGATCGCAACTGGCGGCTCATGCACGGCAAGACCTCCCCGATCCACCACGACGGCCAGGCCCTGTTCGCCGGCATGTCCAATCCCTTCGTCGCCACGCGGTACCACAGCCTCGTCATCCTACGCGAAACGATTCCCGACGACTTCGTCGTCACGGCCTGGACCGACGAGGACGAAGTCATGGGCATCCGCCACCGCAGGCATCCCCTGTTCGGCGTCCAGTTCCACCCCGAGAGCTTCCTGACCGTCGAAGGGCCGCGGATGCTCAAGAACTTCATCAGCATGTAGACGCGGTCAACCCCTCCCCCTCCCAGCGGGAAGTGCCCCGAGCGGCAGCCAGGGGCGGTGAGGGTCGAGCGGGAGCAGCTTCCCGTTGTGGCCGCTGTAGAGGCGGCTCGCTGCAAGTCCTGAGCCTCGACGAGGTACGTGCTTGTCTGTGGCGGCGGTGCGTACATGCGGCGATTCAGAGCTGGGTGCCATGCCTGCTCAGTCGAGACTGTCCGACAATTCGCCGTGCGTAACATGCCGTGAAATATGGCGATACGACACCACGGGCGTAGGGTGGCTGCTTGCAGCCACGCGGAAGGGCACGGAGACTTGCCCATGCCTGACGGGGCAGGCATGCCCGTTGTTGCGCCGTGTTGGACGGGGTCGCCGGGGTCCCCGGCGGCCTCCTACGGCAGCGCCAGCCGCTGGAGGAAGCCTCCCTGGGCCACGAAGATCACCAGCGTCACCGTCAGCGGCGACAGCACCGTCGAATAGAACACGCTGCGCGCGGCGAAGTCCGGATGGTTCTTGAATTCCAGGCACAGGAGCATGGCGTTGACCGCCGTGGGCGTGGCGGTGCTGATCAGCAGCACCTGGGCCATCAACCCTTCCAGGCCCAGCAGATAGATCGCACCCAGCGCCACGGCCGGCGCCGCCAGCAGCCGCAGCACCACTGTCAGCGTCACCGGATAGCGCAGCCCGTCGTTGCGGACCGTGGCCAACTGGGCCCCCAGGGTGCCCAGGGCGATGGCGAAGAACCCCTCCTTGACGTACTGGATCGCCTGCCAGAAGGGGGCCAGGTGCGACGCCACGCGCGCCGCGTCGTCGCCCAGCCACAGGCGAATCTGGATCGTCACCAGGGCCGCCACAATGGCGTACAGCGACGGAAACTTCACGATGTGCATCAACTGCTCGCGCCAGTGGGCGTCCTTGCGACCGCCGCTGATCAGGAACACCCCGACCGTGAAGCCCAGGACGTTCTGAAAGAGCATCACGAAAATCTGGAGCGAGGCCGCCAGGCCACCGAACCCCAGCCGTTTGAACGCCAGGTCCTGGAGCGGCAGCCCGTAGTTGCCGCTGTTGTAGAGCATGGTGCTCATGAGCATCGTGCGCCACTGGTCCCGCGGGACGCGTCGCACCGCGGCCGCGCCCAGCGTCAGCAGCCACAGCCCCGCCTGCACCGCCACGCAGAAACCGAGCACGCGGCCGATCTCGGCGACGTTCACGCGGCTCGTCAGAATCGACACGTACACCATGGCCGGGATGATGAAGTAGAAGTTCAGCCGCACCAGCGTCGGCATGTCCAGGCCCAGGCGTCTCTGGAGAACGTACCCGAGCCCGGCCACCAGCAGAATGGGCAGCACGGTGAAGTAGAAGATGTGCCCGAGCTGCGCCGCCGGGTGGGCGGCCGAGGCCAGGACCGTGTCGCAGGGAATCGTCATGTGGGACGCCACAGGACCGGACGGCGCGATCGTCCGGCCCGGAAAGCCAAGGGCCTGCCCGCGCGGGACAGGCCCGTCATTGCCATGGGGTGAGCTAGGGGATTCGAACCCCCGACCCCCAGGACCACAACCTGGTGCTCTAACCAACTGAGCTAAGCTCACCATCGTGCCGGCCGGTGCGGTCCGCCTCCCGGCCTGCCAAGACAGGAGATTATGCCACAATCGCCCCGAAAGTCAACTGAAACCGTCGCCGACTGAAACCGTCGCCGACTCGCCGCCCGGAGCGGGCGTGTCCTGGGCACAGGTCCGGAAAAGGAAGGGGGCGTGACGTCTGCGGAGGGGGACGACATCACGCCCTTGGGTAAGGTGATTGGATGTTCCTGCGGCGGCCATGTGACCGTCCGATAACCCTGCTATCGGCAATCCGCCTCAGGTAAGTTCATCAATTTCGAATCCGTTCCTCAGGTCGCTCAACTCGTCGGCCGAGAGGTCGTCGTCGGGGCTGGTGCCTCGGGCGTCCGACGGTTCGAGGTCGGCCGGCGCCACGGCGGCCCGGGGCGGCTCGTCGTGCGGCACTGAGGCCGACGCCCCCGCGGTTGAAGCGGCCGCCGATCGTTCGGGCGACGGCGGCGCTGCGCCCAGCGCGGACGCAACGCTCGCCGACTCCCTTTCGGAGACAGTGCCAATCACGGTGTCTGCCGTGTCGGTCGATTCCCGCAGCAGAAGTCCATGAACCGCCCCGCACCTCAGGGGCAGATACGTCACCAGACGCACGTCCTGCGGTCGCAGGCCGCGGAGCGTCGCCGCCTGTTCGTCGGCCGCCAGCACCACGCACCCGACCGGGCGATCCCCCGCCGCCAGCCCGGCGTCGCCGTACGCCCGCCGCAGCAACCGCACGTGCGCCGCCAACCATCGCCGGCACCGGCCCGCGCGGACCAGGGCCGCGGGGTTGCCGTCCTCGGCCACCAGCACCGCTACGGCCGCGCCGTCGCGGTCCACGGCCACCAGGTCGGGCCCCTCGGCGTCGGCCCCCAGGTCGGCCCGCACGTCGATGGTGCCGCGAAGACCGGGCACCACGTTTGCGAGCGATGCGGCCACGGCCTCCAGAAGCTCGTCCCGGGACGCGGGTCGCCACGCCGCAAACGCCGCCGCTCCGGTGCCGCCTCGTTCCATGTCCACCACGCCGGCCACCGGCGGCAACGTCTGCCGTCGCCCGGCCTGCGGCTCGGCGGGACGGACCGTCACGCTCTGTATTTCCTGCGGCCGCGCGGCCGGGGGCGCAGCACTGCGATCCGGCCCGGTCGCGTCGCCGCCGCGGACGCGCAGCAGCGGCTGCAGGCATCCGTACACCGCCCGGGCGTCCAGGGAATCGAACACGCATCGGACGGGCACGGGCGCCGCCGTGCCGCCGCGGCCCACGGTGTGGCCGACGAACGTCGGCGAGCAGCCCAGATGGGCAATCGCCACGCGCGACAGCCGCCGGAACGTCCGTTCCGCCTCGTCCCGGGCGTCGGCCTCAAGCACGAAAACGTCCGGCACGGGGCCCTTCGTAGCCGTCGTGGCGGCCTTCAGTTCGCGGTATGCCTCGACCAGCCACTGTGGGTCCGCCAACGTCAGCACCACGCAGTGGTCCGGCAACGACCCCCCGGACGCGATGAACTCGCCCGCGGCATCGGCCAGCACCAGAATCACGCGGTCGGCTGCGCGGATCACGTCGCCGAAATGGCCGCACGCCTCGGAGGCGGCCACCTGCACGTCGTCGCGGGCCAGGGCGGCCACGGTGGCCCGGGGGCCGTCGAACGTGACCAGGGCCGTCAGCCCGCACGGCGCCATCAACCGCGCCACAGCCTCGCGCGCCAGCAAGAGCCTGCGCTGGGGAGGCACGCCGCCGGTCAGGATCGCCACCGTGGCAGGACAGGCCGGGGCAACGTCCGCCCGCACGTCGTTGTGGGGAATGTCCAGGGGCCGGGCCAGCAGGTCGTCCACGCCGGGCGACGGCGTGCGGTTCTGCGGAGGCGGGCCGGCGGCGGCGAAGCCGTCGGGCGGTTCCAGGGGCGTCGGCGGGCGGGCGCCCGTGGCGCCGAAAAACAGATCGCCCAACTGGTCGAGCGCCTGTTGCCGACCGATCGGCCTGGCCATGGGAGATTGGGGATTCACTTCCTGGCGGCCTCCGCGTCCTTGCGTCGGAGCACGCTCCCTGCGATCGGTTCCCCCGATCGACGGGTAGCGATCAGACGGCGCTTCCCAGTTCGACCACGCTGTTGAACTCGCCGAATTCGTTCACGCGCGTATTGGGATTCGCGGGGTCCGCGGCCCACTGGCCGTCGATCACCAGGCGGTACTCATGACGCCCGTGGCCCAGGGGCACGCGCAGCCGCCACAGCGTGTCGTCGCCGGCGTCCCGGGCCATTGTCCCGGCGTCCGGGTTCCAGCCGTTGAAGCTGCCCGCCAGACGCACGTTCTGAGCCCCCGGCGCCCGCGCCAGGAACACCACGCCGTCGTCCACCAGGTTCGGCCCGAGAATCTCCTGGGTCATCTTCTCCACGGCGGCCGTCTGCTCCGCACGGGCCGTCCGTTCCGTCGCGGCCGTTTCGACCATCCGGAACTGCACCGTCTCGGCCATCAGCTCGTGGGCCAGCGACTGGTAATCCTTGTGCCCGCGGCACCCAGGGAAGAACTCCGTGATCGGGCTGCCGGCCGCCGCCGCTTCCTTGAGCTTGGCGTTGAACCGGATCGTCGTCTCGGCCAGCAGATCGTTGTAGTCCCGCTGGAGCTGCTTGTACGCCGCCCGATCGCTCTTGGTCCGCGGATCGTACATCGTCGGCAGGATCAGGACGCGCGGCTCGTGGCCGGTGCGCTGGGCCACCATCTGGATGGTCTCGCGTACGCGACCCACGCTTTCAACGGAGAAGAAGCCCGTCTCCACCGGAACGACCACCGTGTCGGCGGCACGCAACGCGTTGATCGACAGCAGGTTCATCGAAGGCCCGCAATCCACCACGCAGAAATCGTACAAGTGCTCGATACGACGCAACGCCTCCAGCAGCCGCTCCTGGCGGTTCTCCAGGCCCGACAGCCGCTGCTCGGCCGCGCTCAGCATGATCGACGCCGGCGCCAGGTACAAGTCGTTCAGGATTTCCCAGGCGATGTCGGCCAGCGACAGCGTCGCGCAGCCGTCCTCCCGGTCCACCAGGCAATCGAACGTCGAGCACTCGACGTCCTCCTGCTTCACGTTGGTGCCGATCGTCGCATGGCCCTGCGGGTCCAGGTCGATCAGCAATGTCCGCTTGCCCGATTCCGCCAGGCAGGCCGACAGGTGAATGGCTGTGGTGGTCTTGCCGCAGCCGCCCTTCTGGTTGAATACGGCGATTGTTCGCATCGGTCTCCTCCGCACTTCCCCCCCGGGTCATGCTCGTCCGTCAGGTTGCGGTGTGGGTCAGACAGGCAGCGATGCCGCAGCCCTGGCAGTACTGAAATGACACTTCACAAAGAAATATCGGACGTGCGCCTGCTATCTCTTTATAAAATTATCGGACTCACTCCAAGGATTTTCCGTCCGGAATTCCACTTTTCTTTCTTCCAGCGCATGGGTGCGGCGCACACGTCCGACACGCCGACCGCCGGACGCCTTTCGACGTCGGGCGCCGCAGTCTGGGCGGCGGCGTGGCCCGTGCTCTCGTTGAGGTCGCAGCCAGTGTCAAAACGTCCGGTGCCATGGCCGCTTGACGCCGTTCCAGAACACGGTCGAGGGGCGGCCATGAAGGGCAAAGCGGAGGATCCTGACCGTTCGGCATGCCTGACCGGGCAGGCATGGCACCTGGCCATCGTCGGGGTCGTGGCATGTCCAGTGAAAAGCGGCTTTCGGGCCAGCAAAAACGGAAAGGCCGGACACCCCCGAAAACCGCATTCCTGGCACAGAAAAGGGCCTTTGGGGCTGTGGCTGCCAAAAAAACGCGTCAAGTCTGCCGCGTTATGGCCGCACGTGTGCTATAATTACGGGTGAAGAGGGGAACTGAGAACCTCGGCTCGCTGTGTCGGCGACCATAGCGGCCGGGCCGGTTCCCTTCTCTTTTTTTTCACCTCCTTGCCGCCCGTTCCCCGGGAGCAGCCATGACGGACCGGCAACCCTCTTTGCCTCCGCTTCCCACGCGCGTTCTGGGCCGCACCGGACAGAGCGTTTCCATACTGGGACTGGGGGGCTACCACGTCGGCGCAGGCGGTCCCGAGCTGGGCGTGCGTCTCGTCCGCGAGGCCATCGACGCCGGCGTGACGTTCCTGGACAACGCCTGGTGCTACCATCAGGGGCGAAGCGAAGAGATCATGGGCCGCGCCCTGGCCGACGGGTATCGCAGCCGAGTCTTCCTGATGACCAAGAACCATGGCCGCGACGCCGAGACGTTCCGGCGGCAACTGGACCAGAGTCTGCGCCGCCTGGGTGTTCACCACGTGGACCTGCTCCAGTTGCACGACATCTGTGAGCCCGAGGAGCCGCAGTTCATCCTGCGCCATCGCGTGCTCGATGCGGCCATGGAGGCCAAATCGGCCGGACGCATCCGGTTTCTCGGGGTCACAGGCCATTTCCGTCCGGAGATTCTCGAGAAGATGCTCGATCTGGAGATTCCGTGGGACGCGGTGCAGGTGCCGGTCAACCTCCTGGACGCGCATTTCCACAGTTTTCAGCAGCGGATCCTGCCGCGGCTTCGCGATCGCGGCATCGGCGTCATCGGGATGAAAAGCCTGTCGAGCGGGCAGCTCCTGAAGACAGGCGTTGCCGCCCGCGATGCAATCCGCTACGCCCTGAGCCAGCCGATCGACGTCCTCGTCAGCGGCATGGATCGCCTGGAGGTGCTGCGCGAGAACATCGAGACGGCACGGTCGTTCGAGCCCATGACGCCCCAGCGTCAGAAGGAACTTCTCGACCAGGTGAAACCCCTCGCGGTCAAGGGCCACCTGGAGCAGTACAAACATCCCCACTGAGTGCCATGGGGGACAGCCCGTAGGGTGGGTCCGGGGGACCCACCTTACCCACTTGACCTCCACCAGGCGGTTCCACGCATCGTACACGCACGTCAGCCCAGACGCCGGCGACCAGCCCTTCGGCAACGTCGTCATGTTCCCCTTCGCGTCGTGCACCGGGTCCGCCCAGTTCACCCCCGCGCCCCCCGACGCCACCGAGATCGTCCCCACCTCGTTCGCCGCATTGTGCTCCCGCTCCTGATTCAGGTCCAGCCCGTTGTCCGCGTCGTCAACGTCAAACGTCCCCCAGTTCCCCAACTGGTCCAGGCCCCAGGCCTTTTCCTCGCACAACACGGGCGGCCGCAACGCGACCTCCGCCGCATCACGACCGCCCGATTCGAGCCAAGCCTGCCGCTGAGGAATCTGCTACACCGCGCACGCCGACAGCGCACCCGCGTAGTCCGGGGAAGCCACCCTGCCCACTCACAAACGCGGCGGCCACATCCATCATAGCAACACTTAACCAACGTGGCCCCAGCCGTCCACTGATTCATCCCTTAGCACATTGCTGTGATGTCTCAACCCTACCACCGTCACTTATCACCACCACAAGCACCTCACCGGGCGTAATATTGAGCAGCACGTCGCTCCTATACTGTTCCCCTGCTTGTTCATATTGTATGCTTTGCACTATCATGTCAGATGTCCTGCGCGTCATGCGACTCCGCCCTCCCATGGGAAGATCACTTAGTGTTGCCCGTTCTTCTACGCCGTCGTACATGACCACCGCAACAAGATGCTCGACACGGCACTGCGACTCATTGGTCACCTCAACAGCCGGATCGTCGAGATTCACGCCGAGAGCATGACATCCCGCACAGCACACTATGACGCACATCACAGCACACCATGTATTCGCACACATGGTCACCCTCCCGTCTAACACACGCACACGAGCTAGAGATCAAGGGGCGGCAGCTCCAAATCATCGACCTACGGGGACAGTATACCATTGACCCACGGGGACGACCCACGGGGACAGTATACCATTTCTTGAACCCGTTGAGGGCAGTATGCCATTTCTAGGGCATGCGAGGCCCGCTGTGTGGCGTCCTGTGACGAACGACAGAGGAGCACCGCACACGGTCCCCCGGGCCGCCCACGCAGCCCCTGCTCGCCCACCAGCGTGTCGGGTCTATTGACCTGACCTACCGGCTGAACACTCCCCCGCGCGTCGGCACGGCGGGCAAGACCCGCCGTGGCACAGTCACAGAGCCTCCCCTTGCCCCCGCCGCCAACCGGCCAGCCGCAGGCCACACAAGCAACACGCGCCGCGTGGGTCCGGGGGACCCACCCTACAGGCTGTTGGTCGCCATGCTCGCGGCCAAGCCGGACTCGTGTGCCCCTGCGGCTCACGGCGGCGGCGGTGCGGTGCGAATCATGTCCAGGCCCATGGCTGTTTTCTGGCCCATGAGCTTGTACACGTAGCCGCGGCCGGCGGGTTCGTACAGCAACTGGTGCGCCGCGTCGAACGCCGTCTGGGCCGCCCCCGGCGACGCCAGCGTCTGTCGCGACAGGTAATCGTGAATGCGGCAGACGCGTTTGACCTCGCTGATCGCGCTCCAGAGCTTCTTGACCTCGTCGTTCCACATCGGTATCAGGCTCGGCTTCATCGGAATGTGCTGCAAGCGGGCCACTTCGGCGTGCTGTTTGCGTGCCTCGTCGAGCAGGCTGGCCTCGGCGTCGACGATCAGTGCGTCGGCCGCCGCCTTGAACTCGACCACCAGATCCCGGCCGGTCTTCGGGTCCGCCGCGTAGACGAACCGCAGATTGGCCCAGGCCACCTTGATGTTGTTGAGCCGCGCCTCGACCGTCCGCGCGCTCTGCATCTGCTCGATCGCGCGGCGGGCGTTGCGGTGCTCCGTCGCCACCTGCTCCAGCACCAGTTGCCGCCACGATTCCGGCAGCACCAGCTTGGCGGCCATGTCCCGGGCGGCCGCGTCCGAGGCGTCCTTCGGCTGGCCGCGGCCCATCAGGGTTGCCGCCTTGTCGTGGTAGTTCTTCACCGCAGGGTCGCGCACCCGCTTCTGCCCGGCCCGGTGCGCCTCGGCGGCCCCGGCGAAGTCGCCCGACAGCGCAGCGGCCCAGGCCGTCGCCCCGGCCACGTAGTCCCACACGACATCGTTGTAGACGCCCGGCTCCAACTCGAGCAGCTTCCGCCCCAGCAACGCCGCCTCCGCAGGCTTGCCCTTCTCCAGCAGGTCCACGACCTGCCGCGGCGAACCCGTCATCTCGGCCGGCGTCATGGCGTTGGCGTTGCCCAGGTCGCCGACGCCCCCGCCCCCGCCCGACGTCGAACCCGACTCCGGTTTCTTGCCCTCCAGCAAATCCAAGGCATCGTCCTTCACCGCCGGGGCGTCCGCCTTGCCCCCCGCCCCCGACGCCGTGCCCGTGCCCCGGGGCCGCTCTTCCTCCACCAGGGGAACCGACAGGTCCTTCGACGTGGGCTTGGGGGTTTCCGTCACAGACGGCGGCAGGATGGTCGTCGGCAGATCGGCCGGCAACACGTGCGACTGGACCTGGGCCGCAGCGTACCCGGCGCCCAGCGTCGCCGCCCATGCCAACACGAGTCCTGACACAACAAGTCGTTTCATGGCTTGTGCTCCCCTCTGGCTGTCTAACCTGCGGTCCGCACCGGACATAAACACTCTACCGGTCTTGGACGCCGCTGACAAGGCTTCGTTCCGTTGAAAGGGCTTCTCAAACATCACTGCCCCCTGCCCTCGCCACCCTCGCATGGCCTGGAAATCTGCTTGACCGGGCCTGGGCGTGGCGGCTATACTGTGCGTCTGCGCCATGGCCGTTGGTTTGGGCCGAGGGCGCCGACGGCGGCAAGCCGTTCGAACGATGGGCAAGGAGCCGACAGCCGCGCTCCCGCTGCCGACAGCCGACAGGGCCGGGCCCGCAGGGTCCGGGACGACAGACGCAGGAGTGCCGAATCATGTCACAGCAGATCATTCGCGACGTGGAAGCCGAGTATTTCAAGAGCCAGAAGCCGCAGTTCGACATCGGCGACACGGTCGGCGTGCACGTGCGCATCGTCGAAGGCGACAAGGAGCGTATCCAGGTGTTCCGCGGCACGGTGATCAGCCGTCGGGGCCGCGGCCTGAACGAGAAGTTCACGGTCCGCCGCATTGTCGCGGGCGAGGGCGTCGAGCGTATTTTCCCGCTGCATTCGCCGCGCATTACGCAGATCGAGGTCGTCCGCTCGGGCGTCACGCGGCGCGCCAAGCTTTACTTCCTGCGGGATCGCGTCGGCAAGAGCACGCGGCTGAAAGAGCGTCGCGTGGCCAGCAAGAAGGGGGTTCACATCGAGGGCGAAGAGTCGATCGCCGAGGCCCAGGCTCGCAAGGCCGAGGAAGAGGCGAAGATCGCCGCCTCCAGGGCTGCGCAGCAGGCCAAAGAGAACGCCGAGCAGTAATCCGGACGTCGATCCGTCCATCGCAACAAAGACCCGGGCGCAGCCCCCAGAGGGCGGCGCCCGTTCTCTTTCCCAACAGACTCGCCTGCGACGGGAACGTCGCGCGGCGGAGTGTTATCCCTGCAGCGACAGGACCGACACGGGCTGGGCCGCGGCGTAACCGACCGCGGATGGCCGCTCGTCGCCCTGATCGTGCTGGAGCTTCTCGATCAGCAGGATCCACGTCTCGCGCAGCGTCTGAAGCACGCGAACAGCCTCGTCGATCCGGGCCGCATCGCGGTACATGTTCGCCTCGACGAGCTTCTGGTAGATGAACAGGTAGAGGCTCGCCTGCTGGCGGCACAGGTCCGGCGCGCTTTCCGGGCGCAGGCTGTTCATCAGCTCCATGGCGATCTGCTCGGCCTTCGACAAGCACTGGTAGCTGCCGTCGAAGTTCGATGCCGCCAGGTGACCCTTGGCCTGCTCCGCGAACCGGATCGCCCCGTCCAGCAGAAGCAGCGTCAACTGCTCCGGCCGCGCGGTCAGAATCTGCGTCTCGATGTAGGCTCTGTTCTGGTTCACCACCGTTGCGCCACTCCTCTGGTTCCCCCCAGGTTGCGGCTCATCACCGGGACAGTGCCCGTGTGGTTATCTGCTGCTCATGGACTCGCGCCAACTTTCCACGGCCGATGCCAGATTCTGGACCGCCGTCTGCTGCGACTGAAGGGCCGACAGGGCCGTTTCCATGGCCACGAAGTTGTTCGTCAGCCGCTCGCGCTTGCCTTCCAGCAGGACGTCCATCGCGCTGATCCGGTCGGTCAGCATCTCCGACTGGCTCTGCAATCGGTCCACCTGGATGGCCAGCCGCCCCGTGGCCGGCGCCGTCCAGACGCGCAGCGAGTCTTCCATGTGCTTCAACGCCCCGTTGGACGTGTCCGTCAGCAGCGACAGCACGTCGTCCGGGTTCGCGGCGAACGCCTCCATGAAGCGGCTCTCGTCCAGGCTCATCTGCGCCCCGCCGCTGATCGTGAAGCCCAGGCTCGACAGCGTCTGGTACGCCCCGTCGATGTCCGTGAACTTCTGGAACACCATCCGGTACAGCGAGTCCTGAAGCGACAGGATCGACCCGTCGCCCTGGAGCACGGCCGCTTCCATCGTCTCGGTGTCGTACTTGGTCAACTCCGCGAGTTTGCTTGTCACGGTGTTGAACTGCATCACGAAATCGTTCAGCCCGTCGAGCGTGCCGCTGGTGTTTCGCGTCACGCTGACGGTCACCGGCGTGCCCGGCGCCGCCCCGACCAGGTCCAGCGTCACCTTGTCGATGACGCCGGTCACCGTGTTCGAGCGGCTCGTGATGAGCACGGGCTCGCCGGAGGCCCCGTCGCCGATCCGCAGCACGGCGTCGCGCCCGCGAGCCATCTCGGTCATCGACAGGCCCAGGGCGCCGAGGTCCACCATCCATCCGCCGCTGCCGCCCGACCACTGGCTCGACAGCGACAGCCGGTACGGTTCGGTCGCCGTCCCGTCGTTCAGAATCGTCGCCCGGACGGCCGCGCCGGCGCCGTTGATCGCCGTAACCAGGTCCACCAGCGTGTCGGCCGCGTCGAGCGTCAGGCTCACTTCGCTCGTGCCGTCCACCGTCGTCACACCGACGCCCGCGGTTCCGGCGACGTTCAGATCGGACGCCATCGTGCCGCTGACGTCCTCCACCTTCAGCAGCCCGACGCCGCCCGCGGTGTCTTCCAGCAGCAGGCCGTCGCCGGTGTCGTTGATCCGGGCCGTAACGCCCGCCGACGCCGCGTTGATCGCGTCAATCACGTCGCCCAGCGTCACTGCGCCGCCGGCCGACAGATCGACTGTCGTGCTCACCCCGTTGGTGTTCGTGATGCGGAACTTGCCCGACGACACGCCCGTGCCGCCGTTGAGGTCCGCCAGACGCGTGTTGCGCCCCACGAACCCGCGGTTCAGGTCGCCGCTGGCCGACTCGCTCACCGCGTCGTCCACCGCGATGTTCAGGTCCGCCGCCGTCGTCCCGTCCACGTCCTCGATCACAAGGTTGCCGCCGCCGGACGTCTCGTCCGTAAGGGCGATGCCGTTGCCCGCGCTGTTCAGCGACGCCGTCACGTTCGCCGACACCGACGCATCGTTGATCGCCGCGAGCACGTCCTGAATCGTCCTGGCGTCGCTCAGGTCCACGACGCTCGTGGTGCCGCTGCGGTCGGTGATGCTGATGGAGCCGCGACCGACGCCCGCCCCGCCGTTCAGACGACTGAGCAGCACGTCGTTCAGCCCGCCCATCAGGGCGTCGCCGTCGAACACGCCGTCGCCGTCGGCGTCGCTGCCGAGAATGCCGAGGTCGTAGGCCGCCGTGCCGCCGTTGCCGCTGGTGACCGTCAGCGTTCCGCCGCCGACCGAGTCATCCGTCAGTCGCAGCCCCTTGCCCGCGGCGTTGATCGACACGGTGAGATCCCCGGGATTGCCCGAGGCGTTGTTGATGGCGCCCACCACGTCGCCGAGCGTCTCGGCGCCCGACAGATCCACGTCGAATGCTGTGCCGTCGCGCAGCACGATGTGCAGATCGCTGCCCGACGCGAGGCCCACGCCCAGGCCGTGGTTCAGCACGCCCAGTTCCATGTCCGCGCCGACCGAGACAATCCCCGAGCCGGTCATGGCGTCGGCCGCCACGCTGCCGAGGATGCCCAGGTCCGCTGCCGTCGAGCCGCCGCCCACTTCGCCGACCATCAGGTTACCGGCGCTCTGGCCCGTCAGGTCGGTCAGCACCAGGTGATCGCCCTCGGCCGACGCCCGCACGTCCACGGAATCGTTCCCGTTGATAGCGTCCATGACGTCGTTGATGCTGATGGCCATCGACAGGTCCACGACGGCCGACGCGCCGCTGCGGTCGGTGATGCGGATGCTGCCGCGGCTGACGCCCGCCTGGCCGTTCAGCACGTCCAGGGCCGTGTCGCTCGTGAGCCGGGCCTGTGCCGACTGAAGAGTGATCGTGCCGCCGCCCAGGGCCGCCGTCTTCGAGGCCGTGCCCGAGGACAGCAGTTGCTGCGTCGTCACGGTGCGACCCACCGTGAACTGGTATGTGCCCGGCGCAGCCCCGTTCAGGGCCGTCGCCGAGAGGATCGACGAGTTGGACGAGGTGGCCGTGGCTGCCGCCAGAACGCCGCTCGTGCGGAGGCTCACCAGGCTCGACCGCAACATCGTCAGTTGCGTCGAAACGGAGATGACGGCGAGGCGCTGGCTCTCCACCTCCGTCTGCCGATCCGCCAGGAGCTCGCGCGGACGGGACTCCAGTTCCATCAGCGAATCGACCAACGACGCAATGTCGATGCCGCTGATGAGTCCGGTGCCGGTGGTAATGGTGCCCATCTGTGCCTTTCCTCCCGTCTGGGCGGCCGCCGCGGCGGTTCCTGCGCAGCGCAACGCCGCGGCGCAGGGACAGGCCCTGACACCTCTGTTATCGACCATCGTCCGGGGGGACTTAAGCAGAAAGAAACCGCCGCGAGAACGCCCCAACTGGCGATCCTCGCGGCGGTTATGACTAGACTCACCACCCTCGGCCGGCTAGCCCAGAAGGTCAAGCACGTGCCGCGGCGACCAGGCCGCCTGCGCAGCGCCCGCGCCCTGCTGGGCCGGTGCGGCCGCCTCGTTGCTCTTCCCCCCCACCATGGCCGCAGCGTCCTCCAGAACGCCACGCACCGGCAGCGACGCCGAGAGGCTGATCTGAGCCTGCTGGAGCCAGCGCGTCTGCGTGTCCAGTTCCGCCATCTGCTCGGCCCCCAGGCTTCCTCGCTCGCGGCTGACCTGGTGGATGGCCGCCGTGACCACCGACACGGCCTCCCCGTACCGGCCGCTGGCCAGGGCATTGGCGCCGCCCGTGGCCACCGACGCCAGCGTCCCCGCCACAGGGTCGCCCAGATCGGCGGCAAGGGCCGAGAACCCGCCCTCCGAACCGTCCAGCAGGGGCTTGCCGTTGAACTCCGTCCCGGCGGCAATCCGGTCGATGCTCTCCACTGCGGCATCCACCAGAATCTGCTGCGCGCGGACCTCCTCGTCGCTCATGGCTCCAGCATTGGCGGCGATGGAGAACGCGCCGCGGATTTCCACCAGCAGCAGTTGCGTTTCCTCCAGGGCAGCGTCGGCCACGGCGTTCCGCTGAATCGCCCGCGCCGATCCCTGCAACTGGCTCTCGATGTCAACCAGTTGGCTTCGGATGCGCTCGGTCATCAAGAGACCCGACGGATTGTCCTCCGCCTGGCTGGCTTTTTCGGCCAATCGTGCCGACCCGGCCGACCGTCTGGCCGCCAGATCCAGTCCCATCATATGAAACGTGCCCACCTCTGCGATGATTCGTGTCATGCTTGCCTCCCCCATGCTGTGGTGCCTTGCCCGCCGTCGAAAACGGCCTCTTGTCGAATACGACCTCTTGCATGCAAGTAAACGCGCCGCCTCGACCGAGGCAAATGAAAGTCCTATCCCATTGCAGGACAACGCCTTGCGATTTGCATCGCCCATGGAAGGGGTTGCAGAAGGCGTGGAAAATTGGGTAGAAGGGGCTTTCTGGGATGCCCCCCGGGGAGGGGCGTAACGGCCCAAAAGACCGGACGCAGCCCTTCATGGGAGCTGCGTCCGGTGGGTGGTTCTTGTGCTCGGTCAGACCGCCGCGACACTCATTCGACGGCGTGCTCGCGGATCAGTTGCGAGGACAGCTTGGCTTCCAGGTCCAGGGCACCGAGGACCGTGCCGACGGCGTCGCGGATGTCGTTGTCGGTCTCGGTCTCGATCTTCTTCATGAGCGTCGTGACGCTGGCGCTGGTGAGCTTGTTGCCGATGTGGCGGGCCGTCTGAGCGATGGCGTTCAGGGCGGCAATCTGAATCGGCTTGGGGGCGCCTTCGGCCAAGGCGACTTCGGCCAGTTGCTGCTGAATCTCGTCGTCGGCCAGCGGGATCAGGGCCTCCATCGCAACAATGGCAAGCTCCTGGTTCTTGCCGGCCGCGGCAACCAGCAGGGCCCCGCGAGCGGCGTCGGCCGTGAACGACAGCCGCGACCCGGCCACCAGCTTCAGGTTCTCGGCCCCACGAAGGGCGACCGCCTTGGACTGCTCGGGCGCCAGGTCCACGGTGCCGGCCTCCACGAGCAGGGCCGTGGTCTTCTGCATGATGTCGCCGGCCGTCGAGCCTGCCGGGACCGAGTCGATGTACTTGACGTTCTCTTTCAGGAAGCTGAACGGGACGCGCTCGTCCTGGCCGCTCACGACAACGATCGGCACCAGGGCCGTCGCGAAGTCCGTCCTGAGCAACTGGATCACCTCGGTGTACGCCACGTTGTCAACGTTCGTGGCCAGCACCACCGAGTCGATGCGCGGCATCGTGCGGGCCAGGCTCACGCCGTCGTTGCCGTTGGCGGCCGCGCTGACGTTCCAGCCGGCCTTGCGGAACTCGCCGGTCAGAGCGTTACGGCTGTTTTCGTCGGCGTCCACGATCAGCACGCCGCGTCCGGTCTCCAGGTTGACGGCCTCGGCCAGCACCGGCACCACGCGATCCGAGCCGAAGAACGGCTTGCGGGGCATACAGGCCACGATGGCGAAGGCGGCGTTGAAGCGGATGCGGCGGTTCGGATACTCCAGGGCCCGGATCAGCGGGCTGCCTTCCTTCAGAGCGCTGGAGGTGCCGAGGAAGTCCTGGTTGACCACCTCGCTGAGCGCCCGGATCGCCTGATCGGCCACTTCGACGCGGTGGTCGCGCAGAGCGCGGTCAAGCACGTGGTTCAGGTACTGCTGGCCGGCCGACCGGAGGAAGAACTCCGTCGTCGGCACGTCGGCCGGAGCCCACGGGTTCTTCGCATTCTCGCCGGCCATGGCCAGCTCGAAGTTCATCTGCGCCTGGATACTCAGCCACAGGGCCACCAGCTCGGGCGAATCCGGCGACGCACGCAGCCCCAGTTCGCAGCACCGGGCCGCCAGGATCTCGTTGACGACCTCGGTCGGCGCGGGGCGATACGTCAGGCGGGTTTCGGCGCTCCAGCCCCAGACGTCGGTGGTCGGCCGCTTCGGATCCGACACGGTGGTGATCTTGTTGTAGTAGAGGGCCTCGGCCAGTTCGCCGTAGAGCTGGGCGGCCGACTTCTGGAGAGCCGCCGGACCGTCGATGGCCGTCATGGCCGCCGCGGCAGCCTTCTTCACGTCCTCGGGCTGGTCGGCCGACTCGATCTGGGCCTTCAGCGCGGGCAGAGCCATCTTGTAGCCAAGCTTGCCGAGCAGGTCGATGATCTTCAGCTTCAGGTCCTTGTCGGTCGTTTCCAGGGCCACCACCAGCGGATAGACGACCGGGCGGTCGATGTCCTTCAGGGCCCGAAGGATGTCGTCGTGCAGGGCGGCCTCCGAGGCCTCGGCCAACAGGCCCAGGGCCGGCGGCACGGCATACTCGCCCGACAGTTGAAGTTTGCGAAGATTGATCTGGTAGGAGCGTTCGTTGGTGTCGAGGGCCTTAAGGGCTTCGAGCATCCGATCCACGTCCTTGCGTTTGATCATGATGCCTTCATCGGTGGTGGCCAGAAGACGGCGGGCCACCTCGGCCAGCTCGGTGTCCTCGGCGCCGGCCATCTGCGACATCAGCACGTAGCCGACTTCCGGGTGCTCGACGAGTCTCAGCAGGAGGGTCGGCTCGGGGTTGGCCTGAACGACGGCCTGGGCGAACTTGCGGGCGAGGTCGAACTTGGCGATCTTCCAGTAATGGACCATCTGCTGGAAGTCCATTTGAAGATCCAGCGGCGCTTCGGACTCGGACAATCCCATAACGCCCTTGCCCTGGGCATCGGCTTTGACAACCACGGCATCGCCGTCGGCCGGGGCGGCCTCGTCCTGAGCCAGCACAGCGGCAGGCCAGCCAGCCGCCGACACGACAGCCAACACCAGACCCATTACCCAAGCCATTCGCATCTGGGCCCTCAGCATCATGGATATCTCCTTTTTCATGGGAAGCAATCCGCTAAGCTCGTGTCCGAATCGGCGTGCAATTTCTCCGTTGGGCAGCCCCCGGTTCTCACCGCGCGCTGCCTAACCCCAGCTTAGTCAAGCTGTTGGAAAGGGCGATTATAGGACTGATAAAGGGGGTGTCAACAAAAAACAAGCCCTCGGCGAAAGGCGGAGTGCATGTCATGTGGGTGGGCAGGGGCGGGCAGCGCCGCAGGGGTCGGTCGCGAGCGACCCGCGAGGGTCAAGTCACTGCGAGGGCGGCTCGCGAGCCGCCCCTACGGTTGACGCGGCGGTGGTCAACGGCGCGGTGGCCCCGGGCGGCTCGGGAACCGCCTCGATGTGCGTGTGCGCGTCGACGATCATGGCGCTTCGTTCGCCGTCGGCCTTCTGGATGACGACCTCGTCCACCCAGAGCCGCCCCCCGGGCGACCCGGCAAACGACCCCACGGCCGCAATGCGACGCCGCTGGACCAGCCGCCCTTCCGCGACCACCGGGTGAACCGTGTCCTGGAACCGCAGCCGCTTGGTCACACGAACCCAATCGCCCTCAGTCGCCATAGGACGTCTCCGGATGGCTCCACGATTCGTTCGCCGCGGCAATCTGTTCCAGCGAGCGGCCCGTCCTGGCGCTGTCGGGGGCCTCGGCCAGGATGTCGCCCTGGTCGCGCGCGGCGTCGTCGCGGCTCTTGATCAGGAGCCAGTTCCGCGCCTTCTCGCCGGCCGTGTTGAACGGCACCAGACGCCACCGCCCCGCAAGCTTGCGCCCGCGAAGCTCGAAGGCAATCGCCTTGCGTCCGTCGATGGCCGCTGCCACGGCGGCCTGGTCCGCGTCGTAACGCACGGCGCCGAAGTCCCAGAGCATGACCGTGCCGCCGCCGTACTGGCCCTCGGGAATCGTCCCCTCGAAGTCGCCGTAGTCGAGCGGGTGGTCCTCGGTGCGGACAGCCAGCCGCTTCTGCCCCGGGTCGAGGCTCGGCCCCTTGGGCACCGCCCAACTGATCAGCACGCCCTGGGCCTCGAGGCGGAAATCGTAGTGCAGGTGCGACGCCTGGTGCTTCTGGACCACGAAGGCCGCCTCGGAGGCTGCGGCGGAGGCGCCCGCGGCCTGGGCTTTGGCTTTGGTGGCGCGCGGCGGGGCGGCCGGCGCCGCGCCGTCCGGCTCGGGCGTCTTCGCGAAGTCGCGTTTCCTGCGGTACTCCTTCAGTCCCACGGTTCTGCCCTCACGGGTGGATTGACGTTTCGGGGGCCGTACCGTGGCATGGGCATCTTGCCCATGAGTGGCAGGGGCATCCTGCCCCTGCTTTCCCCGAAACGCGGATGTCTCCTGCCCCTCGCACTGAATTTGTTTCTGCGCCCGGTCGATGCTATAATAGGAACGGAAGAAGGCCGCTGGAACAGTGAAGTCGCGGGCGCCTAACGGCCATCATTCTCATACTGAGTATCATACCGCCCGGCGACGGGCAACCCCCTACCGGCCCCGCACGACTCGCCCACGGCCGTTTTCCGAGAAGTAACCCATAGTGTGGCATCATGCCGGGCTCAGTTCCTGCGCCGCGAAAAGCCGTCGCGAACAGGGCCGCGCCCGGAGTCCGCCCCGGCGGACAGCCCGGTGGCACGCGCGGTTCCTGATTGCCGGGTGTCCAGCCGGGGGCGAAAGGAGGTGAGAGACTCCCAGAATCGCATGGCAGCAACGGTCGTACCCTGCCGCAAACCGCAGTGTCGTCACGGTCCGCCTGCAACGGGGCTCGCTGAGCCCAGAGAAAGGAGGTGTGTCATGTTGACCGACAGAAGAGGACCTCTCGCGGGGTTCACCCTGGTGGAACTGCTGATCGTGGTGGTCATCATTTCTATCCTCATATCGATGATGGTTCCGGCCGTGGGTGTCGCCCTCGAGCGCGTGCGCCGCGTGCGGTGCGCGACGAATCTGAAGACTATCGCCCAGGGGTGCATGACGTATGCCTCGGACCATCGCGGCCGGTGGCCGAACGCCTTCACGGCCGAGAGCACCCGGGCCGACCTGTTGCCCGACGCTCCGGGCGACGGCCAGGGCCTTCGCGGCGAGAACACCGAGGACCATCGCGGCACCGACAACGAGGACGAGGTGGTCAACTCCACCACGGCGAGCCTGTGGCTGCTGGTGGCCAAGGGCATCGTCATCCAGGAGGCGTTCATCTGCCCGTCCACGGACGACCAGCCGGACTTCATCCGCAACGTGGACGAGGTCCGCGACTTCCAGAGCCGCCGCCACATCAGCTACAGCTACCAGAACCTTCGCGGCCCGTACAGCAACCCGTCGAGCCCGCGTCTGGCGGTGCTGGCCGACCGCAGCCCGTTTTTCGATCCGCTGCACGAGACCGACGACGAGGAGGCCAACAGCTTCAACCACGAACAGGCGGGACAGAATGTAGCCTTTGCGGACGCTCGGGTGGAATGGCTTGCGGAACCGTACTACGAGTCCACGGGCGACTGGGTCTATCGGACGTGGACCGACAAGGACGACGAAACGCCGGCGGGCATCCCCGACGGCGAAGACGTGCCGCTGAGCGGCGAGGACGCCGCCCTGATGTAACGGCGCGACAACGTATCGACGAAGCAGCCGTCCGGCGGACCGGACAGCACGACGCGGGGCGGGCCATCGTGGCTCGCCCCGCCGCGCTATTGCGGCCGCACCAGCACGCGGAGCGGGTCGCGGTGGACTTCCGCGACGACCGGCAGCGTGTCGATGGCGGCGCAGGCGGCGAAGGCGTCGTGGAGGCCGCGTTTGACGACGTTGTACCCGCCGCGGCCGCGGCGAAGGGCCTCATCCAGCCGGTCGCCCCAGGCGTTCCAGAGTTCCAGGGCGATCAGGGCCGAGTCGGTCAGATGGAACTCGCCGTCGCCCCCGGCGGCCAGGAGCCGCTGCACGATGGCCCCGGCGCAGAGCGAATCTTCCCAACTGATGCGGCGCTCCGTGCCGCTGCCGACCAGGACGATGTCGCCGCCGTCGCCGTGGCGGCACAGCTCGGCGGCCGTGGCGGCGGCATTGGTCAGTGCGGCAATGAAGAGCCGCCGTGCCGACGACGCCAGCAGGATCGCCCGCGTGCCGTTGGTGGTGGTCATGACCACTGTCTTGCCCGCGACGACCGGCGCGGCGAACTCCTGCGGCGTGTTGCCGAGGTCGAACCCGTCGATGCGCAGCCCCTCTCGTTCGCCGCCCAGGACCACCGTGTCCGCCGGCAGCTCGCGCCGTAGCGCCAGGGCCTCGTCCACCTCACCGACCGGTCTCACCTGCGTCGCTCCGTTGGCCAGCGCCTGGATCATGCTCGAGGTGGCCCTGAGCACGTCGATCACCACGGCCGTCCGAGACGACAGGAACTCGGCCGTCAGCATCTCGGGATCAAACACAACGTACACGTCGCGCACGGCACAGACTCCTTCTCCTGCGGACTCGGCATCCGCGTGGGTCCGGCGGACCCGCCCTGCGGTTTCTCCCGTGAAGGGAGATGGGTCACCCCCCCCCTCCCCCTTCCAGGGGGAGGCGCCCCGAGCACAGTCGAGGGGCGGTGAGGGTCGAACGTTGGGTGCCATGCCTGCCCCGTCAGGCATGCCGAATGCCTTGAACCCTCCCCGCCACGTCAACCGTAGGAGCGGCTCGCTGCAAGGCATCCGCGCGGGTCCGGGGGACCCACCCTACGGGTTGCAGTGAGCACGCGCCCACTCGGCCCTCGCGGGCGAGGCGGCATTTTATCCGCTGGCCCGTCGGCATGCCACAGGGTATACTGCGGCGGCGGATCGCCAAGGAGCCACGCGGACCATGCCGGAGATCATCACCAAACTGTCGATGCTGCTGGGCGTGTCGTTCACGTCGGGTATCAACCTGTATCTGACGGTCTGCATGGTCGGGCTGGCCGGGAAGTTCGGCTGGGGCAACGAGGTGGGTCTCCAGGGCTTCGAGTCGCTGGCCAACTGGCCCGTCATTATCATCTCGGGATTGCTCTTCGTGGTGGAGTTCCTGGCCGACAAGCTGCCGGCCGTGGACCACGTGTGGAACGCCGTGCACAGCTTCGTCCGTCCGGTGGCTGCGGCGGCCATCGGCGTGATGGTGGTCAGTGACGACCCCGCCACGGGCGCCGCCGGCTGGATCATGGCCGGCCTGGGCGCGGCCCTGGTCGCCACGACCACCAACGCCGCGAAGGTCGGGTCGCGCGTCATGGTGGCCGCCAGCCCCGAGCCCTTCAGCGACATCCTGCTCAGCCTGGCCGGCGACGGCGTCGTCCTGGTCCTGGCGGGCCTGGCCATCGCGTACCCCGTGCCGACGGCCATCGTCTGCACGATTCTGCTGGCGATCATCCTGTATCTGTTGCCGCTGTTCTGGCGAGCCATGGCGTTCGCCGTCCGCGTGGCGTGGCAGGCGGCCGTGGCCCTGTTCGTCCGCGACAGCGTGCACCATGCCCTGAACGACATGGAACCCGAGGACGCCGACGCGCTGGCCAAGATCAAGCTGGCGCACAAGAAGGCGCAGCTCGTGTTGCCGGCCAATGTCAAGGGCCTGCGCGGGGCCGGGTGGCTCCGCCGCGGCAAACTCATCTTCATCGACGGTCACGCGGTGTTCGTCTACCGCAAGTGGATGCGCCGCCGCATCGTCCAGGTGCCGGTGGCCGAGGTGGCCCACGCCCGGCTGAAACGGCGGATCTTCTCGAACCTGCTGTGGATGCAGACGCCACGCGGGGCGATGAGCTTCCTCACCACCCGCCGCACCGACCGACGCACCGACCACGCCCTGGAACTCCTCGGCCACGCGCCGCCGCCGCAGGCCGACGGTCCGGCCACCAACGCTTCCCCGCCCCTGCCCTCGCCGCAGGCCGGCTGACCCCGTGGTCACAAACTCGCCGCCGCCTCCCCTCTCAACGCGTCACCCACAGGGACGACTTGCTGCACGTCCCGAGCCATGTCGAGGGATGAGCCGCCCTCATGGCCGCAACGCCGGGTGAGGTCACAGCACCGGCATGCCGTTCAGGATGTTCACCAGTAACGACATGTCGCCGGGTTCGGCGCCGCCGTTGGTGTCCAGGTCGAACGCGCAGGCCGGCAGGCCCGAGGTGTCCATGCCGTTCAGCCGGTTGACCAGCAGCGACATGTCGCCGGGCTCGGCGCCGCCGTTGCCGTCAATGTCGCCGAGCTTGCGAACCGTCATCGCCACGTCGGCGAAAGCCTGGCCCGACACGTCGCCGGTGGCCGTCACGCGAAGCACGAGCGCCCCGGTGCCGGTCGTGCCGTCGCTCCGCAGGCCGCCATACACGTACCGCACCAGCGGGTCGCCGTCAGGATCGTCCTCCACGGTCACCTCGCCCGCGCCGCTGTCGGCCACCTTCTCGACCGCCAGCGTCACGCTCTGGTTGCCGCCCCACTTCTCGACGGTGATGGCCAGCCGCGTCTTGTGCCCATTCCGGGTCAGGATGCTCGGGGTGTTCTGGTACACCCAGTCCAGGTCCGCCGCTGCGGAGATGGTCAGCACATTCGTCGTGGGCGTCACGGTCACGGTGACCGTGTCCTGGTCGGTGGCGCTGTCCTGGTCGGCGACGGTCAGCGTGATGACGTGAACACCGACGGCCAGGCTGAAGTGCTGCACGGCCACGCCTTCGGCGCCCAGCAGCGTGCCGCCGTCCTCCCACCGCCAGTCCACGAGATTGCCGTCGGGATCGGACGAGCCGCTGCCGTCGAGGGCCACCCAGGCGTAGCCGCTCGGATCGGCCTCGATGGTCTGGTTCTCGCCGGCGTCGGCCGTCGGCGGCGCGTTCAGGCGCAGCACGACGACATCGTCGTCGGTGGCCCCCTCGTTGTCGGTCACCAGGAGCGTGATGCTGTGAACGCCCGTGGGCAACGTGACCTGGGCGGTCTGACCGGTGGCGATCTGCGTGGCCCCTTCCTTCCAGACGTAGCTGACGATGGCGCCGTCGGAATCGCTCGACGCGCTGCCGTCCAGGGTCACGGTGATGAAGCCGTCACGGTCGGTGTCGTGGAGCAACTGGTTCGGCCCCGCCTCGGCCACGGGGGCGTGGTTCGGCTCGGGCTCGGCGTAGAGAATGTCGAGCTTCGCTCCGCGCGCGTGGCCGGTGTAGTCCCACTGGTAGACGTAGTGCCACCCGATGGTGCCCGTGGGCCGCGCGCCCATGCCGCGAAGGCCCAGGAAGTTGCCGGGGGCGTAGCCCGGCCGGTCGATGAACTCCTGGACGATCGAGGCGATGTCCGGGCTGTCGTACCACTGCCCTTCCAGCCACGCGCTCTTCTCCATGATCCAGGTGACGGCGTTCTCGGTGACCGCCCACGTCCAGGGATTGCTGGTAAACGCCGGGCAACTGTCGTAGTCGAACAGGTTCATCTGGAGAATCGGGCTGTTCTGCACGTCGTTCTGCCCGTTGGAGCAGGCCGAGACCTTGGCCTCGAGAATCGTGCTGCCCTTGGGAATCGTGACGGACCACCGCATCCCCGAACGCCGGTCGCCGTAATTGTAGGGCCACATCACCGTGGAACTGGTCGCCAGGTTGCCCGTCGAGGTGAACTGCGTGTCGTCGGCGCTGGCCGACACCTGGTACACCACGTGAATGCTGCTGGCCTTGGCGACGATCCGGACGTCGTCGCGGTCGGTGTTGCCTTCGTCGTCGGTCACGGTCAGGTAGATCGTGTGCGTGCCATACGGCAGCTCCACCTCGGCGGTCTCGCCGGTGGCAACCACCGTTTCGCCCTCTTTCCAGACATAGCTGACCAGCGTGCCGTCGCGGCAGTAACTCTCGGACCCGTCGAGAGTCACCGTGCAACTGCCGTTGGAATCGTCGTCCACGATGAACTGGTCGTCGCCGGCGTCGGCCCGCAACGGCAGCTCACAGAACATCTTGTAGAGCACCAGCAGGAGGGCCTTGCCCATGCGTTCCTGGATGAAGGGCGTGTTGGGGTGGATGTTGTCGCCGTTGGGGTAATAGAGGTTGTACTCGGGCAGCAGGTAGTCGCCCTGCCAGACGCCTGCCGGATCGGTGCCCAGCAGCCGAGCCATGTCGTACAGGGGCTGGACGCCCATGTAGGCCGACCGCGACAGGGCCCCGAACGCCGCCGAAGCCTGGTTGCTGTCGTGGTAGTACTGATCGATCATGTAGCCGGAGGTCACGTAGATGACTTTGATGTGCGGAAAATCCCGCCGCCAGCCGTCAAGAATCGCCTGATAGGTCGGGAACGTGGCGGCATCGCAGAAGTGGTACTCGACCATCACGGCATCGAGTTGCCCGTGGTAGCGATTGCGTACGAAGTTGTCGATTTCGACCAGGCGCGTGGCATAGGTGGGGTTCAGCGTACACAGATAGTGGACGAAATCGAAGTTGTCGTAGACGTTCAGGGGGATGTCGGCCCCGTTGTTGACGTCGTAGGTCGGGCTGCGGTTGAGCTGGTAAATGGGGTTGGACGAGGCCAGGCCGTTGACACCGCTCAGGATGCCGAGGCCGAAGGAGCGGCTGGCCATGAGGACGTGCTTGCTGCGGATCACGTCCATGTCGGCGGCGGTGATGCGGTCGAACTCGTGGTCGGCCTCATAGGCTCCGACATAATAGGGCGGCCCGGCGTGGGCCTGCCCTCCAATGGCCGCCATCATCAGAACTACCAGCGCAGCACTGCCGATCCACCGTGTTCCCATGGTCGCCTCCCGGCACAACAATCGGATGAATCGCGATGAGGTCGAACTCGTCCTTGCGGGACCACTGCCGCCGGGCTTGAAGGCCACAGAGTGGCCCTCCCCCCGAACGGTCAGCACGCATGGTCCCCACGGGCGCCCCCGAGCACGGGGGAGCAGTACAGATAGTATACACCGTAAAGCCCCCGAAAAGCAACCGAATGAGGCAGCGAGCGGGCTCCGGCGGCGGCGGGCCCGCGGGGAGGGCTTTTTCCTTGACGGTAGCCGTGGGGATAGGATACCATGGCCGCTTTGCCGAGAGGGCTTGGAGCCCTCTCTTTGCCTTACAGGCTGGCCCCGCGTGGCCATCTAGGGGATCGACGACACATGCAACCGAAACGCAAGTCAAGCAAGGCCCGCAAGCGGAAGCGTCGGAGCCATCACGCGCTGACGCCGCAGGCAACCGTCATTTGCAGCCACTGCAACCACGTGACGCTGCCGCACCGCGTGTGCGACAACTGTGGCTGGTACCAGAACCGCCAGGTTGTAGCCACCAAGGAGAGCTGAACGCATGCGGACGGCCCTGGATGCGATGGGCGGGGATTATGCGCCCTCGGAGATCATCAAGGGAGCGGTCGAGGCTCTTGACATCCTGCCTCCGGAGGATTCTATTCTCCTGGTGGGCCCCCAGGACACCCTCGAGAACGAGTTGAAGGCCCTCGGCGGCCCGTTCGACCGGATCGTGGTCGAGCACGCCGAGCAGGCCATCGGGATGGACGAGTCGCCGGTGGAGGCGCTTCGGCAGAAGCCGCGGTCCAGCATCAGCCGCATGGTCGAGGCGATGCGGGAAGGCCGCGCCGACGCGTTCGTGTCGGCGGGCAACACCGGGGCGGTGGTGGCGGCGGCGCAGATGGCGCTGCGGACGCTGCGAGGCGTTCGCCGGGCGGGCATCTCGATCATTGTGCCGACGTTCCACGGCCCGGTCGTGGTGATCGACGTCGGAGCCAACATTCACGCCAAACCGTTGCACCTGGCCCAGTACGGCCTGATGGCCTCGGTGTACAGCCAGCGGGTCCTGGGGACCAAGAGCCCGCGTGTGGGCCTGATGAGCATCGGCAGCGAAGACGCCAAGGGCACGGACCTGGTCCGCGAGACGCGGCAACTGCTCCGCAGCGCGCCGATCAACTTCTGCGGCAATGCCGAGGGGCGCGACCTGTTCAACGGCAATTTCGACGTGATCGTCTGCGACGGTTTCGTCGGCAACGTCGTTCTGAAAGTGATCGAAGGCATGGGCGAAGGCATGGTCCGGATGCTGGCCGACGAGTTGACATCGTTCGCCCCGGACATGATTTCGAAACTCAAGCCGATCGTCTCGAAGCTGCAGGAGCAGCACGATTACTCGTCCTATGGCGGCGCGCCGCTGCTGGGGATCGACGGGATCGGCATCATCAGTCACGGTTCCTCCA
>Ga0123328_1001099_pt1 | contig 27034 bp, 18 predicted proteins | sample BioC12SIPDNA_2_FD_89702 | JGI IMG/M metagenome (GOLD analysis project Ga0123328, IMG submission 89702) | Anaerobic biogas reactor microbial communites from Washington, USA - Biogas_R1_A C12 SIP DNA | ecosystem: Engineered > Bioreactor > Anaerobic > Unclassified | place: Washington, USA...
CGGCCTCGACCGCCGCGCCCAGGCGAAGCAGCAGGAGCGTGGCGTCGTCGTAGCGCATCCGGCCGGCGGACTGGAGACCGCGGATGCTCTCGATCCAGGCTTCGGCCGGCATCTGCCAGTAGTCGGACCAGCGAACCGGCTGGCCCCGTTCGCGGCAATCGAGGGCCCAGGCGGCCACCGCGTCGGAGCACAACACGACCAGATCGCCGGGGCGGCAGTCCGCCGCCAAGCGCTCGAACTGGAGCTGGCCATCGCGGTGCAGATCGACGCTGCCGAGGACGAGCGGGCTGCTGTCGAAGTCCAGCGACGCGCTCTTGGGGAACGACGCGAGCATCTCGTCGCCGCGAATATGGAACAGGCAACTATCGCCGATCGCCAGCGACTGGAGACGGAAGGTGTTGCTTCCGGCGGGCGGATCGGGCGCGGCGGTGATCCGCACCCAGACAAGCGTCGCGAAGCCCCCCTCGCGGAGCTTCGCCTGCTGGTACCAGGCCAGTCCGCTGGTGTCGATCTGGTCGCTCCACTGCCGCCGCTGCGCGCCGAGCCAGGCGGCGAAACGCGCCGGGTCGGCCGGATCGGGCCAGTCGGCGACGGCCGCCCGGGTGAGAATCTGCGCCCACTGACCGGAGAAGATTCCCGAGGTCACCCCGTCGGCGATCGCGGCGGCGCCCCGATCGGGATCGACCCACCAGGCATCTTGGTTCTGCTCGGGGTGTTTGGGCTCTTTGGCCAGGGAAAATACCCGCCAGGAGAAAGGCATGGTCGGAGAGCAGGGTTCGGGGTACAGGGTTCGGGGTACAGTCTTTACTTTTCGCTCCCAGGGGATGCGTTGGACATTACACGGCGCGAGCCGGCGGCCGGGGTCTACTTTTCTTCATCCCAAAGGGACTCGATCAGTTCGAGGGTCCGGTTGACCAGCACGCGCCCGCCCTCGGGGCCGATCAGGGTGCTTTGTGGAATCGCGCCATATGCGCCCCCCTCGACGGAACGTTGCGTGGGAAGGTAGCCGCCGCCGCCGGGGCTGGCCAGCTCGACGACGAACGTCTGGACCGCCTTGCTGCGGGCCTTGATCTGGATGCCGTAATCCAGGTAGAGTTCGAATGGGTTGGTGGCGATCGCCATCTCGCCGATCCGGATCACGTGGACTTTGACGGGCAGGGTCGAGACGGTCTTCTGGAGCTCGTAGCGCTCCAATGTCCGCCATGCCCTGGCCAGCAACCAGTGCGTTGCCGTGACCGACACGAACCAGCCGGGCTTGGTCTTCAACTCCGGGTGTTCCTCGAACTGCTTGTACATCTTCTTGTATTCAGCGAGCAACCGATCGAACGTCTCCTGGACCGATTCGACCTGCCTGTTATGGAACGTGCTGCGCCGCGTCGTCAGATCCTTTTCGGTGATGACTCTGCGGTTCAGTTCGACCTGGTCCACGCGATGCTTGAACACCGGACGGAAGTCGATACTCGCGTTCATGAAGGGCAGGATGGAGGTCGCGGCATCGGAAATCCGGATGCCGATCTGCTGCATCTGGGAGCGTCCGGTGAGCTTTTCCATCCGCTGTTCGGCGCGTTCATCGACGATGACCTTCGGCGACTGGTCTCCGGCGGCGGCGACTTGGGGCAGGATGAAGATCTCTTCGCCCAAGCGCCGGCGAAGCTCGTTGCGCGTCTCGTGCCAGAAGTCGGCCGAGATGCGGCTTCCGTAGGCGACTTGAGACGGCATGGCGATGTTGATGACGAGCCCGGTGAGCTTCTTCTCCGCGTCCCAGGTATAGAGCAAGCCAAGGGAATGGTCCTCGTAACCCTCGACGTGGCTGAAATCGGGGCGGTTTGCGGCGCCATACATGTCCGACGTGCCGTTGTAATAGGCCGTGAGGCGATTTCGTCCCGTTGTGGCATACGACAGGCCGAAGCTGATTCCGCCCGGCTTCCGCGCTTTCCAGGCCTGGCCGACGGCCGCGGCGATCCGCTCGGCCGCGAAGTCGATATATTCCTCCGCCGGCATGACGCCCAGGTCGATGCCCCATTTTGCCCAGGCAACCGGGACATCGATCCCATGTTGTGCATGCATTTTCACCAGGTCGGGTGCAGTCCCCTGATCGGGAGCCGTGTGGGTATGCGTGGCGTTGAGGATGATCTTGTCCGTGTCAATTTCGGGCGCCGCTTTGCTCACCCGCTCTTGGACGCGGGAATAGAGAATTCCGGTTACTCCCACCAGGTCCAAGGAGACCATGATGACCATGTCGGATGGACCGTTGTCGCGGGTGGCCTCGATGGCCAGGGCGGTGGCATAGATCTGGTTGCTGACACCCTGGGAGATCCTCGCTGCCGAGCCTCCCGCGATCACCACGGACCTGTCCGGCGTGATATCGGCGGACGCCCAGCCGAGGCGGAGCCGGCCGGCGGCCTGTTCGCTTTCAGGACCTGCGGCGGCGGCGGGCAACGATGCGCTCGCCGCCAGCAGACTGAGACCCAACCATGCGCGGGCTATTCTGAACGGACTCGTCATTCTCGCTGGCTCCTGTTGTTCAAGAACTGAATCACGCGTTCGACAAAAGGCAAATTCGGGTCACGCGACACCTGTGCCACAAGCGCGACGCCGGCAATTGGGTTGCGGATTGGGCAACTTCGCGCGCAGGGGCGCAAGGGCGCCAGGCCAGCGCCGCGGAGGTTGGACACCGCGACCCGGCGGACGCGGAGCGCTCTCTGGGTCTGGGGTGCAAGACCTCGTGAACTGACCTGAAAAAAACATCATCCGGGTTCCCTAGGCGGCGGGCAAGCGACCCGGCGGACGGCTTCGCGGGCGGGCGGGAGTTGCCCGCGGGCGGAGCAAGCGGCCTGGTTCTTCGGCGGCCGGCCCGTGTCGCCTGCCCAACGATTCTGGCATTCCTTTGATCCGCGTGCAACCGGGCGGCGGCGGGCGAGGCCTTTTTTGCGGATCGTTCGCGGGATACGCTGGGGCCGACATCCAGGCTGCACCCGTTCGGGCGTTTCCTTGCCGCGGCGTCCCGTGGAACCGGCGCGGCGGCAGTCATCATCTACGGCTGGGCGGCCAGGCGCTTGACCGCGTCGACCACGCGCTGCTCGACGCCGGGCTGGAACGGGCCGTGCAGGCCGAAATACATCATCGCCGCGCCGCCTTCATACCCGCCTTCTTGCAGGACGCGCTCCGAAGGAAGGTAAGCGAAGACGTCATTCGAGTAGCTGGCGATCCAGATTCGCCGGCCGGCGAACTCCCGGCGGAGCCGCACGGCGTAGTCGACGCACGCTTCTCCACCGAGGGCGGCCAGCAACAGGTCGTCGCCAAAGCGGATCACCTGGACCGGGCAGGAACAGGACGTTGGCAGGGCGTGTCCGCCGGCAAGCTCCCCCAATAGATGCCTGGCCAATCGCTGCTGGTAGACGTTCTTGTGCTCGGCGAGTTGCTCGAGCTGGTGCTTGCCGGGCGGATCGACCAGCGGCAAGTCGACCTGTTCAAAGCCGACCTTTAGCGGGCCGCGGAGCGGCTCGACGGCCGCCGGCAGCACCGCCTCGACGGCCGCCGCAAGCGTGTTGCCGTGTTGCCGCGCGAGTTCGACCTCGCTGCGTGGATGCGGGTTGCAGTCCGCCCCGCAGCCGCTGACGAACAACGCGCAGGCGCCGGGGTGCCGCTCCTCCAGGGCCGCCTGGGCGAAGCCGGCATAGTCGCCGTTGATCTGGTAGATCGCCAGCGTCGTGTTGTGGCAGGCATAACCGAAGAGGACCGCCCGGAGCGAACCGCCGTTGCCGCGGACGGCGAGGACGGGCACGCCGTGGTCGACCGGCGCGGGCGGAGGGTTTGCCCCCTGTGGCTGGGCGCGCTGCGCGCGGCGGTTGGCGGCGAAGCCGCACTGGCCCTCGCCAAAGGCCAGGGTTGCCGGCCGCAGGTCGCTGGCCGCCGCCTCGATCAGCAGCACGAGGTTGTCTTCCAGGGTCTGGGCGTAGGCCGCAACCGCGGCCTGCTGCTGGGCGTCGAGGTCATAGACCAGGGGGGTGACCCCCGCGACGACCGGCCCGCTATGGGTGTGTGAGCAGTTCAGCACGATCCGCTCGCGCGGGATGCCCGTCTTCCCCCCGGCGCGCCGGCAAACCGTCTCGGCCAGCCGCCGGTCGATCCCGATCAGGTCCATGGTGACGATGGCTGCTCTCGACCCGCCACGATCCTCCAGGACGAGGGCCTTGGCCCAGAGCGGCTGAAGCACGCCCTCGCTGGGCCGCTGGCGGGCGGCGTAGCCTCCCATCCAAATCGGGCCGCTGGGCGTGATCTCGCGGCGGTCGATCCCCGCGCGCCACTCCGCCTCTTCCGCGGCCTGGCAGGAGACCCAGGTCAGGCCGATGATCAAGATCATGGACAGGTATCGCATGGGCGAGGCTCCGGTTCAGGAGAAAGGTGATTGGCAGGAGGATAGTCTACCTGCTTCGGCCAGCGCGCGACAGCGGCGGAAGCGAGCCACTTGATTCGAGGCTTGGTAACCGGTTATCGTGGCGGCGGGATTTGAACCGGCTGGACGTGGGCGTCGCCGCATGTCAGCCATCCGCTGTCCGCATTCAGAAGCGAGGCCGATCATGACCACAACGCTGACCATCCTGCTTGCCGTGGCGGCGGCCCAGCCGCAGGCCGAGCCGCGGCAAGGCGCCGCTCTGCTCACCGTCCGCGACTTCGGCGCCTCGGGCGACGGCCAGGCCGACGATACGGCGGCGATCCAGCGCGCGGCGGACCGGGGCGGCGAGATTCGCTTTCCGCGCGGCACGTACCGCATCAGCCGGCCGGTGGTCATCGACCTGGACCGCGCTGGCCATACGTCGATCGTCGCCGACGGCACGGCGTCGCTGCGGATGGCCGGTCCGGGGCCGGCGCTGAAACTGGTCGGTACGCACGCCGGCACGGCCAGCCCGGACTCGGTCAAGGAGAATGTCTGGCAGCGGCAGCGGACGCCGATGATCGACGGCCTGGAGATCGTCGGCGAGCATCCCGAGGCGATCGGCCTGTGGCTGGAGGGGACGTTCCAGCCGGTGATCACCCGCGTCTGCGTGCGCGGCGCGCTCCACGGCGTCTACCTCACGCGGCGCGCCCGCAACGCGATCATCAGCAATTGCCACCTCTACCACAATCGGGGCGCCGGGCTGTTGATGGAGGGGCTCAGCCTGCACCAGGTGAACATCGACAGCTGCCATATCAGCTACAATGCGGGCGGGGGGATCGTCGTCCGGGCGAGCGAGATTCGCAACTTGCAGATCGCCGCGTGCGACATCGAGGCCAACATGCGGGCCGATGCCCCGGCCGCCGCCAACATCCTGCTCGATGTCACCGAAGGCTCGATCCGCGAAGGGGCGATCACCGGCTGCACGCTCCAGCACGGCCGCGAACCGGCCGGGGGGGCCAACATCCGCTTCCTCGGCCGCAGCCCGGCGGAGCCGCAGAAAGTCGGCTTCTTCTCGATCGCCGCCAACCAGATCAGCGACACCGGCGTCAACATCCACCTCGTCCACGCGCGGGGCGTAAGCATCACCGGCAACACCTTCTTCCTCGGCCACCAATACAACCTCCTGGCCGAGGATTGCTCGCAGTTGGTCGTCGGCGCCAACCTGTTCGACCGCAACCCCGACTACCCCCTGGGCAGCCGCGACGGCCTGGTGCTGGCCGATTGCCGCGACGCGACGCTCAGCGGCCTGCAAGTCACCGCCGCGGCCGAGCCGCAGGGAGCGTTGATTCTGCGCCGCTGCCGGCGGGTCAACGTCACCGGCTGCACGATCCTCGACAGCGACGGTTGCGGCATCTTGCTGGAAGAAGCCGAGGGGGTCCGCCTCTCGGGCTGCCTGGTCCGCGACGACCGGCCGTCCAACGAGCCGCCGATCGCGCTGCGGGTCGCCGGCGGTAGTGGAAATATGATCGTCGGCAACATGCTGGTGGGAGAGACGGAGATCGCCGCTGGCAGCGGGCTGGTCGAGGGAAACTATGGCGGGGTTGCCAGAACGCGCTGAATCGCCGCACCGCGAATTGTTGCTTGACTGGCCGGGGCGGCCGTTTTAGAGTGGGGCGTGCATCGGCCACCCGTCTCGCCACGATCGATCCCGTTGAAGGAGAAGAACGTGAACCGCCGCATGTTTTGTCTTGGGATTGCCGCAATCGCCCTCGCCGCCGCCGGCCTGCCCGCCGCCGAAAAGGCCGGCCCGGAGGGCGGAATACGCATCCTGCTGACCACCGGGGGGCACGCCTTCGAAGAAGACGCGTTCTACGCGATGTTCGACGCCATGCGGGGCATCGAGTACACGAAGGCCGAACTGCCCAAGGACGCCGGGCTGCTCAAGCCGGGCCTGGAAAAACAGTTCGACTGCATCGTGATGTACGACATGTGCAAGCCCGCGATTTCGCCCGAACAGCGGAAGGCCTTTGTCGAACTGCTCACGACCGGCGGGATCGGCCTCGTCTCGATGCACCACAACCTGGGCGCCCAATGGGACTGGGACGAGTATCGGAAGATCATCGGCGGGCGGTTCATTCTCGAGCCGACGGTGATTGACGGGAAGGCATGGACCGTTACGCCCTGGGCACACGGCCAGCGGCTCAACGTGAAGATCGCCAACCGAGAGCACCCGATCACCAAGGGAGTCGGCGATTTCGAGATCGAAGACGAGATCTATGGCAAGTTCTGGGTCGATCCACGGGCCGAGGTCCTGCTCACGACGGACCACTCGGAGAACAATCCTGAAGTGGCGTGGACGAAGACCTACGGCAAGAGCCGCGTGTTTCACTTGATGCTTGGCCACGACGGCAAGGCCTATGCGAATCCCGCCTACCGCAAGCTGCTCGAACAGGGCATCCGCTGGGCCGCTGGCCGGTAGACGGCGGTTGGACTCGCCGCCGGATTGGCGATGAGCCGATCGTCAACCCGAAGCGTGCGCGAGGGCGAATGCTATCTCCAATCGAGACCTTCGGGCAGGGTGTTCAAGTTTTCGCACCCGCCGGGGGTGACAACGACAAGGTCCTCGATGCGAATGCCGCCCAGGTCGAGCCGGTAGAGACCCGGCTCGACGGAGACCACGTCGCCGGCAATCAGTTCGGGGCCATGCAGGTCCAAGAGCGGCGGTTCGTGCACGTCAAGCCCGACCCCGTGGCCCGTTCCGTGAGGCAGCGAACAGAAGCTGCCCGGCGCGCCATGGGGAGGAAGCCCCGCGGCGTATCCCGACTGTTCGACGGATGAGATCGTGGCCTTGTGGACTTCCTCGCCGGTTATGCCGGCGCGAATCAGCGCCTCGGCGGCCGCCTTGGCCTTGCGAACCGCCGCGTGCATGGCGGCAAGCGCTTCGGGAATCGCCCCGTGCACGACCGTTCGGGTGCAATCGCCGTTGTAGAGCGTGGCGCGATTGCGGGGGAAGATGTCGATGATCACCGGCTCGCCGGTTCGCAACGCGCCCGCGCCGAGGTTGTGGCAGTCGGCCCCCTGCGGTCCGGCGGCCACGATCGCCGGCGGGTTGGCATAGCCGCGGTCGAGCAGCCAGTGATCGATCATGGCGCGGACGCGCTCGGCTGTCAGGACCTCCCCGGAGTGGACAAGGACGCCGTCGTCTCGGACGCCGGCGCGGGCGATCAGGCGACAGGCCATCTCCATCGCCCCCTCGGTCGCCGCCTGAGCCTGGCGAATCCAGGCGATTTCCTCTTCGTCCTTAGTGCGGCGGTCGGCAACGCCAAGCTCGGGGTCGTAGTGGACGGCGATCCCGGCACGGCGGAGGATGTCGGCGAAGAGCAGCGGGAGGGAGCGGTCGGCGCGGACCTGGCGGACGCCGCCACGGCGGAGGCACTCGGCCGCGGCCTGGGCGGTTGCCGTCTCACGGTCTCCGGAGAGCCCCTCGGCTGGGGCGAAGTCGGCGGGGCACGCCACCAGGTCGGCCCGAGCGTGCTGGCGCGCCCGGCCGATCTCGATGTCGCGAAGAATCAGCACGCGGCGGATCGAGTCTCCGTCGCCGGGCAATTCCAGGTAAGCGGCCGGATCACCGACGGCGAAACGAATCTTGTGGTACAGGGTGGCGTTCCGTGCGGGAATCCCCGCCATCATCAGCCCGACGCGAGGTTTGTTTCTGGTCGAGTCGTTCATCCGTATCTCCGTGGTCACAGGCCAGCGAACGTCGTCTCGGGCCCGGCGGCAGGTTCTTTTCCAGACGTTGACACGCCGCGCAGAGACCCCCTAGAATGTGACGGTTTTGTGTAACACAAGCCTATCTGCGATTGTGCTTTACGGACAAGCCCCGTCGCTGCCGGCGAGACGGTTCAACGCCGGAGATTCAAATGCCAGAATCCGGTTCTGCCGATCAGCCGCCGGGCCCTGCCCAGTCTTGGCCATTGAGAATCGGGCCTTGGACCTTGCCCAGGCTGCAACGTGTGACCTGTCGCCTGCAACCGGACTCCCTGACGGCTGACAACTGACCGCAGACACCCTTCCGCCCCCCTGGCGCTTCAATGACCAACGCGGATTCCAAGACATCTTCGACCTTGTTCGGACATCCCACCGGCCTGTTCACTCTCTTCTTTGCCGAGATGTGGGAACGATTCTCCTACTACGGCATGAGGGCCCTCCTGGTCTTCTACATGATCAAGGGGTTTCTGGGGTATGGAGACAGCGAGGCCTATGCCGTCTACGGGGCCTACACGGCGCTGGTCTACATGACGCCGTTTTTCGGAGGCATGCTTGCCGACCGTCTGCTTGGGGCGCGGCGGGCGGTGATCATCGGCGGGTTGCTGATGGCTGCCGGGCACCTGATGATGACGATCGAATCGGCATTCGGTTTTTTCACCGCCTTGGCCCTGCTGATCTGCGGCAACGGTTTTTTCAAACCTAATATCTCGACGATTGTCGGCACGCTCTATCCCGCGGGCAGCCGCAAGCGCGACGGCGGGTTCACGATCTTCTACATGGGAATCAACCTCGGCGCTGCCATGTCGCCTTTGTTGTGCGGGTACATCGGCGAGACGTACGGGTGGCATTGGGGCTTCGGGCTGGCAACCATCGGCATGTTGGCGGGAGTCGCCGTGTTTGTGGCGCCGACCCGTCTCACCCAGCTTTTGATCTTGATCGGCGCCCTGGCCGCCGCCATCGGATTGGTCGTTTACCGCCCGGAAAGCCTGCTGGCGACCGGGATCAACATCTTCGTTGCCGTGTCGCTGCTGGTCGCCGGGGCGATTGCGGTGACCGCACTCGGCCGCGGCGGATTGGCGGCCGAGGCCGGCGCTCCGCCCGACCGGGAGTTGCTTCGCCGCCGAGTCCTCGGGCCGATTTCGGCCGAGTGGACCGTATACCTGGGAACCGCCGCGGCGATCGCGGTTTTCGCCCTGCTCGTCTCCGGTTTTGCGCCCCTGACGCCGGACAGTCGTCCCTTGACGATTGTTCCCGATTCGGCGATTAAGCGGATTCAGTCGGGTGGTGGCCCGGTGATGCAGGTGGTCGGCGTCCTCGTTCGCGAGGTCAGCCGTCCGGCCGGACTCGTCCTCGTTCTCTCCGGCCTGCTCTCCTTCGGCTACCTCGTGTTTGAGACGATCAGGCTGCCGCGGGTGCCTCGCGAGCGGATGTATGTGGTGTTGATCCTGACGTTTTTCTCGATGCTCTTCTGGTCGTTTTTCGAGCAGGCTGGAAGCTCGGTCAATAATTTCACCGACCGGAACGTGGATCGGGTCGCGGAGGCCGCAACGATCAGCGAGGCGGACGTGGGCCGGACGATCGAATTTCGCGTCGACCCTGCCCCGCGCGACAAGACGCGGATGGCGCTGCCCCTGTTGAGCCAGGAGCAGCTCGGTCATCGCAGCGGGTCCGCAGCACTGAACAGCCGGATTGCCGAGGCAATCCGAAGCGAGGAGCAGAGGAAGGATCCGCAAGAGCGGAAGACCGGCCAAGACATCGACAAGCTGGTCTTGGGCGTGACGCAGAACGGCGCCCTGACGCTCAGCGGCTTGACGTACCTGAGGGCGGCCGCGGGCCGAGAGGGCGCGCCGGTGGGGCTCCAGTCGGTCGAGTGGCTCGTGACGGAAGACAACCTCGGAATGGGGATCGGGGGATCGGAAATTCCGGCCTCGATCTTCCAGTCGATCAACCCGATCTGCATCATCACGTTCGGCCTCGTATTCACGGCCTTGTGGTCGCTGCTCGGCCGGCTCCGCATGGAGCCGAATACGGCGGTGAAATTTTCACTCGGTCTGCTGCAACTGGGGCTCGGGTTCGGGGCCTTCTGGTATGGCGCCCAGGCGGCCGACGAGCGCGGGATGGTGGCCATGTCGTGGCTTCTGCTCGGCTATCTCCTGCAAACGACCGGCGAACTCTGCCTTTCGCCCGTCGGGTTGTCGATGGTGACCAAGCTCTCTCCCGCCCGGCTGGTGAGCACGACGATGGGCGCCTGGTTCCTCGCGACGGCCTTCTCCCAATTCCTCGCGGCGATCATCGCCCAGTTCACCGGGGTTGGCCACGGCGGCGAGGAGACGTCCGCCGGCATCCCCATCCCCCAAGCGACGATCGACGTGTATGGCGACGTGTTCTTCAAGATCGCCATCAGCGCGGTGGTCTCGGCGCTGATCTGCTTCGCCCTCTCCCCGCTGTTGCACCGCTGGATGCACGAGGAGGACAGCGGAGTGAATACCGGGCAAGCGGAGTGAATTCCGTTCGACGGAGCGGTGATCATTCCGGGCCGGGGCGTGTCAAGCGGCGGCTTCCGCAATGCGGTCGCGATGGAAGAACAGGAAGCGCGCCACAGCGATCGCCACGGCGCCGACGAGGTAGGCCGACGACATCATCGCGAAGCCATAGGAAAGGCCGTGGCCTGGAGCGAACAGCTCGCGGCACTTGCCCAAGATCCAGGGGGAAGTCGAGCCGACGAGGAAGGCCACCATGACGGCGATCGCCACGGCCGACGCTCGGTAGCGCGGCTCGACCACTTGGAACATCGCCGCGTGCGTATTCGATTCGTAAAGTCCGCGGAAGAAGCCGAACGCCGCCAGCCCAACGCAGGCGATCAGCAGGTTCGGCGCCAATCCCATGAGCACGATCGAGGGGACGCCGAGGGCCATCGCGACGATCTGGAGTTCGAGGCGCGAAGAGGGGCGTTTCCTCGCCCAGCGGTCCGAAAGCGGCCCGCCGATACTGATCCCGACCAGCGCCGGCAGGTGATGCCAGAACATCGAATAGCCGCCGGCCAGGGCGAGCGAGAGGTTCTGCTTCTCCCGCAGGAACTCCGGCGCCCAGACGACAAAGCCGTTGTTCACGAAGACGATCGCCGTGAGGCCGGCGGTGATCAGCGCCGCGGTGGGAACGCGAAAGATGATGCCCATCGACTCAAGCAGGCCGGCGGCGTTGGGGGCCTGGCCGGCGGCGGCCGGTTGTTCGGGCGCGTCCTTGAGTCGGAAGACGAAGACCAGCCCGAGGAGAATTCCGCAGCCGCCGAAGGCGTAGAAGGCCGATCGCCATCCCCAGTTCTCCGCGATCCACCCGCCGAGAAAGCCGCTGGTCATCACGCCGACGTAGAGCGCGGCCTGGTGGAGCGAGAGGGCCAAGGCGCGGGTCCGCTGGTGGAACCTGGCCATCAAGGGGTAGGCGGCGGGTGAGTAGAAGGCCTCGCCGCCGGCGGTGGCCACGCTCCGCAGCAGGAGCAGTCCGAACAGGCCCTGGACGCACCCCGTGAAGAGCGTCGCCGAACTCCAGAAGATCAGACTGATCGTGATGATCCGGTTCTTCTTCAGCCTGTCGCCGACAATCCCGGCCAGGGGCATCATCAGGGCCATTGTGAGGAACAGCACGGAGCCGACCAGGCCGAGTTGCGAATCGGTCAACTTCAGGTCGGCGCGAATCTCGGAAATCACCACGCCGAAAATCGCCCGATCGCCCTGATGGAAGAAGAACGCCAAGCAGAGCAGCAGGAGCAGCTCCCAGGGGTAGTAGCGGTGCAGGGGACGCCCGGCCAAGTCCACTTGCGGAGTCGCGGTCTGGTTCATCTTCGGAATCGTCTCCTGCAATTGCCGACCCGCGATGACCGGGGCAAACCGCCCGCCAGGCGCCGCCGGGCGATGCGGTCACCGAGGTCGCGAATCCGCACCAGCTTACCGCCGGCCCGGAGCGAGATCAACGCCGCGACATCGGGCATCAACCGGATGGATACGGCCCGAACGTGTTCTTGACACGGCAACTCTCGGAGGTGTCGTCGACGATCACCACGCGAAAGCTGCCGCCGCCGGGCGCAACCCGCAAGACGATGTGGCCGGAGTCGCTGGCCAGTTTGTCGAGGCCACCGATCACCAGCCGCGTGGCGTGGTGCAGGTCGGTGGCGAAAACGTCGCGGGGGCCCGGATAGATCCGCGTCGAGCGGATCCGGTTCCAGACGCTCAAGGTCGGATGCCCCGAATCCCAGACCGAGATCGTCCAGACGCGGGGGCGGAGCGCGGCAACGAGGAATTCGTTCTGCGAATCGACGTAGCCGTGGTGGTCCAGGATGGCCGCTTCCACCGGGCCGACGGCCCTCGCCACCGGCGTCTCCACGTCATGCCAGGGCGGCATGCCGCTCGGTGGAACGCCCGGGATGTCGCCGCCGTTGAAGTAGTCGAACTCGCCATAACTGAGGCGGAATGAAATGCTGCACATATTCTCGTGCGGCCAGTCGGGGCGGGGGACCGTCTCCAGGGCGGGGAAATGGTTCTGCGTCGACGTGCCCTGGCCGGTCCAGATCTCTCCGTTGGCGCCCACGTTGCGGAACGCGAAGCCCGGATACTTGTTCGCGTCGCGGCGCAAGACCACCTGGTCGTTGCGCCCGGGCACGAAGCGTTCCACTTTCAGAGCATTGTGCTCAATCTGCCAATTGACGAAAGCCCGGTAGTTCTTCGTGGCGTCGTCGTCGAGTGGCCGGGGATAGTCGTAGTCGGGCCAGCCGCGATCGAGGAGCGTGCCGATCTTGAGCTTCTCGCCGACAAAGGTCAGCCCGGTGAGTCGGTAGGCGCCGCAAGCCGCGGGAGGCGAATTCTCCGCGGGGCCGCCGATGTGATCGTCATGAAAGTGGGTCACGAGTGCATAATCGAGCGCTGGCCGCGGGTCGTGGGCCAAGGCGCGGCGAATGTAGCGGACAATTCGCTCGCCGGCCGGTTGCGTGCCGTCGGGGCGATCGGGGGTGTGCCGGGGCGTTTTGACGGGCAGTTCGCCGGCATCGACGAGCATCGTCGTGCCGTCGGGAAAGACGTAGAGCGCGGCATTCCCGCGGCCGGTGCTGATCTGGTGGATGTCGAGCATCCCGGCCCGCCAGGGCGAGATCGGCTCTCCGGCAGGATCCTCGCCGCGGGCCGCCGACGCGCAGGGGATCAACAGGCCGATGCACAGAAACGCGCTCCACGCGGCCTGAACCGGGCGGGCAGCGGGCAGATGGGCGGCGACCGCCGGGCCGCCCGCAGTCGTGGCCAACTTCAGAAGATTGTGCCGGCTAGGGGGATCGTTGATCCTGATTTGCATGGTGTCTCTCCAGATCGCGCCGTGATGGAACCGCCGCTGGATGGCGTGCCACGATTCTAGTCGTTCCGGCGGCGGAGTCGCAAGCGGCGGCCGCCGGGATCGGGAGAGCCAACCAGGCCTCAGGGCCAGTCCGCGCCGCGGAGGTCGGCCCGGCAGCGTTGACAGACGCCCCGCGGGAGGGGAGAATCAGGCCATCGATCCTTCCAGCCACCGTGCCGCTGCGCGCGGCCGCCGCGCTGATCGACGGAATGTTTCGTCTTCCCTCTTTCCGCTCTGCCAGGAGTACGCTCGTGACCGCTCCGTGGATCACCTACCGCCCGGAACTGAAGGTGTTGGATTGCACGATCCGAGACGGCGGCCTTGTCAACGACCACCGGTTCGACGACGAGTTCGTCAGGGCGGTCTACGAGGCGTGCGTTGAGGCGGGAATCGATTACATGGAGATCGGCTACAAGGCGTCGAAGGAGATGTTCTCGACGGAGCAGTACGGCCCCTGGAAGTTCTGCGACGAGGAGGACGTCCGCCGCGTCGTCGGCGAGAATGCCACGCCGCTGAAGATTTCGGTGATGGCCGATGCGGGCAAATCGGACTGGCGGACCGACATCCTTCCCAAGGACCAGAGCGTGATCGACACGATTCGGGTGGCGTTCTATGTCCACCAGGTGTCGGAAGCCGTCGACATGATCAAGGATGCCGCGGACAAGGGCTACGAGGCGACTGCCAACCTGATGGCCGTTTCCACGGCCAAGGAGGAAGAGATCGACCAGGCCTTGGAAGTCCTGGCGGAATCGCCGGCCAGCCAGCTCGTCGTGGTCGACAGCTTCGGCTCGCTCTATGCAGAGCAGATCGAGCGGCTGGTCAAGAAGTACATCCAGTATGGGAAGGCGTCGGACAAGGAAGTCGGCATGCACGCCCACAACAACCAGCAGCTCGCGTTCGCCAACACGATCGAGGCGATCATCCATGGCGCCAACCGGGTGGATGCATCGATGGCCGGCCTAGGCCGCGGGGCGGGCAACTGCCCGATGGAACTGTTGATCGGTTTCCTGCGGAACCCGAAGTTCAAGATCCGGCCGATCTACGAGGTCCTTCAGGAGCACCTCGAGCCCCTGCGGGCCTCGGTCGAATGGGGGCCGTACCCGGAATTCGCGATCACGGGCCAACTCAACGAACACCCGCGGTCCGCGATCGCGGCGCGACGCGGCGAGTTGAAGAACCGCTTCGTGGAGTTTTACGACAAGATGACGAGCGACGTGTAGGCGTGGCTGTCCGCGGGGGCCGTCCCCTTTGGGCCCGCTTCACTTGTTCTCGGCAGACTGCGCCGCCTCGCGGCGTTTCTCCTAGCGCCGCGTGAATCCTTCGGCGGTAAGCCTTTCGACGAGGGCGGGCGACGCGTTTTCGAACACGAAGACTTCGCTTCGCGACTCGGGGTCGCCCTTGGGGCGGACGATACAGACGATCTCCGCGCCCTGGGCCTGCCGGCGGAGGAGTTCGTCCATGAGGCGCTGTTCATCGGACGCAAGCGGCGCGGCAACTCCGGGGCGCACCGCGTCGAGGCCGCTCCCGCGACTGCCGGTTTCGAGGATGATCGGGTCGGGCACCGGTTTGGTACGCGACATCGGGGGGGCGGCCACGTCGACCATCGGCGCCTGGGCCACCGCGTTGGGCGGCACCCGTTCGGCGCTGCCCGGCGGTTGGTCGGCGTAGACGAACGAGAGGCCGGCATCGTCGAGTTGCTGATGGATCGATGGCAGGGCGGCGTAGAGCCCCTCGTTGTCTTCCGGGTCGGCTGCATTGCAGACGCCGATCACGAGCCCCTCGCTGGAGAACAACCCGCCGCCGCTGCGTCCCTGGACGGGCAACCCGCCGACCTCGATGTTTGGCGGTCCCAGGTACTTGTCCCGCGCTGTCACCCGGTTGCGGCGCACCGAGGGGGGGTCGCCGTGGTTGCAGCCCAGATTGACGACCGGCGCGCCGATATCGACCGCGTAGTTCTTGGACGCCACTTTGGCGGTTTGCAGCGGTCCGGGCGCATCGATCATCAGGAGGCCGACGTCGCGCTTGTCGTCGAACGAGAGCAGTCGCCCCTCGACCGACTGCGACTCAGGGGAATTGAACAGCTCCACCTCGATCAGACCACCCTCGCGGTACTCGCGAAAAATGTGCCCGCAGGTCAGAATCAAGGCCTTCCCTCCCCGTGCATCGATGATCGTGCCGGTGCCGGTGCTCGGTCCTTGCGCGTCGTGAACGCGGAGCCGCACGGTCACCGCGATCAGGTCCTTGTCCTGCAGGCGGCCCGGCATGGCGCCAGGCTGCCGGGGTCCCTGCGACGGGCTGATCGAGACCGGCTGAGCCGGAATGCCCGGCGCGGGTGCACGGGGGGCGGGGCCTGCGGGAACGCCAGGCGTACTCTCCATGGCGAGTGCCGATGGAGCGGATCTCTGCGGCAGCGGAATCGGCCCTGGCGAAGGCATCGGCCGGAGGCCTGGCTCGTCCGGGAGCCGTTTGGGTTCCGGCAATGCCGCGGTCGGCATCTGGCTGCGGGCCTCGGCGAACATCGCCTCGAGGCGGTCGATGGGGGTGGTTCCCAGAATGCGGGAGGTCTCCCGGCCGCCGACCAGCATCACAAAGCAGGGGATTTTGCTGACCTGGTATTTTCGGGCAACTTCCCGGTCGCGGTCAAAATCGAGTTTTCTGATCCGATAGCCTTTTGCGATCAGCTTGTCGATAACGGGCTCCATGCTGCGGCACGGTCTGCACCAACTCGCGGAAAAATCGAGCAGGACGGGCTCTTCCGCGCCCGCTCCGGTCAGGGCCAGAGCCACGATCGCTGCGTGCAATCCGCTCATCGAGGATCTCCTTTGACGGTCCGTTTTCGTGCGGGCTGCTCGTCAGCCGGCCAGCGCGAAGGCAAGCCGGCGATCGGCCGCGTTTCGAGAACGGAGGTTGGCAGGAAGGGCAGACTCCCGTCACGGAGATCACATGCCAAAGAAGGGCGAAGCCCGCCGCCAGCCTGACGCCAGCGGGCGCGATTGGCCGGCCGATGCCAGCCAGCAACCGCACTCGAGCAAGCAAGCCGCATGGGCAACTTCCGTGTCACCTTCCGGTATGCCGATCGCCGGCAACCGCTGGCTGTCGAGACGTTCCGGCCACGATCCTTCGGCCGGTTCGGACTGGATGCCGTCGGTTGCGGAATCTGCGGGGTCGAAGTCCTTTTCGTTTTGCGGTTATCCACCGCGCCTCTCAGTCAAAACGCCGACGCTCTTCTGCGTCCAATACCCGTCCGGTCATTCCATGCAGCCGGTCGCGGCTGGTCACAGGCGACACGGTTCCAGTTCCCGGCTGCCGACCGGCGTCTCGGCGAGAGGCGGCTACGGGTGAGTGGGGCAATTCTGGCGTGAATCGCGATCTGAAGCAATCTCAAAATATCCTTTTTCGCCGCTCGCCCTCAAGAATCTGGGGATTCCCATCAAAAATCACTCAATCGTTGGCCCAAAACCCTTGTTGCCCCCTCTTTGGATATTGTTTGGCTGGATCTCAGGGTGGGCGTTTGGACGGCCGCGCGGTGCGATCAGGGGAACTGTTGCACTCGGTGCGGTTGGCGCGATTCTCGCCTCGCCGCACAGCGAAGGCCACCGCGAGCGGGCAGCTGCTCGGCCCGATTCGGTTTCCCGTTGCTCCCCCCAAGAGAAGCAAGTATACTGGCGTCCCTCTAACCGGCCCTTTGGACTATTTTTGCGAGAAGACCAGACGAAGATGAGCCAGCAGCGAGAGTTTATTGCCGCCGGCGAGGCCCGTCCGCCGTTTTTTGCGGGAGTGGACCTTGGCGGTACGAGCATCAAGATTGGAATTGTCGATGATTTGGGGCGTCCGCTGTCGTGGGTCAACGTTCCGACAGAAGTCGAGCAGGGGCCGGAAGAGGCCTGCCGGCGGATGGCTCGGGGGGTAGAGAACGCGATTGAGGTGGCGGGGATCGCGCGTTCGTCCGTGGTGCACGTGGGGCTTGGATCGCCGGGCACGATGGACATCCCGGCGGGGATGCTCCTTCTGCCGGTCAATCTGAAAGGCTGGGAGCACTTTCCGATCCGGGACCGCCTTGGGCACCACTGCGGGGTGCCCGTCGCCTTCGCCAACGACGCCGGGGCGGCGGCCTATGGGGAATACTGGGTCGGTTCGGGCCAGCAGATGAAGAGCCTTGTTCTGCTGACGCTTGGCACCGGCATTGGTTGCGGGATCATCGTGAACGACTTTTCGATCGACGGCGAAAACAGTCACGGGGCGGAGTGCGGGCACATCCTCGTCGATCCATCCCCCGAGGCCCGCTGGTGCAACTGCGGGCAGCGCGGCCACTTGGAGGCCTATGCCAGCGCCACGGCTGTCATCCGCCGGACGCAGGAGATGCTGGATGTGGGGCTGAAGACTTCGATCCACAAACGGATCGCGGACGGCGACGCGTTGACGCCGAAGTTGATCGCCGAGGAGGCGGAAGCCGGCGATCCGCTGTCAAACGAGATCATCATGGACACGGCCCGCTGGCTCGGCATCGGCTTGGTGACACTGATCCACACGATCGACCCAAGCGGGGTACTGCTGGGTGGCGCAATGACCTTCGGAGGCGGCGCGTCGGAACTCGGGCGGCGGTTCCTGGGCCGGATCAAGCAAGAGATCGATGCGCGGGCGTTTGCCCTGCTTGCCGAGCGGATCCAGGTCGAGTTTGCCTCCCTCGGGGCCGACGCCGGCTATATCGGAGCGGCGGGCATTGCCAGGCTGGAACACATCAAAGCAAGGTCGCAGAAATGACCATTTCGGCCTGTCGAGTGAGGAGAACCCTGGCAGCGCTGGCGGTGTTGCTGGCAGGTCTGGCGGCTGTTGCCCGCGCCGGCCAGGCCAGCCCGGCTGAGCCTGGAACGGGCCTGCCCGGGGCAGCTGATTCTTTCTACGGCTATGTTCGCCACGCCTTCGAGTTGGACGGCGTTCGCTGCTACGTCGTCGTGCCGCGCGAGGGGGCCAAGGGAAGGCCGTGGATCTGGCGAGCTCGATTCTTCGGCCATCAGCCCCAGGTGGACATCGCCCTGCTCGAACTCGGTTACCACCTGGCCTATACCGACGTCGCGGGGCTGTTCGGCTCTCCCAAGGCGGTTGAGCGTTTCGACCGGTTCTACGAATACCTGACGAGCCGGCACGGATTCGGGAAACGGCCGTTTCTTGAAGGCATGAGCCGCGGCGGGCTGATCGTGTTGAACTGGGCGAGCCACAACCCGGACCGTGTATCAGCGGTCTATGTCGATGCGCCGGTGTGCGATATCCGAAGCTGGCCCGGCGGCAAGGGCAAGGGCAAGGGAAGCCCGGCCGACTGGCGGGCCTGCCTGGCGGCCTATGGGCTGACCGAAGAGGAGTCGGCCACGGCCAAGGTCAGCCCGATCGACCGGCTCGAGCCGCTCGCCAAGGCCAAGGTGCCGATCTTGAGCGTGTGTGGCGATGCCGACGAGGTTGTGCCGATTGAGGAGAACACGCGGGTTCTCCAGCAGCGCTACGAGCGGCTCGGCGGTCCGATCGAAGTGATCGCCAAGCGGGGCGTCGGCCATCATCCGCACTGCCTCGAAGACCCGTCGCCAATCGTCGAATTTCTTCTGCGTCACGCCCGGTGACGCCGGGTGCTGCCGATCGTGGTCTCCTTGAAGGTGGGGCTGGACGGCGTCGGCGTCCACTCCCACGGGGGGTGGCTCTGGAACTTGGAAATGCTCCGTTTCCAGTACTTGTACGTTGGTTTGCCTGGACTGGACCGCGTACAATACATGCAGGGAGACAACTGGCTGGGCGTCGCCCTATCGGCGCTGACGAGAATCCCGCCCGATCGGGTGGCTTGGTTGGGGGCGGAGGCCCCCTTGAGCGAGCAGGAGCGGTTCCTGCTCAGTGAGATTGCCTCGCTGGCCGATCTCCGCTTGCCTGGCGGCCGAGGGGTATCGTCCAGCCGTAGGGGGCTGTGCGAAGTCCGGCGGACGGCCGCTTCGGATCGGCCGGGACCTCGTCCTCGCTTGCGTTTCAGATTAATATGGCGGGAAAGCGAGAACCCCGACGAGCGGTGTGATGGCCGGTGGCCGGTCTGCTCGTCGTTTACCGCCCGACTGTTGGCTGTCCGCTACGGCTGGACCGCCAACCCAGAACGAAACCTTGTCAACTCGGCTGGCCTGCTGGCCTCTCGGTCCCGTGCGGACCAACGGATCGAGCCGATTGCCGAGAGGAGGCCGCCAGACCGGTTCGACGTTTCCTCACGAACGGGCAATGGAGGTGATCTCGATGACTTCCACAGGTTTCTCCCGTAGCAGAGTCGGCACTCGGTGCCGCTCGGGGGATGACCGGCACTTGGCGGCTGCCCCCGGCGCGGTTTCCCGGCAGGAGCCCGATTCTGCCCCTGCACCCGTCTCGCCACCCGGTGGCGGATGGGTCTCCGCAGCGGAAAGGTGGCTCTTGGAGCGGTTGCTCCGGCGACTGGGCAACCCGGCCATCCGCATTGTTTTGTGGGATGGGCAGGAATTGGCCACCACGGATGCTTCCCCTGCCGCGACGGTGCGAATCCGAGACCGCAGCGCGCTTCTGGGCTTGCTGGCCAATCCCGCCCTTGGATTTGGCGACGCGTACAGCCAGGGGCGGATTGTGGTCGAGGGCGACCTGCTCGAACTGCTCCAGGCGGTCGCTGGTGGTCTCTGGTCGGAGGCGACATCGAACAAGACGCTCCGCGCCCGCATCGCCCGGTGGCTCTCGCGACTGCACGGCAACACGATCGGCCGTTCGCGCCGCAACGTGCACCATCATTATGACATCACGGAAACCTTCTATCGCTTATGGCTCGACGAGCAACTCGTGTACACCGGCGCGTACTTCTCCGATCCCGAACTGACACTCGAAGAGGCGCAGCGGGCGAAGATGGATTACGTCTGCCGCAAATTGCGGCTGCGGCCGGGCGAGCATGTGGTTGAGGCGGGCTTCGGCTGGGGCGCGCTGGCGCTGCACATGGCACGGCATTACGGAGTCCGCGTCGACGCGTACAACCTCTCCCGCGAGCAGGTCCTCTATGCGCGGCGGCGAGCCGAGGCCGAGGGGCTCGATTCCTTGGTCACGTTCATCGAGGACGACTATCGCCGGATCGCGGGCAAATTCGACGTATTCGTGTCCGTGGGGATGCTGGAACACGTCGGCCGCAGGCACTATCGGCAACTGGGCGAGGTGATCGACCGCTGCCTCAAGCCGGCCGGCCGCGGGCTTGTCCACTCGATCGGACGCGATCAGCCGGCGGCGCTCGACCCATGGATCAAGCGGCGGATTTTTCCCGGCGCGTATCCGCCCGCGCTCAAGGAAATCATGGACGTCTTCCAGCCAAGGGGCTTCTCCGTGCTGGATGTGGAGAACCTGCGGCTGCACTACGCCAGAACGCTGGAACACTGGCTGGACCGCTACCAGGCAAACGAGCAGCGCGTGGCTGAGATGTTTGATCAGCCGTTTGTCCGCATGTGGAGGCTCTACCTGGCGGGCTCGGTCGTGGCCTTCGCAACCGGCACGCTCCAGTTGTTCCAGATTGTCTTCACGCGCCCCGGAGCCAACAACATTTCCTGGACTCGGGCATGGCTGTATGAGAAACCCTGAGACGCAGCCGGGCAACCGATGGATCATTGCGATGTCCTGATTGTGGGCGGGGGGCCGGCCGGATCGACCTGTGCCTGGACTCTCCGCCGGGCGGGCCTTGACGCCGTCGTCTTGGACAAGGCGGCGTTTCCCCGCGACAAGCTCTGCGCAGGATGGATTACCCCGGCCGTGCTGGCGCTTCTGGAGATCGACCCCGGCAAATACGGCCGCGACCGCGTCTGCCAGCCGATCACGGGCTTCCGCGTGGGGAAGATTGGCGGCCGGGCCGTGGCCGTCGACTACGGCCGCCCGGTCAGCTACGGGATTCGCCGTTTCGAGTTCGATCACTATCTGCTCGAACGCTGCGGCGCGCGGCTGCGGCTCGGCGAGGCGGTGCGCGGGGTGGAGCAAGCGGGTCGGCGCTGGGTGATCGACGGCCGTTTTTCCGCGCCGATGCTGGTGGCTGCCGGGGGGCACTTCTGCCCGGTCGCAAGGCGCCTCGGCGGCGAGGTTCGCGCTCCGGTCGTGGCCGCGCAGGAGGTCGAGTTTCCCCTGGATGTCCGGCAAACGTCCGCTTGCCGGGTCGAGCCGGAGATTCCCGAGCTTTATTTCTGCGCCGATTTGGCTGGCTACGGATGGTGCTTCCGCAAGGGCGGTTTTCTCAACGTGGGCCTTGGCCGCGTGGACGGCGACGGGCTCCGTGGGCAGACGGCCGCTTTCTGTGACTGGCTCAAGCGGGAGGGCCGGATTCCACGCGACGCGCCGGCCAGGTTCCCGGGCCACGCCTACTACCTCTATGGGGATTCGCCCCGCACGTTGCTCGACGACGGGCTGCTGGCCATCGGCGATGCCGCCGGCCTGGCTTCAGAGCGCAGCGGCGAAGGCATCCGCGCGGCCGTCGAGTCGGGCGAACTGGCCGCCCGCGTGATCGCCGCCGCCGGGGGCGACTACCGCCGCAGCCGGTTGGCGCCCTATGCCGAAGCGATCACGGCGGCGCTGGGCCCGAGGCAACGCTCTGCCGGATTTCACCTCGTGCCGGGGGCGATCTGCCGCTTGCTCGGCGGCAAGCTGTTGGAGAGCCGATGGTTCGTCCGCCGCGTGGTCCTCGACCGGTGGTTCCTGCACGGGGACCTTGATCGCATCATCCCGGCTAACGGACGAGAACCACCCGCACGTGGCTGCTACCCGACGGACGGCGGACCTGGAACACGTTCCGGCCCACCCGGGTGAACGTGTAGGTTGAGTGGGTCAACCCCCCCAGGCTGGAGGCCGACTCGACGACGACCGCCTGCCCCTGGGCGTCGGGCGTGTTCTCGAGGACGGCGATGTGCGCCCGCGGGTGCGCCAACACGTTTCCCTGCGCGTCCGTGAAGACGAGGGCGTCGTTGGGCTGCATCTGGTCGAGCGCATCGCGCGCGGCGCCTCGGCCATACTCGGAGATGTCTCGATCGTGCGGGATCGTGCCCGCGGCGCGAAAGAAGTTGTTGACAAATCCGCTGCAATCCAAACCGATCTGGGCGACGTTGTCGCAATAGTGCTGGAGTCGGTCCGGCTCGGTCCGCTCGTAGCGCACGGCGTGCCGCAGGGCGGTGGCGCAGTCGTCTGGGGAGCCCTTGCCGTAGAACGCCCGGGCGATCATCACCCGGTGGCTCCGCTCGACGTCGATCAAAGCCAGTCCGCCCGCCTGCCGCAGTTCCTGATCGAGCGCCGAAAGGATTGCGTCTTTTTCGGGAAACGTGGCGGTAGCGCTGGTCTGGCGGTAGATGTGGACATTGACCACCCGGCTGTTGGCGAGCCCCTGCCGGTCCGTGTACGAGACCCGGATCGCGTGGTATCGCCGTTCGAACTCGGTCGGTCTCATCGGTTCCCCCCTCCCACGGATCGTGGGCAACCGGCGCAGTGTTCGATGCGAGCGTTCCCCCCGGGTCGCGCCCCGAGAGGCCCCGCGGCTGATTCGCCGCCGGCACGATTCGCTGATCTTGGTGCGCAACACCGAACCTGCGTCGCGATTGTGTCGCAACGATCATGGACAGTAGTGGGTGGGCGGGCGATTGTCAATCGGCGCCGTTTGGGGGGGAACCCTCATTTTCCAGGTGGTCTTCGCCGCTGGGCGAGAGACCGCTCGTGCTCGCCGCGACGAAGGGCCTCGACCCCTTCGCGTTCGCTCCGCCTGGGGGGGGACTTGAAACGGGGCGGAGGCGGCTCCACCCCGGCCCCGTCGCTGGTGGGAGGGCCGCTCCTGGAAACCGCGGCTCAATACTCCGTCTTGGTCACGATCCCAGGCATCGGAATGGGGTACTTGCCATCGGCGTCGGCCCGCACCGGCGCGGGCGAATCCATCGCGAACGTGTCCGCTCCCGGGGCATACTCGTCCTCGGAGTTGAGCATTTCGTCGAACGTGATCTCCTGGCCGGTATGGGCGGCCTTCCGGCCCAAGGAGCTGACGAGGCTGGCTTCGACGCCCCGCTTGACTTCGTTGAACGGCTTGTCGTTGCGGATCGCGTCGACCAGATCGTTCCATTCGTTCTGGTAGGGGTTGCGCTGGTCGGCCGGGACTTGCGACTCCCAGATCATGTTCGCCTTCTCGGGGCTCTGGCCGTTGTACGTGCTGGAGGGCGCGCCGCAGTCGCCGTGCTTGGAGACGACCGCCGAACCCTTGGTCCCGTGGGCGTAGCTCGAATAGAACTGTGCGCAGCCCGAGACGCAGCGCCCGTCGAGGATCAACTTCGTGCCATCGGCGAAGGTGTACTCGACGGAATAGGAATCGAAATTCTGGTCGATGTAGAGATTTCCGGCGGGGTCGTGGCGATAATGGCGGCCGCCGAGCGCCTGGGCCTTGACCGGCCATGCGTTCTTCATCCAGCAGCAATGGTCGATGACGTGGATATAGAAGTCGTTGAAGCAGCCGCCGCTGGCCCAGATGAAGCTGTGGAATCGCCTCAGTTGCCAGAGCAGCTCGCTCGGCTGGCCGGGCCATTTCGTCGAGAATGCCGAGCCAATCGGTCCGGTCATGCGATAAGCGCGCATCGTGACGATATCGCCGATTTCGCCGTCCTGGATGCGGTCGTGCAGTTGCCCGAGCGCCCGGCTGTGGCGCGACATCAAGCCGACGCCGGCCTTGAGGTTCTTGGCGTCCGCCTGCTCGGCGAGCTTGATCATCCGTCGCGAGGTTGGGCCGTCGGCCGTGAGCGGCTTTTCCATGAAGACGTGCAGTCCCTTTTCGACGGCATGCGCGAAATGCACCCAGCGGAACGTGAGTGGCGAGGCGAAGATCGCGATGCCGCCCGGTTTGAGGCAGTCCATCGCCTTCTTGTAGGCGTCGAAGCCGACGAACCGGCGTTCTTCGGGGACGTCCAGCTGGGCAGCGAACCGGTCGTTGAGGTTCTTGAAGCTGCCGGAGAGGCGGTCTTCGAAGATGTCGGCCATGGCGACGAGCTTGACCGGACCCTGGTTGACCGAGAGGGCGTCAGCGGCCGCGCCGGTGCCGCGCCCGCCGCAGCCGACCAGGGCCACCTCGAGCGTGTTGTCTTCGGCCGCGTGGAGACGCGGCGCGGCCACGCCGGCGAGCGCCGAGGCGGCGGCGATTCGGCTGGTGTTTTTCAGGAATTCACGACGCGAAGTGCCAGTCTTGCTTTCGCTCATGGCGAGTCTCCTCCTGGGAATGGATGCTTGGATTCAAGACACGTGAGTTCAGTGCGCGCGGGTTCCCGTCCGAGCGCCGGCCGCGACGCAGCCTGGCCCGGTGCGCTCCGAGCGGATGATTCTCCCGCGCGGGGGAATCGCGCGGGAGAATCGCGCCGCGTCTATTCCCGCACGCTGGCTTGATCCGGTCCCGGGAAATCCTCGGGCACTTCCTGGGTGACGTTGCCGGTGGCGGCCCATTCGACGCCGCGCTGGAAGGTGGCGATGAAGGCCACGCTTTTGAGCTCCTTGGCCGTGTGGCCAAGCGCGTTCTGGAACACCCGGCCCTTGCCGTACGTGATCGTGAACAGGATCGGCTCGTGCTCTCCGGCGCCGCCGAGCTCCTTGGGCGCGAAGGCCGTCGCCAGCACGGTCAGGTTCTCGCCCGGCCCGCGGAGCCAGCCGTAGAGCTCATCCGGCACGTGCGCGAAGACGGGCGGCAGCCCCTTGGTGATCGGGTGGTTGGGCTCGCGGACGTCGATCTTGAACGGCTGCATTGGGCCGTGGCTGCCCGTGGGGCCATCGATGTCGTCGCGGACGATCTTGCCGTCTCGCCACCGCAGGTATGGGCCGTCCTTCTTGTCGCGCTTGCCCCAGCCGCCGAGCCCTTGCATCCGGTTGTATTCCTCCCATTTGGGGAAGGCGGAGAGCGCGAAATGGTAGATCACCAGTCCGCCTCCATTCTTGACGTACTCGACCAGCGCCGTCTTCGTCTCCTCGGACCAGTCGTCGCCGGAATAGTTGCTGACGACCACCGCGTAGTCGGCGAAATTGGGCTTGAAGCCGCTCATGTCCGCGCCCTTCGGCGGCGAGGTCGCCACGTCGACCGTGAACAGGTTGGTCTCCGTGAGGAGCGTCCAGAGCACCGGGGTCGTGCCCTTCCAGTCATGGGCGTTTTGGCCGGTGACGATCAAGGCCTTGTAGGGGGGCGCGGCCACGGCCGTGACGGCGAGCATGGCCCAGGCAGCCAGGACGGGCAGCAAGCGTTGGCGAAGCATCGAGGCGTCTCCTTGGAAGTGGGTGTGGGTCGTGGAGTCTTCTACAGAACGACGGCAGTCAGCTGGAGCAGCCTGGCGGGGTCGACGCAGCGGAGAACTGCACGACCGGCGCCCCGAGTTGACGCGGTCCAATTATCGCCCAGCCGCCGCGTCGGGGCAACCACTCTCGACCGCGGCAAGCCGGAAGTCCAGGGCCCTCTCCTGGCGGAGGATCCCCGCACCCTCGATCTTCCCGGAGCGGCAGCCGCCCGCCCCCACGGGCCGGTCAGTCTTCGTAGGCTGCCTTGGCCACGACGAGTTGCTCATTCAGGCGGCGCATCTGCGTCTCCAGGTTTTCGGCCTGGTCGTTGACGGCCTTGGCGTAGGCGTTGTATGTGGAGGGCGGGTTCTCTGCGTAACGCTTTCCCTGAAGCACCGTGCGGAGCAGGGCCTCGAAATTGCGGGCGATCGCCGGATCGAACTGCGGGCTTTCGCTCAGATGTTTCACGTTTGCCTCCATCCGCGTTTCGCAAGCCCTCACGATCTTCAGCAACTCGGGGGCCTCCAAGTCGCGGCTCAACTGGCGGGCGGCGTTCGCCGGGATGAGCGGAATGCGCTGGATCTTGTTCAGCGTCGAGGAGGGAATCCGCCCCATGCGGATTCGCCACTCGACATCCTCCGCTTGCTGGCGGACCCCGGCCGGGACGTTCAATTGCAGCTTGATCAGGTTGATTCCCCCGCAAACCAGCATTCTTTGCAGCAAGACGTTCGCCAGGTGCCGGTCGCCTATCGCGGCGACAGCCGCAGCGGGCTGCTGTTCGACCTGTGCGATGGCCTGGCCGAGGTCCGCCACCGGGATGCCGAAGGCGATTCCTTGGCGGTTGAACGAGCCGAAGCGGGCGACGAAACCGTCGTCGAGCCTGCGGAGCGCGTGGCGAATCTCGGTTTCGCCCCGGTCGGTCGCCTTCATCGCGATCACCGCGACCACCGCGCCGTCGTAGTTGATCGCCGGGCCGCCGCTGCTGCCGGAGTCCACCTTGCCGTCGATTTGGTAGAAGTCGCACTTGTCGGTGTGCACGCGGGCGCGGATTGTCCCGCTGGTGACGGCGTCTCGCAGCACGATGTCGGTCTTGCCGAGGGCCGGATTGCCGACGATCACGACCTTCTCCCCCTGTTTGAAGACGTGATCGGCGACGATCGGGATCGGCGCCTGGTCCGTCTTGACCTCCAGCAGGCAGAGGTCGCGTACAGGGTCTTCAAACAGCACGCGGCTTGC
>Ga0123328_1001105_pt1 | contig 26876 bp, 26 predicted proteins | sample BioC12SIPDNA_2_FD_89702 | JGI IMG/M metagenome (GOLD analysis project Ga0123328, IMG submission 89702) | Anaerobic biogas reactor microbial communites from Washington, USA - Biogas_R1_A C12 SIP DNA | ecosystem: Engineered > Bioreactor > Anaerobic > Unclassified | place: Washington, USA...
GGCGGCGAGGTCGGCAAGCGGCCGGAGATAGTCGGGGCTGTAGGGCGCATCGCCCAGGTACTCGAGGCCGAACTCGGGGAGCGCGAAGCGGGACCCATCTGGCGTCAGCCCCGAGCGGTACGAGGCGATTACCTTGCCGCCCCGCGCCAGATAGTCGCGCACCTTTTCCGCCAGCGCCTCGTCTAGGGGCACCTTGTCGGGGAGCACGAGCACGCGGTATGCCGTCCAGTCGGCCAGCCCGTCCACAAAGGCGAACTGGTGGTGTCCCTCCAGCAGCATGCGCAGCGCGCCACTGTGGGAGGAATCGACCCGGCCGTCCTCCTTACCCACCGCCTCCACGTTGAACACGGCGACGTCGGCCTTGGGCACCGCGCCGACGCACCACGGCTCCTTGGCCTCGACGCTGGCGTACACCTTGCCGATGAGGGTGTAGGCCGGCTCGTTGAGGCGTCCCCGCGGATGGAGCTGGTCGCCGATAGAGCAGGCTGCGCCCGCGGCCAGCATCTGAAAGCACTCGAACTCGAGGGCAGCCTGGTTCTTGAAAGAGCCGAAATCGCCCCAGGCGGTGTGGAACTTGCCCGTCATCCCCAGGTGGGGCTTGCCCAGCGCATGGGCATAGCGCACGGTGATGGGATAGTGGTTGTAGCCCCACTCACCGGTGCTGGGTAGCGATTCGATCTCCAAGTGCGTGTAGGTGTCGAGCACAGGCCGCAGCCCGGCGGCGATGTGGCCCGAGTTGTGAAACACGGTGAGGTCCGGCTTGCGCGCCAGCACGCCCGAGCCAAAGCGCCGGTGGTACGCTTCCAGCACCTGTCGGGCGTAGCGCTGCCGGTGCTCGGTCCTGCCGGCGTCGAGCCCCTGCGCGGCCATCCCCGCCAGACAGTAGGGGCAGACGCACTCGCCCTGGTGGATGATGTCAAAGAAGAACCCGTCCACCTCATCCCCCAGGAGGTCCATCACCTCCATGGTCTGGTCCCAGACAAAGTCGAGGTAGGGGGAGTTCAGGCAGAGCTTTTTCCAGCGCGCCGCGAGGGGGCTGTGCTGGCCGCGGATCCCCTCCGGCGTCACCTCCAGCCATTCCGGGTGGCGCGCCGCGGAGAGTTCGTCCCACCCTACGGTGACATAAATCGGAGCGCGGATGCCGGCGCGATGGCAGGCCTCAACCTGCTCTCCGAGCAGATTCCTGGTCAACGAGGGGTGTACCACGTCGGCGTAGCGCGTGGGGGTGTAGTACAGGTACCCGTGGTGGCAGCGAGCAAAGCAGGTGATCGAGTTCACGTGGGCGCGCTTGAGGGTGTCGACGAAAGCGTCGGCGTCCCAGTCGGCTCCCACATCGGGGATCATGCCGGCGGTGTGAAAGTCGAGGTGTACCTGACGCATGCGCAGCTGTGGCTGTGGCTCCATGGAGGCACTCCTTTCAGTTCGGGGTGGCGCGTACCGCAAGGGTACCACCGCGATGGGTGGGCGTCAATGGTCGCAGGCAGGGGGGAGACAGGGGACGCGGATGGACGCGGAGGGCGCGGATCAACGCGGATGAGAGGAGTTTCTCGCTGCGCCGCACGTTCATCGGGAAGGTCGGCGTGGCGCGCTCAGGCGAGCGCGCCCTACATGACAACGCCGTACAGCGGATTCCTTCCACTGGGTGAGGGGGCCGGAGTCATGCTGGCGATCTGTACTGGCTCGCGACCTTGCGCTGTGGCAGTGAGATAGAGTATCGTGGCCGCAACCCGTGCAGAAGGAGGCCCCCATGTTCCAGCGCCCCGAGTACGTGTGCTATCGCGCCGCCCGGCCCATCGTCATCGACGGCCACCTCGATGATCCCGCCTGGCAGGGTGCGCCCGCCATCGCTCTGTGCCTGGCCGATACCGGCGAGGCGCCACGTCAGTCCACCACCTGCCGCCTGCTGTGGGACGACGACTATCTCTATGTGGCGTTCGACTGCCAGGACAGCGAGATCTGGGGCGTCACCACGGAGCGCGACCGCGACATCTATAACCAGGAGGTGGTCGAGCTGTTCGTGGACGACGACTGTGACGACCATTCCTACATCGAGATCGAGGTCAGCCCCCTGAACGCCGTGCTCGACCTGTACATGCTGAACCGGGGTGGCGTGCGCCGCGGGCTGTGGGACTGGGACAGCCGTGGCCTGCGCACCGCCGTGGTTGTGGACGGCGATCCGACGCGCCGCGGCACGGACGACCGCCGCTGGACGGTCGAGATGGCGGTGCCCATGGCTGATTTCATGACGGCGCCGCACCTTCCGCCGCGCGCCGGCGACGTGTGGCATGCCAACCTGTACCGCATCGACCGCGCCAACATGGGCGACGAGTACTCGGCGTGGTCGCCGCCGGGGGTGATCGACTACCACACGCCGCAGCGCTTTGGTCGGCTGGTGTTCTCGGAAACAACGGTATAGAGGCGGGCGGCACGCGCCGCGCGCAGTTGCGGCGGTTGACGCCGTGGGCTACACTGAAGCTGACACCGGAGTCGTTACGGCATGGTTGTGGCGCGTGGTGCACCCCGCCTTCACTCCCCTCGCCCTACCCCCAGGTCGGCCGCCCTCGCGCGTGGCTGGAGTGATACCCCATGGAACGTACCGAATCGCGCGGTGCGGGCGGCTGGACCGCCGGGCAGGTGGCCTTGGCCACGCTGTCCGTCGCCGCCGTGGTGGCCGCAGCTTGGCTGGTCTATCTGTTTCGCGGCGTGGCCGCGTTGCTGCTGCTGGCCATCGTGCTCAGCACAGCGATTCGCCCGTTGGTGATGTGGCTCCGAGCCCGCGGCATCCCCCGCGCTGTGGGGGTGGTGCTGGTGTACCTGGGTCTCATGCTCATCCTGGGACTCGTGCTCATGCTGGTGGCACCCCCGCTGGTGGCGCAGGTGGGCGCCATCGCGGCGCGCCTGCCCGAGTACTACCAGAACCTGCGTGAGATGTTCCTCGGGTCGCCCAGCCCATTGCTGCAGAACCTTGGCGACGCGCTCCCCGCCGAGATCGTCATCGAGCTGCCCGAGGCGCAGGTGGGAGGGGCGGTGGGGCCGGTGGTCGTCCAGTCCCTCGCCTACGCCAACGTCGTCATCGGAGGCCTCCTCTCCACCGCGGCGGTGTTTCTGCTGGGCTACTACTGGACGCTCGAGGGCCCGGTGATCATCCCGCGCGCCCTGCGCTGGGCGTCGCCCGAGCGCCGAGACACCATCGAGTCGCTGATCGACGACATCGAGGACAAGCTCGGCCACTGGGTGCTCGCGGAACTGCTCCTGGCGGCCGTCGTGGGCACCATGGCGCTCATCGCCTACCTGATCATCGGGTTGCCGTTCGCCGTCGTGCTGGCCGTCATCGCCGCGATTATGGAGGTGGTACCCATCATCGGACCGTGGGTGGCGGGCGCGGCGGCGGTGCTGGTGGCCCTGTCGACGGACCCGAGCCGGGTGATCTGGACGATCGTGGTCGTGTTCGCCATCCAGTTCGCCGAGGGGAACTTGCTCGTGCCGCGCCTGATGCGCAGCGTCGTGGGCACACACCCCCTGGTGACGCTGCTGGCGTTGGCGGCCTTTGCCTCCGTGTTTGGCTTTGCGGGGGTGCTCCTCGCGGTTCCCATCGCGGCGGCGATACAGATCGCCCTGGATCGCCTCGTGGTGGCCGACACCCTCGGCGAGACGCCGCGTCCGGCTGGGCGCAGCGAGGCCAGCCTGGTGCGCTACCAGCTTCAGGAACTGATGCAGGATGCGCGCCGGCTGCTGGCGACGCGCGAGGCGGAGCCCGGGGACGATCTTGGGGTGGTGGAGGACGATGTCGAGGCGATCGCCGCGGACCTCGACCGCCTGCTCGAGCGGGTGAGCGGCGAGGGGGAGGGGGAGCGATGAGACCACCGGTGCGCCATGCCCTCGTCGTGCTGGCCACGCTGGCCGCGCTCGTGCTCGCATGGCAGCTGCGAGCCGTGCTGCTCACCTTTGTCCTGTCGCTGGCCGTGGCGGCCACGTTCCGCCCCACCATCGCCGGCCTCATGCGGCGCCGTGCGCCACTTCCCGTGGCGCTGGCCCTCGCGTACGGGGCGGCCCTGCTTCTCATCGTGGCGCTGGTAGGGCTTGCCGCCGGCCCGATCGTACGAGAGGCCCAAGAGGTCCTGCGCGGCGCGACCGACCTGTACGACCGCCTGCACGCCGAGTGGCCCCTAGGGACCACCGCACAGCAGACGCTCGTCCAGCTACTGCCTCCGTCCCACGTGTTGTACGATGCGCTCGAAGCGCAGGCGTCCATGATCGCCACCACCCTCCTGGGCTTTGCCACCGGCGTGGTCAACGTGGTCGTGGAGGTGGGCATCGTACTGATCCTCAGCATCTACTGGAGCCTCGATCAGGGGCATTTCGAGCGCCTGTGGCTGGCATTGCTGCCCATCAGGGTGCGGCAGCGCGCCCGTCACCTATGGCGCGGTCTGGAGGGCAGGGTCGGCGCGGTGATCCGCGTGCAGGTGGTGCTCAGCGCCTTGGCGGGGGTGCTGTTGGCCGTGGGGTACGTCGCACTGGGGCTGGGAAGGCCGGCCGCCCTGGCGACGGCCGGCGCGCTGCTGCGGCTGATCCCCTGGCTCGGGCCGGTGCTGGCGGTGGCCGCCCCATTTCTGGCGAACGTAGGCGACATGCCACGCGCGCTGGCGGGCGTGGCCTACACTGCCGGAGTGCTCTATGCCCTGGATCGCCTCGTCCGTTCGTGGCTGCTGGGCGGCCGGCGCACCAGCGGGCTTCTCGGCCTTCTGACGGTCATTGTCATGGGGCAGGCCGCGGGCATCGTGGGCCTGGTGATCGCGCCGGCCGTGGCGGCGGGGATTGGCGTGCTGCTCGACTACCTGCGACAGCCGGCCCCGGCCGCCGACGAGCAGGGGCTGGCGCGGGTCACGGAACTCCGGCGGCGGTTGGAGGCCGTGCGCGAGGGATTGGCCGCCGCCCCGGAGGGCGCGAGCCCCCAAGTGGTCAGCCTCATCGACCGGCTGGACGGCCTCATTCAGAAGGCAAGCGAGTGCTGCGCACCGCAGCTCGGTGACCTGAGACAACCTGCACCATGAGAGTACCATGAATCTACATTTCGACCTGGTCGCACCCCTCTACGAACGCCTGATTCGCCCTCCCGACGTCGGCCCGCTGGCTCACGCCCTGGGTCTGCCGGCCGATGGGCTGCTGCTCGATGCGGGCGGCGGTACGGGGCGCGTGTCGCGCGCCCTGGCGCCCCGGGTACAGGGGGTGGTGGTGTGTGACGCCTCGCTGGGGATGTTGGCGCAGGCGCGCCCCGCCGGCTTACGGGCCGTGCAAGGCCACGCCGAGCGACTCCCCTTTGCCGATGGCGCCTTTGACCGCGTGCTGGTGGTGGATGCGCTCCACCACTTTCGCAGCCAGCGAGAGGCCATCAGTGAACTCGTCCGCGTATTGGCGCCGGGGGGGCGCTTGGTCGTGTCCGAGCCCGACATCGTCCACGCGGGGGTGCGGCTCGTCGCCCTGCTGGAGCGTCTGGCCCTGATGGACAGCCACTTCTTGCGGCCGGACGAGATCGCGGCTATCGTTGCCACCCAGGGGCTATCTCCACGCATCGAGCGCAACGGAAGCACCAGCGTCTGGATCATCGCTGACAAGCTGAGAGGCTAACCACCAAGGCGCCAAGGACACCGAGGAATGAAAACCGCAGAGAACGCAGAGACCGCAGAGACGGCATAACTGCTGAGCTGAGGAGCCTCGATATGCGATGATGCGCTGCGGCTCTTCCTCATCCTCTGTGTTCTCTGCGCCCTCGGTGATCTCTGGTTTTTTCTGCCTTGGTAGCCGAGGGATATCCATCATCGCGCTAGGAGGGAGAAATGGCCGGGAGGTTGGACGGGAAGGTGGCCGTCATCACGGGATCCACCTCGGGGATCGGGCGGGCGACGGCGGAGCTGTTCGCGCAAGAGGGGGCCAGGGTGGTGGTGAACGGCCGCCGCCGCGAACTGGGCGAGGAGGTGGTGGCAGGGATTCGCGCCGCCGGCGGCGAGGCGACGTACTGCTACGCCGACGTCGGGGTGAGCGCCGAGCTGCGCGCCCTCATCGAGCATGCCGTAGAGACCTACGGCCGGCTCGACGTGCTGATGAACAACGCCTACAACGCCACCCGCGGCACCGCCGTCGAGATCGAGGAGCACGAGTGGGATGCCGACATGGCCGTGCTGCTCAAGGCGGCCTACCTGGGGTGCAAGTACGCCATCCCCGAGATGGAAAAGGTGGGCGGCGGCTCGATCATCAACATCTCGTCAGTGCACGGCGTGTTGGCCGGGCGCCACTATGTGACCTATGAGACGGCCAAGGCGGGGCTCATCAACCTGACGCGCCAGGTGGCGGTGGATTTCGGTCACCAGGGGATCCGCGTGAACGCCATCTGCCCGGGCTGGATCATCGTGAACCACACGGAAGAGTGGGTGAAGGAGCACCCCGAGCGTATCCGCCACGCCGAGGTGATCTATCCCGTGGGGCGGCCCGGGTGGCCCATCGACATTGCCCGGGCGGCGCTGTTTCTCGCGTCGGACGAGTCCTCGTTCATTACCGGCCACGCCCTCATGGTGGACGGCGGTCTCACCATCCAGCTCCAAGACTCGCTTAGCCATGTCGTGGAGCACTGGGTACGCGAGGAGCTGGACAAAGAGAGCTAACCACGAAGATATAAATAGAAAAACCACGGAGACACAGAGAGCACAGAGAGCTTGGTAGACGACGAAGACGCAGTGTGATGGTCCGAATCGCTCCACTCGCGTGTGTCTTCCGCTGTCACGGTGCCGCAGGAGTCTGCGCAGATATCGGCACCCTCCAGACTCTCTGTGTCCTCCGTGTCTCCGTGGTGTGTTTCTTCTCTCCTTGGGGGTAAAGGAGGCATTCCATGCGCATCGTAGAACCCGAGTCGGTGGGGGTGTCGGGCGAGCGGTTGCGGCGTATCCCGCGCGTCATGCAGGGGTACGTCGACCGGGGCGAGGCGGCGGGGATCGTGACGCTCGTCGCCCGGCGCGGCGCCATCGCCCACCTGGCAGCGGTGGGGTGCCGCGACGTCGAGCGCGGCGAGCCGATGAGTGACGAGGCGATCTGCCGCATCTATTCCATGACCAAGCCGGTGACCACCGTCGCCGCCCTGATGCTGTACGAGGAGGGCGCGTTCCAGCTGGACGACCCCCTGGCGGACTATATACCCGCCTTTCGCGATACGCCCGTGCTGGTCGCCGAGACGTCACACGGGATCGAGACGGCGCCCCAGGAGCGCCCATTGACGGTGCGCCACCTCATGACGCACACGGCGGGTCTGGTGTACCCCAGCGCGGCGGGCGGTCCCGTGGAGCGACTGGCGGCCGAGGCGGACCTGGCTCGCGCCGGCGAGACGTTGGCGGACAAGGTGGGGCGGGTGGCGGCGATGCCTCTGGCCTTCCAGCCGGGAAGCGCCTGGAAGTACAGCATGGCCACCGACGTGCTGGGACGCCTGGTGGAGGTTCTTTCCGGGCGGGCGCTGGACGTCTTTATGGAGGAGCGTATCTTTGGGCCGCTAGGGATGGTGGACACCGGCTTCTGGGCGCCGCCGGAGCGCGCCGGCCGCCTGTCGCCGGTGTATGCGCGGCAGGAGGGGCGCCTCGTGCGCCTTGAGGACCCCGCGCTGGGCGGAACGGCGCGGCCCCCCTTCCTCTCCGGCGGAGGCGGGCTCGTGTCGACCATCTGGGATTACGCCCGCTTTGCCCAGATGCTGCTGAACGGCGGCGCGTTGGATGGCGTGCGCCTCCTGGGGCTGAAGACCGTGCAGTTGATGACGTCCAACCACCTGCCGGCCTCGCTGCCGCGGTGCATCTCCGAGGCGTGGCCCTTTAGCCGCGGCATGGGGATGGGCCTGGGGGTGCGGATGGTCCTGGATGTGGCCAGGAGTGGCTTCCCCGGCTCGGTGGGCGCCTACACCTGGCAGGGCGCCGCCAGCACCGACTTTTGGGTGGATCCGGCGGAGGAGATGGTGGGGGTGTTGCTCATGCAGCGCCTGCCGGGGTGGTACGAGGCGGCGAAGGCGTTTCGGGCGTTGGCGTACGGGGCGGTGGAGTGAGGAGTTGCGCATGTCTCCCATAGCTTGGGGGAAAGGTCGAGGTCGTCTCGGCGCCCTGCAGCCCCTCCTCGGCACGTGGGTCGCCGAGGCGGATTCGCCGCAGGGGCGGGTGCGGTGCACGCGGCGGTTCGAGCGCGTACTGGGCGGCAGCTATGTGCAGCTGACCGCCCGCTGGGAGTTCGCGGACAGCGTCTACGAGGAGCTGGCCCTCTACGGCGTGGACAGGGAACGGACGCTGCGCTTCTGGTCGTTCACGTCGGACGGGAAGCAATCCAGCGGCGTGTTGGTGGATGGCTCGGACGTGCACCCGCAGGCCATAGCCTTCGAGGCGCAGATGCCCGCCGGTCGGGGCCGCATGGCCTACTGGCCCGATGATGAGGAGGGATTCCGCTGGGTGGTGGAGTCGCACTCCAAGAAGGGGTGGAACCGCTTCGTGGAGCATCACTATCGAGCGGTGGACGAGGGGGCGCCGGGCGAAGATGCTGCGGAGGCGGAGTAGGGCGACGCCGCAGGCAAAAGCCGCGATCCAAACGACGGATCGCCGCGCCAAGAGAACCAAGTAATACGGTGTGAAGTCAAGGGGGTGTTTCGGCGTTCTGGGGCTGGAATGGGGACGCCTCGAACCAGACCCCGCCTTCGCGGGCTAATAGTGCTGGGGGCGCGGGGGCGGCGCGCTCCGGCGAGCGCGCCCTACGCGGCTCGTCAGTCGGCGCAGGCCGACTTTGCTTTCTTAGCGCCGGACCTCGGTCCGCGGCGGGCGTGTCGTGGCGTGATCGGCGCGCCCAGACCGACGGAGCCTGATCCAGGATCCGCGTGCATCCGTCCAATCCGCGTCCATCCGCGTTCCGCTCCCCTCGATCCGAAACACCGGCTTTCGCTTGTGGCGGCTCGCCCCTCGGGCCTATACTCCCCGCACCGTGTTCACCCTCACCCGCAGGAGGTAGCTCCCATGATCGTCGACGTACACGCGCACCAGCCCAAGTACGAGGAGACCGTGTCCGAGGCCGTCCTGAGCCGTCCCGGCTATCGCGGCGACAAGCAGTACAAGACGAACGTCAGCCTGGAAGAGTTCAAGGAGGCGATGGCGCCGGTGGACAAGGTGATCGTCCTCGGCGTGGCCCACGGCAGCAACACCCCGAACGACGAGATAATCAAGTACGCCCGCCTCTTTCCCGAGAAGGTCGTCCCCTTTTGCTCCATCGACCCCACCGCGCCCGACGTGATGGACGAGCTGGAGCGCTGCATCGTCGACCTGAAGGTTAAGGGAATCAAGATCAGTCCCCACTACCAGATCTTTGACCCCATGGACCCCCGCGCCTGCGCCATCTATGCCAAGGCGGAGCGGCTGGGCCTGCCCATCGCCTTTCACCAGGCGACCTCGCCCATGCGCCTGGGGCCGCTGCGCTATGCGCACCCCATGGCGCTCGACGAGGTGGCCATGGCCTTCCCCGACTTGAAGATTGTCGTGGCGCATTTCGGTCACCCGTGGGAGCCCGACACTATCGTGCTCATCCGCAAGCACCCCAACGTCTATACCGACATCTCGGCCCAGTTCTACCGTCCGTGGCAGTTCTACAACGCCCTGGTGCTGTGCCACGAGTACGCCCAGATGGACAAGGTGTTCTTTGGCACCGACTATCCCGTCACCAGCCCGCAGGAGACGCTAGACGCGCTCCGCGCGGTGAACGACATGGTCAAGGGCACCCGCCTCCCCACGATCCCCCAGGACGAGATCGAGGGGATCATCAATCGCGACGCCCTGGCCATGCTGGGGATCGTGGAGTAGGAGGAGAAGGGACGCAGATGAACGCAGATGAACGCTGATTACGCCCGGTAGAGGTCGGTCTAGCAGGGTGCGGGCGCTATGGAGGGCTCATGGCATACAAGCATACTGAACTCACTGAGGCCATCATCGGGGCCTTCTATGCCGTATATGGCGACCTGGGCTACGGCTTCCTTGAAAAAGTGTACGCCAATGCCCTGGCGCTCGAGCTGCATGCGCGAGGGATCATGGCTGTCCGCGAGCAGCCGATAAGCGTGCGGTACAAAGGCGTGGTGGTGGGCGAGTACTTTGCGGACCTCATCGTAAAGGACACGGTGATCGTCGAGGCCAAGGCGGTGCGCTCACTGCTGGACGAGCACGAAGCGCAACTCCTCAACTACCTCAAGGCCACGCCATACGAGGTAGGTCTGCTACTCAACTTTGGCCCCAAGCCAGCGATCCGCCGCAAGGCCTACGACAACGCCCGCAAAGGCGCTATGCACTGGCATGAGGCGCATCCCCAGTCTCTTGGCTCATAGCCTGTCCAGCTAACGCCAGCCAGAACAGGACCAGTCAGCGTTTATCAGCGTTCATCTGCGTCCCATTTCCTCTCCTGTGGACGTGCCCTCTGGAAGCGGCTATCATGAGCGCGATGAGTCGTCGGTCTGGGAAAGGAGAACCCTGCAATGAAGCCTCTCGCCCGCAACGTCATCCTGGTGGTGTTCGATTCGCTGCGCAAGGACTGCATCGGCGCCTATGGGCCGGCGCCCTGGGGACCGGTGCATACCCCCCATTTCGACGCCCTGGCGCGCGAGTCGCTCATGATGACGCGCATGTACCCCGAGTCACTGCCGACTCTTCCGACGCGGCGCGCCCTGTACACCGGCCGGCGCGTGTATCCCTTCCACAACGCCGACTTTCACCTCAAGGGTGATTTCGTGGGCGCCCCGGGCTGGGGGCCCATCCCCGAGGAGCAGCCCACTCTGGCCGAACTCCTCTCCGAGGCGGGCTATCGCACGGCGCTGGTGAGCGACGTCTACCATATGTTCAAGCCGTCAAAGAACTATTGGCGCGGGTTCGACCAGTGGACGTTCCTCCGCGGGCAGGAGAAGGACCCCTACCGCTCCGGGCCGCGGCTGACCCAGGAGCAGCTCGACTACTGGTTGCCGCGCCAACTGCAGAACGAGAACACCGTCTCGTTCATCCAGCAGTGCATCATGAACATCCACGACCGCACCAGGGAAGAGGACTATTTCGCGCCCCGCGTGCTCAAGGCGGCGGCCGAGTGGCTGGAGCAGAACCAGGACGCGGACCGCTTTTCCTCACCGTGGAGTCGTTCGACCCACACGAGCCCTGGTTGGTGCCGCAGCACTACCGGCGCATGTACCTGAGGGACGATGGCCCGGAGCAGGTCAAGTCGGGGTACGAGGACACGCTGCAGCTCGATGAGGTGCTGCTCCAGCGTACCCGCGCCAACTATTACGGGAACGTCTCCCTGTGCGACCGTTGGTTCGGGCACTTTATGGAGAGCCTGCGCGTGTTGGGGCTGCTGGACGACACGCTGGTGGTGTTCACCACCGACCATGGGCACTCTATCGGCGATCGCAACTATATGGGGAAGCGCGGCTATCCCTCGATGCCCGAGGTGTACGACGTGCCACTGATGGTGCGCTTTCCGGGGGCAGAGCACGCCGGCAAGAGCAGCGATATGTTCGTGCAGCACCACGACGTCTCCGCGGCGATCCTGGAGGCGGCGGGGGTCGAGCCGCCCGCCGAGATGGACGGGCGCTCCTTCATCGGCGCGGCGCTGGCGGGCGACGCGGGCCCTCGCGATCACGTCACGGTGGGGTGGGGCTCGGTGCCCACGGTGATCACGGAGCGCTGGTGGCTCAACTGCAAGGTCGACGGCACCGGCGTGCTGCTCTACGACCTGCAGGCGCCCGACCCCTTTGCCACGAACGTGGCCAAGCAGCATCCCGACATCGCCAAGCGGCTGTTCGACCAGGCGGTGAAGGACGCCGGCGGCGGTTTTCCCGACTGGGTGATGGCCCTGGCCAGAGATCAGGCCGATGCCCCCGGCTGTAGCGACCTGGCGGCGAGGGGATGAGTGTTCGGCTATCGGCGGTCGGCTGTCGGCCAGCGCCGAGGGCGTTGCGTGCTGGACCAGGTTTGGCTGACCGCCGATAGCCGACCGCCGATAGCTCCAGCGTGATTACTAACAACTGACCACTCTACACACCAGGGAGGCATACCATGGGTCAACTCGACGGAAAAGTAGCGATCGTCACCGGCGGTGGCAGCGGCATCGGCAAGGGGATCGCGCGGGCGTACGCCGAGGAGGGGTGCGCCGTGGTGATCGCCGGGCGCAACGCCCAGCGGCTGGACGCCGTCGCCGAGGAGTTGCGCGCCACCGGCTCTACCATCGTCCCCATCCCCACCAACGTGACGGACGAGGCACAGGTAAAGGCGCTCTTTGCCCAGACGATGGAGCGCTTTGGCCGACTGGATATCGTGGTGAACAGCTCGGGCGCCTTTGACGGTGGCCCCATCGACGAGATCTCGCTGGACGCCTGGAACAACGTCATCGGCGCCAACCTCACGGGGCCATTCCTGTGCATCCGCGAGGCGTTCCCCATCATGAGGAAGGCGGGCGGTGGGCGCATCATCAACATCGGCAGCATCTCGGCGCAGCGCACCCGCGAGAACATGGCGCCGTACACGAGCAGCAAGTTCGGGGTGTGGGGCCTCACCCAGAGCGCGGCGCTGGAGGGGCGGCCCTACGGCATCGCCGTGAGCTGCCTCCACCCGGGCAACACCCTCGTGGAGCGACGCGCCGCCGGCCTGCAGGCGGGCCGCAGCGAGGACGACGAGCCGATGATCGCCGTGGAGGACATGGCGCGCGTTGCGCTCCTCATGGCGACGCTCCCGCCGGAGGCCAACATGCTCGAGGCGATCGTCCTGCCCATCACGCAGCTGTACGTCGGACGAGGGTGAGGGGGGGCGATTAGCGGTTGGCTGTTGGCTTTTGGCTAACGGCAGTCGGGGGTCAGTGACCTCCGATGGCCGATCGCCGACTGCCGATAGCCAACAGCCAATGGCACGAAGGAGGCCTACCATGCAGGACAACGCTCCACCCATCAGCGGCGCCTTGCGACGCGACCTGTTGACGGCGCAGCAGAACGAGATCACCGAACACCACATCTATCTGCGCTTGGCGGACCGCGAGAAGGATCCCAAGAACGCCGAGATCATGCGCCATATCGCGCGTGATGAGCGGCGACACTATGACTTTTTCCGGGGGTATACAGGTGCGGACGTGCCCCCCAACGACACGTTGGTGCGCTGGTACCTTTTCTTGTCCGTGGCCCTCGGCCTGACGTTCAGCATCAAGCTGATGGAGCGGGGCGAGGAGCGCGCCCAGGTGTCGTACGATCACATTGCCGAATCGATCCCGGAGGCGCGGCGCGTCGCTGAGGATGAGGACCGCCACGAGGCTGAACTCATTGCCATGATCGACGAGGAGCGCCTGCGCTACGTCGGCTCGGTGGTGCTGGGGCTGAACGACGCCCTGGTGGAACTGACGGGCGCACTGGCGGGCCTCACCCTGGCGCTGGCCAACGTGCGGCTCATCGGCATGGCGGGGCTCATCACCGGCATCGCCGCCTCCATGTCCATGGCCGCCTCGGAATACCTCTCGACGAAATCGGAGCAGAGCGGGCAGGACCCCACCAAGGCGGCGGTGTACACGGGTATCGCCTACGTGTTCACCGTCGTGTTCCTCATCTTTCCCTACTTTGTGCTGGGGAGCTATTTTGGCGCCCTGGCATGGACGCTGATCAACGCCATCCTCATCATCGTGATCTTTACCTACTATGTCTCCGTGGCGCAGGACGTGCCGTTTCGGCGGCGCTTCAGCGAGATGGCCGGCATCAGCCTGGGGGTCGCGGCGCTGAGCTTTTTCATCGGCTTCCTGGTGCGCGAGTTCCTGGGGATCGAGGTGTAGGCCGAGGGGCCGGCTGGGGCTCGATGTGTCGCGCCTGCCCCGGCAGGACCGGTGGTGGCACACGTCGATCCAGACGACATAACCAAGACAGGAGATGACCCCATGGCATCCAATGCAGGGCAGGAGCCCCTGATTCGCGGCGTGGCTCACGTCATGTTCCGCGTGGCGGACCTCGATCGAGCGCTCCGTTTCTACTGCGACACCCTGGGCATGGAAAAGGCGTTCCCCTTTGTGAGGGAGAACGGCGAGCACTATGGGCAGTACATCCACGTCGGGGGGCGCACCTTCATCGAGCTGTTCAAGGCGGACCTGGCGGCGCCGGCCGAGGGGCAGTCGTACGGCCACATCTGCCTCGAGGTGGACGATATCGAAAGGGTCGTTCGGGGGCTGCGCGCGCGGGGCGTGGAGGTGTCCGACCCCAAGTTGGGCACAGACCGCAGTTGGCAGGCGTGGGTCACCGACCCGGACGGCAACCGCATCGAGCTGCACCACTATACCCCCGAGAGCAAGCAGGCGCCCTACCTTCGTTGAGGTAGATGGCCGGCCTCCCGAGGGCAGGACGATGGGCCGGTTCGCCCTCGGGAGGTCGGCCTGCATAGCCATTGTCGCCGCCGCGTCCTCCTGGTATAATGGATCTATAGCCTTGGTATGCGTCGGTCTTGGCTCGGCGCGCCTCCCTCGTCGGTCTACCCCCTCATCGCACACCCAACCCAAGACGTACCCTTCTCAGCCGAGCCACGCCCGGGTCGGGATTCACGTGGCGCGTGTCTCGCGTTGCACGCCTGTTGCGCGCTGCCGCCAACCGCGTGAGGAGGGATACCATGAACCGGAGAATGTGGGGCCTCGTTCAGGCGCTGGTAACCATCGCCCTGGTGGTCACCGGCTTGCTCGTCGCCGTCGGCGGGGCCGGCGCTGTCGAGATCGTAGAAGGCGGCGTCATCCCCGCGGGCCAGACCATCGACGATGACGTGTTCATCGGCGCCGAGAACGTGCTGGTGGAGGGAACCGTTACCGGCGACCTCTTTGCCGTCGGCGGCAACGTCCGCATCAACGGGACGGTGGAGGGGAGCCTGTTCATCGCCGGCCAGACGTTGGCGGTGAACGGCGACGTGCAGGGGAGCGTCTACGCCGCCGGGACGGCCGTGACGATGGGCGGGGCGAGCCAGGTCGGCCGCAACGTCTACTTTGTCGGCTATGGCATGGAGACGCAGCCCGGCTCGCAGGTGCAGCGTGACCTGGTCACAGCCGGATACCAGGCGCTTCTCTCGGGCGGGGTGGAGCGCAACGTCTTGGCCTCCGTCGCGGCCCTGGTGGTCTCGGGCGATATCGGCGGCGACGTGCGCGCCGAGGTAGCGGCGCCGGGGACGGCGGGGTTCACGTTCTTTGCACCGCCCGGCGCGCCGGCCAGCGTGCCGCCAGGCATCCGCGTCACCGAGGGGGCAGAGATCGGTGGGCAGCTGGTCTACACGAGTCCCGAGCGCCAGGAGGAAGCCATCCAGTCCGAGCCTGAAGCGGGGATCGTGTTCCAGACGCCGGAGCCCGATACCCGGCAGCAGGCGCAGCGTCGCGACGGGCGCGGGCTCGGAGTCCTGGTGCTGCAGTGGGTCGTCGCCCGGCTGCGAGAGCTCGTGACGTTGCTGCTGCTCGGTGCGCTCCTGCTCTGGCTGCTGCCTAGGTGGCTGTACCGCGCCGCCGACGCGCTGCGCGATCAGCCGCTCCTGGCCCTCGGGTGGGGGCTGCTCGTCTGGCTGCTCGGCTTTGTGGTGGCCGGCCTCGTGGCGTTCGTCATCGTGCTCTTGGCGATCCTCTTGGGGATCATCACGCTTGGCGGGCTGGCGTTCGCCGTGCTGGGGATCGGCTTCTCGCTGCTTGGCCTCGCCTTCACCATCTTTTGGCTGTCGGTCGCCTACCTGAGCAAGGTGGTGGTGGCGTACCTGGTGGGGCGCTGGATCGTGGATGCGCTGACGCGCCGCGAGGAGCCGCGGATCGAGCCGGAGGCGCCTGCCGGCGAGCCCGGCGCCGAGCCGCTGCCGCCGCGCGAGGAACGGCGGCGCACGCCGGCGCAGGACGGTTGGGCGCTGGTGGTTGGTGTGCTGATCTATGTGCTGCTGCGCGCCATCCCCATCCTGGGCTGGCTCATCGGCGCCGTGGTCACCCTCTTTGGCCTGGGGGCCATCCTGATGGCGCTGCGCGACTGGTGGCGCGAGCGGAGGGGGGTATCGACGGTCTGACCGCGTGACGCGCGGGGACGCTCATCTTGGCGGCGTCCCCGCGTCGACGATCGGCTAGCGCCCCTGCACGAACCCAAACACCAGCGACAACGCCACGGCCAGCACGACGGTCAGCTGCCAGATGCGCCGGGCGTAGAGATCGTCCATGGCAGACCCCCTCAGGCCATCTCGTACTGCTCGGAGAAGATGCGGGAGAGTGGCACCCCCAGCGCCCGCAACGACCGCTCCACCGACACGATCATCGGGATCGGCCCGCAGATAAAGTAGACCCTCTCGCGCCGATCGGCCGGCAGATGGCGGTCCAGCATGTCTCGGGTGACGAACCCCGTCTCCCCCTCCCATCCCTCGGGCGGGTCCTCCAGGACGTGCACCATCTTGAGGTTCAGCCGTCCCTGGAGTTCATCGAGTTCTTCACGGAAGATGATGCTGTCCCAGGTACGATTGCCGTAGAAAAAGATCACCGCATGATCGTCGCCTCGGTCAGCCATGGTGCGCAGCATGCTCATGATAGGGGCCGAGCCGATGCCGCCGGCGATGAACACGTAGCCCGGGCCGGTGTGCTGATCCAGATCAAAGGTGCCGTAGGGGCCGTCGACGTAGGCGCGCTCACCCGGCTTGATGTCACCGACGGTGGAGGTGAAATCGCCCAGCTCGCGGATGGTGAAGGCGATGTGGTCGCTCGCCATGGCGCTGGAGGCCAGCGAGAAGGGGTGTTCGCGGATGCTAAAGGGGGAGCGGCGGATCGTCAACCAGGCCACCTGGCCGGGGAGGAAGCGGAACCCCTGGTGGCCGTCTGGTTCCAGGGCCACCGTCCACGACTCGCCGCGCTCGGGGCGCACCTCGCGCACCCGCCACGGGCGCTGCAGCATCATCCACGGCTTGATGACGCGTATGAACAGCGCCATGCCGCCCCAGATGATGGCCCAGGCGATCCAGAAGATGCGCTGGCGGGGCACGGAGGTGTGCCAGTCGACGTTCAGGATGTGGTACATCGCCAGCGCCGCGATGCCGATGGCCAGCACGTTGTGCGCCACGCGCCAGGATTCATAGCTCAGCCGCAGCCGCAGGCGCCACACAGAAGTACCTACGAGGGCGATGAGGCCGAGCAGTGCGAGGGTGCCGGCGCGGGCGCGCAGCGGGGCATCGAGCAGGTTCAGCAGGCGTAGCGTGAACGGGTTATAGATGAACAGGATGAGCGGGTGCGCCAGGATCAGCAGCATCGATGTGATCGACACCCGGTGGTGAAAGCTGTACAGGGTATCCAGCGGGAACACGTTCGCCAGGAACGGCAATCGCGCCGTGGGGACGAACTGCAGTCCCATCAGCGATAGCCCCGCGAACCCCAGGGCGACGGAAACCTCTCGCCAGAACTCGCGCCCCTCGGGACGTGGTTGTGGAAACAACAAGAGCACGGGGGCAAAGACGAGGGCAAAGTAGGCCACCACCCAGAGGGTAGCCCGCAACGAGGACTTCATACTGGCGCGCCTCCTTTCATGTGGCGCGTCGGCGCGCGCGGCGCCCGGATCGTGGTTCTCATTATAGCCCCGCTTGGTTGCGCGAGCAACGGCATGTGGACCTCCGCCATCGCGCCAGGGACCGCCTACCGAAGACCCTCTCGCAAAGTACCATGGATGCACGAGGCCTGCTGTGTGGGCCTGCGAGAGGTGGCCTCGGTAGGGCTGCCAATGCCCTGAAGGCCGCCTGTGCCGCTGGACCGCTTGAGCCGATGGGCTTACTTGAGGTAGACTGGTGCAGTGCTGATCTACAGCGGAGGGGACGAGACCGATGAGCCTGAGAGCCATTGTGATCGCCGCCATAGTCCTGGTCATAGTGGGCTGGACCGTGTATGCCACGACGCGACCCGACCCGGTGGTCGAGGCCAGCTCCTCCTGGGGAGAGTCGGGCCACGCCGACCGCACCTCCCCGGCCTTTACCGACTGGGACGACGAGGAGCCGCCCGTGATCCCGCCGCGATGCGCGACATGTCACAGCCTGAACGGCTTCCTCGACTGGCTGGGCGAGGACGGTACGCCGGCCGGCGCCGTGGAGGCGCCCCACCCGATCGGTTCGGTGGTGTCGTGCCTGGCGTGCCATAATGACTCGGCCCACGCTCTGCAGGTCGTCGCGTTCCCATCGGGGGCGGAGGCGAGCGTGCTCGATGCGGAGGGGCCGTGCCTCAAGTGCCACCAGGGGCTCCAGTCCGGCGACAGCGTCGAGCGGGCCATTGCGGGTCTCGACCTCGATGCGGTCTCGGAGGACCTGAGTTTCATCAACGTGCACTATCGCGTGGCGGCGGCGACGCTGATGGGCGGCGATGGGCGGGGGGCGTACCAGTACGAGGGGCAGACCTACGTCGGCCGCTTTCTGCACGTCTCGGACCTGCGCACCTGCAACCAGTGCCACGATCCCCACAGCCTGTTGCAGAACCCGCGCGCCTGCAGCCCTTGCCACCTCAACGTCGTGGATCGGAGCGATTTCATCAACATCCGCCAGGATGGCGTGGACTATGACGGGAACGGGTCGGTGGATGAGGGGATCGCGCTCGAGATCCTGAACATGCATCAGCAGGTCTACCTCGGGCTGCAGGCGTACGCGCGCGAGGTGATCGGCACGCCCATCGTCTACCAGGCGGGCACGTTCCCGTACTTTTTCGTCGACACGAACGACGACGGCCTGCCGCAGGCCGAGGAGACGGTCTTTGCCAACCAGTACGGCACCTGGACACCGCGAGCAGTGCGGGTGGCCTACAACTATCACATGGTGCACGAGGACCCCGGCATGTATGCCCACAACGCGTGGTACACGCTGCAGTACCTCTATGATACACTCCAGGACCTCAACGAAGTGGTACCGGTGCCGGTGGACGCCATGACGCGCCCCTGAGTCCCAACCCCGGCTAGCGGCCATCGGCCGCATCCTGACACACAGCATCCCTATAAGTGAGGTGCGCGTCGATGGCCAAAAAGACGCTCGGCCACGTAGAGTTGGAATGGACCTGTCCCTCGTGCGGGAAGCGTAACCCCGGGAGCACCCAAAAGTGCGTGACGTGCGGTACGCCGATGCCGGCCGACATGCGCTTCGAGGTGGGCGCCGGCCAGCCGCTGGACACCAGTGAGGAGACGGCCGCCCAGGTCGCTCGGGGGCCCGACATCCACTGCCCCTATTGCGGCGCGCGCAACGCCGGCGACGCCACGGTGTGCCGGCAGTGCGGGGGCGACCTGTCCGAAGGGGCGAGGCGGGAGGCCGGCGCCGTGCTGGGCGCCTACCAGGACGAACCCCCGCCCGACGTGACGTGCCCCCACTGCGGCGCCACGAACCCGGGCACCAGGACGGCGTGCGCCACATGTGGCGGGCCCCTCCCCCACCCGGCCGCGGCCAAAGCGGAGACCGAGCCCGCCGCCGAGGCCGGCAAGCGCCGGACGTTGTCCCTCCCCGTGCTGCTCCTGATCGCCCTCCTGGCCTGCGCCGGCATGTGGATGCTGATCCGCTCGCTGGGCAGGTCCAGCGCCACGGCCGGCACGGTAGCGGCGGTAGAGTGGACCTACTCCATCGCCATGGAGCAGCTCGGGCCGGTGGAGTATGAGGCGTGGCGCGATGAGGTTCCCACGGGGGCGCAGTTGGGCGAGTGCTTGGAAAAGGTGCGGCGCACCGCCGATGAGCCCGTCGCCGGGGCGACGGAGGTGTGTGGCACGCCTTATGTGGAGGATACCGGCACGGGAAAGGGGCGCGTGGTACAGGACTGCCAGTATCAGGTGTCCGACGCGTGGTGTCGCTATACCGTGCGCGAGTGGACGTCCGCGGGCGAGGTCGCGGTCTCGGGCGCCGATTTCAACCCCTACTGGCCCGCCGTGACCACGAGCGCCGGTCGCCGCGAGGGCGGCCGGACCGAGACCTACCGGGTGACGTTCGATGCCGACGGCAGCCGGCCCGTCTACCGGCCGGCGAGCCTCGAGGAGTTCCAGCGTTTCCCGCCGGGGAGCCGCTGGGAGATCGAGGTGAACCGCCTCGGCGCGGTGATCGCGGTGACACCCGCGCAGTAGCTCAGCCCGGCCGGCTGCGAGCCCGAGCCGCGCGCCGGGTGATCCGCGGGCATGGGGAGTGATTATCCCTGGAGCGATGAAGCCTGGCGTCAGCCTATCTGATCGAGGAGCGAGAGAGTGGTCCAACCTACCATCGCCCCCTTCACGGGGGACCTGGAAGAGCTGTTGCCCTTCTTCCACATGTCGACCGGCATCGATGGCGCCGATGGGGTGCGCCAGCTGATCGCCATGGAGCGTACCCGCGGCACGCGCTACTATACGGCGACGCTGGACGGGCGCGTCGTCGGCATGATCGGCTTCTGGTTTGATCCTTCCGGCGAGGTGAGCGCCCTGGAGCCGCCACAGGTCATCGACATCGCCGTGTTGCCCGATGCGCGCCGGCAGGGGCTCGCTCGGGCGCTGATGGACACGGCCGTCGAGGCCGTGCGCGCCGCGGGTTACCGCCACCTGTGGCTGTACACCGACGGCAACAGCGCTCCGCTGCTCGCCTTTTACCGGCGCCTGCGGTTTCGCATCATCTCCGCCGTGCCCGACTGGTTCGGAGAGGGCACGGTGAAGGCGATCCTGCGTCGCGAACTGTGATACGGCGCGCGACGTCGGACGCGGGAGGTGGCATGTCGGCCGGCGCCATCATGGCACTGGCCGCCGTGGCCGGGCTGATGCTGATGGTTGCGGGCGGTAGCGTCCTCTTTTGGATGGCGCCCCCCGGCGCCCCGGACGCCGTCACCGCCGCGCGGCTGGCGGAGGGGTCGAGCGCCAATATCGTCTATGCGCTCACCGTGCTGGCTAGCTGCGCGCTCATCGCCCCCGTGCTGCTGGTGCTGGCCATGCGGCTGCATCCGCTGCGCCCCACGGGTACGATGGTCGGGGCGGTTCTGTTCGGCTTGGGCCTGGTGCTCGAGTGCGTGGGCACCATGGGGTCGCTGGCGCGCCTCCCCGTGGCGGCGCGGGCCGCGGCCGGAGATGCCGGCGCCCTGATGCTGTTCCAGGCGCTGACGGTGCAGTACCTGGCGGTGGATTTCTCCGGCGTTGGCCTCCTGTACATCGCCGGCATCGTCTATGCTGTGGCGCTCTGGATGGTGCATCGCCCCACGTCGTGGCTGCTGGTGGCGTCGACGGCGCTGCTGTTCCTGGGATTCGCCATCCCGGCCCTCGCCCTTCCCTTCCTGGCGGCGTCCATCGTGGTCTATGGGCTGGCCTACGTCTTGCTGGGGCTTGTGGCCGTGCGACTCGAGGTGGCGCGTCCCTGAGGCGCGAGGAGCTACTCCCACCGGCAGGTGTGCGCGCACGGCATTGCGCTGGCGATCATGCCGTGCTAGAGTATAGACATAAGGCCGGTCGGGGGTCCATCGCAGCCCATCGGCGCACCATGGCATCGTGTATACCTCACACCATCGGCTAGTCTGGCCCCGCCCCGATCTCGTGGGCGGGGCTTGTCGTTTATTGAGACGGGTACCGGAGGATACACCATGGGTGTTGGTGACATATTCTCGCTGTTCAAGCAGACTTTTAAAGAGTGGAGCGACGACAAGGCCTCGCGATTGGCGGCCGCCATGGCCTACTATACGGTGCTCTCGCTGGCGCCGCTGCTCATCGTGATCATCCTGATCGTCGGACAGGTGCTGGGCGAGCAGGCGGCCGAGAACCAGATCGTCGGCCAGTTGAGCGGCCTGGTGGGCGAGCAGGCGGCCGAGTTCATCCAAGAGATCGTGGCGAATGCCAGCCGCCCCGAGGGGGGCCTCGTCGGTACCGTCGTGAGCGGGGCAACGCTGGTATTCGGCGCCATCGGCCTCTTCAATGCCCTGCAGGGCACCCTCAACACGATCTGGGAGGTCGAGCCGGAATCGGGGCGCGGTATCATCTCCACGGTCTTGCGCTATGCCTTCTTGTTGCTCATCGTCGGCGTCACGGGGCTGCTGGTGCTGGCGCTGCTGCTGGCCACCAGCGTCATCGCGGGTCTCACCGAGACGCTCGCCGACTTGTTGCCGTTCAGCGGAGTGGTGGTGTGGGGCGTCAACATCCTCGTGTCGCTCGTCATCGCCACGCTCCTCTTTGCGCTCCTGTTCAAATTCGTGCCCATGGCCAAAATCGCCTGGCACGATGTGTGGCTGGGTGCGCTGGTTACGGCGCTGCTGTTCGTCATCGGGCAGTTTGCCCTGAGCTTTTACCTGGGGCGGGGAAACATCACCTCGACCTATGGGGCCTTTGGGTCGCTGGTGGCGCTCCTCCTGTGGGTGTACTACTCGGCGCAGATCCTCTTTTTCGGCGCCGAGTTCACGCAGGTGTACGCCAACCGCTACGGCTCGCGCCTTCGGCCTGAGGCGGAGGCCGAGCCGATCGCAGAGGGTCCCACGGCGCCCCCCGAGCACCTGGAAGAGGGGCGCGAGGGCCAGGCCGCCGAGGGCGAGGCGCGCGGACGTCGCGCGCGTGGCGAACGGCGCCCCGAGGCGGCGCAGCCACGCCCGCCGGCGGCAGAGCCCGCGAGGGCGCGGGGCGGGGGTCTGAGCCCCGTGCCGGCGCCGGTGGTGGTGGTGCTCGCGTCGGTGGTGGCGCTCTTGCAGGCCTGGCGGGCCCGGCAGAGCGGCTGACGCCGGCTGTCGGGGAGGACAGGGGGCTTCGGCGGCCCGCGCGGCGCGACAGAGGAGCATCGCGTTGGGTGGGCAACGCGGAGACGCTTCCGACAGAGACCCGCGCCTGAGGCGCGGCGGGGCGCCGACTCGTGAGACGGCGTGGCCTGGGGCAGGTCGCCCGGCCGGGAGTGGCAACATGAGCGCTGATCGAGCCGAAGGGCCCCCAGAAGGGGAGCGCACCGGGGCGTGTCGCCGATCCGAGTTGGCCGCGGTGCGAGAGGCGCTTGGCCGGCTGCAGGCCCAGCTAGGGCAGCGCGAGGAGGAGGTCAGGCGCCTCGAAGACGTCGCCCGGCTGGCGGAGGAGGCTCCCATCACCGTCATGCGTGCGGCGGGCGATGGGCGACTCGTCTATGCCAACGAGGCGAGCGCGCCGCTGCTCGATCGGTGGCGGTGTGCGGTGGGCGGATCGCTCCCGGAGGCATGGGTCGAGAGAGTGCTTTGCGCCTTGGCGGAGGGCGAACCGACGATGGTCGAGGCGGCCGTCGGGGAACGCGACATGGCACTGATGCTGACGCCCGTTCCTGCCCACAACGAGGTAAACCTCTATGCTATGGACGTCACCGAGTTAGGGCGCGCCGAAGAGGCCCTGCGCCAGAGTGAGGCGCATTTCCGGCGGGCCTTTGAGCAGGCTCCCATCGGGATCGCGCTGGTCGATACCGTGGGGATGCTCATCGAGGTGAACCTCGCCATGGTCGACCTGGTTGGATACCCGCGACAGGAGCTGCTCCGCCAGAGTTGGCACGACCTCATTCACCCCGACGACCTGGCGGAGGAGCGGCGGCTGCTGGAGCAGGTGGTGTCTGGTAGAGAGAGTTCGTATCGGGTGGAGGAGCGCCTGGTGACGAGCGACGGCGCCGTGCTGTGGGCCATCGTCGATGGCGCCCTCTTGCGCACCGCGGCGGCCGAGCCGATGTACCTCGTGCTGCAGGTGCAGGACATCACCGAGCGGCGGCTGGCCGACGAGCTGGCGCTGCGGGTAGCGGTAGCGGTGCGGGTGGAGGAGGCGGAGGAGCGCGAGCGGCGTCGCGTGGCGCAGGAACTGCACGACCGCGTCGGTCAGGAGTTGAGCGCCCTGGGCATCAGCCTCGGCCTGCTGCAGATCCAGGCCCAGGGGAGGCTCGAGCCCGCCGGCGAGGCCCGCCTCAGCGATGCCCTGGCCCTTGTACGCGAGATAACGGCCAGCGTGCGAACCGTGATGGCCGAGCTGCGCCCGCCCATGCTGGACGAGTACGGCCTGTTGGCGGCCTTGCGCTGGTACGGCGGCGTGTTTGCCGGCAGGATGAGTATGAGTGTGCGCGTCATGGGCCGCGAGCCGTTGCCGCGCCTGTCATCGAACGTCGCCATCATGCTGTTTCGCATCGCGCAAGAGGCGCTCTCGAACGTCGCGCGACACGCCGACGCGACGCGCGTCGAGATCCGTCTGATGCAGCGGGGCGATACCCTGCGACTCACGGTGGCCGACAACGGGCGCGGCTTTGATCCCACCACGGTGACGACGCCCACGACGGAGCGCGGCTGGGGGGTACGCACCATGGCGGAGCGGGCGACCGCCATCGGTGGGCAACTCGACATCGAGGCGCGACCCGGCGGTGGCACGCGCGTCGTGGTGACGGTGCCGTGGCCGCCAGGCGTGGACGCCCTTGACGCCGTGGCCGCCCATCGGTAGCATGGCCTCTCGATCCCATCCATCGACGCCAGGGAGGCCCGCATGCGACGTCTTGGGCGGCTGGGGCCCGCGCTGCTCGCGCTCTGTCTGCTGGGGTGCGGGCCCGCGGTGGCCGGACACGAGGAGACGTGTCGCGTCGACGGCGCCCAAGGGGTGTGCGAGGGCGCCTACAGCAGCATTCGCGGTCTGCACCTGCATGAGGTCGCGGCGCCGTCCATCGCGGCGGGGCAGCCGGTCGAGGTCGAGGTGCAGATCGCCGTCGACGGCGGCGCCCTCCGCGCCTCGGTGACCTCTCCAGCGGGCGAGGAGAGCGCCTGCGTCGCCCGGCCCGACAGCCCGGAGAGCCTCATGGCGATCGCCACCATGGGGGAGGGCGAGGTGCTGCCCATCACGCTGGAGGCGGTGGAGCGGCGTCGTGCCGTCGGGGTGACGTACATGATCGCGTGGGCGGCGGCGCCATAGGCGCACAGCCGATCGCCCGGCGGAGGGCGCGCACAATGACGCGGCGGGCGTTGCCGATGGATAGCGCCCGCCGCGTGCTCGTCTCAGCCTGGCGCGACCGCCGCAGTTCAGCCAGAGGCCTCCTCCGGCTCCGGCCACTCGGTGACCTCCTGCCACGGGCGTCGCGGGCGCGGTCCGGGCGCCTCGTCGGCGTAGCCCAGGGTCACCGCGGCGACGATGCGGTCGTCGGGACGGCCGAGCCACTCGCTCACCTCGCACGCTGCGAAGAGGATGTCGCAGATCCACAGCGAGCCCACGCCGAGGTCCTGTGCCGCCAGGAGCATCGTTTGAATGGCGGCGCCTGTGGACTGGACCATCACCCAGTGCCAGTCGGCGTGCGCCTCCTCCGGCACGTCGGGTGGCGGCGCCACGTTGAACACCACCACGGTGAGGGGTGCGCCGAGCATCGCCCGGGCGGTCCATTCGAGGCTGCCGATGCCGACTCCCTTGGCCTTGAGGTCCTGTGCGGCGTCCAGCATGATGGTGGCCAGGCGCTCGTTGCGCTCGCCCTCTAGCACGACAAAGCGCCAGGGCTGCACGTTCTTGGCCGACGGCGCCTGAACCGCGGCGGCCAGGACCCGCTCCACGACCTCGCGCGGAATGGGGTCCTTCTTGAAACGGCGGATGCTGCGACGAGATGCGATGGCTTCGAGGGTATTCATGGCTCCTCCTGCCAAACCTGGATCGGAGACCGACGCCCGAGTATACGACGGCTGAAGGGCGACGCCAACTGCACGCGACGGGCCGCAGCCGCCTTTTGCGTGACAGACCAACTGGCGAGATGAATATGGCGCCACCAACGCCAACGCTGTAGGCGTATCGCGCGTCTTAACGGGTGATGCGCGGCCACGAAAAACCTACGGCCGCGGCGGAGGGAGTACCATGAGTAAGCGCGATGTTCTGTGGCTGGGTGGCGCTCTGGAGCTGTTGGAGACGCTGTTCTACGACGTGTTCGGTCCCTGGATGGCTCGCGTCTATCGCGACGAGTTCGTGTCGGCGCGGGCGCGGCGGACGGACGCGGCGGCGTCCCGGCGGGCGCCAACGGCCGAGGGCGCTGGCGCGTCTTCTGAAGTGACAATGTCCAAGCGCGCGATGGCCGGCGCAGTGGGGCGCAGGCCGCGCACGGCGTAACGCACAACGGGGAGGAAGGCCATGGAGAACGATGCCGAGAGGGAGCGCCGGGAACGCGACGCGGAGCGTGCGGCGCGCGAGGCGGAACGGGCGGCCGAGCGCGCAGCCCGTGAGGCGGAACGCGCCGCCGAGCGAGCGGCGCGTGAGGCCGAGCGGGAGGCGGGACGGCGTGAGGAGCGCGACGATCAGGGCAGGCGAAGGGGGTCATACCACAACATGGGCTTCCTCGATCTGAGCTGGGCCAAGACGCTGGAGGACTTGGCGCATATCGAGAATATTCATAACATCGGTGTGCTGCGGATCCCCGAGCACCTGTACGAGTTTGTGAGTTCGCTCCCGATGCACAACGTGGGATTCATCGAGCGCGTGCCCTCGGGCGACAAGATGGAGATCTCGGGGCAGTCGCGGGTGAGCGGCGACTTTCTCGCCGCCGGCGAGCCCGACACGACCCTGCTGGTGACGGGGCAGCTCTTTGTCACGCCACCGCTGGAGAGCATCGGCTTCAAGGAGTTGCGCGTCACGGGCCAGATGTTCCTGCCGCGCGGCAGCGAGCGCGCGCTGACGGGCAAGCTGCGTCGCCTCACGGGGCAGATCCTCTACTACCGCAGCGATGCGGGGATGCCGCGTGTCTTTTCGGACGGCGAAGAGATCGGCCGCGAGTTCCTCGAGTTGCTTCCCGAGCCAGCGCCGTTTATCATCATGGGCAGCGTCACCATGGACGACGACATCAGCGTCGAGCTGCTGAGGAGCAAGGTGGTAGAAATCACCCTTGCGGGCAAGCTGCATGCCCCGCGCCACCTGCTGTCGATCCTTCAGATCCTGGCGGTGGACAAGGTCGGCA
>Ga0123328_1001107_pt1 | contig 26841 bp, 20 predicted proteins | sample BioC12SIPDNA_2_FD_89702 | JGI IMG/M metagenome (GOLD analysis project Ga0123328, IMG submission 89702) | Anaerobic biogas reactor microbial communites from Washington, USA - Biogas_R1_A C12 SIP DNA | ecosystem: Engineered > Bioreactor > Anaerobic > Unclassified | place: Washington, USA...
ACGGCGTGACCGGCGGATTCTTGATGCCCGGCTTCCTCATGGGTCTGCTCCAGTTCGGCTGGTTGGCCGTCAACGCCTATTTCTCGGCGATGCTCCTGGCCGGCACGTTCGGGCAGGCCGCCGGCTCGGCGGCCCACCTGGCGATCGGCATCGTCTGGGCGATCGTCGCCGCGTTTGTCGGCCTGAAGGGCATCCAGTACGTGGCCAAAGTCGCTACGTTCCTCCCCTTGATTCCACTGGTGATCCTCGTCATCCTGCTCGTCTCGACGATCGGCGGCATCGGCAGTTTTGACGCGGGCGCCGCCGTTGCGGCCGGCACGGACAAAATCGTCGACGCCGGGGGCAAGCAGCTCTCGGCGGCCTCCCCGCTCTCCCCGTTCCACGTGATCGCGGTGATCGGCGCCTACATTGTCGGCTTCTTCGCCACGGCCGGCGCGGCGGGCTGCGACTTCGGCATGAACAATCGCAACGCCAGGGACGTGCAGCTCGGCGGCTTGGTGGGAATTGCCCTGACGACGATCTTTGCCGGCGGCATCTCGCTGCTGGTGGTGGCCGGCGCCCAAGGGCTCGGCAAGGCCGGCGACGACCTGGCCGTGCTGCGAACCACCAGCCTGATGGGTTCGATTCTCAGCCCGCAGATGGAAAGAGGCTTCATGTTCCTGCTGGCGGTCGCCGCCTTCCCCTCGGCGTGCTTCTCCTCGTTCATCGCGGCCAACAGTTTCAAGACGACGCTGCCGAAGGTCAATCCGTTCATCACGTGCGGCCTGGGCACGGCGGGATCCGTTGCCCTGGTCATCTCCGGCTACGCCGGCAACGCCGCCGGCGTGTTCACGATCATCGGCGCTTCGTTCGGCCCGGTCTGCGGGGCGATCGCGGCCGACTACCTGTTGGCCGGCAAGGGGTGGGCCGGCCCGCGCGCCGGGTTCAATCCCGCCGGCTGGATCTCCTGGATCGTCGGCTTTGCCGTCGGCGCGTTCAATTTCATCCCTGCTAGACCGTTCGACATGCCTTGCCCGCCGGTGGCCGCCTTCCTCGTCGGCTTCGTGCTCTACTTCCTCCTTGCCAAGGCCGGCATGGAGAGCAGGGTTCTGCCGATGCCCGGCGGCGAACAGCCGGCCGCGGAATGAGGCTCCAGCCACCCCATGTTGACAGCGTCGCCAAGGCGTCCCCGCCCTCGGCCGCCCGGAACCCGCCCAGGACTGCCCAATGATCCAGCTTGAGAACGTCAGCAAGGTCTACTCGACGGCCAAGGGCCCTGTCCACGCGCTCGATGGGGTGGGCCTCGAAGTCGCGGAAGGTGAATACGTGGCGGTCCGGGGGCCGAGCGGCTGCGGGAAGTCGACGCTGTTGACGATTATCGGGACGCTCGGAACGCCCACCAGCGGGATCGTGCGCGTGGCCGGCCAGGATGTCGGTTCGATGAATTCGGCCGGTCGCGCCAGCTTTCGCGCGCGCCAAATCGGCTTTGTGTTCCAGACGTTTCGCCTCCTGCCCTACCTGACCGTGATGGGAAACGTGATGGCGGCCGTGGCGGTCGGCGAAGCGCCGGCCGCCCGCCAGCGAGCCGCTGAAATCCTGGAAAAATTCCAGCTCGGGCACCGTCTGACCCACCGGCCGGGCGAGTTGAGCACCGGGGAGTGCCAGCGGGTGGCGATCGCCCGGGCGATGATCAACCGCCCCAAGCTGATCCTGGCCGACGAGCCGACGGGCAATCTCGACCCGCAAAACGCCGCCGGCGTGCTCGATCTGCTCGACGCGTTTCACCAGAAGGGGGGAACCGTCCTGCTGGTCACCCACGAGGAGGAAGCGGCCGCCCGGGCGGATCGCACGATCTCGTTGCGGAACGGTCGCGTGGCCGATCCGTCGGCTGTCTGAGGTCTCGCCGCCTCGCCGGCCGGCGAGGCAGCGGCTTGCAAGAGATCGCTTCGTCGGCTAATCATAAAGGGTTGCTGCGGACGATCGCCGTTCCCGGTGGCGCCCCCCGAGCGGTTCCCGGGGGCACCGCTCCCTTTTTTCTGCCGAGGACAATCGGAAGATGGAGAAGAATGATACGCCTCCCGGCGAACAGCAGCCCGTGGAGGAGGGGAAGAAGATCCTGATCGTCGACGACGACGTGGAAATCGTCGACACGATTCAGACGGTCCTTCAGGCAAACGGATACGCGGTCGTCTTCGCGCGCGATGGGACCCAGGGCCTGGTGATGGTCGAGCGGGAGAGGCCCGACCTGGTGATCCTCGACATGATGATGCCCAGGCGAAGCGGATTCCTGGTCCTGGAAAGACTCCGCCGCACGCGCAAGGACATGATCCCGGTGATCATGATCACGGCCAACGAGGGGAGCCGGCACAAGGCCTACGCCGAGATGCTCGGGGTGGTCGACTACCTCCGCAAGCCGTTCCCCATGGACCGGCTGCTCGGCGCGGTCGCGCGGGTGCTCGGCTGACGCCAAGCGGAGCGGCGGTCCGTGGTTTCGTATGGAGAGTCGTCGGCGGAGCAGCATCCGCCTGACTGAGAAATCGATCCGGCTCCTGAAAGGCCTCGCCCTATGGCAGCAGATCCCCGACCAGAAATTTCACTTGCGCCGACGGAAGGTTGGCATTGTTCGCACTTCTTCTACCGGTTCGATCGGGCGCGGCTTCGCACACTGGGCCCCAACGAGGTGATGGACGGACGGCGCGGTCTGATCGACGCCCTCAACGCGAAGTCCACCGACGTGGCCGCCCGCCAGACCTTCCTGGTCAGCGGCCAGAAGGCCGACTTCTGCATCCTCGCGCTCGGCCCCGACCCGTTGGCGATCGACCGGGTGCATCAACGAATTGTCGGCGGCCCCCTGGGAGCAGCCATCGAGCCGGCCTGGTCGTTCGTCTCGCTGACCGAGCTGTCCGAATACGTGCCGACGGTCGAAGAACACGCACGGGCGCTGGCCGGCGAGGGGACCGCCCCCGACAGCGACGAACAGCGGGCAAAGCTCAAACAGTATGAAAAGCGGCTGGAGATCATCCGCCGCCAGCGGCTCTATCCCGACCTGCCCGCCTGGCCCGCCTTCTGCTTCTACCCGATGAACAAGCGGCGCGACGGCGATCAGAACTGGTTCCGGCTCCCCTATCCAGACCGAGCGCGGTTGATGCGCGAGCACGGCGCCACGGGCATGAAGTACGCCGGCAAGGTGACCCAGTTGGTCACGGTCGGCATCGGCCTGGACGACTGGGAATGGGGCGTGACCCTCTGGGCGAGGAATCCGGAGCTGCTCAGCCGGATCGTCTATGAGATGCGCTTCGACGAGGCCAGCGCCAAGTATGCCGAGTTCGGCCCGTTCTACGTCGGCTATCAGGCCGCAGCCGAGGAAATCCTCGATCACTGCCGCATCGGCGGCGGATGAGAGATCACAGGCGCCAGGTTACAGCCGACAGGTAACCGATGACCGGTTGTGACTGGCCGGTTGCCGGGGGCCGAGTCTGCTACCGATCGTAACTGGAAATTCCTTCTTCCTTCGACATTCGACCTTCTGCAACCGGTCGACCGTCACCGGTGACGTTTCCCCTCACTTCTTCGGCGTCAGCACCATCGTCACCGGAGTGCCCAGCGGCGGGATGTTCTCCGTGAATGCCTCGAACATCAGCGAGGCGTTCGCATCGCTGCTGCGGATCGGCACGTCGAGCGTCGCACTGGCGAAATTCGAGACGCAAACCAGGTCGCCCGAGCCGTCGGCCATGTAGTATTTCCGGGACGTCTCTTTGTCTTCATACATCATGCTGCCGGCAAACACCCACGGCTGGGTCATCGCCTTGCCGGTGGAGGTGTCGCGAACCCACTCCTGGGCGCGGGCCTTGCGGACCTTTCCCTTCTCGTCCTTCCAGAGCACCTCGATCTCGATCTCCGTGCCCGTCGGCGGCGCGTACTCGGGGTCCCAGCGGACGGGAGTGCCCGGCTCCGCTCCGGCAGCCAGCAGGCCGGCGTGGATCACGAAGGCCTTGACGGGCACGGTCAGCACCGACTCATGCTCCTTGGTGTTCAGCAGGCAGGCGAACATCTCCAGCGGGGCGTAGCGTTGGCAGACCATCGACTGGACGACCACGTTCTTGCGGTCCTTGGTGAGCCAGACCGGCTGCTTCGGATCGAGCCGTTCGTTCTGCGTCAGGCCTTCCACGAGGGGCTCGCCGAAGTCGAGCCGTCCCTCGCCGTCGGGCTCCTCGGTCTCTGCGGACGCATCGGCTGGCGGCTCTTCCGGCGGCGCGCTGGCCTCCACGGGCTTCGCGTCCGCCGGCGGAGACGATCCGGCGCCGGTCGCCTGCGCGTCCGCCGCGGCGGCCGCTTCCCGCTCCGCGTCCGCCGCGGCAATCCCCTCCGCTTCAGCCGGGGCGGCCGGCGCCTCGGCGCCCGCGGGCGGGGCCGGCGGATCCGCGACCGGCCGATCCGATTGTCGATGGCAGGCCGTCAGCAGGACCAGTGAGACGATCACCACCGCCGCGCGGCGGTGGTGCGATCGAGGGAGACGTGCGCTTTGAAGTCGGTCCATGATTGGCATCCACTGATTTCGGCGGAAAGACCTCCGCAGGTTCGGCACGCGCGATCCGCAGACGACCGGCGCTGCCTCGTCGCTCCGCCGCGCGGCGACCGCCGGCACGGGAGGAGGACCGGCACACCGGAGGGGGGAGCCAGCCACTTGCGGAGTTGATAGGATGGTTCCGATGCTTGCGCCCCTTTTATGATATATGATACACGATTCTTGCCCCACCCGAACACCGTTGGAGGGAAGTGATGTCGAATCGGCAGGCGATCCGGAGCAGGATTCTCTCGCCGCCAGCGCGGCCGCGTTGGCACAAGTCGGCGCCGGAAGCCCTGCGCCGTGCCGCCCGCAACGGCGAGCCGGCGTCCGCCTGGGAACTCTGGCTTGGGCACCTGGCAACGCGCGGGACGCCGATCCCCCTGGCGCGGCTGTGGCGGGGCGGCAACGCCCTGCTCTGGGCCGCCGCCGTGGGCGGCAGCGGCGGCAGCGGCGAGCCGCAGACCGGTTCCGAAACCGCGCGGAAAGCCCGCCACGGCGACCAGGACGCCCAGTCGCCGCCGGGGGGAAGATCGACGCGGAGCCTGCTGCAGCGGCTGCCGTTGACGATCGACGGGAATAGTGGGTGCTGGCGGCAAGAGGCCGCCCGCTGGCTTGCCGATCCGCGCGACGCTTACCCCGACGCCCGCCGGGCGTTGGAGGCCCTCGGCTGGGCGTCGGCGCTGGCCGTCGCGGCTGACGGCTTCGGCCCAGATTTCTGGTGGCGCTTGCTGGACCACCTGGTCGGCCTGGCCGAGGACGCGGCCGGACTCTCGCTTGACCGCGATCCGCTGGTTCACCAACTTCTTGGCGGCGAGTTGGCCCTGACGCTCGGCTACTTGTTCCCCGAGCTGGCGGCCTGCCGGCCGCTGGCCAAGACGGGACGCGGATCGCTGACCGAGGGCTTGCTGGGACTGGTCGATGGCGGCGGGCTCCCCGACGCCCGCCTGATTGGAGTCTTCCGGCCCCTGTTGGCCTGCTGGACGCGGTGCCACCTGATCGGCGAGCAGTTCGAAAACGGCTGCGCGAGCAACCGGGCGCAACTCCAATACGCTTGGGCGATCCGCGCGGCGCTGCGGCTGACCCGCCCGGACGGGAGCGGGGTGTTTGCCGCGGCCGACGGTTGCTGCAACGATCGGGAGCTGTTCGACGCAGCGCTGCGTTGCGGGGGCGACGCCGACGATGAGCGGATTGCCGCGATCGCGCTGCCTGGCAGAACGGCGCACAAGCATTCCGGGGAGGAAGCGCTGCCCGCGGCGGCCGACCATTCGGCTTGGGCCGCAGTGACCGTCTTAAGGCCCGGTTGGCGCCGCGGCGAGCCCCGGCTGGTCGTCGCCTATCCCGAGCGGCAGTTCCACTTGGAGTTGAGCCAGCAGAAGGAATTGCTGCTGGCCGGCGGCTGGGAAACGCTTGTCCGCGTCGACGGCGAACCGCTCCAGCCGGTCGGTTCGTGGGAAGAGCTCTGCTGGGTGACCGACGGCGACATCGACTATCTCGAACTCGGCATCGCGCTGAGCGGGGGGGCCCGCCTTCAGCGCCATGCGGCGCTGGCCCGCGAGGACCAGTTCCTGTTCCTGGCCGACGCGGTGATCGACTGCCCGGGAACCACGATCGAATACCGCGGCAGGCTCCCGTTTGCCGCCGGCGCGGGATTTGGCCAGGCAGCGGAAAGCTGGGAGGGTTTCCTGCTGAAGGATCGGGCCGCGGCATTGGTGCTCCCCTTGGGGTTGCCGGAATGGCGGGCCGAGCGGGGGCCGGGGAGCCTGCGGACCGCCGGCAACGCCTTGGAACTCTGCCAGGGCGGGCGGGGCGGAGCGATCCTCGCTCCCTTGTTCATCGACTTGAAACCGAAGCGAATCACGCGCGGCTCGACTTGGCGGCGGCTGACGGTGGCTGCCAACCAGTCAATCCAGCCGCCCGAGGTGGCGGTCGGCTATCGGATCGCCAGCGGCAACGATCAATGGCTGATCTATCGTTCGCTGGCCCCGGCGGCCAATCGCACGCTGCTCGGCCACAACCTGATCAGCGAGTTGCTGATCGCCCGGTTCGGCCGCGACGGCGAGGTGCAATCGCTGATCGAGATCGAGGGGTAGAAAACCCGCCGGGATTGTTCCGCCCTGTGCGCCGCGTGCCGCCCCTGGTTGAGATCAGGAGGCCGATTCTGGCAGAGAGGGGAGATCGCTTTCCTCCAAGCCCACCCGCGGGACTCAATGATTTGCGGCGGCGGCCGCGTCGAAGGCCGCCCGCGCCGATGCGTCGATGTCGCCCCAGAAACCACCGTTGGTGGTCCCCAGCGACGTGATCGAGCCGATGGCGAACATGATGATCAGCGCCAGCATCACGGCATATTCCACGGCGGCCGGCCCATCGTCGGAGAGGAGGAATCGAAGCACGGCGTTCATTGCGGCATCCTCGCGGTCCCGTCCCGGTGGCGATCGGCGACGGGATCTCTCTGTGGTGCGTTGTGTTCACCCGAACAAGCGGTGGCGTTCCGGCCAGCATCCGCGGTGCGGACTGGTTGGCTGGGAGGCGCGCGTCGCGCTGGCCGGCGGAGCGCCTTCCGTAAGAAAGGATAGGTCATGGGCCACCCAAGTCAAACAGGGCCGAGACTCTTTCGGGCCCGTCCGGGGGGCGAGACGCCCGCGGCCAACTCGGATTCTTCGCGTCGAACGCAATTCACTCCGTCTGTTGCGGCAGGCCGATGTGCCAGCGGTTCCTCACATCGCCCGAGACTCGACCATCTCGGCAATCCGTCGCACGCGCTGCGGGTTCAACCGGCAGGGGAGCAATTGCCGCAGGTTATCGATCGACGCGCCGATCCCCAGCCGGACCGCCTCCGGCAGGCTTCGGCCGTCGCGCATCGCCCAGGCCAGGGCGGCCGCCATGGCGTCGCCGCAGCCGATCGGGTTGACCGCGTCCTCCGCGGGGACCGCGGGCGGCTGGAAGCGGTAGAGCTCGCCCCGCCCGGAGAGCCAGACGGCACGCGGGCCATCGGTCACGACGACCCACCGGGCCCCCCGATCGTTGAGCGACCGCATCGCCTCGACCAATTCGTCGTCCGTGTCCAGGGGTCTGCCGACCGTCTGGGCAAGCTCCTCGCGGTTCGGCTTGACGACGCACGGCTCCAGGTCGAGCGTCCCGATCAGCCCCTGGCCGCGAAAGTCGAGCACGGCCGGCGCGGAGACGCACTCCAGCAGGCGGCGATAATAGGTCTGCGGCGCGCCGGCGGGCAGCGTGCCGATGAGGACAACCGCCTCGGCGCGGCGGGCCGCGGCCGCCATTGCCTGCCAGAAGGCGTCGAGTTCCGCCTCGCTCACCGCTCGGCCGTTTTCCACCAGTTCGGTTATCGCGCCGCAGCTCCGATCCAGAACGGTCGTGCAAACCCGCGTGGCCGACGCGGTCTCCACGACCTCCAGGGGCACGCCGAGCGCCCGCATCTCGGCGCGGATCTCCGCCAGCGGGGGGCCGCCGGCCAGGGCCAACGCGAGGCTCTCCGCTCCCAGGTGGTGGGCGGCGATCCCCGCGTTGAACACCTTGCCCGATGCGCACCAGTGGACTTCAGCCGCCCGGTTGACTTCTCCCAGCCGAAACCGGTCGAACACCAGAATCTGCTGCCAGGCGGGGGTCAGTCCGGCCGAAAGGATCACAGGATGCCCTCCAGAATCTCGGCCAGCTCCTGGTCGGAAAGCTGCCGCGGGTTGCCGCTCATGCTGCTGCCGCGGGAGCTCTTCACCAATTCGGGAATCTTGCCGGCCCCAATCCCCAGGTCGCCGAGCCGCCGCGGCACGCCGATCTCGTCGCAGATTTCCTCCACCCGGCCGATCAGCCGATCAACCGCCTCGTCCGCGGAACCCGACGGTCCTTGGATTCCCAGGGCGTGGGCCAGCCGGGCGAGTTGCTCCAGGCACACCTGGCGGTTCACCCGCAGCGCGACCGGCAGCATCAGTGCGCAGGCCGCGCCGTGCGGCACGCGGCAGTGCACGCCCAGGGCCGGGGCGACCCCGTGGGCCAATCCCAGCCCGGAATTGGCCAGGCACATGCCCGACAGCATCGCCGCGTGGGCCATCGCCTCGCGTGCCGGGCGAGAACTGCCGTCGCGGACGGCCGCGCCGATCGCCGGCAGCGCCGCCTTCAGGCCGTGGACCGCCAGGGCCTGGGGGATCGGCTGGGCCTTGCGCGACAGGTAACTTTCGAACAGCTGGGTGATCGCGTCCATCCCGCTGGCCGCCGTCACCGCCGGGGGGACGGAAACGGTCAGTTCCGGATCGACCAGGGCGATCCGCGGCACGATCCGCTCGTCGCGCAGACTCTTTTTGAATGCCGGCCGGTAGGAGGAGATCACGGCATTCCGGGTCGCCTCGCAGCCGGTCCCGGCGGTGGTCGGCATGGCCAGGACGGGCAAGGGCTCTTCGAGGATTTTTAGCCCTTGGCCGACGCCTTCGAGATAGTCCTTGACCGTGGGGCTTTCCGTGTTGACGGCGATTGCCGCGGCGGCCTTGGCCAGGTCGATTGCCGATCCGCCGCCGGCGGCGAGCAGAAAATCGCCCCGCCCCGCGCTCAGCCGCCGGAGTTCGGCCGAAATCCGGTCCACGTCGTCGACCTCCGGCTCGCGGGACAGGGTCCCCAAGCAGACCGACTCGACCCCGCCAAGGCTCAGCAGATCGGCGATCTCCTTGAGCAGTCCCGACACGGCGAGGGTCCGTGAACCGCACAAGACAAACGCGCGGCTGCCCAGCCGCCTGGCCAGGCAGGGCAACTCGCGGCGGCGGCCCCAGCCGAATACGATCTGCTGAGGGCTGACGAAATCGTATCGAAATCCGGCATCGGCGGCATTCATCCTGCAATTCTCCCCGGCTCTGGCGGGCAGTCTTCAGGTCATTGGCCCGTTTCCCTGTCTTGGCGGCACAGGGGCGATCTCTCTCCGCGGCCACGGTCCCGACCTTGCCCCCCTCCATTAGAATGAACCTGGGCGTTCGGGCAAGGGGCGGTCCGCCGCGTCTGGGTCTGGAACGGATTCGGCGTTAGAATGAAGCGAGCCTGTGGCCCGATTTTGTCAGCCGATTCCGTCTGGGAGGAAGCCTCTGATGAACGAGAAATGGCGCTGGCGGATCACCCTTGAGCCGGGCAAGCGCGGCGGCCGCCCCTGCATCCGGGGCATGCGGATCACGGTCTACGACGTGCTCTTTTTTTGAAGCAAGTCCCTTCGATGAGCCCTTTGACGAAAATCGCGTTTGCCGCCGTGCTGGCGGCCCTGGCCGGCGGGGCCAGCGCCGCCGACCTGGGGAAGTCTCTGGAGGTGCTGGGCTCGGTCGGCCCCCGAGGCGCCGGCAACGAGGCGGCCGCGGCGGCCTGGCAAGAGGTCGCCCGCAGCGACGCGGCCGAGCTGCCGATGCTCCTGGCGGCGCTCGACCGGGCCAATCCCCTGGCCGCGAATTGGATTCGCACGGCGATCGACGCGATTTGCGAACGGACGCTGCGCGAGGGCCGATCCCTTCCGCAAACGTCGCTGGAACAGTTCGTTCTGGAGACGGCGCACGCTCCCAAGGGCCGGCGACTCGCCTACGAGTGGCTCCTTCAGGTCGACGCCAGGGCCGAAGAGCGGATCGTGCCGCAGTTTCTGCACGACCCCAGCCTGGAGCTTCGCCGCGACGCGGTCGCCCGGCTCGTCGCCCAGGCCGAGTCCGCCGGCGGGCCGAAGGAAACGATCGAGTTGCTGAAGACGGCGCTGGATGCGGCACGCGACCGCGACCAGGTCGATACGATCGCCAAATCGCTGAAAAAGCGGGCCATCCAGGTCGACCTGGTCCGCCACGACGGCTTCGTCGTCGATTGGTGGGTGATCGGCCCCTTCGACAACACGGGCGGGAAAGGCTTCCGCGCCGAGTACGCTCCCGAGAAAGGGTTCGATCCGCAGGCCGAGCATCCCGGCAAGCACGGCCCGGTCCGCTGGCGGAGGTTCTCTTCCGACAGCCCGGAGGGCCAGGTCGATCTGAACAAGGCCCTGGCCGAGGAGATGGAGCAGGAGAAGGAACGGGAGATCGTGGGCTACGCGGCGGCCGAATTCCATTCAGCGGAGCCGCTGGCCGTGCAAATCCGCACGGCCAGCGTCAACGCGCTGAAAATCTGGCTCAACGGCGAGCTTGTCGACGAGCACGAAGTCTACCACGGCGGCTCGGTGTTTGATCAGTACAAGGCCGCGGCGATCCTCCAGCCGGGCAGAAACGTGATCCTGGTCAAGGCCTGCCAGAATGCCCAGTCCCAGGACTGGGCCGAGGTTCTCAGCTTTCAGCTTCGGGTCTGCGACGAGATCGGCACCGCGGTCCATTCGCAGCAGAAGCCCGGCGGCTGACGGCCAATCGGCGGCGGCGGATGATGCAGGGCGAGCGTTCCCAAGCGGGAGCTTGGGAACGAGGAGCGATGTGGGGACGAGGCGGGGCGGCTGGCGAAGACGTAACATCGGATTTTCCGTTTGATTGAGACATGCGAAAACGTACCGTTCCTCAGATCGTTGCCGTGTTGGCTCTCGCGGTTGCCGGGGGGGCTGATTGGCGGCAGTTCCGCGGCACGGACAACGCGAGTTGTTCGCACCAGGCCGGCCTGCCGACCGAGTTCTCCGCGGAGAAGAACGTGGCCTGGAAGGCCGACCTGCCCGGCCGCGGCGCTGCCAGCCCGATCGTCGTCGGAGATCGCGTGTTCGTGACCGCCTCCAGCGGCGCGGAGCAGGACCGGCTGCATCTGCTTGCTTTCTGCGCTGCCGATGGGAGCCGCCTCTGGCACCGGCAGCTTTGGGCCACCGGCCACACCGAATACAGCCCGTTCGGCGCGGTGGCGGTCAACACCCCGGCCTCCGACGGCCGGTGCGTCGTGGCCTTCTTCTCGTCGAACGACATCGCCTGTTTCGACCTCGACGGCAACTTGAAGTGGTTTCGCGGATTGGCCCATGATTGCCCCACCACCCGCAACGACGTCGGAATGGCCTCCTCGCCGTTGATCGTCGGCCAGGTGGTCGTCGTCCAGTGCCAGAACCAGGGCGAATCGTTCGCTGCCGGGCTGGACTTGCGAACGGGCCTGACCCGCTGGCGAATCGGCCGCCAGCGCGACGCCATCTGGTCGTCGCCGACCGTGCTCCGCGGCCCGCCGCCGAGCGGCGACCTGGTCCTGCTGCATGCCCGGGACGCGCTGACCGGCCACGATCCGCTCTCCGGCGAAGTTGTCTTTCGATACGAAGCGCGGTGCCACACGATCGCCAGCGTGACGACCCGCGGCAATCGCATCTACCTGCCGGCCGAGGGGCTGTGCGCCCTCCAATACGATCCGGTCAGCCGGGGCATCGAGCCGCTTTGGTTCCAGCGGAGTCTGCGCGGCAACAATTCGAGCCCGGTCGCCTGCGGCGACTATGTGTACCAGGTTCGCAGCCCCGCGATCCTTTCCTGCGCCGCCGCCGTCGACGGCCGCAAGCTCTGGGACGTGCGTCTGGAGGGGGCCGTCTGGGCCACGCCGGTGGTCGCCGGCGGCCAGGTCTACGTCGCCAACCACGAGGGCCAGGTGTTCGTGGTCCGCACGGGAAAAAAAGGGGAATTGCTGAGCAGATGCCAGGCGGATCGCGGGATGCTGGCCTCGCCCGCCGTCGCCGGCAAAGCGCTCTACCTCCGCAGCCACGGCCAGCTTTGGAAGATCGCCGCGAACTAGACCGGCAGGACGATGAGAGACTCGATTGAAATCGCCGTTTCCGGGCCGGTTCGCGGGCGGATCCGGCCGCCGGGCTCGAAGAGCATCACCAACCGGGCGCTGGTTTGCGCGGCCCTGGCCGACGGCCGTTCGGTTCTTCACGGCGCGCTGGATTGCGACGACACCCGCGTGATGATCGACGCGCTGGGCAAGCTGGGGCTGGCGGTGGAACATGACCCGGCGGCCAAGACGATCCGCGTCGACGGTTGTTCGGGCAGGCCCCCGGCGGCCGCGGCAGCGCTCGACGTGGGCAACAGCGGGACGACGATCCGCTTCCTGACCGCGCTGGCCGCGCTCGGCCGCGGGCGGGTCCGCCTCGACGGCACGCGGCGGATGCAGCAGCGCCCGATCGCCGACTTGCTGCGGGCCCTGGAGCAGCTTGGCGCCAAAGCCGCCAGCCAGCGGGGAACCGGATGCCCGCCGGTCGTCGTCGAGGGCAACGGCCTGCCGGGCGGGTCCGCGCGGGTCGCCGGCGACATCTCCAGCCAGTTCCTGAGCGGACTGCTGCTGGCCGCCCCCTGCGCGCTGGCGCCGGTGGTGCTCGACGTCGAAGGCCCGCTCGTGTCGAAACCCTACGTCGACATGACGCTGGCGGTGATCCGCTCGTTCGGAGTGTCGGTCGAAGTCGAAGACCGGAAACGGTTCTCGATCGCGGCGCCGCAGATGTACCGCGCCCAGCGCTACCAGATCGAACCGGACGCCTCGGCGGCCAGCTATTTCTTCGCCGCCGCGGCGATTACCGGCGGGGAAGTGACCGTCGAGGGGCTCTGCCGCTCGAGTCTTCAAGGCGACGTCGCGTTCTGCGATTGTCTCGAGGCGATGGGCTGCGATGTCGACTGGGGCGACGGCCAGATCACGGTCAGGGGGGGCTCGCTGCGGGGCGTTCAAGTCGACATGAACTCGATCAGCGACACGGTGCAGACGCTGGCGGCCGTTGCCCTGTTTGCGGAGGGCCCGACAAGGATCAGCGGCGTCGGCCACATCCGCCACAAGGAGACGGATCGGATCGGCGCCTTGGCGGCGGAGCTGCGCAAACTGGGGGCCGAGGTGCAAGAGGCGTCCGACGGGCTGTCGATCGCGCCCGCACCGCTCCGCAAGGCCCGCATCGACACCTACGACGACCACCGCATGGCGATGAGCCTGGCGCTGGTGGGTCTGCGGCAGCCGGGCGTGGTGATTTGCGATCCGGGCTGCACGGCGAAGACGTATCCCGAGTTCTTCGACGATCTGGCGAAAATCACCAACCCCTGACCGTAGGGTGGTCCAGAGCGGACCCGCGCCAATCCAGATCGCACCGCCGCCAACCTCCCCGGAGAGGAAACCGGTCGCGCCGCCAGACGGCAGGCGGCGGCCCACCGTTTCTTCCTGCGACGAAAATTGACGCCCCCCGGCGCAGCGGATATATTCGCCGCAGGCGTCGAAGAGGCAACCAACACCCGGGAGAGCCAGGGCATGTTCGTACTGGAAAGCTATCCACTGGCGGTCGTCTTCTGCATTATCACGATGCTTTGCTGGGGGTCCTGGGCCAACACGCAGAAGCTGGTCGGCTCGCGGTGGCGGTTCGAGCTGTTCTATTGGGACTATGTCTTCGGCGTCGTGTTGATGGGCCTGATCTTCGCGTTCAGCCTGGGAAGCGTCGGCGAGGGCGGCCGCGGATTTCTCGACGACATCCGGCAGGCCGACCCGGCCAACATCGGTTCGGCGCTCGTTGGCGGCGCCGTGTTCAACGCCGCGAACATCCTCCTGGTGGCGGCAATCGCCGTGGCGGGCATGGCCGTTGCCTTTCCGGTGGGCATCGGCCTGGCCCTGGTGGTCGGCGTCGTGGTCAACTATCTGGCCGACCCCAAAGGAAATCCTTACCTGCTGTTCGTCGGCGTGGCCCTGGTGGTGCTGGCGATCATTGTCGACGCGGTGGCCTATGGCCGCCTGCCTCGGCAAGGCAAGAGAGGGATGTTGCGGGGGCTGGTCCTTGCGGTCCTCTGCGGCATCCTGATGGGGTTCTTCTACCGGTTCGTGGCCGCCTCGATGCCCGAGGCGAAACCGGAGAACTTCTGGAATCTACCCGCGGGCAAGCTCGGCCCCTACACGGCGATGGTCTTGTTTTCCCTGGGGATGCTGGCCAGCCAAGTGATCTTCAATTTCGCGAACATCGTCGGCTGGTCGACGGCGGAGGCGGCCGCCAGGCCCGACTATTGCGGCGGCTCCGCCCGCGACCATCTCTGGGGCATCCTGGGAGGGATGATCTGGGCGGTGGGCATGACCTTCAGCATCATCGCCTTCGGGGTCGCCGGTCCGGCGATTTCCTACGGGCTCGGCCAGGGGGCCACGCTGGTCGCCGCCTGCTGGGGCGTGTTCATCTGGCGCGAGTTCCGCGCGGCGCCGCCCGGAACCGGCCGCCTGCTCTGGGCCATGTTCGCAAGCTTCTTCGTCGGACTGGGATTGATCATTTGGTCGGGAGCCTGATGCGATGAGCGAAGCCCGGATTGTCGTTGTCGGAAGCGTCAACACGGACATGGTCGTCAAGTCGGAGCGGATTCCCGCCCCGGGCGAGACGGTCACCGGCGGGCAGTTCTTCATGCCGGCCGGGGGAAAGGGGGCCAACCAGGCGGTCGCCGCCGCCCGGCTCGGCGCCCAGGTGACCCTCGTGGCCAACGTCGGCGACGACGTCTTCGGCCGCCAGGCGATCGACAACTTCCGCAAGGAGGGCATCCGCACCGACCACGTCGCGCTCGATCCCCAAAGCCACACGGGCGTGGCCCTGATCCTCGTCGACCGCCGGGGAGAAAACAGCATCTCCGTGGCGCCGGGGGCGAATTTCACGATCACGGCAGCCGAGGTCGATGCCGCGGCCGAGGCGATTCGCTCTTCCGACGCCGTCCTCCTGCAACTGGAAATTCCCATGGCCGTGGTCGAGCACGCCGCGGCGTTGGCGGCGGCCGCGGGCGTGGCGGTGATCCTCGATCCGGCGCCGGCCGCGCCGCTTCCCGACGGCCTGCTCCAATCGATCGCCGTGCTGACGCCCAACGAGTCGGAGGCCGAGCGCCTGACCGGGATTCCGGTCCACGACGAGGCAAGCGCCCGGCGGGCCGCCGCGGCGCTCCGCCGGGCCGGCGCGCGGCAGGTGATCCTCACCCGCGGCACCGAGGGGGCGCTGGTTTCGACGGCCGAGACGGAAGAGCTCGTCCCCAGCTTTCCGGTCGAGGCCGTTGACTGCACCGCGGCCGGCGACGCCTTCAACGGCGGGCTGGCCGCCGCGCTGGCCGCCGGCGCGCCGCTGGTGGAGGCCGTACGGCGCGCGGCGATGGTCGGCGCGTTGTCGGTCACGAAAATCGGGGCTCAACCATCGCTGCCGACCGCGGAGGAGGTCCGCGCGTTTGCGGCCGGATTCCAGTAAGGCCCGCTCGCCCGGGCGGTGGAACGCCGATGCCCGACCAGGCCCCACAGATGCCCCTGGACCTCCTGCCGCTGTTGGCGGCCGCCGCCGGGATCGTGCTCCTGTTGGTCCTGGTCCGCGCGGTGCGGAGGGCGCTCCGCCGGCGGAGGCGGTTCCGCGACCGCATCGAGCCGAAGCTGGCGATCGACGTCGCGCAGTTGAGCCAGCAGGGGCCGCCGGCCACGGGGCCCGTGCTGGCGTTCTACCACTTGCCGGTTCGGCTGGCGGCGATCGTCTTGGCGCCGGCCGGCCGGGCGGGCACACTGCCCGCGACCGAGGGAATCCCGCAGTTGCTCGATGCGATCGTGCCGGGATTGGCCGAAGTGGTCGCCGCCCACGATCCGCTCCGACTCCGCTGGCCCGAGCAACTCAGCGCTTCCGGGTTCGCCCACTCTTTCTTCATCCACGCACACCTGCCCGGAGAGGCCGGCAAGGGCACGCCGTGGGCCTCCGTCGCCGGCTTGGCCAAGACCCACAAGGGCTCGGCGATGGTCGCAATCATCGTCCGCGCCGAACGCCCCAACAGCTACGGCCAGCAGATCATCGAGACCGAGGGCGACTGGCTACGCGTGTTCCAGGTGCGGCCGGCGTGACGCGGCGGCGGAGCGGCTGTCAGCGATCAGCCGTCAGCCGTCCGTCAGGTCGCAAGTTGCAGCAGCAGGTTCCGTCTTTCATGCCGCCAGGGCGCGCCTGGTTCCCAAGCCGGAGCTTGGGAACCAGGCAGGAAGACGGCTGACGGCTGATCGCTGACGACTGATATCCTGAAAATGGCTAAAGCTTGCCGATTGTGCCGGCCGATCTGGATCTGACGATGGGGGAGAGGCTGCGCATGGTCGTCCCGCGCAGACCGCCTGGCTTGGGGAGAGCTTATGCTTCTTCGCTGGATTCGACCGATCCGATTCCTCGTTGAAGGAATTGCGGCCGCCGACACGCCGCGGCAACTGGCGCTTGGACTGGCCCTGGGGATGGTCATCGGACTGGTGCCGAAAGGCAACCTGACGGCAATCGCCCTTTCGATGCTCCTGCTGGCGGTGCGCGTCAACCTGGCGACCGGCCTGCTGGGGGCCGGCCTGTTTTCCTGGGTCAACGGCTGGACCGATCCGTTGGCTCACCGCGTTGGATACGCGCTGCTCACGCACGAGCCGCTGGGGCCGCTGTTCGCCTGGTTCTTCGCGCTGCCGATCGTGCCCTGGACGGCCTTGAACAACACCGTGGTGTTCGGCAGTCTCCTGCTGGGGATCTGGCTGTTCTGGCCGGTCTATCATCTCGGCCATCTCGGCTTTGAGCGGCTTCAGCCGCGGGTGGCCGCCGTGCTGGAGCGCTCCCGGATCGGCAATCTCCTGGCCGGCGCCGAACTGGCCGCCCGATGGAGGGCCTAATGATCCGCTGGAACTATGCGATCCCCCGGCTGCTCCTGGCCGCGCTCGCCCTGCTCCTGGTCTACCTGGGGCTCAATCCCCTGGTCCGCTGGGGACTGGAGACGTTTGCCGAGCAGGTTCTTTCGACGCGCGTCGAGATTGGAGAGCTCGACCTCGCGCTGCAAAGCACGGAGCTCCGGATCGAGCGGTTGGCCGTGGCCGACCCGCGCGACCCGGGAAGGAATCTCCTGGAAGCCCGCCAGATGAAGCTCGCGCTTGAGACCGGCCCGCTGCTGAGACGCAAGTTCGTGGTCGACGACGGCATGGTGCGCGGCCTGCGGTTCCGCGTCGAGCGCCCGGAAGACGCCGAACCGGTTGACCGTTGGCAACTCGAGGTCGCCGGCAGACGCGTGGGACAACTGGCCGAGCAATGGCTGGAGACCTTGGCGCTGTCGATGCACGAGAAGGTCGAGGAGGAGATCAACGGGCTGGAGTCGGTGCGGCTTGCCAGGCAGCTGCTCGAACGTTGGCCGGACGAATACCAGCAGTTGGAGGCGCGGGTCCGCGGCGTGAAGGTGCGGATCGAGGCCGTGCGCAAGCTGTTTCAAACGCCGCCGCAGAACCTCGCCGCCGGCCTGTCGCATTACCAGACGACGCTCTCCGAACTGCAACGGCTGCAAAGCGACCTGGGGGCGCTGGGCGAGCAGTTGGACGCCCTGCCCGACAAAGCGGTCGCCGACCGCGACGCGATCCTGGCCGCCAAGGATCGCGACATCCGCGCGCTGGAGCAGCGATTCGAGGCGATCCGCCTGGATGAGGAGACGCTCACGACCTACCTGCTCGGGCCGGAGATCGGCAAGCGGGTGCTCGAAATCGCCGGCTGGGTCCGCTGGGTCCGCGCCCACTTGCCCGGCGAGGAAGACGATTTCGAAAACCGCCTCTTGGGGGTCGATGTCCTGTTTGCCGGCAAGCACGAGAGCCCCGACTTCCTCATCGAGTCGCTCCTGATCGACGGCGAGACGGAGATTGCCGGGCGGCCCTATTCGTTCGTCGCCACCCTGGCGGGAGTCACCACGGACCCGAAGCGCTACGGCCGCCCCGCCGTGATCCGGGCCGAACTGGCCGGAGAGACCACCGTCGAGCTTTACGCCCTGCTGGATCGGACGGGCGACGCTCCGGTCGACCAGCTCGTGCTGAATTGTCCCGACATCCAGCTGCCCGGCGCGCGGTTGGGACGCCAGGGCGCGCTGGGACTCCAGCTCGCGCCGGGGAACACCCACCTGTGGGTCGGGCTGACCCTCAGCGGCGATCAACTGGCCGGCTGCCTGTTGCTGAAGCAGAGCGGCATCGGGCTTGCGCCCACCTTGCCCGACGCGCTCGGAGGCACGCGCCTGGCGGAGAGCCTCGCCGCGGCAACCGCATCGCTCCGGGAGCTCGAGGTCCAGGTCGACCTGTCGGGCGAGCTGCTGCGGCCGCGCTGGCAGATCCGCTCCAATCTCGGGCCGAAGCTTGCCGAGGGCCTCAACCGGGCGGCTTTGGCCGAGGTCGAATACCGGCGCAACCAGGCGGCGGAGCTCGTCCAGAAGCGCGTCGCGCAGGAATTGGCCAACTTCCAGAGCCGGTTGCTGGCCGACGAGGAGATTCTCCGGAGCCGGCTCCGGCTGAACGAGGCTGAAATCCAGCAGCTGGCCGCGCTCGTCGGCCGGCAAATCCCTTCGGCCGAGCAGATCTTCTCCAAGGCCCTCGGCGGCAAGACGCTTCCGCTGCGATTCTGAGGGCCGGCCCGCCGGCGCGGAGGGGTCAACCCTAGACGCGGACCACGCTGGCGCCCGTCACCCGGCGGACGAGCCGGCGCATTTCGAGCACGCTGACGGTTGAGAGAATCCGCGCGATCGGCAGGCCGGTCTTGGCGACGAGTTGGTCCATCGAGGTCGGGTCGCCGCCGACGGCGGCGAGGACTTGGTGCTCCAGCTCGTTGAGCATCAACTCGGCGGGATGGCGGACTTCGCTGCCATCGTCCCGGCGGGCCGTGTTTGCCAGGGGGCCGAGCTGGTCGAGGATGTCGTCGACGGTCTCGACGAGCGTGGCGCCCTCGCGGAGCAGCCGGTGGCATCCCTGGGCCGCGCGATCTTCGACCCGGCCGGGGACGGCGAAGACCTCGCGATTCTGCTCGCCGGCGAGCCGGGCGGTGATCAGGGCCCCGCTCCGCTGGCCCGCCTCGACGATCACCGTGCCGAGCGACAGACCGCTGATGATCCGGTTGCGTTGGGGGAAACTGCCCGTCCGCGGAGCCGCCCGGGGCGGCGATTCGCTGACCAGGGCCCCCTGCTGGATGACTTCCTCGGCGAGCCGGCCGTGCTCCGGGGGATAGATATGCAGCACGCCGCTTCCCAGCACGGCCAGGGTCCGCCCGCCGGCCGCCAATGCGCCGCGGTGGGCCGCCGCGTCGATTCCCCGGGCCAACCCGCTGACGATCGTCACGCCGGCCCGCGCCAATCCGCCGGCAAGCCGCTCCGCCTGGCGGAGCCCGTAATGCGTGGCGTGGCGGGTGCCGACGATCGCCACGGCGAGCCGATCGATCGGCCGCAGGCCGCCGCGAACGAAGAGGATGCCCGGCGGGTCGTCGATCTCCTTCAAGAGCGGCGGGTAGTCCGCTTCCCAGTCCGCCAGAATCTGCACGCCCCTCTGGCGGCAGACGGCGATCTCGCCCTCGACGTCGATCTCCCGGCCGGCCATCGTGATCGCTCGGGCGAGCTTCGGTCCGACGCCGGCGACCTGGCGGAGGCGGTCCATCGGCGCGGAGAGGATCCCCTCGGCGGTGCTGAACTTCTCGAGCAGGGCCTGGCGAATCCGCGGCCCGATACCGGGTATCATGGCCAGCCGCAGGCCGTGGCGGAGCTGCGCTTCGGCGCAGCGTTCCGCCGATTCGCATTCGTCCATATCGGCAACGCTTCCCTCGACGGTGATCGCCCCTTGACGAAAAACGCCTGCCCCGCCTGGCTTGCCAAGCTCCAGCTTGGGAACCGGCTGAAATCGCTTGCCCCCAGTATAACCCGGATTGTTCACAAAGCCCGCCGCCTGTCGACCTCTTGACGGGCAGAAACGCCCGCCCTAGGTTGAGGCCAATCGACCGCCACTGCTCCCCTTGAGAAAGGACCCGATCATGCGATGGCTTCTGCTTGCGGCAGTCAGTGTCTCCGTTGCCCTGGCCCGCGCCGAGGGCGCCGAACCGGCGGCGGATCCCCGCCAGCTCTCCGAGCAGGAGCGGCAAGAGGGTTTCGTGCCCCTGTTCGATGGCAAGACGCTCAACGGCTGGGTGGGGGTCAAGGGGAGCACCGACAGCTACTACGTCCGCGACGGGCTGCTGATCTGCAAGAAGGACGGCAAGGAGCACATTTTCACCGAGAGAGAGTTCGCCGATTTCATCCTCCGGCTCGACATCCAGTTCGAGCCCGGCGGAAACAACGGCGTGGGAATCCGCACGAAGATCAGCCGCGCGCCTCACCTGGAGGGGATGGAGATCCAGGTGCTCGACGACGACGCTCCCAAGCACGCCGCGATCCACGCCTACCAGCATCACGGTTCGATCTACGGCGTGGTGCCGGCCAGGCCCGGCCACCTCAAGCCGGCTGGAGAGTGGAACCAGGAAGAGATCATCTGCCAGGGGCGGCGGGTCAAGGTGATCCTGAACGGCACGGTGATCGTCGACGCCAACCTCGACGACTACGCCGGCAAGCCGGGGATGGACGGCCAGGACCACCCCGGGCTGCTCTACACCAAGGGCCACATCGGCCTGCACGCCCACGGCAACGGCGAGGAAGTGGCTTTCCGCAACCTCCGCATCAAGGAGCTGAAGTAGGAGCCGGCGGGCGGTTGTCTCGTGGACCGCGACCGGCTCAGATCTCGTCCCAGCCGCCATCGAGCATGAGGAAGTCGACGGTGGCGTCCACGTCTTTCTTGTTCCGCGGCGAATCGCCGTAGTCGTTCACCGCCCTGACGACGTCGAAGCCGAGGGCGTCGTACATCTGGGTCATCGCCGATCCGTCGGCCGGCTTGGAGAGGCTTGCCCAGGTTTCGCCGTCGAGATACCCGGCGACCAGCAGATCGACCAGCACCGTGTCGTGCATGCGGACATAGTCGTACTTCTCGGCCCCGGCCGAGGCGATGGCGTGGACGAGGGAGAACGCGCGGCCGGTGAAGATCGGCGTATCCGCCTGCCGCGGGCTCATCTCGGCCTTGTGCGCCCGGAGCACGACCTTGTCGTCGCCCGGACTGTCGAACAGGTTGAGGGTGTCGCTGCCACCCCAGACACTGTAGGCGATCGTGCTTTCGAAGCCCCGGATCGTCGCTTTCTTGCGCGCGATTCCCGGCTTCTCCAGGTTGCTCCCCGTGACGATCGTGACTTCGTCATACGAGGCGTTCACCGTGTCGTCGGCGGCGGAATCGAAGATCCGGGCAAGGTCGCCGCCGCCGTTGGACAAGACGGTGATTTCCTCAAATCCCTTGGTGCGGAGGAAGTACGGCTGATCCGTGGCGCTCCAGTTGGAGACGCGGACCGTGTCCTTGGTCGTCTCCCTGCCGACGGCGTCGCCGACCTTGACCTTGTCGATGCCCGTCGAATCCTGCATCTCGGCAACGTCGCGGCCGCCGGCGCCGTCCGCGCCGCCGGTGCTGGTGGCGTAGCCCAGGCTGACGTAGAATCCGTAGCCGGCATGGGAATAACCCGGGCCGGTGAGCGTCGCCAATCGCGGCGCGACCGTGAAGACGTCGTCGCCCGGCGAGTCGTACATCTGGATGTAGTCTTCGCCGCCGCCGCTGTGGGCGACGAGGTTTTCGGCCAGGGCGTTGACGAAGAACCCGGTCTTGTCGAATTCGAGCACGCCGGAATAGAACTCGCCGCGGCCGGTGAAGAACCGCGCCGACTGGTCCGCCGCGTCGCCGTAGAACGTTGCCGTGTCGTTGCCCAGCCCGCCGTCGAAGTCGACCGTGTCGACCGCGCCGGCGACGGCGGCGAAGAGATACTCCGTGCCGTTGATCCGCACGTAGTGCCCTTCGGCCAGCTCGAACTCGAACAGGTCGTCCGCGTCGGTGCCGTGGACGGTCAGCGCGGCCCCGGCTTGCTCGACGAGGTTCGTCAGGCGCAGATCGACATCGGCCGCCCCGCCGGAGAGCTTCAAATAGTAGCTCGCGCCGGCCGTGACGAGGAAGTCGGCGCCGCCGGTGCTCGGACCATCGGCCAGAGCGGCCACGGCGGCTTGCGACGCGTCGAACAGATCGACCGCGGCGGCGGCCGCGCCCGAGCCGCCCAGCTCGACCGTCAAGAGGCCGTCGTGGGCCGCGTCGAGCCGGTACCAGAGGTCGCCGGCCGCCGGGTCCTGATTGACCAGGTCGTCGCGGAAATCGACCGTGCCGAGGTCGTTGACGATGTTGACGGTCCTTGAGACCAGCGCCGCGCCGCCGTCGTCGTCGGTGATGGTGGCCTGGATCGTGAACCGGCCGCCACCCGCGTAAACGTGGGTCGCCTCGAACGTGCCGGCCTCCTGGTTGACCGCCGCGGCGGAGACCTGCCCGTCGCCCCAGGCGATCGAGACCTCGTGGGTGTCGAGCGCGCCGGGATCGCTGAAGCTGCCGGCGACGACGACCGTGCCGGCGCCGATCAGCACCTGGCCGTCGAGCGTGATCGAGGGGCTGACCTGAAGGTCGCCGGCGACCGGATCGAGATTGGCGATCGTGACGGTCGTCGTCGCCAGGTCCTTTATGCCTGTCTGGTCGGTGACCCGCAGGGCGATCGTCCGCACGCCGTCGTCGGCGAACGTGACCAGCGGTTGAGCCCCGCTGGCGTCGACCTGGAACGTGACGCCGTCGTAGTCCAGGTCCCACTCGTAGATCAGTCCCGGCTGATCATCGGTCGAGCCGGTGCCATCGAGCGTGATCGGACTCCCCTCATCGGCGGTGTAAGGCCCGCCGGCATCGGCCAGCGGGGGCTGATTCATCGTGATCATGAGCGTCGTCGCGTCCGTGCTGAATGCGCCGAACTGGTCCTCCACCCGCAGGGCGATCGTCACCGGCGTATCCAGCGGGAAGCTGAAGGCCTCGGCCGGGATCGTCGGCGCCGCGCCGCTGGCATCGTCGAACTGGCCGTCGCCGTCGAGATCCCAGAGGTAGGAGACGATGCTGTCGCCGTAGCCGTCGAGCTCGTCCTGGTCGAAGCTTCCCTGGCCGTCGAGCACGATCGGCCCGGAGACGCCGAACACGTAGGGCCCGCCGGCGTCGGCCACCGGGGCGCGGTTGCCCAGGCTGACGTCGATCGTGAGCACCGCGATGTCGGTCTTCTCGTCCGGGCTGTCATCCGTGACCCGCAGGGCCGCGAGATAGCTGCCGAACTGGGGATAGGCGTGGGAGACGGCCGCGCCCGTGGCGTCGACGTCGAACGTGACGCCGTCGTAGTCGAAGTCCCACTCGTAGGTGGCGATTCCCGCTTCCGGCTGTCCGTGATACGACCCGCTCGCGTCGAAGGCGACCGGCACGTTGCAGGCCACGGGATTGGGCAGGGCCGTGAAGACGGCGACCGGCTGGTTGTCGTAGATCGCCAGCGTCGTGCTGTCCGAATCGCTGGCGCCCAGCTTGTCAACCACGGTCAGCGTGACCGGCAGCTCGCTGCCCACGGGCAGCCCCATCGCGACCAGTTGAGCCCAGGTGAGGCTGACCGTCGGCGTGTTGACCGGCAGGACGTTGCCGTCAATCGACCACTCGTAACTGGCGATCTGGTCGCCGAAGGCCGTGTTGGGATCGGACGATCCGCTGCCGTCGAGCACGATGCCCGATCCGGCCTCGACCACGTAGGGGCCGCCCGCGTCGGCCGTCGGGGCCTGGTTGCCCTGGTCGACCGTGATCACCAGCGGCTCGTCGAGGAAGTCCCGCTTGGCCGGGCTGTTGTCGTCCGTCACCCGCAGCATCACGTTGTAGACGCCGAAGGCGTCGTAGGTGAATCCGGCGCTGGGCGTCGCCGAGCTCGCCTCGGGATTGAAGGAGCCGTCGTAATGGAAGTCCCATTCGTACTGTACGATGCTGCGATCGGGCCGGTCGTGCCACGATCCGCTGGCGTCGAAGTCGATCGTCTGGCCGGGCGCGGCCGGGTTGGGCGTCGCCGTGGCAACCGCCGTGGGCATATTTTCAAACACCCGCAGCGTGGCCGTATCCACGCTCTTGGCGCCGAGCGAGTCGGTCACCTCCAGTTCGATCGTATAGGCGCCGGCAACGCCGAGCCCGAGCCCGATCAATTGATTCCAGGACACGAGGACCTCGGCGCCGAAGGCGTCGTCGACGCCGTCGCGGTCCAAGTCCCAGGCATAGGTGACGATCTGGTCGCCCCAGGCGGGATTGTCCGGGTTGGTCGAGTTGCCGCCGTTGAGAATCACGCCTTCGCCGACGTTGACCCAATAGGGCCCATCGGCGCGGGCCACCGGCGGCAAGTTGCTGTCCGTGACATCGATCGTCACGCTGACCACGTCGGTTTTCGGCGGCACGTTGTTGTCCGTCACCCGCAGCACGGCCGTGTACTGGCCGAACTTCGGGTAGGCATAGTAGGCGTGCCCGAACCCGGCGTCGCCGAGGTTCTGAACCAGGTCGTAGGCGCCGTCGGCATTGAAATCCCACTCGTACTTGACGATCTGCTTGTCGAACTTCGGCTCGCCCCGGTCGTGCGTCGAGAGGGTGCCGTCGAAGTGGAGCGGTTCCTCCGGCGCGAACGGCGCGGGGTCGCCCGGCCCCACCGTGCTGGTGACGCTCAGCGCCGCGGTCGGCTGGTTGTCGAAGATCAGCAGGTCGGCCGTGGCGATCTGGCTCCATGCGCCGAAGCTGTCGATCACGCGGAGGTAGATCGGCAGCGGCCCTTCCGGCCGCGGCTGCGGCACCCCGATAATGTCGAACCACGGCCAGGCGATCGTATCAATCGCCTGGGTGGTGACGAATTGCGGATTCCAGCTCAACGGATTGGCCGGATCGTACTGGAAGTCCCACTCGTAGCGGACGATCGCGTCGGGCGCGAGGTTCACGTCGGTGGAACCCGAGGCGTCGAGCACCAGGTTCTCATTCGTGTTGATCCAGTAGGGACCGCCGGCGTCGGCCACCGGCGCGGTGTCCAGGAACACGCGATGGTCCTCGACCTCGCCGTCGGCGGCCAGGCCATACGGCGTGAGCGCCTGGCCGTCCGCTCCCTTGCCCGTGCTCGTGATCCGCACCCGGGCGTAGGCATCGCCCGTGTAGCCCTGGTCGGGCACGGTGAAATTGTAGCGGAAGGGCGTCGCGCTGGCCGGCACGGACTGTTGCGGCAAGTGCTCGGAAAGCTGGTCGAAGACGCCGTCGCCGTTGAAGTCGATCCACACGTCGACATAACCGCCCCGCGGCGCGAGGACCTCATACCAGGCGTCGACATTCGCGTTGCCGAGCCAGAACAGCTGGCTGAAGACAGCGCCGTCTTCATCGTCGCTCCCGCGGAGATCGTCCCCGTCGGCAAGCACGCTCGGCGCGCCGTCGACGTCGTGGTCCACCAAGGCGCCCAGGTAGGGACCGGCCGGATCGATCACGTGCCGCGCCCCGTCCGAGGCCCGCAGCGTCCCGTAGCTGTCCGGCGCGTCGCCGTAATCGATCTCCTCGATCGTGAACAGGTGATCCTCGACCTCGCCGCTCAAGGCAAGGCCGAAGGGCGTCAGCGGCTGGCCGTCGGCCCCCAGGCCGTCGGACGTGATGCGGAACCGCGCGAAGGTCGTTCCCGGCACGGCCGTCTGCGGCACGAGGAACGAGACGCTGCTCGTGCCGGCGGCAACGGACTGGTGAACGACGTGTTCATCGGCGTCCCATTTGCCGTTGTCGTTGAAGTCCATCCAGGCATCGACGATACCGCCCGGCCCGCTGACGTTGAGCGAGAACTCGGCGATCTCGCCGGGGATCAGCCGCCCGACGAGGTTGATGTCGCCCTGCTAGTCATTGCCCGGATAGGCGTCCGTGTCGTTGTCGTCGCCGGTGGCGTCGGCGGTCGGCTGGCCATCGGCGTCGTGGTCGGGCAGCGGCCCGAAGAACGGGCCGACCGTCACATGCCGCGCGCCGTCGCTGGCCCGCAGCGTCCCGTAACTATCGGGGGCGTCGCCGTAGTCAATCCCGGAAATCAGAATCCTGTAGTCTTCCACCTCGCCGTCGTCGGCCAGGCCCGTCGGCTGGAGATTGCCGGCCGAGCTGATGCGGAACCGGGCGTAGGTGTAGCCGATCCGCGCCGTATCGGGCACGGTGAACACAATATCCTGCGTGCCGTTGACCGTCACGCTGCCGGAGCCGAACAGGTACTCGTCGGCCTCGAGCGTGCCGTTCTGGTTGTAATCGATCCAGCCGTCGAGCTTCGCCTCTCCGCTGGCGTAGACGGTGATCGTGGCCGTCTCGCCCGGCATGAAATAGGTCTTCGCCACGACGCCGTCTTCATCAGCCCGACCGTTAGAATCGTCGCCGTCGGCGCCCACGCTCGGCTGCCCATCGTCTTCCGCATCGGTCGCCGTGCCGGACTGGCTCATCCAGGGACCCGTGATGATATGCCGCGCGCCGTCGCTTGCCCAAACCGTCGAGTCGAGCAGCGCGTCTCCATAATCCAGCGCCACGATCCCATACTGGTAGTCTTCCACCTCGCCCGAGTAGGCGATCCCTTCGACCGGCAGCGTCCAATCCGCATCGAGCGCCGTGCGGACCGCGTGTTCCGTCTCGCCAATCAGCCGGAAGCGGGCGTCGATCGCGCC
>Ga0123328_1001108_pt1 | contig 26837 bp, 31 predicted proteins | sample BioC12SIPDNA_2_FD_89702 | JGI IMG/M metagenome (GOLD analysis project Ga0123328, IMG submission 89702) | Anaerobic biogas reactor microbial communites from Washington, USA - Biogas_R1_A C12 SIP DNA | ecosystem: Engineered > Bioreactor > Anaerobic > Unclassified | place: Washington, USA...
CCATCGGAAGTGACGGCCGGCATGTTCGGACACACGACATTATACCTCTGTAAATTTCTTTTGCCAGCCAGGGTCTGCCCGGATTTTCTATCCTCCATCCTCCTGAATTGCGTGGTCCTCTGGTTTGAGCGCACGAGGCAGGCGCGGAGATTCAAGGGTCCACTCTCTAGCAGGCCGCCTGGCTTCCCGGCCGAGCAGATAGAGAGTGGAGACTGCGACTCTGTGAATCGATGCCACCCTGATCCAGTCTATTTTCCCCGGTTCAGGGCCACCATGTCCACGCCTGTTTCGATAATCATCCCGGGCTGGTCGAGATGTCCGTTGTCAGCGGCGATGACCTGAGGCATGGTCGCCATCCGGCCCTGGACGGACTGCAGTTCATCCCGGGCACGCTTAACGCCGTCGGAAAAGCCGGGTGGAAAATCCTGCACCAGCGACGAGCTGATCACTGCCACCGGGATGTCGGGAAGCAGGCCGGCGTCGCGGGCCTGGAACTGGCTGCGCTGGAAGGAAGCCATCTCTCCGGCCAGGGCCTGGTACGCTAGGGATATCTTGGGGAAATTCGCCGTCTGCGGTCAGGGGGAAAAGGAAGAACCGGCAGGCAGCCACGATCTGCCACGCACGAAGGAGCTGGAGGAGCTTCAACTCCTGTGCGCGCCGGATGGCCTGCATACGCGCGCGTACATCGAGCTTACTACTGATATGATGCCTCTTTATTAGCAGTTATAAATTGGCGCAAATTACCAGTTATGACAAGTATTGTCTCGCGTTGGATTGCCGGTCCCTCGCCGGATTCGGCTCTTGTAAGCGCAGGGCTAAACTGACTGAACCTTTCTGTATTTTAGCGCACATTTTGGGCAGCAATAATGTCAGTCAGAAGAATTATCTCTATATATAAATTCTAAGAGACGTTTCATGGAGAGGTGTGATGGCTGAGTTTATCGTCGGGCATCAGATGTACGCTCAAGCATCGTGCCAAACACTCCCTACGCGCCTGAAGGATTCCCATGCGGGCGGTAATCATCTTAGCGATGACGAGTGTGTCGCTCGGCTTCCTATATGGTCAGTTGCCTCGCCTCCAGGTAGAAGCGCCATGGAGCGCTGCAGATGTCAGGCTATGATTGCCCGCACAACCTTTTGTTGACGTATGAACTGTGGCCCAATATGATTCCCGCCGATTAACCCAACGGCCATTCCCTGCCTTCGTTGGAGCTGTCGTCGCTACTCGACGTCAGGTGCCAATATGGCAACCTGTTGTGCTCCCAGAATAAATCCCCCTTCAACAGATGAGCTGGCCGAGCAGCTTGTGAATCCGGCGGCCGTCGTCGTCGATGTTCGTCCGATGGCTGCCTATAACGGCTGGCGCCTGCAGGGAGAAAAGCGGGGCGGGCACCTCCCCGGCGCCGTGGCCTGTCCGCTGGGCTGGACGGCGGCGATGGCGACGGACGAGTTCGCGGCATTCCTATCGGCAAAGGGCATTACCCCGGCAAATACGGTGGTCCTCTACGGCTACACAGCCGGCGACGCAGAGGCTGCTCGCGGTGCGGATTAGACAGCTGCGCGACGACGCTGCGGCGGGCGTACCGGTCGGACCACTACACCTTCGTCGGCGATCTGCTCGAGCGGGGGGCCGACATCGCCACGGTGCAGAAACTGGCCGGCCACGCCAGCGTGGAAACGACGGCGCGTTACGACCGGCGCGGCGAAGAGGCCAGGCAGCGGGCGGCCGAGTTGTTGCCTGTGCCGTACCAGAAGCGAGTTCTGCGGAGTAGCGAATAACCGGCGATCGCTGTGCTCGTCGCGCCGCACCCGGCCGGGTGCATTTCCACGGGACGTTATGAATTCTGGCTTAAGGTCCTGTTCACCCACGCCCTGGCACATCTGCCACACGGAACCTTTATTCAGAATCGCGACGATTCTGTTCCCACTGCGCGCGCCAGGCGCCGAGCACACCCAGGCGTGCCGCGACGACATCGATGGCGGCGGTATCCAGTCTGTCGCCCTGGACGCGGATGATGGAGCCAATGTCGTCCAGATGGCGGGTGGAGCCGCTCTCGGCAAAGGCATAGAGCTTGCTGGTAATGGCGCCTTCGGCCGAGACGTAAGCGGCCTGCCGCATCTCGTCGAACGGCAGAACGACTCGCTCCGCCAGCGCCTGGCGCAGCAGCCGCCGGATCCCAGCCTCCTCGTCACGGGGAATATAGAAGTCGGTTTTGATATGGGTGGCAAGGTGGATCACGTTAAAGTATCCCCCCTCCACCACAGCGCGCTGCACGGCAATGCGATCCACATGGTAGTGGCTTTCCTGAAGCCGGCGCACAAACAGATCCACTGGAAACCCCCGGTGGTCGAGTAACACGTCCATGTCCATCGTAAAGCGCGGCTCGCCATAGGCGACCACGGACAGCCCACCCCAGATGGCGTAGGTCGCTCCAACCGCCTCCAGCACGTCAATCACGCCGCCGAATGCGCGACTTTGCTCAAGCGGATCGTGCCTGCTGCCCTGGCCACCCTCTTCTGTCATGGCACCTCATGCCTGCCATAGACCAGGCGGCGGGCGGCGGCGTCCACCTCCTCGGAACGCCACTCTGGATGCTCCCGAGCCAGGAGCAGGCGCTTCTGTTGCAGGGCAAAGGCCGCCGCAGCGAAGGCCTGCCGGTTCTTCTGGGCAATCGTCATCTTGCGAATGCCGGCCAGGTGTGTGCTATCGATTCGCTCCTGCGCATGGGACCTGCCGCGCTCCAGAGGCGGGAACGCCAGGTAGTAGCCTTCAATTCCTGGTCGGCGCGAGTAAGCAATGCGTAGCCCGCCGGCGCGCAGCGCTTTCAGGTCGCGCCACAGCGCTTCTTCCGGCCGCTCTCCCCAACAGTCGTGGTCGAGCTGCGCTGCAGCCGCTTCCCACAAAGCTTCTCGCAGGTGCGGCCGGCCGTCGGCCAGAACGTCGACCAGGGCTGCTCGACGGGCTGCCACCAGGTCCTCTTTGAGATGCCCGGCCATCGCTGCCAGACGCAGGATCGTTTGCCTATCACGCCCCTCTCTCTGCGCGCTGGCCGCCAGCGCATCGCTCTGCCATCTGGCTCCGGGGTGCTGGTTGCTCGTCATCAGTACATTCTATATCAAGCTGGTATCATAATCCAGGTTTGCTTTGATTCGTTGACTGCATAGGGTTGAGGTTATCGCTTGATTTCGGCAATCACTTCACCTACTACGAGGGATTGTTCCGGGCCATGGCGCTGGTAGCTGAAGCTGCGCTCCGGAACCAGGGTGCTGTTTCTGAACGGCGACAGAAGGGACATCCGGCCGGAGAACCTGCAGCGGGTGACGGCTGCCGAGCTGCGCACCCATTCGCTCGGGGAACCGGCCGCGCCGGTGTCGCTGTCGTGCGCGGCCCAGGCCAGTCGGCGATTTGAGGTCGAGCCCGAAGAGCTGGAGAAATTGGTCCGGGAGATGCCGACGACGCAGGTGGCGGCGCTCTTCGGCGTCTCGGACAAAGCCCTTGAGAAGCGCTGCAAGAAGTACGGGATTCGGAAGCTGCCACGCGGGTATTGGGCGAAGGTCAGTGCCGGTCGCCGGGTGGCCCCTCTCGCTGATTGGGATGATGAACGGCGCGGTATGGCATCACCTGCCAATCCTTTCCCTCATGGGCCAATTGAGCGCCGGGCTGCTTTGAAAGACGCTCGACAGCAAGACCCACGAACACCTTCTTTGCTCACGGCGTCGCAGAACAGCAGAGCGGGTGTAGAAAGCGGCTTATGACCTTGCCGGCGGCCGGCCGCGGCAGCGCAGGCCAGCCCTCATAGCGCAGATACCAGGCCAGCATCAGGCCGGTGGTGAGCAGGTAGTAGCTGTGCAGGAACCAGATAGGGCCGGCCGGCAAACTGAACACGTAAAGCGAAGAGATGACGTTGCCCACGTTACTCAGCAGGATGTTGCCCAGACTGTAGGAAGCCAGGTTCCTGGTCCGCGATGCCTTGACCAGCATCGGCAACGTGCCGAGGGCAAAGAGCGCTGTCGAGATGAAGCCGGCGATGGTTGGAAGCGTTGTCTCCATGATCTTGCCCCTGCAACATGAAATCAGCTGTGTCTGCGGGGAAAGAGCGCCAGCGCAAGCGTCGGCCTATTCATGCTCAGCCCCGCCCCGAGACCCTTTGATTCCGGGGACGCTGGCAGCCGGTAGTCCAGTCCCCTGGTCCTGCAAGACGGGCGAAGGAATCGCGTACTGGATAACCTGGCTGCAGCCGAGATAGCACGCGTATCACGACTCAAGCGGGCAGGGCGAACGCATTCTCCGTGAGGTGGCTATTTTGCGACGTCATTAGCTGTGCCTGCGCGATCTGTTGCTCGAGTCTGCTGCCGGCGCCGGCGGACATAACTGCGCTGAAGACAGCCAGATCGCCGAGAATGCGTACGCCCGACTCGAGCGGACAGCCTGAGGCAGGTTGTTTACATAGATCATTGCCAAGTCGTGACATTCGTCACGAATACCAACAGGAGTGCTGCAGTATAATTCAAACTATGTCGAACTATTTTGGGAGTCTTTGATGGCTATTGCCCCTCCCCCCACGAATATAGAGCGTCTCGCCCAGCAGCTGAAGCTACTGGCGAATCCAAAAAGATTACAGATTCTCCACCTGCTCATGGAAGGCGTGCAGTGTAACTGCGAGCTGGGCGACGCGCTGGAGATGGCGCCGAACCTCATCTCCCACCACCTGGGTCTGCTGCGCGACGCCGGCCTGGTGGACGTAGAGCGGGACGCAGTGGACGCCCGCTGGCTGTACTACTCGCTGAACGAGGAAGCGCTGGCGGCGCTGAACGCCGCCTACGGCGCCTTTTTCGATCCGGCGCGTATCAAGCCCCGGCGTCCGACCTGTGGGCCCGGCAGCAGTGTCGTCTCTCTTACCAACATTGCCCTGGAAAGAGCCTGAACCTCTTTTTTTCCAGAGTAGTTCGAAGGAGTTTGAACTTTCATGAAGGAAATGATTACCCTGACCGATTCGCCGGTCGCCGCCGAGAGCCAGACCGTCGATGTGGCCCTATTTGATCCACCCATGTGCTGCCCGACCGGGCTGTGCGGCCCGGCGCTGGACCAGACGCTGCTGGACGTGAACGAGATGATCCTCGCCCTGCAGGCGCAGGGGATCCGCGTGGAGCGCTATCAGATGACCAGCCACCCGCAACAGTTCATCAACAACGACGACATCATGCGCCTTGTGCGCGAGCAGCAGATGGCAGCCTTACCCATCACCATCGTGCGCGGGCAGGTGGTTAAGGTAGGCGCCTACCCGACGCTGGACGAGATTCAGGTTGCGCTAAACGGCAGCCATTTGCACTAAAGATTCAGACGCTCGTTCGTCTATGCGGCCGGGCGCAGCAACACAGGAGCTGACATGGAAACCGAGTTTATCTTTTTCTCCGGCAAAGGCGGCGTGGGCAAGACGAGCATGGCCTGCGCCACTGCCGTTCACTATGCCGAAGCTGGCCGGCGCACCCTGATTGTCACCACCGACCCGGCCGCCAACCTGGCCGACGTCTTCGAGCAGCCTATCGGCCACCACATTACGCCGCTCGCGGGCATCGACAACCTCTGGGCGATGGAAATCGACCCGGACCGGGCGACGGAGGAATACAAGGAGCGGGCGCTGGCCCCGCTGCGCGCGGCGTTCCCGCCGGAGATGGTGGCCGTCATCGACGAGCAGATGAGCGGCCCCTGCACGGCCGAGGTCGCCGCCTTCGATCGCTTCACCGACTTCCTCGTGCTCGAGAGGGCCGCCGACCGGCCGGTCCAGTTTGACGTGGTCATCTTCGATACCGCGCCCACCGGGCATACCATCCGCCTGCTGGAGCTGCCGGCCGAGTGGAGCCAGTCGATCAGCGCCGCCGAGCAGGGCAGCGGGCAGACGTGCATCGGGCCGGCCGCCGCCATCCAGGAAGCCAAGCACAAGTACGAGCGCGCCCTGGCCCAGCTGCGTGACGGGGAACACACGCGCTTTATCTTTGTCCTGCATCCGGAGGCTATCGCCCTGCACGAGACGGCGCGGGCCATCGGCGAGCTGCGCAAGCTGGATATCCAGACTTACGAGCTCATCGTGAACGGCATTATTCCACCCGCAGAGACGGCCAACGAGCTGATGGCGGCCCGCGCCGCGATGCAGGCGGGCTACCTGCAGCGGATTGAAAGCGAGCTGCCCTACCCCACGCGGCGGATGTTCCTGCTCGACGGGGAAATCAAGGGGCTCGACCGCCTGCGCGGCGTAGCGGGCCTGCTCAGCGGCGAAACAGAGACGCTACCCCGTCAGGCGACGGGCGGCAATGGTTCTGGCGACCTCGAAGCCTTCCACCTGCCCAGCCCCCAGGACGTGCTGCCGCGGGTGACGCCTGACGGCCACAGCCGCACGCTGTTCTTTGCCGGCAAAGGTGGTGTGGGCAAGACGGTGGCCTCCTGTGTGACCGCCGTCTGGCTGGCCCGCCAGGGCTACCGGACGCTGCTCTTAACCACGGACCCGGCGGCGCACCTCGGCGACGTGCTCGGCGAGCCGGTCGGGAACGAGCCGGCGCCGCTGGCCGAGCTGCTGTCCCTCTGGGCGGCTAAAATCGACCCCAAGAAGACGGCCGACGCCTACAAGAAGCGTATCCTCGACGATGCGCGCGAGCGCGGCCGGCCGGAAGCGTCCATCCGGGTGATGGCCGAAGAGCTGGACTCCCCCTGTACCGAGGAAATTGCCGCCTTCGACCGCTTTATCGAGTATGCTTCGGAAGGTGAGTGGGACGCCATTGTCTTTGACACGGCGCCGACCGGACACACGCTGCGCCTCCTGGAGCTGCCGGTCGAGTGGAGCAAACAGCTCGACGTGAAGGTTTTCTCCTCGGTGGATACGGCCGTGGCCGACGACATGGCCAAGCAGCGCTTCGCCGGCGTCATCGACATGATGCGCGACCCGGAGCGCAGTACCTTTGCCTTCGTTATGTACCCGGAAGCGACACCCATTATCGAGGCCTACCGGGCCAGCCAGGAGCTGGCCACGCTCGAGATCCCCACCGGGCTGGTGGTCGCCAACCTCGTCATCCCGCCCGAGCAGGCCAACACACCCTTCACCCGCGCCCGGCGCGCGATGCAGGAGCGCTACCTGGCGGAAATTCAGGAGCGCTTCGCCGTGCCTGTGCTGACCCTGCCGCTCCTGCCGCGGGAGGTGACCGGGCTGGAAATGCTGGCCGAGCTGGGCAAGCAGATGTATCCGGAGGCGGTTGTCGCCTAGTTTTGTCCAGTGAGGCACCGGGCACTGCCCAAACTGCCCGGCACTCTCAGGGGATTTGTCCCATGCCCTTCTACGATTTTCGCTGCAAGCAGTGTAACCATACCTTTACGGTGCGCGCGAGCTTTCAGGAGAAAGAGGCCGGCCTGCGCCCCCAGTGCCCCGTCTGCCAGGCCACGGAGACCCAGCAGCTGCTGACCTCCAGCATCTTCATTGGCCAGGCAGTGGGCGTGCTTAAGGACCGCCCGCACCCCGAGGGAGGCGGCTGCTGTGGCTCGGGGGGCTGCTGCGGATGACAGAGACGGTCGTAATCCAGATCGTCGGCGCGCCCGTGGCCTGCGCCACCGGCGTGCAGGAGACGTGGCGCGAGCTGGCCCAGTGGATGGCCCGTCAGATCGAAGGGCGCTATGGGCCAGCCGTGACCGTCACCTATTACGATCTCTTTGAGCCGGAATGCCCGCCGCTCCCGGCGGGAGCGCAGCTGCCGCTCGTCCTCGTCAATGGCGACGTGCTCAGCAGCGGCGGCAAGCTCTCGATGCCGGCAATTCGCAGGCGGCTGGAAACGTTGGGGGTCGCGGCCCATGGTGGGTAGTGACGAGGTGTGGGCCGTGTTGGCGAGCGTCGTCCACCCCACGTTTGGGCTCTCGCTGGTCACGTTGCAGATGATCAAGGCCGTGTTGGTGAACGGCGATGGCGTCACGGTGGAGCTGCTATTGGACTGTCCGGGATGTCCAGGCGCTGAGGCGGCGCTGGCCCAGGTGAGCCGGAAGCTGCGGGCTCTGAACCCGGCTCCCGGGCAGGTAACGATTTCGATCGCTGCCGAAAAGTGGTCGCCGCCATGGGAAGGCTATTGGTTCACGTCAGGAATAGCGTAGATTGAAGGGTGCCGGGAGAGGAGGAACAATGACCGCGGACATGATAGACGAACTGGAGGTAGCCCCACCGGCTGTCGTCCGGCAGGCCGCGCACGATTTTTCCCAGGCGCTGGCAGCCGCTCCGGAGTTCCGCGCGCTCAAAAAGGCCGCGGCGACGCTGCGGGCCGATGCCGGCGCGCGCCGGGCCATGTTGGCCTTCCAGGAAAAGCAGCGCGCGCTCAAAACCGTGTACCGTGTCTAGCCACGGCGCGGCCAGTACGGAAGGACAGGCCGACCTGGAAGCGCTGCGGCAGGCCTACCTGGCGGAGCCGGCTGTCGTCGCCGATGGCCGCGCGTACGCGCTCCTGCGCGCGTTCATCGGGTTCCAGGGCGAACTGCGCCAGCGGCAGATCCAGGGAACTTTTACTGGGGCGGATCTGGAACACCTGGGCCAGCTGCAGGCTGACGTGCAAGCCAATGCGGTCATCGCTGAATTCTTCCGGGCCCAGCAGGAGGTCACCCTGTATGTTCAGGAGATCAACCGGAAGATCAGCAGCCTCCGCGGCCTCGACTTCGCCGGCCTGGCGCGCGTGGCCGGTTGCTGCTGAAACGACCCTCGTAACTGACTGAGAGAGCACGGTGCCCTGTTCCGGCGCCGTGCTTTTTGTCAGGCTTTCCCCGACAAACGCCCCTCAAAACGCCGGGTTTTCCCCGCTACAGAACGCGCCTCCTTTTCCGTACACTGCCGGTAGAGACTGCCCTTCCGGGCGGCTCTGCCCGTCTATCTTATTCTCAGTCTGGGAAGGAGGACTCCTTATGTCCCAAGTCGAAGAGAAAACCACCCTACCCGAGGCGGGTACGCCTGACGTCAACCGGCGCAACTTTCTGCGCTACCTGGTTGGCGGCGCAGGGCTGGCCGCTCTCGCCGCCACCCCGGCCGGCAAGATGCTGGAGGGCAAGTCGGAGGTCTCGGTGTTTGCTGTGGCCCGGCAGGCCGGCGACGTGCCGGAACTGGACGGCACGGAGGACGCCATCACGCGCATGAACGCCGACCTGGCCCGCGCCCTGCAGAAACCGGTCGAGCAGCGCCGCTGGGCGATGGTCATCGACCTGCGCAAGTGCGTCGGCTGCCACGCCTGCACCATCGCCTGCGTGGCCGAGAACAAGCTGCCGCCTGGCGTTGTCTACCGCCCGGTGCTCGAGGAAGAGATGGGGACGTACCCGAACGTCACCCGCCGCTTTGTGCCCCGACCGTGCATGCAGTGCGAGAATCCGCCCTGCGTACCGGTCTGCCCGGTGGGCGCAACGTTCACGAATGAGGAAGGCATCGTGGAGATGGACTACGAGCGCTGCATCGGCTGCCGCTACTGTATCACGGCCTGCCCATACTCCGCCCGCACAGCCGACTTCGGCTTCACGTACACGGAGAACACGCCTGTAGCGGCAGGTCTGGTCGTCGGTCAACAAACGGCCGACGACTACGAGCGCGCCAGCAACTTCGAGTATGGCCGGGGCTATGACCGGCCGGAAGGGCGGCTGGCCTCGCCTATCGGCAACGCGCGCAAGTGCCATTTCTGCCAGCACCGCGTGAAAGAAGGGGTGTTGCCGGCCTGTGTGACGACCTGCATCGGCCGGGCCACCTACTTTGGCGACGCCAACGACCCCGACGCGCTCATCGCCGAGCTGGTGGCCAGCCCCAACGTGATGCGCCTCAAAGAAGAGCTGGGCACCGAGCCACGGGTCTATTACCTGACCTAGGGAGGAAACAATGGCTGATACAACGGTAACTGTACAGGAAACGCGCCGCCAGCCGTTTGTCTGGCGAGCTACCGACCTCTTCTGGGTCGCCGGCGCCATCTTGATGCTCATCGGAGCGTGGGGCATGTGGCAGCGGCTTACCGGCGGCCTGGGGCCGACGGCGCTGGGCAGCTATGTGCCCTGGGGTCTGTGGGTTGGCTTCTACGATTACCTGGTCTGGCTCGAAGTGGGCAGCCTGCTCGTTTTCACGACGCTGCTCTATCTGGTGGGCGCCAGGGCCATGACGCCGATGAAGCCGCTGGTTCTGTTCACAGGGTTTATCGTCCTGGTCATGGCCCTACTCGTGGTCTTCCTCGACCTCGGGCAGGCATTCCGCTTCTGGCGCGTGCTCGTCAATCCGGAATTCTCCTCGATGATCGCCGTGATGGTCTGGCTGCACCTGCTCTATCTGCTCGTGCTGCTGGCCGAGCTGGCGCTGGTAATGGGGGTTGGTTCGTTCGGCGAGAATACCCGCGAGCGCTGGCTTAAGATACTGGCCTTTGTCAGCCTGCCCATGGGGCTGGCTCTGATTCTGGTCAGCGGATCGGTCTTTGGCGTCGTCGCCGCCCGGCCGCTGTGGAACACATCAGCGCTGCCGGTCATGTTCCTGGTCTCGGCTATCGCTGCCGGTAGCGCGCTGCTCCTGCTCCTGACCGTGCTCTTCTGGCCCAACAAGGAAGAGGCCGCCTACCAGGAGAACGTGGCGCGGCTGGCCCGGCTGACAGGCTGGCTGCTGCTGGCGGGCGTTTTTGCCGCGGGCATCATCGGGCTCACCTCCCTCTACCAGGGCGGCAACCCGATGCGCACCGAGGCCATCATGCTCATTCTCACCGGCCCCTTCTGGTGGAGCTTCTGGCTCGTGCACGTCCTGCTCGGCGTGTTTGTGCCGGTGCTGCTGCTCTTCCAGCGCGGTGAGCAGCCAAGATGGGCCGGCATCGCTGCCCTGCTCAGCGTCGTCACCTTCGTGGCCGTGACGCTCAACGTGGTCATCCCTACGCTGGCCACGCCCGAGCTGGAAGGGCTGGCCGGGGCCTTCGTGCACGACAAGCTCAACTTCAATTACGTGCCCAACCTGGTCGAGTGGCTGGTCATCCTCTTTGTCGTCGGCCTGGGGGGCATGCTCTACGGTCTCGGCCTGCGCTTCCTGCCGGTTCTGAGGAGTGCGAAGGAGGAAGCATGAGAGGTAAGGGCAGAAGCACGTTCCGTCGACTTCTACCTGTCATCTCCCTGCTAAGAAAGGTGCAATGATGAACAAGAACAAAAAGAGCGAACAACCGGCAACCTGCGGGCTCTCGCGCCGCGACTTTCTGAAGGTATCCGCCGCCACCGGCGGCGCTACGGCCATTCTCGGCGGGCTGGGCGGTTTCCACCGCCTGCTGGCGCAGGGGAACGGGAACGGGGACACCGTCACGCTCCACGACCCCAACAACCAGATCTACACCGTCTGCCTGCAGTGCAACACGGGCTGCGGCATCAAGGTCAAGCTGCTGGACGGCGTCGCCGCCAAGATTGACGGCAACCCGTACAACCCTTCGAACCTGTGGCCGCACCTCCCTTACGAGACCCCGGTTATCGAGATGGGCGGCGTGGAAGGCGGCCTCTGCCCCAAGGGGCAGGCGGGCATTCAATCGGCCTACGACCCGTACCGCATCGTCAGTGTGCTCAAGCGCAAACCGGGCACCAAACGCGGGGCAGGAGAGTGGGAGACGATCGCCTTCGACAAGGCGATTGATGAAATCGTCGAGGGCGGTGACCTCTTTGGCGAAGGGCCGGTGGAGGGGCTGCGCGACCTGTACGCGCTCCGCGACCCCGAACTGGCCAAAGAGATGGCCGACGCAGTCAAGAAGATCTGGGACGAAAAAGACCCGGCGGCCAAGCAGGCCCTGGTCGAGGCGTTCAAGGCAACCTTCGCCGATCACCTCGACGTGATGATCGACCCGGACCATCCCGACCTTGGGCCGAAGAACAACCAGTTTGCCTTCGTCTGGGGCCGGCTGAAGAACGGCCGGGGCGATCTGTTCAAGCGCTTCGCGGGCGACAGCTTCGGCTCGATCAATACCAACGGCCACACCACCGTCTGCCAGGGCTCGCTGTACTTCACCGGCAAGGCGATGAGCGAGCAGTGGGACGGCAGCAAGTTCAGCGGCGGCTCCAAGTTCTACTGGCAGACCGACACGGCCCATAGCGAGTTCGTCATCTACGTGGGCGCCAACCTGTTCGAGGCCAACTACGGCCCGCCGCACCGGGTACCCAAGATCGTAGACGGGCTGCTCAACGGCCGGAAGTACGCCGTCGTTGACCCGCGCCTGAGCAAGGCCGCCTCGAAGGCCTGGAAGTGGGTGCCCATCAAGCCCGGCGAGGACGCCGCGCTGGCCCTGGCGATGATCCGCTGGATCGTCGAGAAGGAACGCTACAACGCGGCCTTCCTGAGCAACGCCAACAAGGCGGCGGCGAACACGCAGGGCGAAACAACCTGGACGACCGGGCCCTGGCTGGTCAAGATCAAGGACGGCGCGCCGGGCAAGTTCCTGCGCGGTAGCGACCTGGAGCTGGTGACGACCCGCACGGAGAGCGATAGCGAGGGCAAGGAAGTCACGATCTACACCGGCCCGGACGGCACGGAGTATGCCTTTGACCCGTTCGTGGTCCTGTCAGGCGGGGCGCCCGTCCTCTTCGATCCCAACAGCACGGAAGTGCCCGCGTATGGCGAGCCGTTCGTGGATACGACGCTGAACGGCGTCACGGTGAAGAGCGGCCTGCAGCTCATCCTCGAAGAGGCACAGCGCTACAGCGTGGAAGAATGGGCGCGGATCGCCGGCATCAAAGCGCGCGACGTTGTCCAGCTGGCGCGCGAGTTCACCAGCCACGGCACGCGGGCCTGCGCCGACCTGCACCGCGGCGTCTCGCAGCACACCAACGGCTTCTACAACGTCATGGCCTGGTACACGCTCAACTGCCTCATCGGCAACGTGGACCATGCCGGCGGCATGATTAAGGGCACAAGTTACCAGTACACCGGCGACAAGGCCAAGGGGCCGTTTGTGCTCTCGGGCATGACGAACGGTAAGAACGCCAAGTTCGGCCTCGACATTCTGCGCACGGCGACGACCTACGAGAAGTCGACCCTCTTCGGCGAGTACCCGGCCCCGCGCCCCTGGTTCCCCCTGGCGACCGACCTGTACCAGGAAGACGTCGCCTCGATGGACAGCATGTATCCCTACCAGGTGAAGGCCCTCATGCTCTACATGAGCGCCATCAATTACGCGCTGCCCGCCGCCCACAAGGTCACGGAAGCGCTGGCCGACCCGAAGAAGATCCCCCTGATCTTCACCACCGACATCCTGGTGGGCGAGACTTCCACCTACGCCGACTACATCTTCCCCGACCTTTCCTTCCTGGAGCGCTGGGAGCTGCACGGCACGCACCCCTCGGTGCCCTGGAAGGTGGAGAACGTGCGCAACCCGGCGATCAGCATTCCCGGCTGGCCGACGGTGACGGTCTACGGCGAAGAGCTGCCGATGAGCGCCGAGGCGATGATGATGGCCATTGCCGAGCGGCTGGAGCTGCCCGGCTTCGGCCCGGACGGCCTGGGCGAGGGCGTGCCCTTCACCCGGCCGGAGCACCTCTACCTGAAGCAGGTCGCGAACATTGCCTTTGGCGAGAAGGAAGACGGCAGCGACAGCGTGCCGGAGGCGGACGACGAGGAGCTGCGCATCTTCCTGCAGGCGCGGCGCCACCTGCCGAAGAGCGTCTTTGACGAGCGCACCTGGAAAGCGGCGCTGGGCAACGACGAGAGCCTGTGGCGCAAGGTGGTCTACGTGCTGAACCGCGGTGGCCGCTATCAGGCGCATGCCGCGGCCTACAAGGGCGACCCGACGACCGGGGTCGACGTGATGGTAGCCAATGCCTATGGCAAGCAGCTCAACCTCTACCAGGAGAAGACGGCGACGAGCATCAACACGATGACGGGCAAGCCGTTCGCCGGCTACGCGGTCTACCTGCCGCCGGGCCTATCCGCCGTGGGCGAGCCGATTGCCGACGAGGGCTACGACCTGACCCTGATCACCCACAAGGAGATCATGATGACCAAGGCGCGCACGGCGACCAACTACTGGCTGCTGGCGCTGCTGCCGGAGAACCCGGTGCTGATGAACGCCAGCGACGCCCAGCGCCTGGGACTGGAGGACGGCGACCTGGTGAAGGTCATCTCCGCCAGCAACACCGTGGGCGTCTGGGACCTGCCGAACGGCGCCCAGAAGCCTATGGTCGGTAAGCTGAAGGTGGTGCAGGGTATGCGCCCTGGCGTTGTCTCCGTGGCGCTCGGCTACGGCCATTGGGCCAGTGGCGCGCGCGACATCATCATCGACGGCAAGACGATTGCCGGGGATGAGCGCCGGGGGACCGGCCTCCACGCCAACGCGGCGATGCGTGTCGACCCGCACCTGGGCAACGTGACGCTGCAGGACCTGGCGGGCGGCAGCGCCGCGTTCTATGACACGAAGGTGAAGGTAGTCAAAGCATAAAAGCCGAGATTCGCGAACCAGACCGGAAGAGCCGGCCTCTCCTTAAGCCGGCTCTTCCGCATCTGTCGTCAATCGCCGACATGCATGACCGGATTGGGGCGCGTGCAGCCCGGATCGTGGGCTCCGCCAGGCGCGAAAAGTCGAACGGTGAAACGATGAAAGATCCGGAACAGAAGATGCTGGAATCGTTGCTCAAGCAGACAGAGGCGCGCCACACCCACCTCTGCCCTCGCCAGATCCTTGGCGTGCGCATCGGGTTGGCCGGCGCGCTTGCCCTCGGACTCGAGACGCCGCGTACGGACAGGAGGCTCCTGATTATCGTTGAGACGGACGGCTGCTTTGTCGACGGCGTGGAGGTGGCCACGGGCGCAAGCGTGGGCCACCGGACCCTCCGGGTGGAGGATTACGGCAAAGTGGCGGCGACCTTCGTCGACGTCAAGAGCGAGCAGGCGGTGCGGGTGGCGCCCCATCTGGATGTGCGGGAGAAAGCACGGCGCTATGCCCCCGAAGAGCGGCGCCACTACTTCGCCCAGCTGCGGGGCTATCAGGTGATGCCCGACGACGAGCTGCTCCACATCCGGCCGGTTCATCTGGCGGTGCCGGTCGGAGACATCGTCAGCCGGGCAGGCGTGCGTGTGAGCTGCGCGCAATGTGGCGAGGAAATCATCAACGGACGCGAGGTCGCAGTTGGTAATCGCCTTCTCTGTTGCGCCTGTGCCGGGCCAGCTTACTACCATCCAGCCGGCGACGCGCACGAGCTACCGGTAAACGCAGAGCCAGAGCCTCACGCTCTCCTTCTTCTTGTCCCCCGACCACCAGATTGCCCGCACACAGGTGATTTTCGTCACCATCACAAACAGGATAGATTGCTGTACCTGGCTGAGGGGCCCGTAAGTACAATGGATCGTGGCGATGAATAAAGGAGGGACGAGGTTATTGGTGACCTGGTTGCAGCTATTTCCGCGGATGCAAGGCGGGCGCCTGTTTACCGCCATGACGGTCTGCCTTCTGGGCGCGCTCCTCGTGCTCGTCTCCGGCTGCCGTGCGGGCAGACCGGCCGGCGTGATCGACCTTTCCCGCCTCGAGCCGCTGCCGGTCGCCGCCGCGGAGGACGTCATTCCGCTGCGCGTGGCCGTAGCGTCCATTATCTCCCCGCAGGGTACCGTGGACAGTTACGCCGAGCTGCTCGACTACCTGGAAACACGGCTCGGCCGGCCGGTCGAGCTGGTGCAGCGCCGTACCTACGACGAGGTCAACGACCTTATCGCCAGCGGGGAGGTCGACATGGCCTTTGTCTGCACCAGCGCCTATATCGCCGGAGAGCGCGACTTCGGCATGCAGCTCCTTGTCGCACCGCAGGTTAACGGGGAAACGGTCTACCATTCACTGCTCATCGTACCCGCCGGTAGCGCCGCGCAGGAGATGGCCGACCTGCGCGGCGGCGTCTTTGCCTTCACCGACCCGATTTCGACGAGCGGGCGAAATTATACCCTCTCTCTCGTTCAGGAAATGGGGGAGACGGCGGAGAGCTTCTTCGAGCGCACCTTCTACACCTATAGCCACGACGACGCGATCCGCGCCGTGGCGCAGGGCGTGGCCGACGGGGCGGCCGTCGATAGTCTGGTGTACGCGTTCGCCGTGGCGCGCGAGCCGGAGCTGGGCGAACGGACGCGCGTTATTCACACCTCGCCGGCCTTTGGCATGCCGCCGGTCGTCACCGGGCCACATACGCGCCCGCAGCTCGCGGCCGAGCTGCAGACCGTGTTGCTGGAAATGGCCGGTAATCCTGAGGGGCGTGCGGCGCTGGCTGCCGCAGGGTTCGACGGCTTTGTCCTGGTAGAGGATGGCGACTACGACACCGTGCGCAGCCTTGCGGCGATGGTGAACGAGTAAGATGGCCACGGCACCGGACAGGCTGCAGGAGGCTACCCCTTCATTACGGCAACGCGGCCAGCAGGCTTTCGAGCGCTTCTGGCGTCTGGCCGGCGCGGTTAGCGTGCGCATGAAGATCCTGGGTATCGTGCTGGCCCTGGTCCTGCTGCTTGGGGTTGGCGCTACGCTCCAGGTGCGGGCGATGTCCTACCGAGCGCTGGTGGCCGGGCTGCAGGAACAGAGCGTGGCGACGGGACGTGACGTAGCCGCCCGGGCGACAGACCTGATCCTCATTAACGACCTCTACACGCTGCAGCGGCTGCTGGAAGAGACGCAGGAACACAACCCGGATGTGCGCTATGTCTTTGTGGTGGATGAGAGAGGCCAGGTGCTTGCCCACACGTTTGGTCAGGGCTTTCCGGCGGGCCTGCTCGAAGCCAACACGGTGCCGGCCAAGCAGCATCACCATACGACGCCTGTCCAGACGGATGAGGGCCGGGTATGGGATACGGCCGTTCCGATTTTCGAGGGGCGCGCCGGCATTGCTCGTGTTGGACTATCGGAACAAAGCGTCAAACACACGGTGCGCAGCCTGACGGGTCAGATGCTGTTGACGACGGTGATGGTTTCCGCGGCTGGCGTTGCTGCGGCCATCGCTCTGACCTGGCTTGTCACCCGGCCTATCCTCCAGTTGAAGCTGGCGGCGCAGGCTGTCGGTCGGGGCGACTTTAGCCAGCGCGTGCAGCCCTGGGCAGCCGATGAGATTGGCGAGCTCGCCGTCGCCTTTAACGGGATGACGGCCGACCTGCAGCGGGCGGAACAGGAGCGGGCCGAGCGGGAGCAGCTCCGCAGCCAGCTTCTGGAAAAGGTCATCGGCGCGCAAGAGGAAGAACGGAAGCGTATTGCGCGCGAGTTGCATGACGAGACCGGCCAGGCGCTGACTTCCCTGATGGTGCGGCTGAAGCGCATGAGCGACTCCTGTCCGGTGCCGGCGCTGCAGCCGCAGGTGGAGGAACTGCGCCAGCTGATGGCCGCCACGCTGGACGGCGTGCATGCCATGTCGCTGGAGCTGCGGCCCAAGGCGCTGGACGACCTGGGACTGGATGCCGCCCTGCAACGCTACGTGCAGGATTGGCAGGCCTACCACGGCGTCGAGATCGATTTGCTCGTGCTGGGGCTGGGAGGGGAAAGGCTTCCACCGGCAGTGGAGACGGCCCTCTATCGTATTATCCAGGAAGGGCTGACAAACGTGGCCCGCCACGCGCAGGCGCGTACGGTCAGCGTGGTTCTGGAGCGGCGCAACGGGTTGGTGCGGGTCATCGTCGAGGACGATGGCCGGGGCTTCGACCCCGGGGCGTCAACTGGGCGAGAGCGGCTGGGGCTCTACGGCATGCAGGAGCGGGCAGAGCTGCTCGGCGGGCACCTGACCGTCGAGTCGGCGCCGGGGCAGGGCGCCAGCATTTTCGTGGAGGTGCCGGTCTGATGGCGGGAGCAAAATCGCCCGACGTCATTCGCGTCCTGCTGGCCGACGACCACGCCGTCCTGCGCAGCGGACTCAAGCTCCTCCTGGACCCGCGCACCGACATGGCCGTCGTCGGCGAGGCCGGCGACGGCGCTGAAGTGCTGTCGCTCGCCGAGGCACTCGAGCCGGACGTTATCCTGCTCGACCTGACGATGCCCCGGCTGGGCGGCCTGGAGGTCCTGCCGCTCTTGCGGCAGCGCGTGCCCGGGGCGCGCGTTGTCATTCTCACCATGCACGACGACCAGAGCTACCTGCGCCAGGCGCTGCGCCGGGGCGCGGCCGGCTACGTACTGAAGAAGGCCGCCGACGTCGAGGTCATTGCCGCCATCCAGGTGGTGATGCGCGGCGACGTCTACGTGCACCCTTCCCTGACGCGCTCGCTGCTGGAGGAGATGATCCCCGGACAGGAAAACGGTCCGGCAGACGACCTATGGAGCACGCTGAGCGAGCGGGAGCAGGAAGTCTTGCGGATGGTAGCGCTGGGCCATACGAATCAGGAGATAGCCGGTGAATTGGCGCTGAGCGTGAAGACGGTGGAAACATACCGCGCGCGGGGCATGGAGAAGCTGGCCCTGCCCAGCCGGGCAGCGCTGGTGCGTTTCGCACTGGCGCGGGGACTGCTCGATTGAGCCTTCTGGCTCGGCGGAGCGCTGGTGACAGCGGGAAAACAACCTGATAACATCAATTTAATCTGATATAGATCACCCTGGAAAAACCATGCCGGGTACGCAGGTAGTTGATGGCTCACCGGCCTTTTTGAAGCTTCTGGCACACGAGCTGCGCTGGGAGCTCCTGGCGACGCTGGGGCAGAGCGACCTGCGCGTGCAGGAGCTGGTCGCGCTGGCCAGACGGCCGCAGAACCTGGTCTCGTACCACCTGCGCCAGCGCAGGGATGGAGCCCAGAGGAATCCATCCCTGTGCCGTGCGTGTCATGCAGGAACGAGGTATCTCCCTCGATGGGCAGGCGCCCGTTGATTTAGGCGCCTATCTCAGTCAGATGCACTTCGGCACCATGGTCACGCTCTGCGACCGGGCCGAACAGAGCTGCCCGCGGGCCTGGCTGCAGGCGCAAAACCATCTGCATGGGAGCTTTGCAGATCCGGCTTCATTCGGGCAGCCAGCCGGAGAAGCTGGCCAGGTTCCGCGAGCTCCGCGACGAGATTGACGCAAAAATCCGGGGCTGGTTGCTGGAACAGGGTATCTTGCCTGATAAAGGAGTCGTGTCAGGATGATAGAGAGAATCGCGGTATTCGGCGATATTCACGGTAACCTGCCGGCGCTGGAAGCGGTGCTGGCCGACATGGCCGCGCGAGGGGTAGACGACCACGTCTATTGTCTTGGCGACCTGGTCGGCTACGGCACGTTTCCCAACGAGGTCATCACCGCTATTCGCGAGCGCGGCATCCCGACCATCATGGGCAACTACGACCAGGGGGTGGGCCAGAGCAGCGACGATTGCGGTTGCGCCTACAAAACAGAGGAGGAACGCGCGCTGGGCGACCGCTCCATCGCCTGGAGCAACGCGCATACGAGCGAGGAGAATAAGGCCTTTCTGCGTGCGCTCGTAGCCCAGATCCCGCACCGGCTGGGCGGCCTGCGCGTCCTTCTGGCCCATGGCAGCCCGCGGCGGATCAATGAGTACCTCTACGAGGACCGGCCGGACAGCAGCCTGGAGCGCATCCTGGACCAGGCAGACGTGGACGTATTGGTGGTAGGGCACACGCACAGGCCTTACCATCGGGTTCTGCCGAGCGGCCGCCACGTGGTCAACGCGGGCAGCGTCGGCAAGCCTAAGGACAATGACCCCCGCGCCTGCTATGTCATCCTCACGGCGGCAGGCAATGGGCTGAACGTTGAATTCGTGCGCGTGCCTTACGACGTCGAAGCGGCAGCGCGAGCCATCGAGGCGACGGAGATGCCAGACGCTTACGCGCAGATGCTGCGGGAAGGGCGAGGGTAAGGTGACGACGGAGGCGCCCTCATCCGGCCCGGCGGCCGGCATGGTTTCGACCGTTCGTTGGTCGGGAGGGACGCCGCCCTTCCCGACCACCTCATCTACCTCCGGTCAGGTCAGCACCCAGTCGTAGACCAACCCCAGGACGAGAGCGCCCAACAGGGCAAACGAGACGTACAGCAGGAAGACGCGCCGCTGCACCAGGCCCCACACGGCGGCCATGGCCGGCAGCGTCGTCGTCGGCCCGGCAATGAGAAAGGCCAGCGCGGCGGCCGGGTTCACGCCCTGCGCCAGCAGACCGCCAATCATCGGCAGCGCCGTGAGGTTGGAGGTGTAGACGGGTACGCCCAGCAGCGCCGTGAGGGGCCCTGCCCAGCGGTTCTGTGTCCCTAACAGGCCGGCGATCCACGCCCCGGGCACAAAGATGAGAATCAGCGCCTCCAGCAGGAACGCCAGCGCCATAAACTTCACAACCAGCTGCGTCGCGGCCCAGGTCTCCTGGAGCAGACGGCGGCGAAACGACGGCGGTTCCACCGTGCAAACGCCCGCGGCATCCTCCCCGCAGCAGCCACTGGCGCAACCGGCGGCCGGCGCAGATAGGGCCACGGCCGTTACCGGGATAGAGGCCAGCGCCACTGTTGCCGGAACGCTCGCCAGCGCACTATCCCGGGTAGCGAAAGCAACCGCCGCTCGCCAGCGCAGCTGCCGCCAGCCATCCGCCATCCGCCAGGAGCTGCCCCGTGCTGCGTACCGAGGCCGACTGTTTGTGGCGCAGGATGTCGGTTCCCAACCACCCGCGCAGCACGAATACATGGGTGAGCAGGCCGGCTCCCAGGCTGAGGGCCAGTGTGCCCAGAAGCCGCCACAGGGCCAGCTCCCAACCCAGCATACTGACCGAGAGGAAGAAAACCTCCGGATCCATCGAAGGGGATGCTATCCAGAAGGCCATCACGGGGGCCAGCGGCACGCCGCCAATCAGCAGCGAGGCAACGACGGGAATCACGCTACAGGAACAAAACGGGCTGAACGCGCCAACGGCCGTGGCCAGCACGATGGCGACCAGCGGGCTGGCCTGAAAGGCACGCGAGATATAGCGGGACACGCCGGACAGCTTTACCCCCACTGCCAGAGGGATGGTGATGAGCAGGTACGGCCAGATGGCCAGGAAGTTTTCCCAGAGAAAGGCGCCGACGAAAGTCAACTGGTCCATGATTTGATTTCTTTTATCGTAAAAATGCGATGGACAACCGCAAAAAAGAGGCTCAGAAGATGGTGCCCACCATCTGTCGGAACCAGGCGATATTTTCATTGTGCAGGCAGTAATGGGTGGCCGGCCCGCTGACGATTCCCTCTATCCAGCCCGCGTCGCGCAGGACCTTGAGGTGCTGGGAGACGGTAGCCTGGGCGATGGGCAGGTAGTCCACAATATCGCCCGTAATACAGCCCGGATGCGTCACCAGGAACTGCATGATCGCAAAGCGCACCGGGTTGCCCAGCGCCTTAAACATGACCACCAGCCGCTCCTGCTCGGCGCCCGAGATGGCCAGGGTGCAGCAGGATTCAGGAAAATTCATCGCCTCACCCCTGTTATATCGTAAAATTACGATGAAATAATGGCCGGGTTTCGCGCTCTTGTCAAGCGGAGCCGTTGCTCCCCGTGTGAATGCGACCCATAGCAGTGGGCTGGCTGTGCGCGTAACCGCGCTCAGCTCTTGAAGGCTACCGGTATTGTCATACGCCGGGAGCGCTCCTCCAGGCCTGGAACGCCGGCTCTGAAAGAGCGCCCATGTGCGATTGGAAGCAGTCAACAACCCCCGGAGGGTGATCATGCTGTACCTCTGGCCGCAGGCCGGCTCCATGCGCTCGATGCACTCTCGTTTCGGCGTCATCACCACGGCCGCCCACGGCTGTGTGCCGACCGGCATCAAGAAGGGGCGGCTCTGGGCCTTTGACAACGAGTGCTTCCGGCGCCCCTTTGATTACGACCGCTGGCTGGCCCACTGGCACCGGCTGTTCCCCTACTCCAAACGGTGCTTGTTCGTCGTCGTGCCGGATAAGCCCATTGATGCCCAGGGAACCCTGGCCTTATGGCAAGATTGGCACGCGCTCATCCGGAAGCAGCTGGATCGCTTCGACAACCTCGCCCACGTGCGCAAGCCCAGGATGGGACTTGCGTTCGCCGCCCAAGATGGACAGGAGTCACTCCCCTTGCCCGACGAGGCCGGCTGGGTGTTCATCGCCGGCAGTACCGAATGGAAGCTGTCCGATGCGGCAGCCAGCGTGATGCAGCGGGCGTGGGACGCCAGGATGTATATCCACGTCGGTCGTGTGAACTCTCAAAAACGGTATCGCTATTTCCGCAGATTGGCCGAACGCCTTGACCTGGATATCGTTTCCTGCGAGGGTACAGCCGTCCGTTTTTACCCTTCACAGGCATTGCAACGGTTGACCGACATCATCTACGAATGCTCCGCTAACGCGGAGACTACTGCGAGAAGCAGCCTCGTTAGCGAATGAAGGTTTGCTGTTGCTGGGTGAAAGTATCCTTGATTCGCTCGCGATGGTGCTCCATCAAGTCCAACTGCTCGATCTCGGAAGGAGAGAAGTAGGCAAGGGCTTCCGTTTCTTCATTGAGAGTTGGTTCCCCACCGATCACCTCTGCTTCAAAGTGGAAGGCGACAATCTGCCAGCGGTTGCCATCTGCGTATTCGATGATGAAGTGCGGATTAGTGTAGATGCCAATAAGCCGCGTAACCTTTACCTGTAGCCCGGTCTCTTCGAGCACTTCGCGGGCGCAAGTCTCTGCGGCACTCTCGCCTGAATCCATGCCACCGCCGGGGAGCCCCCAACGTCCATTGTCAGCGCGGCGCTGAAGCAGCACCTTATGCCGCTCGGCATCAAGGATAGCTGCTGAACAACCGGTACGGATACGAGCTGACTTACCGATTCGTTCGCCGAAAACTAATGTTGCCACAGAAGATTTCCTCCCAACGGATTCATAGAACAGTCGACTACAGAGTGCGGGGTCCAAGCAAAACGTCCTCTTATTAGACTGTATCAGCAACCACGGAATAACCTTACCTGACTCGAGGAGCAAAGCCCATGACCGCAACTATCCAGATTCAACATCTGAAAAGCCATCCGGCCCAGATGTGCACACAGGTCGACCCGGAAGGGATGGACGCGCTGACTCTGCATGTCTACCAGCGTGGCCTGGACCACTGGCAGCCAATTCTCGCTGCCCCGGCCGGGGAGAACGGCGACTACCGCATCATCTCCGGCCACCGGCGGCGCATGGCCCGGCTCTTTGCCTTCGCCCTGGAAGATTGGGCGAGCGAGCACCCCGCACAGGACGTTACCGTCGAGGCCGCGCGCACCATGATTGCTGCGCTCAGCGAGAAGCTGGGCTCGGTGGAGGCAGCGGCCGACGCGCTGCTCAACAAGTACGGCGAGCGGGAGATTCCCTTTGTGCTTTTCTCTGGTGACCAGAAGGCCGAGGTGCTCGCCCTGCAGGCCGGCCAACTTCGGCCGGGAAGAGGCGGACATGCTGGGCATTGCCCACAGCTTCCGCCAGGCGCTGGAGAGCGGCGCGTCGCCGGAAGAGATTGCCCGCAACGCCGGCCAATCGGTCCATTACGTCCTCAATCATCTGGCGCTGACCGACATTCCAGCTGAGCTGGCACAGCGCATCGCCGCCGGCGAGCTGCCGATGAGCGTGGCCCGGACCGTGGCCGAGCTGCCGGAGCCGAAACGAACGGGTATGGCCATCTTCCTCCTGGCCAACGAGCCCTCAGCACTGACGGCAAAGGAAATCAAGGGCTGCGCGGCGACGCTCAAGAAGTGGAACGGCATCCAGGTTGGTCTGCGCTTCGCGCAACAGACGCACCGCAACATCGCCCGCGCCCTGGCCCGGCTGTGGAGCCAGGTGGTGGAGACTTACCCTGAAGACGCCTACGCCGCGGCGACAATGCTCATTTACCGTGGGCTGCACGAGGAGCCCTGGGCCAATGCCGAGAAGGCCAGCCTCTGGTTCCAGGCGCTGGGCGGCGACGTTTACTATAAGGACGGCGGCATCCATTGGCCGGCCGTGGTCGAGCACCTGCTCTCCGAGGTTTCCTGCGAGAGCTGTCCTTTGAACAAGCTGCCCAAACAATCGCTCCGTTGCGGCCTCTCTGGCGGCCAGGGCGGTGTTCTGGGTATGCCCTGTCGCGTGGGTGAAGAGGCATCCCGCTGCATCCACGGCCTGGCGCCGAACGACCCGTTCGATGTGCGCGTGCCCTGGAACTGGAGCGAGCACGAAGGGGTGGTCCACGAAGGCGGCCACTACCGGGTCAAGAGCTTTGAGGCGTTGGTACAGGCGTGGCGGGCACAGGCGGCGAGGGAACAGGCTGAGGATGAGGCTGCACCGGCCGAGAAAGGGCCGGTATCCGCCCCGACCGCCGCTGGCGAACAGGCGCCGAATGCCAGGGCGCAATCGTCGGCGACTACCTCTTCCTCCACGCAGACAGCCACGCCTGCGGAACCGTCTCCCGTGGAGAAGCAGCGCGCCCTCATCCGCGACTTCATGGAACAGCACGGCCGGCTGGCGGTGGGCCATCCCTTTGCCACAACCTGCGCCGGCTGCCGCCACTTTCTGGACGCCTCGCCGACCAAGGACGAGACGGCGCCCCACTGCGCCTGGGCCGACCGGCCGCGCCGCGTGCACTTCAACGTACTGCGCCCGGTTCAAGGTGAAGGGCCAGTGGTTCCCGTTTGCCGCCAATTTGCGCCCATGGATGCCTGGGAGACGCTCATCCCCGAACATCCCGAACCCGCCGGTCTGCCACGGGAGTGGGTAAAGGAGCAGGTCCTGAAGCTGGCCTCGGCGGGCCACACGTACGGCGAGGCCTATCATCCCTTCGAGTTCCTGACCGGCCGGCCGATGTCCTCGAGCGAGCGGTACGAGGAGTGGTTCGAGAAGCAGCTCGGCGAGCAAATCGGCAACCTGAGCGACGGCCAGCTGTTTACCCTTTTGGTTTGGGCCACGGCTGAGTGGCAGCGCGGGCTGGGCAAGCCGTTCAGCCTGCCCCTGAGCGATGGCCTGCAGTTTGCCACGGTCAGGAGCGTGGACTGGCGCGAGCACTGCCGGCAGGAGCAAGGAGGCGCAGCGCAGCCATGAACATCCAGATAAGCGACCTGACCGTAGGCGACCCGCTGGCCGGCCAGGAAGTAGCCATCGTCATCCGCGTCCTCCCCGACAGTACGCAGCGGCTGGCGCGCACGGCACTGGTCAGCGTGGGCACGGCCGGACAGCCGCCGGCTTTTGCCAGCGGCACGCTGGAAGAAGTCGCCGGCCTCATCTGGCAGGCGTGGCTCGCGTTCGGCGTACAGGCGGAAGTGCGGCAGCGCGCGCCCGAACGTGTTGACGCAGAAGCGGAGATGGTGGCCGAAGCCGTAGTCGTTGACGAGGTACTACCGAATCCCGCAGTGCAATCACAGTCCACAAAGGCGCCGCCGCGACCACAGAATCTATCCCTCTTCTAAAGGAAAGGAACTAATGACTGAGCAAGCACAATCCGGCGCCACGCCGACAACTCGCCGGGTGTTTATCTACGGCGATCATCGCTTCGACGACCCCGGCGCCCAGTACACAACCGAGCAGGTCCGCCAGCATCTGGTCCAATACTTCCCGGAGATGGCTCATGCAACCGTCGAGGAGAAGACGCTGCCGGACGGCACGGTGGAGGTCGCCTTCCGCAAGCAGGTGGCGCGCAAGGGCAGCGGCGATGAGACTGACAGCCGGCTTCCCTTGCTGCTCTCAGAGGTGGAAGCGGCGCCGCCCTACAACGTCCCGTTGGCCGAACTCACCGCCGCTCTCGGCACTGAACCGCTAACGTTGGCAGCCGTCCTCGATGCTCATGAAACCCTCCAGGGCCACGCTAACCATGTTTTCGGATTGGCCGCCCGGACAGAACAGGTGGTGAAGCGATGTCTCGACCTGCCCCCCTCCCCCACGCGTGGCGTGCCCCTAGGGTTTTGAGGCTGGCGCCGCCCAAGCACGACCTGCCACTTGTGACGCCCAATCCGCTGACCGGCACGCACCTCTCCCGCCTGCTGGCCGCCGCCCGCCTGGCCAAGCGCTACCAGCAGGTGTTTCCCCAACATCCAGAGTGGCTCCAGGAGACCTTTGACTGGCAGCACGAAGACGCCGAAGAGGCATTCTCCGGGATGGTGGAGGCGTTTCTGGGGCGGGTTGAGGCGCACCTCTTCCCGGTGATGGACGACGTGTGGGATGTGGAGCTCGACGACGCCCTGTACTACCTTGATCAGATCCCCATCATCCCCCAGGGGCTCGAACACTGGTACTACGACCAGTTCGACGACTACCGCGAACCCCTGGCGCTGCTGCTGCACATCGAGCACCGGTACGAGCAGGAGGACGGCAGCAACACCCTCCAGGAAGCGTACCCCGATCGCGACTTCCCTGCCGGCTTCAACCTGGCCACCATCGCCGAACAACTGCGCCAGATGGCGTTGCCAGAGCCGCTTTCCGGCCTGATTGACGCCATCGCCATGGTCCGCTGTGACTGTGAAAACCCGTGGATGGATTACTCGATGTCCGACCTGGCGGAGATGGGCAGCGACCTGCCCTGGGACGACGCGGAGACCGTCGCCTGGCTGGCCGAGACGTGGCAGGAGGCGCGGCCGCGGCTGGAGCGGGTGTGGGCGCTGGTGGACTGGTGCAGCCCGCAGCAGGTCGGGCCGCCGGATGGTGAGCGGCTGGACGCCATCGTCAGCCTGCTTCTGGAAGCACACCAGATGGAGGGAAGGCATGAGTGAGCCTGTGCAATACCCGCGCGTCCGGCTGGACCTCTATGAGGAGGCGTTGATTCTGACCCGTTATGAGGAACGTGATCGGCGCACCAGCTATCCCGTGGCCGTCGACGACCTGGTCGCTGCCTTCAGCCGCGTGCCGATCTCCAGCGGCCTATTGCCCGCCAACTGCCTCTTCTGGGGTCGGGAGAACGGCCAGACGCGCCTCGCCGTCTACGTGCCCGGCCGGCGCTGGCGGCTGCAGACGGCCGA